>Ga0172371_10000112_pt1 | contig 107243 bp, 81 predicted proteins | sample Lak12m_FD_114543 | JGI IMG/M metagenome (GOLD analysis project Ga0172371, IMG submission 114543) | Freshwater microbial communities from Kabuno Bay, South-Kivu, Congo - kab_022012_12m | ecosystem: Environmental > Aquatic > Freshwater > Lake | place: Democratic Republic of the Congo: South-Kivu...
CCGCCTCCGGCAGCACACCAACGAACACCTTAACGGTTCCTAACGACGCTCTTCCTTTTCCGCTCTTTACCGCCGCGGACCGCACCGGCGAACGCGATGCCTGTGTTTTCCACGGCACCAGCCAACTCGTTCTGTCAGCAGTCAATTTCCTTAAACTGATAGGAGTTTTGATTTCCGACTGAACTGATAGGAGTTTTGATTTCCGGGGGGTTTTGGGGGGAACAGGGGGGCCAAGGTCGGCCCCCATTGTCTCTCGATCAGCGAGCGTTGGCGGCGCCATGCCTGCGGCAGGGCGGACCATAGCCGCCGGCGGCGGCGGTCCGGTGGCGGGCAAGGCGGTGGCGGCCACCCCTGAGGCGGCGCCTGAGGTGCTGGCGCATCCCGCCGGCCCGTCGCCGGCGAGGGCGGGTAGGAAGACCTCGTGGGCGCAGGGGGCTAGGTCGGGAGGCTCGGGGAGTGCTAGGTAGTGCGGGGACGCCGGACCCGCACCCGGGGCCTCGGGCCCCGGAGCTGAGGATGCAGGCGCGGGCGGCGCGCCTGGGGTCGGGTTCGGCCCGTTCGACAAGCGTAGGGACTGCGTCGCCCCCGACCTCCCCTGGGCGCCCCGCCGGCAGGTAGCTTCGAGGTGGCGGAGGTCCCAGAGCAGGGCAAGGCGGACTTCGGAGTGGCCGGGGTCGGCCTGAAGAAGACGACGGCGCAGGTGGCGGCGGGTGGAATTCAGGGAGCTGCAGTAGTCACGGTGAGGCAGGGCCAGGCTCTGGGTCAGGCCGACCAGGTGGCGGTCGAAGGCGCCCAGTTTGGACGAACGACCGGGGTGGAAGTCCTTCATCTGGATCGCGAGGGCCTGGGCCGCCGGGTCGCCGCCACCACCGGGCATGGGTGCATCCTCCACGTTACGTGGGAAGTACAGTACCCGGCGGGGCGCTCGCGCGCAAGTGTGCCCTGGGAGGCAGGAAGACCGGTATCACGCCAAGACGCAGAGACGCCAAGGAGGACAGGAAAGCGGTGGACAGGGAGGGAGGGATGGGGGCCGGAGCCTGCGGACCTCTCTGACACCTGCCGCGGCTCCTCCGATGGCTTCCACCTTTGCGCTCTTGGCGGTTTGGTGTGAGGTAGGTTGGGGGCTGGTCAGCCGCTGGCGTCGTAACGGGCGTCGTCGTAGCCGGCGTCGTCTTCCGCCACGTAGAGGAGATCGAGCTGGACGGGCGGGGTGTAGAGATTCGCTGGCGGCGCCCTCGAGGGCGGCGGGTCGGTCCAGAGGCCGCAGTGACGCAGGATCCTCTCGACGGTGGCGGCCTGATCGCGCCGCTCGATGAAGGAGATGATCTTCATGGTACTGCCACAGTTGGGGCAGAGCAGCGGGTCGATCTCGTACACCCGGCGGATCAGTTCGGCCCAGCGCATGCGGCGGCGGCGGACCCCTGGGGAGGCGTCGGCAGCCTGGGCTGGGGCGGCGCGGTAGTCTGCCTGGGCCTGACGGGCCTGCTTGGCGCGCAGCCCGCGGCTCTTGCTGGAGTACCAGCCGTAGTAGCGCACCAGGTGTTCGCCGGGGTTGGGGAGGTGCTGCGTGACCTCGGCGATGAAGTCGAGGGGCTCGAACAGCTCGAAGTTGCGCACCACGGTTGCTGGCTTGCCTTTGCCCTCCCTGGCCTCGAAGGCGAAGGGGCGGCACTCGGCGTTCTCGGTGCGGTAGACCACCTTTCCGTCCGGGGTCACGCGCAGGATCCGTTCGAGGCTGAAGGGGCAGCGGACCATGTACTGGATGATCCTGTCTACGGCCTGGCGTTCGCTGCCGTGCACGCGGACGCTGCGGTCGACGCTGAAGCCGCTGTGCTTCCAGGAGCGCATGGCCCAGACCGCGCGGCTGTTGATGCAGCCGGCCTGGCGAAGGAGGGCGAAGACCTTGGTCCGCCAGACCTCTACGAAGACGCCTGTTGACACTTCCGGGAGGGGCTGGAAGCCGCCCGCCGAGTCGAAGGCCCCGTCGGTCACCAGGGCGTGGACGTGCGGGTGCCAGTGGGCCAGTTCGCCGAAGGTCTGCAGGGCAGTAGCCATGCCCGGATGGAGGCCGTCGCAGGCGAACGCCGCAGCATAGACATCGCGGATCGTCTCCCACGCCAGCAGCGGCAGTGCCGAGAGCAGGTCGCGGTAGCGGCGGAAGTAAGGCCGCAGGTTGCGCGGGACGGTGAAGACGAACTGCCGGTGCGGGACCGGGGCGCAGACCTCCTCGGAGACGTGCATGCCGGTCAGCAGGGCCTGCTTCTGGTGGCAGGATGGGCAGAGGCAGCGTTTGCGGCAGGAGAGCGCGATGAAGAGGTCGTGACCGCACTTGGGGCAGTGGACTCGCGCGAAGCCCTCCCGCAGGTCGCCGCACTTAAGGTAGTCGGTGACGGCCCGGGCAATCGCCGGCCGCCAGGGCCCGTAGCGCTCCGCGTACTTCTCGGCGTAAGCCTCCTCGAACTCCGGGAAGTGCGTGTCCAGGAGCTGGTAGAGGGGTGAGGCCTGCGGACTCCGCGGCCGGTAGACGGACGCATGCTGGTCACCGACGCAGGACATGGAGGTTGCCCTCTGTCAGTATGCCTACTATTCGCTAGGCTGACTAACGACAGTCTATCTGACGGCTGGTGTCAGGGCGCTATTGGGCCGGCGAGACTGCATGGCGTGGCATCGGCGCCAGGACCGGGGGTGGGGAAAGGGCGGAAGGCAGGAGCACAGTTGCGAGCGAAGCGGGGGACCAGGCCTCGGCACGGCGGTAGCGTGCCGATCCCACTCATGCTCTTTCCCTCCTTCCCCTTCGCGATCTCGGCGTCTTGGCGTGAGACGCTCCCCTTCCGGTCGCCGCCAGAGGCGGCTCCTGTGGAGGCGATGACGGGGACCGATGATCGCGCCAAGACGCAAAGACGCCAAGGAGCGCAGGAGACGGGCAGGGGAAGCAGGGCGAGGGCGGGACTCAGGAGTGTCGCTTAGGCCTGGCGAGAGGCAGTGGGCCGGGGGTCACTGGAGCGGAGGGAGCTTGATGCCGAGGGCCTCGGCCTGTTGGCGCAGGTCGGCGTACTGCTGGCGGAGCCTCTCGGCGGCACGGTCGCGGGCGAGCTTGGCACCGCGATCCATGGCATCGCGTGCTTTGTCGATGTCTGCCGGTGCGAGCCCGGCCCAGAAGTCGGGCGACTGGGCGAGCGCCAGGGGATCCGAGGCAGGCGGCGACTCGGACGGGGCGGCCGCGGTCCTCTTCCCGGCAGCCCTGAGGGCGAAGTCGCGGGCGAAGGCTGGGGTGCTGCGCATGGCGCGCCAGAGCCGCGAGCGTGGCGGGATATGCCCGCGCTTGGTCCACGTGACCGGATGGGCCATGCCGGCGATGGTGACCGTCCCGGCCTTGCCGTCGTACTCCCAGCCGTACTTCGCTGCCAAGGCGTCGAAGCTACCGCGCGAGATGATTGCCGCCATGCTTGCTCCTCCGCACGAATGTGCGCGCTGCCGTGCACGGAGCCGACACATGAACACGCCGGGAGTTACCACGTGACGGTACCCGCGTACCCACCGGTTCTCAAGGCGTCCGGCTGCCTCTACACGCCACAGCAGGACGTCCGGGCGGTGCGGGGTCGAAGTCGAGAGCTCAGCCGGCCTGGCCAAGGTCCCCGGAACCCGGCTGAAGCCTCTACTACGAACCCGGGGCGCGTGGCGCCCCCCGATCTTACCAGGTGATGTTCAGGATGGGGTAGAAGGGGATCTTCTTGTCGGCAATGACGTTGAACAGGCCGACCTGGGCGCCGGTCATCTTCTTGGCATAGTTGAACAGGCCGATCTGGGCGCCGACGGCCTCGCCGGTGATATTGGCCAGGCCGATGGCCGCGCCGTGCAGCGTGCCACCTTCCCACCAGTTGGCGGCGCCGATGGCCAGGCCGGTGAGGTCCTTGGTGCCGTTGACGACGCCGATCTGGGCGCCGAGGAGCTTGCCGTCCACGTAGTTGCCGAAGTTGGCCTGGAGGCCGCGCATCTCGCCTTCCCGGCTCATCAGGCCAAGGTCAGCCCCCCACACCCGATCGCTGTCCCCCGCGAAGCAGTTCAGCTTGAGTCCGCGGATGGGCACCTGCTTGCCGACGATCTGTATCTGGGGGGAGAAGGACACCTGGAAGGCGGAGTACGCGAAATCCGGTTCTGCCGGTGCCTTTGCGGCGGCCTCCTCCGCGGCCACGGCGAAGACCGGTGCGACCATCAGCAGTACGGCCAGTACGCGCTTCATCTGTGGACTCTCCTTAGTCTACCCAGTCCAGCCTGGATTGCCTGCCGCCGAAACCCAGCCGCTGCCTCTCCGGCCCGGCGCCATGGGACTACCTTGTGCGATCACGGTACCCGCTACACCCGATGCGCACAACCCCTGACGGCCAGCCTTGCCCGCACCATACCATGGGGCACCCGCAGATGCAAGAGGCGCCTTGGCGCCGGGGTCTTGGCGCGTTACCCTAGTACCGGCGGGCGGAAGTGAGCACCCGCATGTCGGCGCACGGCCCCGCCGGGGCGCCGAGGCTGAACCTGGCCCCATGGGACCCGCCGGTGATGCGCCCGCCGGCGCGTGGCCACGGTGCCCGGGAGACAGAGGGATGGTCCGCATGGAGACGGGTGAGACCCTGATGATGCAGGTTACCGTGCCGGTGGTCGACACGGTCGACGTGCTGGTGGCCGGGGGTGGTACCGCAGGCTGCGTGGCGGCCCTGGCGGCGGCGCGTCTGGGAGCGCGCGTTCTGCTGGTCGAACGGACCGGTTGCCTGGGTGGCATGGTCACCCGCGGCAACGCTGGCCTGACCATGTTCATGAAGTTCTCGGGCGATGCGACCGAGCACGCCCTGGACCAGCAGAGCCTCGCCCGCCGGCCACGCGACGTGCAGATCGCCGGCGGCATCCCCAAGGAGATTGCCGACCGCCTCATCCAGTCGGGTTTCGGCATCGGCAACGATAACCAGGCGGGCAGCTACGTGTTCACCTCGTCCGAGGACTTCAAACGACTCCTGATCCAGATGACGGCCGAGGCCAAGGTCGGGCTGCGGCTGCACTCCTGGGCCGTCGACGTGATCCAGGAGGGCGATGCTCTACGGGGCGTGGTCCTGGAGTCCAAGTCCGGCCGTCAGGCCATCCTCGCCCGGCAGATCATCGATGCCACGGGTGACGGTGACCTCGCCGCCCGCGCCGGAGTCCCGTTCCACCTCGGGGTCACCCCGGACGACGAGTGCGTGCAGGAGGGCGCCGCGCTGGGCACCATGCAGGCCATGGGCGTCATGTTCAAGGTCGGCAACGTCGACCTGCGGCAGACCTTCGCCTGGCTGGGGCAGCACCCGGAACACTTCCAGCGGCAGCCCTTTGCCCGTTTCCCGCTGGAGGAGGCCCGCGCGCGCTTCGAGAACGGGCAGATGGCCACCCTCAATATCCTGACGGACGCGAACACCACGCCACGGGGCTTCCAGGTCTACAACCTGCCGAACCCTGGCGTGGTCACGCTCTGCTGTCCGTGCTTCCAGGGCGACGGCACCCGGGTCGAGGACCTGACGCGCGCCGAGGTCGTCCTGGCCGAGAGGGTCCATCGCTGGCTGGTGGCCATCCGGGCCCTGCCGGGCTTCGAGACGGCCTTTCTGCTGGAGTGTCCGGAGGTCGGCGTGCGGGAGACGCGGCACATCCAGTGCGACTTCCTGCTGACCATCCGCGACCTTTACCACCAGGTCGAGTTCCCCGACCGCATCGGCCGCGGCAGCCATCCCATCGACAGCTACCCCCGACCGAAGTGGATCAACGACCCGGCCACGGCCTACCCGCCGCGCTGGTATTTCCATATTCCCTTCCGGGCCCTGCTGGCCAAGGGCAAGGCGAATCTGCTGGTGGTGGGGCGGTGCATGTCGGCCACGCACGAAGCGTTCGGCTGCATCCGGCCGACGGTGCAGTGCATGATCACCGGTGAGGCGGCGGGTACCGCGGCGGCCCTGTGCGTACAGCGGCCCTGCGCGCTTCGCGAGTTGCCCATTGCCGACCTGCAGGCGACCCTGGTGCGGCAGGGCGTGCTGCTCTAGGGCACCGGTGCGGCTGGCATGGGAGGGGCCTTGGCTGGGGGGCTTCGTCGGCCGCGGCGGTTCACCACTGGACGCCGAGCATGGCGCAGTTGATGCCGCTGCCGATGCCCATGAGGACGACCTTGTCGCCCTTGCGCAGGTGGCCGGCTTCCTCGGCCATGGCGGTGGTCACGGGCAGTGACGCAGCCCCGCAGTTGCCGAGGAACTCGAAGGTTGAGAAGTCCTTCCGCAGATCCAGCCCGAGGCGAGCGAGGAGGGCTTCGCGATGGGCCTTACCGACCTGGTGGCCGCAGACGGCGTCAGGGGTCTCGTTGGTCCAGCCGAGGATTTTCTTGATACGTTCCCAGGTCCTGGCGGCGACGTCGACGCCACGCAAGAGGAGTTCCTGGGAGTCCGTGTACATCACCGGACAGGCGCTGCCGTCCATGGCCATGTCAGCCCCGCCCTGGCAGAGGTGGTTGTGGCTCGTATCGGTGCTGTGGGCGGCGCCGAGAACACGGTGGCCGTTGTGGCTTCTGGAGGCGTGGCGCATGACCACGGCCGTGGCGACGGAGCCGATGGTGAGGCTGGCGATGAGGGCCTTGATGCTGCGGCGGGTGAGGGTCTCGTCACGGTTCATCTGGTCGATGGTCCCCTCGACCAACGGTCCGCCGTTCTCGCCGGCCACCACCAGGCCGGACTCCACCTGGCCGAGCTGGATCATGTTGGCCAGCATCATCATTCCGGTCATGACGCCAAGGCAGGCATTGGAGATGTCGAAGTTCAGCGCGTGGCCGGGGAGCTTCAGCAGTCGGTGTACGGCCGTGGAGGTGGCCGGCTCGACGAAGTCGCGGGAGACCGAGCAGTTCAGCAAACAGCCGATCTCGTCCGGGGTCACAGCGGCCTTCGCGATGGCCCGCCGGCCCGCCTCGGCGCTCACCTGGCTGGGAAGTACCCCCTTGCGCCAGAAGCGACGCTCGCGGATGCCGGTCATCAGCTCCAGCCGCCCTTCGGGAAGGTGCAGCCGGTCATACACCGGACGCAACAGCCTCTCGATCGCAGCCGTGGTCACACACCGTTCCGGCAGGACGTAGGAGATGGCATCGATACAGACGTCTGTGTAGCGCATGGTGGTTGTACATGACGACAACGCCAACCCGCGTCACCACGGTCGGCGGTAACAGCTCTACGTGGCCCGCACGCGCTGGCGTCCGTGTCTGACAAGCGACCTTCGTTGAGTCATAGACTATACCGCGGTAGCGCCCTGCGCGCAAGCCGGATGCGGCCCCAGCCGTAACGCTCTGTCCCGCCCGCCGCGGCTTCGGCCGGCGTTGCCCCGCGCGGTCAGGGGCCCCGGCTTCAGCTCAAGACGGAGCCGTTGCCCAGGGCCGCCTCCGGGCCGGCTGGACGGCCGGGCCTTGCGGCGTCAGATTGGCCGCGGTGCGTAGTGTCCCGCGCGTCAGCCACTCGGGATCGCCATGGATGACCGGATGTCACGTTTCGGCGTGCTCACTCTCGTCGGAGGCCTGATCATGGCGTGCTGTGCTGCCGCCGAGCTGTCGCTGAGGCCCCTGACCGGCGAACCCCTGCGGCGCTGGTGTCTGAGCGAGTTCGAGGTGGCGGGCGAGGTCCCTCGCGAAGGTCTGAACCCTTTCGATCCCGATTCGGTGGCCGTGGACGCCGTCTTCGCCGGGCCCTCGGGGCAGGGCATCCGGCTGCCGGCCTTCTGGCACCAGGACTACGAGCGCCGGATGGAGGCCGTCCAGGTCACCGCCAACGACGGCTCCACACAGACCCGTGAGGGCGAGGTCCTGACGCCGCGGGGCCAGCCCGGCTGGCGGGTCCGCTTCACCCCGGTGGAGGCAGGCCGTCACCGCGTCCGGGTGGAGGTCCTGTGCGCCGGCCGGACGGTGACGGGGCCTGCCGCGGCCCTCGATGTACAGCCTGCCCCGGCCGACGCCCGGGGGTTCGTGCGCGTGAACCCCGACGCCCGGCGTTACTTCATGACCGACGACGGCCAGCCGCTGGTGCTTCTGGGGGAATGCTGCTGCTGGCATGGCGCTCGCGGTACCTTCGACTATGACAACTGGCTGGCGGACTACCCGCCCAACGGCATGAACTACACCCGCTTGTGGATGTGGCCGCAGGCGTTCGGCATCGAGGTGCTGGAGGGCGAACGGTTGAACTACAACCTGGCCAAGGCGTGGACCCTCGACTACGTCCTGGCCCTGGCCTCGCAACGGGGCGTCCGGGTCATGCTCTGCCTCGACTACCACGGCATCTTCCAGGTAGACCCGGACATGTGGGGCGGCAACAACCGGTGGCCCCGGCATCCTTACAACGCCAGCACCGGGGGTCCCTGTGGCACGCAGAATGACTTCTTCACGAACCCGGCCGCCGCGGGGCTCTATCGCAAGCGTCTGCGTTACCTGGTGGGGCGCTATGGCGCCTATCCCAGCCTGCTGTCGTGGCAGTTCTTCAACGAGATCAACAACGTCTACCGCTATCTGAAGCCCGAGGATGTGGTGGCCTGGCACGATGGCATGGCCCGGTGGCTGCATGACCGGGACCCCTACCGGCACCTCGTGACGACCAGTTTCGGCTCCGTGGGCGAACAGGCCGCCATGTGGCAGTTGGAGAGCCTGGATTACTGCCAATGGCATCTCTACCTCAACTGGGCCGGCAAGTGCCGTCACCCCGCGGCGGCCTGCGCCGAGGTGGGGGAGCGCTTCCTGCGCGACTATGGCAAGCCGGTCTACCTGGGCGAGTACGGCACCGACGGGCGGGGTTGGCGAAGCGATGCGGACCCCCACCGGCGCGGCCTGCAACAGGCCGTCTGGGGAGGCGTCATGGGCGGCACCGCGGGGACCGCCATGCCGTGGTGGTGGGAGGGCATGCATGCCGCCAAGGTCCACGCCCTCTGGAAGAGCCTGGCCGGGTTCATCGACGGCACCGGCCTCGGCAGCAAGGGCTGGGAGCCGCTGCGGTTGCCGCTGCCCGGTGAGGCCGCTTCCGTCCTGGCCCAAGCGCTGAGCAATGGGCGCGACGCCCTGCTCTGGGTCATTGACCCGCGCTTCAACTACCCGGAGGGTGTCGGCGAGGCGGAGGCCCCCGTCGTGAGCGGGGCGCAGGTGGTCCTCCCGGGCCTGCCAGACGGGCGCTATGTCGTGACCTGGTGGGATCCCTGGCAGGGGGCCCCCTGCGGCCAGGCCGCCGTCACCTCGCGCCAGGGGGCCCTCTGGCTCCCGTTACCTGACTTTCGCGTTGACCTCGCCGCACGGGTCGTCCGCGCTGACTGATACCATTCCCGCATCTGCCGTAGAGCCATGGCCAGCGAAACTCCGCCTCAAACCGCCAAGAGCTCCCTGCGGTCTTGAGGCCGGGACCTCCGCATCCCGGCGGCGGGGTACGGAGAAGCCGCCCTCCAGGCGTTCCCGGTTTGGCCGGGAACTTGCCTCAACCGCGCAGATGCTGCGTCATCAAACGCAGCTAGGTCCCAGCCACCGGTCGTGCGGTTTGTGCGTCCCCACTGGGGCACCTGCGCCTGCCGCGCAACTTCGGCCGTTCGGGTGCGTCAAACGCGTCGAGTGACCGGTGCCGGAGAGACCCACCGGTGAGCGGGTCGTCCCGCAGTGGGTCTCCCGGTGCCGACGGAAGGACCGCAGGAGGTAACGATGGCAGACCATGTCTACGGTTCGATCGAGCTGACCGGCTCATCGGCGGAAGGTACGGACCAGGCGGTCAAGGCCGCCCTGGCCAAGGCTCAGACCCTGGTGAAGAACATCCGCTGGTTCGAGGTGCTTGCCACCCGCGGCTACGTGCACGATGGCCAGACCCTCTACTGGCAAGTCACCATCAAGGTGGGCTACACGCTGGAGGGCTGAGCGCGGTCCTGGCGGTGTCGCCGCAGGTAGACCGGGCCCCGGCGGGGACGTCGGGGCCCGTTGTGTCTGGCGCCCGCGCCTTAGGGGTTCGTGGGCGGCGCCTCTTCGGTCTGGACGCGGATGTGGAGTTCCTCGAGCTGGCCCGGCTCGACGGCGCTCGGCGAGTCGGTCATCAGACAGGACGCCTTGGCCGTCTTGGGGAAGGCGATGACGTCGCGGATGGAAGGGGCCCCCGCCAGCAGCATCGCGAAACGGTCCAGCCCCAGGGCCACACCGCCGTGCGGCGGAGCGCCATAGCTGAGCGCTTCGAGCAGATGGCCGAAGCGGGCCCTGGCCTCGTCCGGGCCGATGCCCAGGGCGCTGAACATGGTCTGCTGCATCTCAGGGGTATAGATACGGATCGAGCCGCCCCCCAGTTCGATGCCGTTCAGGACAATGTCGTACGCCTTGGCGCGGATGTTGCCGGGGTCTGAGATCAGCTTGTCCACATCCTCGTCGCGCGGGCTCGTGAACGGGTGATGCACGGCCGCGAAACGCTTCGTCTGCTCATCGAACTCCAGCAACGGGAAGTCGACGACCCAGAGGAAGTTGTAGCAGTCTGCCGGGACCATGCCCGCGGCCTTGCCGACCTCCAGACGCAGGCGCCCCAGGGACTCACAGGCCACGCGGGGTCTGTCGGCGACGATCAGGAGCAGGTCACCCTCGGCGGCGGCCGTGGCCGCCAGCACCGCCGCCCGCTCGGTCGCCGACAGGAACTTGGCGACGCTGCCGGACACCTCTCCGGCGGCGCCGACCTTGAGCCAGGCGAGCCCCTTGGCCCCGAAGAGCTGCACGGTCTCGGTCCAGGTGTCGAGTTGTCTGCGGTTGGTGTTGCCCTGGCCCTTGGCGTTGATGGCCTTGACGATGCCGCCGCCGTCGATGACCCCACGGAAGACGCGGAACTCCGTCTGGCGCAGGGCGGGGGTCAGGTCCACCAGCGCCATGCCGAAACGGGTATCGGGTTTGTCGGACCCGTAACGGTCCATGGCTTCGGCATAGGTCATCCGCGGGAAGGGCGGCTCGACGGCGCGGCCGGCCACCCGTGTCATGACGGCTGCCAGGATGGCCTCGACGGTCTCGATGATGTCCTCGCGGGTGACGAAGCTCATCTCGATATCGATCTGGGTGAACTCCGGCTGGCGGTCGGCGCGCAGGTCCTCGTCGCGGAAGCAGCGCGCGATCTGGAAGTACTTCTCCAGGCCGCCGACCATGAGGATCTGCTTGTACTGCTGGGGGGCCTGGGGCAGGGCGTAGAACTGGCCCGGGTGGACACGGCTGGGGACGAGGTAGTCCCGGGCGCCCTCGGGGGTACTCTTGCTGAGGATGGGGGTCTCCACCTCCACGAAGCCGCGGCCGTCCAGGACCTCGCGCACCACCGACGTGATCCGGTGGCGCAGGCGCAGGTTGCTCACCAGGGCGGAACGCCGCATGTCCAGGTAGCGGTACTTCAACCGCAGGTCCTCGCTGACCGAGGGGTCCTCGAGGTTGAACGGCATGGGCGCTGCCCGGTTGAGCACGGTCAGGGACTCGAGGTCGATCTCGACCGCGCCGGTGTGCCGGCCGCGGTTGACCATGGTCTCCGGGCGTGGGCGGACGATCCCGACGACGGCGAGGACCCACTCCTCGCGGATATCCCGGGCCACGGCGGCGAGTTCCGGGCGTCGGGCCGGGTCGATGAAGAGCTGAGTGACGCCTTCGCGATCGCGGAGGTCGATGAAGATGAGCCCGCCGAGGTCCCGGCAACTGTTGACCCAGCCGCTCAGGCGCACGGTCTGGCCGACGTGGCTCAGGTCGAGCTCGTTACAGTGGTGTGTGCGCGGGTACTTGCCGTCCATGGTCATGCTCCGTTGCGGTGCCGGCCGGCGTCGGTGTCAGGCCCGCGCTTTGGCGCCGAGCCATGCCAGGAGGCTATCGCGGCCGACGGTTTCCTGCTGCGAGGCGGCCATGTCCTTGCAGACCACGGTGCCGGCGGCCAGTTCGTTGTCGCCGAGGATGAGAGCCCAGCGAGCTCCTTCCCGGTTGGCCTGCCGCATCTGCGCTTTGAGGCTTCGGCTCCCGGCTCCGGCCAGGACCCGCAACTCCACCGAGGACCGCCGGATCTGCTGGGCCAGCTCCAGGGCTGACCCCGTCGCCGCCTCGCCCAGCGCCACGATGTAGACATCCGCGTTTCCCCGGGCCTGGGCCTTCTGCCCCAGGCTCTCGCGGGCCATCAGCAGTCGTTCCATGCCGGCGGCGAAGCCCACCCCGTCCAGGGGCGCCTTGGACCCCGGGGGGCTGATGCGGTAGCGCCCGCCCCCGGCGAGGGCATCCTGGGCCCCGAGGCCACCGTGCACCACCTCGAACACCGTGTGCACGTAGTAGTCCAGACCGCGGACCAGCCGCGGCGCGATCTCATAGGCCACCTGCAGTCGGTCCAGGCCCTGGCAGACCGCCGTGAAGAACCGTCGGCTTTCCTCGCCCACCAGGTCCACCATCGTGGGGGCCTTGGCGATCCGTTCCTGGCAACCCGCTTCCTTACAGTCGAGGACGCGGGAGATATTGGTGGTGATGCGCCTCTGGCAGTCCGGGCACATGGCCCCGGCGTGAGGCTCGAAGTGGCTCCGCAGGGCGGCCGTCACGGCGGCCCGGTCTCCGGCGATGCCCCGCGTATTCAGCAGAACACGGCCGCCGCTGACGCCGATGCGTTCGAGGTAGTGCACCAGCATGGCGATCGCCTCGGCGTCGGCGCTGGGGTCTGTGGTGCCGACCGCCTCGACCCCGACCTGGTGGAACTGCCGTCGCCGGCCCGCCGCGGGCCGTTCGCCGCGGAACATGGGGCCCATGTAGAACACCCGCAACTGCTCGCCATCGGAGAGGCCCCGGTTGGCGATCGCGCGCATGGTCCCGGCGGTGCCTTCCGGCCGCAGGGTCAGGCTGCGCCGGCCGCGGTCCTCGAAGGTATACATCTCCTTCTGGACGACATCGGTCTCGTCGCCGAGACTGCGCACGAAGACGTCGGTCCTCTCGAAGATGGGTGTGCGTACCTCGGAGTAGCCGTAGCGTCCGAAGACATCGCGGGCTGCAGCCTCGAGGCACAGCCAGTCGCGGATCTCCGGCTCCCAGAGATCCGACGTCCCCGGAAGGGGTTCATAGGCGGGGGCCATGGCCGTCTTCCCGATCCTGTTCCACCCTGAAACAGACAGGGTTGCCTGACCGTCGACAGCCGGCAACCCTGATCTCTGGGCACTCACGGGCCAGCACCGTCAACCCCCGGCACCCGAGTCAGGGGCAGGCGCTGCCGGCGGACGCTTCAGACACGCTTGGGGTCGAGTTTCATCACGCGATGGCGCATGATCTTGCCGGGCTTGAACTTCACCACCACCCGCTCCGGGATCTCAACGGTCTTTCTCGGGGCGTTGGGGTTCCGGCCAACGCGGGGCTTGCGCACCATGACCTCGAACACGCCGAAGTTGCGGAACTCAATGCCGCGGCCCGCGGCCAGTTCCTTGGTCACGGTGTCGAGCGTGAGCTGCACGACTTGCATCACATCACGCTGCTTGAGGTTGGTTTGGCGGGCGATTCGCACGACTAGATCACGCTTCGTCATGGCTTACAGGACCTCCGAGTCAGCCAACAGTCTACCGGGATTCCTCAGAGCAACCGCAACCTAGCCTCTCTTTGAGGCAGCACAAGCGCTGGCACTTTTTGCCGGGGTGAGGTCGTCGGTCCGGCTATACGAAGGCATAATATGCACGTCGGCAGCCGCTTCGCAAGGATATCCCAGGAAGGAGCCGAGCGGACTTTTCGGCATGGGGCACTTCACCGACAACTGGCAGGTCGAGGGCAGCGTCGAGGAACGTCTGTTGCCGTCCTCGCCGAAGCGCTTCCTGCCCTATCTGGCGGCGCTGTCATCGGCGCGCATTCCGCACCGGGTTGAGGAGGGTCCCGACGGGACCCGCTGGATCGTGGTTTCCGAGACCTGGGCCGAGGCGGCCCGGGAGGAGCTGGTGGCCTACGAGCAGGCGAACCGCGGCTGGCCGCGCCAGGGCCAGATGGCGGCCGTCCTGGAGTCGCTCAGCCTGGGGGAGGCCGTGTGCGCCGCGGGGGTGGCTGGCGCCCTCGTCAACGTCTACCTGCGGACCGGTCCTGTGGCGAATGGGGACCGGCTCTTCGGGATCGGGGCCCTGGACGTCGACAAGGTGTGTCAGGGCCAGTGGTGGCGGGCGGTCACGTCGCTGTGGCTCCACGCCGATGGCGGGCACGTGACGGGCAACGCGGTGGCGGCCTTCGTGTTTGGCACGGCCCTGACGCAGTTGCTGGGGGTCGGCCCGGCCTGGCTCCTGGTGCTGCTCAGCGGCATCCTCGGCAACCTGAGCGAGGCCTGGACCGTGGGTAGCGGCCGCACGGCCATCGGCGCCTCCACGGCCACCTTCGGTGCCCTGGGGGCCTTGGGACTGCTCCAGACGGTGCGGGCTTGGCAGCGCTGGGGGGCGGTGCGGGCCGTCTTCTCGCGGACGTGGATCCCGCTGGCGGCGGCGGCGGCGCTGCTGGGGTGGCTTGGGGCTGGTCCCGAGACCGACGTCGTCGGCCACGCGCTGGGGTTTTTCTGGGGCATGGTGTTGGCGCTGCCGTGCCTGCCTCTGCTGTCGCGGCGCCTTGCCTGGTACGTCCACGCGCTCTGCGGTCTGCTGTCGTCCAGTCTCGTGGCCTGGGCCTGGCACCTTGCCGGCGCCTGATGCGAGTGGCGGTGGCGGGGGCTGCCTCCAGCCGGAAGACCGGGGACCGCGCGGCCGCAGCGCGCGGTACGGGCCAGTACCCTACGCCGGACGTGGAATCGGTATCAGACGGTCACGACCATCCCATCGTAGCCCACCTGGATGCCCCGCGGCTCGAACCAGGCGCAGAGCTCCTCGTGGAGGGTCAGGCCATTGTGGGAGAAGTGGTTGACCACGGCCAGGCCGTCGGGGTGCAGTGCCCCCAGCTCCAGCAGCCGGTCGCGGAAGGCTACGGCAGCCTCCACCCCGAGGTGGTGTGAGCGCTGCTGCGGGTCCTTGTGCAGGTAGGTGCATTCGATCACCGCCGCCTGGAGCTGGCGCCCGGCCACCCGCTGCCAGGTGTCCTCCGGCCACCAGCCTGTGTCATTGGCGATCAGCAGCCCGCTGCGGCCATCGTGGAGGACGTAGTTCAGGGCGGTCTCGGCCTCGCCTGCGTGCTGCGCCTTCAGGGGGGTCACGCTGAAGGGCCCTGCCACCACGTCCTGGCCGGGGTTGAGTTCGCGGTAGTCGATGGCCAGGTCCTGGAGGGGGAACTGCCCCTCCCGCGCCAGCCGTTCCAGCACGTGCCGGTTCCCCAGCACATCGAGACGCTCGCCGACGACGCTGAAGCCGCGCCGCCGCCACTGCAGTTCCACCGGTGCGAGGTGGTCGTGGTGGCTATGGGTGAAGAGGATGCGGCGGACGCGACAGAGGTCCACGCCGAACGCCTGGCACTGCCAGTGGATATCCGGGCCGAAATCCACCAGGGTGTCGTCGTTGACGAGGTAGGCGGTCCGCCGGCGCAGGTTGCGTCCGCCACGGCGTGCGGCTTCGCGGCAGGCGCCGCAGGTGCAGAACAGGGCCGGCCACGCTTCCGCCGCCGCCGAGCCCAGAATCGTCAGTTTCATCGCGGGAACGCACTCCTGGTGCCAGCGGGCGTGTGCTTCTAGCCTGCGCGCCATGAGCCAACCTCAGCACCGTTGAGGCGGGTCCCCGGCCAAGCCGGGAACGCCTGGAGTGCGGGTTCTCCGTAACCCGCCGCCGGGATGCGCAGATCGCGGCCTCCAGACCGCTGGGAGCTCTCGGCGGTCTGTGGCGGAGCTTCGCCCGTCGGTCGTCGGTCGTGTGTCCCGCCGCCGAGGGGGACGCGACGGTTCGGACGGACGCCGGACCCACGGCAGTCGCTACGCCATGTTCCGGACGATGAGCCGACCGAACTCCGAGCAGGACACCACCGCCGCACCCTGCATGAGGCGGGCGAAGTCGTAGGTCACCATGCGGGACTCGATGGTGCGCTCCAGGCCGCGGACGATGGCGTCGGCGGCCTCGCCCCAGCCCAGGTAGCGGAGCATCATCTCGGCCGAGAGGATCAGGCTGCCGGGGTTGACCTTGTCCTGGTTGGCGTACTTGGGCGCCGTGCCGTGGGTGGCCTCGAACACGGCGTGGCCGGTGACGTAGTTGATGTTGCCGCCGGGGGCGATGCCGATACCGCCGACGCAGGCTGCCAGGGCGTCGGAGATGTAGTCGCCGTTGAGGTTCAGGGTGGCGATGACGCTGTACTCCGCCGGCCGGGTCAGGATCTGCTGCAGGAAGGCGTCAACAATGCAGTCCTTCACGATGATGCCACGGCCCGTGCGCGGGTTCTTCAGGGCGCACCAGGGCCCTCCCTCCAGGTCCACGGCGCCGAACTCGGCCTTGGCGAGCTGGTAGCCCCAGTCCCGGAAGGCGCCCTCGGTGTACTTCATGATATTGCCCTTGTGCACGAGGGTCAAGGAGTCCCGCCCCATCTCGATGGCATAGCGGATGGCGGCCCGCACCAGGCGTTCCGTGCCTTCCTTGGATACGGGCTTGATGCCGAAGCCGCTGGTCTCCGGGAAGCGCACCTTGGCGAAACGGTCGGCGAAGTGCTTTTGCAGCAGCTTCCGGAAACTCTCGGCTTCCGGGGTCCCCTGCTGGAACTCGATGCCGGCGTAGATGTCCTCGGTGTTCTCGCGGAAGATCACCATGTTGACATCCTCGGGGCGCTTCACTGGCGAGGGGACCCCGCTGAAGTAGCGCACCGGCCGCAGGCAGACGTAGAGGTCGAGCATCTGCCGGATCGCCACATTCAGGCTGCGGATGCCGCCGCCGACGGGGGTCGTCAGGGGGCCCTTGATGCCGACGAGGTACTCTTTGAACGCGTCCAGGGTCTCCTGCGGCAGCCAGTTGCCGTTGCGCTTGAAGGCCTTCTCCCCGGCCAGCACCTCCAGCCAGCGGATGCGCCGCTGGGGGCCGTAGGCATGGGAGACGGCGCCATCGACCACCTGGACGGTCGCGCGCCAGATGTCAGGCCCGGTCCCATCCCCCTCGATGAACGGTATCACCGGATGGTCCCCGACGCGGAGCCCCGAGTCGGTCATACGAATCGTGTCAGCCATGGCCTGGCCTCCCTTTCGCTGCGCTGCCCGCTGCACGGGTCAGACCCCACGGGCCCTGCCGCGGTTGCCGCGGCCCGTGGCGCGAACCCAGTACTATAGCGCCGTATTGCGTCGCGGTGGAAGGGCCGCGACGACGGCGTATAGTACCGGTTTCCGCATCGTGCGGACTGGAGCTGGTTGAGCCCTATGGACATCAAGGTGTTCACCGGGACCGCGCACCCGGAACTGGCGCGCCGGATCGCGGAGTCTATCGGCACCCGGGTCGGGGACGTCCGCATCAGCCGCTTTCCCGAGGGCGAGACCTTCGTGAAGTTCGAGGAGCACGTCCGCGGGGACGACGTGTTCATCATCCAGCCGACCTGCTCGCCGCCGAACGAGAACCTGATGGAGCTGCTGATCATGCTGGATGCCGCCCGGCGGGCTTCCTGCGGGCGGATCACGGCGGTGCTGCCCTTCTTTGGCTATGCCCGCCAGGACCGCAAGGACCAGCCACGCGTGCCCATCACGGCCAAACTGGTCGCCAACCTGCTGGTGACGGCCGGGGCCGAGCGTATCCTGACCATGGACCTCCACGCGCAGCAGATCCAGGGCTTCTTCGACATCCCGGTGGACTGCCTTTACGCGGCGCCCGTCCTGGTCAGCCACCTCGAACGGGTGATGCACCCCGAGGCCGTGGTGGTGGCCCCGGACTCCGGCAGCGTCAAGATCGCGCAGGCCTTTGCTGACATGCTCGGGGCCGGGTTCGCCGTGGTGGCCAAACGACGGGTTAGCGCGACCCAGGTGGTCTCGTCGCACCTGGTGGGGGACGTGAAGGGCCGCGACTGCGTCCTCGTCGATGACCTCACCACCACCGCCTCGACTCTGGTGCAGGCGGCCGAGCGGGTGGCCGAAGCCGGGGCCGGCTGCATCTACGCGGCGGTCTCCCACTGCTGCCTGACGCTCGCCGGCCTGGAGACTCTGCGCCGCAGTCCCATCCGCCAGATGCTGGTGACCGATAGCGTTCCCCTGGCCCCGGAACTGCGGGACCCCAAGGTGATGGTGCTCAGCGTGGCACGGTTGCTGGGCGAGGCCATTCGGCGGATCCACGAGGGCCAGTCGGTTTCGTCGCTGTTCCGACTGGAGGCGGCTCACCACCTGTAGTATAGTACCCGTCGCGCTGTTTTCGGGACCCCGCCGGTGTGCCCGGCGTCGCGGTAGGTGAAAGGATCGGCTGGCCATGAGCAAGTCCAAGACCCTGAACGTCGATATCAAGGAGCGCACCGATTTCGGGACCAGCGTGTCGCGGCGGCTGCGCCGGAAGGGCATGGTGCCCGCCGTGCTGTATGGCCATCACGCGGCCGTGCAATCCCTGATGGTTTCGGAAGACATGGCCCACGCCGTGGTGCACCATCCCGGGCTGATGAGCCTCGTGCGCGAGGGGGCTGAGCCCGCCACGGCCATCCTCAAGGCGTCGCAGCGCCACCCGGTCTCCGGCGGTATTCTCCACCTTGACTTCCTGGCGGTCCGTGCGGATGAGGTGATCCGCGCGACGGTCCCCGTGGACTACCATGGTATTCCCGCGGGCGCCGCCAAGGGTGGCCAGTTGGAGCAGGCCCTCCACCTGCTCGAGATCGAGTGCTTGCCCGGCGACCTGCCGGATTCCATCGTGGTCGACGTGAGTGGCCTGGACCTGGATTCGACCATGCACGTCCGCGACCTGACCATGCCCGAGGGCATCAAGGCGGCTTCGGACGGAGCCCTGGCCGTGTTCCAGGTGCGCCTGCCCAAGATCGAGGAAGTCAAGGAAGAGACGCCTGAGGGCGAGGCTGCCGAGGGCGCCGAGGCAGCGGCCGAGGGCGCCGAGGGCGCTGAGGGCGCTGAGGGCGCCGAGGGCGCCGAGGCCGGCAAGGGCGAGAAGGGCGCCGGCGACAAGGGCGGTAAGCCCGAGAAGGCCGCTGGCAAGGCGGATAAGGGCGACAAGAAGGCCGACAAGAAGGCCGAGAAGAAGTGACGTGCGGCGGGGAGGCCCTGAGGGCCTCGCGCCGATGTCGGTGGCGGGTTGCGGCCGGAGGTGTGGCGTTGTTGCTGACGCGGGCTCCGGCCGCGGTCCGTTTGGCATAGTGGCCACATGGGTGGCAGGCCTCGCGGCGGGCAGCGAGGGGTTGTGGCGGTGAGTGTCAGGGTCATCGCAGGGCTCGGCAACCCGGGAGGGCACTACCGGGATACTCGGCATAACGTCGGGTACCTGGTGGCCGACCGGCTGGCCGAGGTCCTCGGGGCCCGGCCACAGGCCGCGACAGGACCCGAGGTGGTGCTGCAGCGGGCGTTCACAGGCGGGCAGGTGCTCTACCTGCTCAAGCCGGTGACGTTCATGAACTGCAGCGGTGCTGCCGTGAGGCAGGTGATCGAGCACCTGGGGGTATCTCCCGGGGAGTTGCTGGTCATCTGCGACTGCCTCGATCTGCCGTTGGGCCGTATCCGCCTTCGCCAAGGCGGCAGCAGCGGTGGGCACCGGGGCGTGGAGTCTGTCATCCGGGAGCTGGGCACCGACCAGTTTCCGCGTCTCCGCGTGGGCATTGGGAGACCGGAGTCCGGGGCGGGCATTGAGTACGTGCTTGCGCCCTGGGCTGCCGCGGATGTGCCCGTTGTCCGACAGAGCGTGTCGGCCGCCGTCGAGGCAGCTCGTGTGCTGCTGGCGGAGGGGTTGCCGGCCGCGATGAACCGTTTCAACGGGTGGGCCGCGGCCGCAGACGATGCCGCGAACACACAAGGAGAACCAGGCATTGAGGACGTACGAGGCGGTGTTGATCCTCGACCCCAAGAAGGTTGAGGACGGCGGTGAGGCCCTCACCAAGGGCGTGGGTGAACAGGTCGAGGCCCTGGGCGGCAAGATGCAGAAGGCAGTGCCCCTGGGCCGGCGTCAGTTCGCCCGCCCGATCGGCAAGCACAAGGCTGGCGTCTACTGGGACATCGTGATGGACCTGCCCACCGAGGGGGTCGCCGCACTGAGGGATCGCTATCGGTTGAACGGCGCGGTGCTGCGTCTCGAGGTCTTCATGTTCGAGGAAGGGTCGGATCCCGCCAAGCTGACGTCACCACCCCGGGGTGACCGCGACCGCGATTTCGGCAGCTTTGGGGACATGGGCGGTGGTGGCCGCGGACGCTGAGCCATGCCGACGTTGAACAGAGTCATTCTGCTGGGCAACCTGACCCGGGACCCGGAACTGCGGCAGACGCCTCAGGGCAGTGCCGTGTGCAGCCTCGGCCTGGCCGTGAACCGGCGCTTTACCTCCGCGGCGGGTGAGCCGCGTGACGAGACCTGTTTCGTGGAGGTTGACGTCTGGGGACGACAGGCACAGAGCTGTGCCACCTACCTGCGCAAGGGATCGCCGGCGCTGGTCGACGGGTACCTGCGCATGGATCAGTGGGATGACCGGGAGACCGGCAAGCGCCGGACGCGCCTGAAGGTACAGGCGGACCGGGTGCAGTTTGTCGGGGCCCCGGCGGGCGGTGACTTCGCGACCGCAGGACGGGCGGGGTCTCCTGCCGGCGTCGGGGCGGCGGCAGCCGTCCCGCGGCCGGCCGCGGTGGCCAGCCCCGCCGGCGAGCCGGCGGCCGCCCGCGAACCGGCCCCGATGCCGGCTTTCGAGCCGCTGCCCGCCGACGCTGCCGGTACCCCGGACGATATCCCCTTCTAGTATCCGGCAAGGGAGCCGAGGCCCCGCACGGCGGGGCCCCGCGAACAGGACCATCGATCTGCAAGAGCGTTCTGCGATAAGGAGCAATCGGCCATGGCAACCATGCGTCCAGCCAAGAGGAAACGCCGCAAGAAGGTCATCCGGCAGAAGATCTGCCGGCTGTGCGAGAACAAGGTGAAGTTCATCGATTTCAAGGATGTGGATCTCCTGCGCCGGTACCAGACCGAGGCGGGGAAGATACTGCCTTGCCGCATCACCGGGAACTGCTTCAGGCACCAGACGCTGCTGGCGGCCGCCATCAAGCGGGCCCGCGTTCTGGCCCTGGTCCCCTGAAGGTCCGGCACGGTAAGGAGTGAACGGCGATGGCAGTGGAACTTATTCTGCTCGGCGACGTCGAGAATGTCGGTCGCCTTGGGGACCGCGTCCGTGTGGCCGATGGCTTTGCCCGCAACTACCTTCTGCCGCGGAAGCTGGCGGCGCCCGTCACGGCGGGCACGCTGCGCCGGCTCGAGGCGCGCAAGCTGCTGATGCAGAAGGAGCATGAGGAACGGGTGGCCGTGGCGAGAGCCATGGCCGAGAAGATCTCGAAGTTGTCGGTGAGCCTGACCGTTGAGGCGGGCGAGAACGACAAGCTATACGGGTCCGTGACGACCGTCCAGATCGCCGAGGCCCTGGCGGCCCAGGGCATCGATGTGGACCGTACGGCAGTGCTGCTGGACGAACCCATCAAGGAACTGGGCGTCTACACGGTGGCGATCCGCCTCCACGACGAGGTGGAGACCCCGCTGAAGGTGTGGGTGGTGCGGGCCTGACCCTGCCGGCTTGTGTCGCTGAGTGCCCCTTCGCATCCCACCGGCTCATCCGGTGGCCTCGGTGAGGTCTCACCTATACCGAGTGGATCTGGATCCACGTGAGGCAGTCCGGGTCGGATGCGAAGGGCCCCCTACGGAAAAGGCCCTGGCCGCGCCACCAGAGGAGTCGGCGGCCTGCGGGCGGCACGGGGCTGGGGGGCTGCCGTTGCGGAGGCGCGGAGGTCCGGTCCGTCCGGCAGCGGGACGGGCCCTTTTGCGGCAGGTCAGCGCCACAGGCCCGGCCCGTGGTCGCTGACCCCGGGCCGGGGACTGACCTCGTCGGTCCGGGTCTACCATGTTCGGAGCAGGGGGCCGCCGCGCGGTCTTGAGGTCCCGGCGTTGGCGTTGTGGGGTCCCGCGTGGGGGCCGGCGGCTGAGCCACGAACGGGCCGTCGCTGGCGGGGCCTGCCGGACGGTGGCATTTCCCTGGCTGCAGGCTATGGTGCATCATCACGGCCGGGCCAGGGGTGTGCCCGGCGATCTGGGGGCCCAGATGGAGCCTGCGGCGAGTTTATCCGGCCGGGCCGTTCCGGCGCCTCTGACCGACCGCCATTTCCCGCACAATCACGAGGCGGAGATGGCGGTTCTGGGGGGGATTCTGCTGGACCCAGCGGCCGCCTTGGACGCGGCTCTGCAGCGCCTGCCGGACGAGACGGTCTTCCATCGCTCCGAGCACCAGGTTATCTACCGCACCATCCGGGCTCTGGCGAACGAGGGCGTCCGGGGGCAGCTCGACGTCATCACGCTGGCGGACGCCCTTTCGCGTGCCGGGCTTCTGGAGAGCGCCGGGGGGCGGGCCTACCTGGCCCAGGTCAGCGACGCGGTTGCCACCGCCGCCAACATCGAGCAATACGCCGACATCGTCTGGCAGAACGCCATGTTGCGGCGTCTCATCGCCACCTGCCAGCGCACGGTAGACCGGTGTTTCCAGCCGGTTGAGGACGTGGCCGACCTCCTCGACGGGATCGAGCGGGAGATCCTCGAGGTCACCGCTTCGCATGGCACCAACCGCCTGTATACCGTGGGCGAGTTGATGATGCCGGCGGTGGCGTACCTGGAGAAACTACAGCGCGGCGAGCAGGAGGCCCTGGGGCTGTCCACGGGCTACACCGACATCGACCGGCTCATCACCGGGCTCCGGCCTGGGGAGCTGATCGTGATCGCGGCCCGGCCCGCCATCGGCAAGACCGCCCTGGCCCTGAATATCGCCGCGAACATCGCCCTGGGACCAAACCCCAAGCCGGTGGGCTTCTTCAGCCTGGAGATGCCGGCGCAGCAGGTGGTGTTGCGGCTCTTGTGCAGCGAGGCCCGGATCGGATTGTCGGAGGTGCGCGAGGGTGCCATGGCCACCTCGCGCTGGAGCGAGCTGATGGCCGCCAGCACGCGGGTGCGGGACGCGGCCCTCGTCATCGACGACTCGGGCGGCATCGATATTCTGGAGCTCAAGAACAAGGCGCGGCGGATGAAGCGCGAGTATACTACCGCCGTTATCTTTGTCGATTACCTGCAACTGATCCAGGTCAGCGGCACGAACCGCAATACGAACCGCGAGAACGAGGTGGCACGCATCTCGGGGTCCCTCAAGGCCCTGGCCAAGGAGCTTGCGATCCCCATCGTGGTGCTGGCCCAGCTCAACCGGCAGGCGGAACAGCAGGGGCAGCGTCCCCGGCTGGCGCACCTGCGGGAGTCCGGTGCCATCGAGCAGGACGCCGACGTGGTGGCGCTGCTGCACCGGGACCGCGATGAACAGCAGGATCGCCAGAAGGCCCAGCGTGGCGTCTCCGCGGAGCTGGTTGTGGCCAAGAACCGCAACGGCGAGACCGGCGTGGCGCCGCTGGTGTTTCTGCCGGTCTTTACGCGCTTCGAGAACCGGTCAGGGATTGCGGACGCGGATGTGCCGGTATAGTGTTTGGACGCGGGTCTGGCGTGGGCCGGCGCCGGGGCCTTTGGGCACGCATGGACGCGGGCGAGAGCCGGTGTCGGGCTATGGTGGCAGAGGAGCGGGACATGGCGTTTCCAGTATGTCACAGGGGCGGGTTGCGGGCCGTGTGTCGGCTTGGGGCGGTGCTCCTGCTGGGGGTAGTGGCACGCCTCGGGGCGGCGCAGATCAGCGACGTGGTCGTCCGCTGTACCGTTCCCGACCTGGAGCCCGAGTCGCTCCGGCAGTTGGTGGTCGGCTCGATCCAGAGCACCCCCGGCCGCCCGTTCGACCCGGCGGTCCTGGCGGAGGACGTCAAGCGCCTGTACCGGCTGGGCGCTTTCCAGGATGTGCGCTACGAGGTCGAGGAGCAGGCCGGCGACAAGGTCCTGATCATCTTCCAGGTCAAGCCGACTCCCAGTGTCAACACGGTGGTGTTCGAGGGCAACTCGGCCTACAAGGACAAACGCCTCCGGTCGCTGATCGAGCACAAGGAGGGCGTCTCCCTCGACGAGAGCCAGGTGGCCAAGGACCGCGCGGCCCTGGTCGACCGCTATGAAGAGGGCGGCTACCATGGGACGACCATCGACATCGAGTACCGGCCCGTGGCCGACACCAATGCCGTGGACCTGGTCTTCAAGATCACCGAGGCCCCGCGTGCCAAGCTCAAGGGGGTCGACTTCGCCGGCAACACCGCCTTCGCCGAACGCGAACTCACCAAGACGGTCCGGACGCGGCGGCAGTGGTGGCGCTACATCCTGCCCTTTGGGAACTACTACAACGAGCCACAGACGGCGCTGGACCGGGACCTGTTGCGCGACCTCTACCTGACCAAGGGGTACCTCGACTTCACCGTCGACCGGATCGAGACGCAGTACAACGCCAGCCGCAAGTGGGTGACCCTGGTCTTCCACCTCAACGAAGGGCAGCCCTATGCGGTCTCCGCCGTGGACCTGGCCATCGAGGGTGGCCGTTTCAAGCGGGGGGATCTGCAGCCCCTGGTCGCCATGAAGGCCGGCCAGCCGTACAGCTCCACCACGGAACAGGCCGACGTCACCGCCCTGCGCGGCAAGTATGAGCCCCTGGGTTACCTCGATCTGCGCTGTGTGGCCGACCTGGTACGCAACGCCGTGGAGCACACGGTCGCGGTGACCTACCGGATCCAGGAAGGCGGCCCGTCGCGCATCCGGGACATCCATATCATCGGTAACGAGACCACCCGAGACCACGTGGTCCGGCGCGAGCTGGCCATCCAGCCCGGCGACCTGTCCGATGCCTCGAAGATCCGCGCTTCGAAGGACCGCCTGACCCAGATGAACTACTTCGAGACCGTCGAGATCAGTCCCGTGGCCACCCAGCGGGAGGACCTGAAGGACCTCCGCATCCAGCTCAGCGAGAGTCGCACGGGCCGGTTCATGGTCACGGGTTTCTTCTCCACCGACTCCGGCCTGGGCGTTGGCCTCACCGTGGCGGAGGACAACTTCGACCTCAGCCGGCTGTTTGATGAGTGGCCGCCCAGGGGGGGTGGCCAGCGCCTCAGCTTCAGCACGCGGCTGGGCACGGAGCTCACGTCCGCCGATATCGCGTTCACCGAGCCCTGGTTCCTGCAGCGCCGCCTGCGCCTCGATGTCGAGTTGTTCCGCCACACCGTGTCCCCGCGGGACGCCGGTTACGACCAGGCCGACACCGGGCTTCGCCTGACGTTGACCAGGCCCCTGCGCCGCACCTACTGGAGCACATCCTATGGGGTCCTGCTGGACCGCGTCACTCTGGACAACTTCGACAAGCCGCCGCTGGTGCCGGACTACCATGACCCCGACATCGTCTACGACTGGCCTGACGTGCCCATGCGCGAGGACCGCAGGCTGATCGACGAGGAAGGTTCCTACTGGGCCAACCGGGCGCTTTTCGGCGTGGCCCGCGACTCCCGCGACAACGTCAACTTCCCCCGCAAGGGGTCCCGCCTGAGCGCCAATACCGAGCTGATTACCTCGCTGCTGGGCAGCTACGGCGACGTGGCGCGCGTGAACACCCGGGCGGCCAAGTTCATCCCCGTGTTCAAGCAGAGCGTTCTGCGCCTGGAGGCCGAGGCGGCCATGGCTCAGGACGTGACGGGAGACGACGTCCCCATCTTCGATCGCTACTTCGCGGGCGGCTCCAACCTCCGCGGCTTCGACTACCGCGAAGTGGGCCCGGTGGACGCCGCAGAGCACCCCCTGGGCGGCAGGTCCCGTCTGCTGGGTACCATCGAGCTGGGCCGGAAGGTGGCCGACGCGCTCTACCTCTACACCTTCATCGATGTCGGCAACGTCTGGGAGGGCAGCTTCGCCTTTGACCCCACCGACATCAACGCCAGTGTGGGTGTGGGCCTGCAGTTCGTCCCACTTCCCATCCGACTCGGACTGGGCATCCCCGTCTACACCACGTGGGACCATCTGGACAGCGCGGGGCCCAATCCCTTCCTGGAAGGCGGGTTCGCGTTCTGATGAAGATCCTCAACGCCTACGTCACCGGAATGCTGGTGACGACGGTGCTACTGGCCCTCGGGGTGTTGACCTTCGTCATGGCCGCGGGCCATATCTTCCGTGTCTTCGACTGGCTAGCACGGGGTGGCTCGCCGGCTGTCCTGGGGCGGTTTCTGCTGCTGCGTCTCCCGGACATGATGCGGTTCACCCTGCCTCTGGCGATGCTGGTCGCCACGGTGCTGGTGTTCAGCCACATGGCCGCCGACAACGAGCTCACGGCGATGAAAGCCTGTGGCCTGAGCCTCTGGCAGGTCACCGCCCCTGGCCTGCTGCTCAGTGGGTTTCTGAGTGCCCTGTGTTTCTGGTTCGCCACGTCGGTCGGGCCCCGCTGTCAGTACGCCGCCGACCAGCTCATGTGGGAGCAGGCTGCCATCAGCCCATTGGTGTTGCTGGAGGATAACGGCGGATTCATCGAGCTGGAGGGCATGAACATCCGCGTCGACCGGCGCGAGGGCGAAGCCCTGTACGGCATCCATATCCTGGTTCAGAACGAGGAGCAGCGCCTGCAGCAGACCATCACCGCCCGCCAGGGCCGCCTGAACTTCGACCGCGAACGGTCCGCCTTCTCCCTCGTGCTGCAGGAAGCCACCTTCGGCCAGTTGGACACCGACCCGGACACGGCGAGCCGCTCGGGCGTTCCGGCCCGCTTTGCGACCCGTGAGATCACCCTGCCCTTGAGTGGCGAGGATGGCTCCGGAAAGCTGAAACTGGCCCGCAAGGCGAAGTATATGGACCTGGGCATGCTGATGGGCCGCATCCGTCTTGACCAGGACACGGGCGCCAACACGACCCCCCTGCTGGTGGAACTGCACACGCGCATGTCCATGTCGCTGTCGCCCATCGCCTTTCTGCTGGTCGGCATCCCTTTCGCCGTGCGCGGGCGGCGTTCGGAGACTTCCGTGGGGCTGCTCATGGCCCTGCTTCTGGCCCTCGGTTTCTACGCCTTCCTGCTGGTGAGCCGCAACCTGAGAAACGACACCTCGAGCTATCCGCACCTGCTGATCTGGCTGCCCAACCTCCTGTACCAGGCTGGCGGCCTGTGGGCCATGGCCATCATCGGCAGGCACTGAGGGAGTACCCGATCCGCCACCATGACAGACTTCCCGACCCGCCTCATCCGCAACTTCAGCATCATCGCCCACATCGACCACGGCAAGAGCACCCTGGCCGACCGCTTCCTGCTGCATACGCACACCATCGACGAGCGGACCTTCCACGACCAGGTCCTCGATGCCATGGACCTGGAGCAGGAGCGCGGCATCACCATCAAGTGCCATCCGGTCCGCATGCTCTACCAGGCGGACGACGGCGAGACCTACCAGCTCAACCTGATCGATACCCCCGGACACGTCGACTTCTCCTACGAGGTCAGCCGCAGTCTGGCCGCCTGCGAGGGGGCTCTGTTGGTGGTGGATGCCTCCCAGGGGGTCCAGGCGCAGACCGTGGCCAACGTCAGCCTGGCCATGCGCCAGAAGCTGACCGTCATCCCCGTCATCAACAAGATCGACCTGCCGGCCGCCGACGTGGATACCTGTCTGACACAGATCGAGGAACTGCTGGCGATCCCGCGCGAGGAGGCCCTCCTGGCCAGCGCCAAGGCCGGCCTCGGTATCCGCGAGCTGCTCGAGGCGGTCGTCACCCGCGTTCCACCCCCGCCGGCAGCCACCGACGACCTGTTGCGGGCGCTGGTTTTCGACTCCGTCTTCGACGTCTACCGCGGCGTGGTCACTCATGTCCGCGTCATGAGCGGCACGGTCCGCCCCAATGACCGGGTGCACATGGTCGGCGCCGGCATAGACGCGGACGTCAAGGAGGTCGGCATCTTCTGCCCGGCGATGAAGGTGGCCGAGTCGCTCTCCACCGGCGAGGTGGGCTACCTGATCACGTCGATCCGCGAACCCTCGGACGTGCACATCGGCGACACGGTCAGCCTGGCCCGGCAGCCCTGTCGCGAAGCGCTGCCCGGTTTCCAGAAGGTGCAGCCCATGGTGTTCAGCGGCATCTACCCCATCGACACCCGCGACTACGAGGCACTCAAGTTCAACATCTCCAAGCTGCAGCTCAACGACAGTGCCTTCGTCTCCCAACCCGAGAGCTCCGTGGCCCTCGGGGCCGGCTTCCGCTGCGGGTTCCTCGGACTCCTCCACATGGAGATCGTTCAGGAACGGCTCCGGCGCGAGTACGACATGGATATCATCCTGACCTACCCCAGCGTGGTCTACCATGTGTTCATGCGCGACGGCACCCTGCGCGAGGTCCACAACCCCATCCATATGCCGGACCCGACCGAGGTCGAGCGCATCGAGGAGCCCATGATCCGGGCCCACATCATCGCCCCGGTCGCCTACGTCGGCGTGTTGATCCCACTGATCATGGAGAAGCGGGGTGTCTGCGACCACACCGACACGGTCGATCGTGGCCACATCATGATGACCGCCCGCCTGCCGCTGCACGAGATCGTCCTGGACTTCTACGACAAGCTCAAGACCGTGACCCGCGGCTACGGCAGCATGGACTACGAGCCCGACGGCTACCAGGCCGGCCCGCTGGTGAAGCTCGAGATCATGGTCAACGGCGAACCCATCGACGCCTTTGCCTCGATCGTGCACGTGGACCGGGCCCCCTTCCGGGCCCGGCAGTTGGCCCAGCGCCTCAAGGAGGTCATCCCGCCGCACCTCTTCAAGGTGGCCATCCAGGGCGCCGTTGGCGGCCGGATCGTTGCCCGCGAAGACGTGCGCCAGTTGCGCAAGGACGTCACCGCCAAGTGCTACGGCGGCGACATTACCCGTAAGCGCAAGCTGCTCGAACGGCAGAAAGAGGGCAAGGCGCGGATGAAGGAGATCGGCAGGGTCCGCATCCCGCAGGAGGCCTTTGTAGCGGTGCTCAAGGCCACGGAGTGACGCGCATGAACTGGGGGCTGATTGCGGTTCTGGACCTGCTCCTGCTCTACTTCATCGTGGGGCACTCGTTCCTGCGCCGGTTCTACACGCGCCGAGCCCGGACGGCTGCCGAGCTCAAGGACATCGAGAAGCACTACCGGCATCTGCTGCTGAAGGACCGGGACATCCTGCCGGCGGAGAGCCTCGCCAGCCTCGAAGCGGCCATTGGCGCCCTGCATCAGGCCCGCCAGCCGGCGATCTCCGAGGGCGCCGCGGCCTCCTGCCTGGAGCGCTATCGCGCCGGTACGCAGGTGCGCCTGCCGGAGCGCTCGCACCCCCGGCTGCGCGAGAACATCGAGATGCTGGTGGTGGCCCTGGGGCTGGCCTTCGGTATCCGGGCCCTGTTCCTGCAGCCCTTCAAGATCCCCACCGGGAGCATGCAGCCGACCCTTTTCGGCATCCACTTCGTGCCCTCCGCCGAGCCGCTGCGGGTGAACCCGGTCCGGCGCTTCTTCGGCTATCTGAACTACACCAAGCGCTACGTGGACGTGGCGGTTCGGGCCGATGGCCTCATCGATCTCGGCAGTGTCCGCTCGGCGCGGCCGTCCCTCCCGTTCTTCCCCTCCAGTCTGGTGGACGTCGGCGACCAGACCTATCGGCTCCCCGGGGCTCCCGACGACGTCCGCAAGTACCTCGTCCAGAGCCATCCCGTCGCCGCGCTGCGCGCGGGGGAGGTCCTGGCCCGGGGCGCGCTGGAACTGGGGGATCACCTCTTCGTTGACCGCACCCACCTGGCCTTCCAGGAACCCCGGCGTGGGGACGTGACGGTGTTTGTCACCGATGGCATTCGGCGTGACCCGGACGCGCCTGCCGCGACCCGTTTCTGGGGCCAGGATGCCCGGTGGCTGTTCCTCGGCGACCCGGCCTGCGCCCCGACCGACGGGCTGGTCGGCCGGTTCTACATCAAGCGCCTGGTGGGCCTTCCCGGCGATACGCTGGCCATTCGCGAGGGCAGGCTGTACGTCCGCGAGCCCGGCGCTGCCGACTTCCGTCTGGTCGACGCGACCGATGCTCCCGGCTTCGCCCGCATCTACAGCCACAAGGGCGGCTACCATGGCTATACCCACATGCGCCACGCGCCGCTGCTCGCCGACGATACCGCGACGTTCGCCGTGCCCGAGGGCCAGTACTTCATGCTCGGGGACAACAGTGGCTACAGCCTCGACGGCCGGTTCTGGAAGACGGTGCCCCGCCGCAACCTGGTCGGCCGGGCGCTCTGGGTCTGGTGGCCCTTCTCCCGGCGGTGGGGCACGGTGGACCGCGTCGAGCCCCTGGACTTCGACACGGTCAGCCGGCATCCCGACCCGCGCGTGCCGCCCGTGGCCGAGTAGACCCGCCCCAGGCCGCTACCCCGCCGCCGGCCGCGGAATGCTGACCCGGACCACCCCCGCGGTGCCCCCGTTCACCGTCAGTTGGCATAGGAGCGTCGCCTTCTCAGGGACGCGCAGGAACCCCTTGACGACCCGGCTGTCGGTGAGGGGGCCAAGGTGTCCCAGCAGGCGGTGGCCTTCCCGCGAGAGCCGTTCCACGCCAGGGCCGGGGGCGAACTCGAGGCGCACGGGCTGCAGCCGGCGCAGGGAACGGCCTCTGGCCGTGATGTGGGTCGGGAACTGCCCGCGGTTGGCGACCCGGGCCCGCACGCGCCAGATCGAGCCCTCGAAGCGCTCCGCCTCCACCTCCTCGACGCTCAGCCGGGGCCGGTAGGCCGCATGGGCCAGGGTGAACCGGTACGTCCCTTCGGCAATGCGACGCAGCTCGGCCAGCGTCGGGCCGGCCAGGTGGCGCAGGAGCCAGCCACCGATCTCCACGGAGCCCAGTTGCGGATGCTCGAACCCCGTCCACGCCTGGAACAGGGGGGCCCGCGTCGCCGGGTCCTGCTGGTCCCACCAGGCCAGCACCTTGCGCAGCACCGCCTCATACTCGGGCTGATTGCGCGTGTTGAACACGTCCAGCGTCGGGGTACCGGCGCTGTTCACCTGGGTCCCGAGCTCGAACTCGAAGACGTAGAGGCCGAGATGGTGGTAGCCGAAGTTGTGGAAGTGCCCGCGCAGGTTGATGTCCTTCTGGCCGGTCCGGTTGTAGTGGTAGCGGATGACCGGGACGACCGGGAAACCCGTCTCGGCGGCCCCCAGTTCGGCGAGCTCCTGCATCATGGCGAGGTCGCCGCCGTCGATATCCGCGTCCGCGCCCGTCGAGGGCGGGCGTAGCACCGCGGTGGGACCCGTGTGGTACCCCAGCACCGCGAAGAGGTTGGGCCGGCCGTGGATGAACTCGGCGATGGCCCGCATCTCCAGGATGAGGCCATTGCCATCCACATCCTGCTGGTAGAGGGTGTTTGGCAGACGGAGCGAGCGGTCGGTCCGGCTGCGCGTGTTGCCCGAGGTGGAGACGACGAACCCGGCGCCGTCCGGGTTCAGGCGCGGAATGATGTGGAAGCACACGTGACGCAGCAGGTCGGAGCGCTGGTCGCGGTGGTCCAGTACGAGCTGCCTGGCGGTATAGAGCGCCGCATGGGTCCCTGAGAGCTCTGCGGCGTGGATGTTGCCATGGATCAGGTATGCCGGCTTCTCGTCGGCCGGACCGCTGGCGGCATCGTTCAGGGTCAGCACCTGCACGTCCCGCCCCTCGCGGGAAACCCCGATGCGGCTGAGTTGGACCAACTCCGGCGATGAGCGCGCCAGGACCCGCACGAAGCGCGTCAGTTCGGCGTAGCTCAGGAAGTGCTGGAATGGCAGTTCGGGCAGGGCTCGGGTTGGCGTGCCTGGCTCGCCTTTCGTCCAGAGGGCCGTCCCTCGACGGTGTCTCCGGGCCGCCGCCGGCCCGGCAGTGTGGGAGGCGCGCTCCGTCGCGGCGACCCCTTCGCTCCGGCTGGCGGCGGCGGTCCAGCGGGAGACTCGTGCTCCACCGGGCCGCCGGCCCGGCAGTGTGGGAGGCGCGCTCCGTCGCGGCGACACCGCCAATCCCCGCTCACTCCCGCAGGCGCAGTCGCTCCTCGAGCTCGGCCTGTTTGTCCGGGGGCAGATCCAGTTCGGCCAGGGCCTCGCGCATCGCGTCGGCATCCCGGTAGTGGGCGTAGTAGCCACAGGACCCGAAGAACTCGGGGTTTGCCGCCAGCGCCAGGCTGCGGGGGTAGTCACGGCACATGCCTGGCCGGGTCTCGTAGCAGCGGCAGCGCTGGTGCTCCGAGTCGTGGTGCGGACAGCGGAACACGAGCGCGCGGTCGGTCCGGTCATCCTGCAGCAGCTCGAACCGGTTGACGTGTACCTGCCAGGCGATGACCAGGCGGCGGATGGTCCGCATGCGGTACATCAGCGTCGGCAGGGCCACCGTCGGGGTGACACAGCAGGCCCCGCACTGGTTGCAGCTACCGCGGATCTCATACGCCGACCGACCTTCCCGCCATGCCGTCAGCCAGCGGCTGACACGGACGTCCACCGCGTAACAGCCCGCTGCCAGCAGCCGCAGGGCCCGGCACCACCAGTGGTCTCCCGGCGTCGGGAGAATGGCCACGTCCTCTGCCATGCCCGCGGAACGTAACGCCGCTGAGCCATCATCTCCAGTGCTGCCGGCAGCACCGCCGCCGCGCCCGGCAGTATCGAGGCAGGGCCTCCGACCCTGTGGTGGCCACATACGGCCACGGGTGAAAAGCGGCTGGTCACTTCCGGCCGCCGGTACTATGGTGAGGCAGCCAGCGCGCGGGCGATGGCATCCGGCCTCGGCCCGGGCCCCCTGCGCCGTTGCGGAGAACGCCGATGAACCGGTCTTGCGGTGCCTCTCTTGGACTGCTCGTCGGCTTGGCCCTGGCCTCTCACCTGGAGGACTCCTGCATGGCTCAGACACCCCCGCGTGCGCTTCCGGCTGGACAGGTCCCTGCCGACCAGCGGCTCAAAGACCTCAAGGACCTCGACGGCTACTTCCCCTTCACGCCGCCGCGCTCCAAGGAGTCCTGGGAGCAACGTGCCGGGCACGTGCGCCACCAGCTCCGCGTGGCCCTGGGGCTCTGGCCCGAGCCCGAGCGGACCCCCCTGAACGCGGTGATCCACGGCCGCATCCAACAGCCCGGCTACACCCTCGAGAGGGTCTTCTTCGAGAGCACCCCTGGCTTCTTCGTCACCGGCAACCTCTACCGGCCCCGCAACGCCTCCGGCAAGTCCCCGGGAGTGCTCTGCCCGCACGGCCACTGGCAGGACGGCCGCTTTACCGACTGCGGGCCCGACAAGGTGCGCGAACAGATCGTCCAGGGGGCCGAGCGTTTCGAAGACGGTGGCCGCAGTCCCCTGCAGTCGCGCTGCGTCCAGTTGGCTCGCATGGGCTGCGTCGTCTTCCACTATGACATGATCGGCTACGCCGACAGCACCCAGATCCCCTTCGCCCTGGCCCACGGGTTTGCCAAGCAGCGCCCTGACATGAACGCGGCCCAGAACTGGGGCCTGTTCAGCCCGCAGGCTGAGTCGCGCCTGCAGAGTGTCATGGGCCTGCAGGCCTGGAACTCCATCCGCTCGCTGGACTTCCTGCTGGGCCTGCCCGACGTCGATGCCACGCGCATCGGGGTCACCGGCGCCAGCGGCGGTGGCACCCAGACCTTCATCCTGGGCGCCATCGATCCGCGCCTGACCGTGGCGGTGCCCGCGGTCATGGTCTCGACCGCCATGCAGGGCGGCTGTACCTGCGAGAACTGCTCCCTGCTGCGTGTGGATACGGGCAACGTCGAGATCGCGGCGCTGTTCGCCCCCAAGCCGCAGTGCCTGACCGCGGCCGACGATTGGACCAAGGAGATGGCCACCAAGGGCTTCCCGCAGCTCCAGGAGACCTACCGGCTGCTGGGTGCGCCGGACGCGGTCAAGCTCCATCCCTTCCTGCACTTCCAGCACAACTACAACTACGTCAGCCGGGCCGTCATGTACGCCTGGATGAACGCCCAGTTCAAGCTCGGTTTGCCGACGCCCATCGTCGAGGAGGACTACCCGCGCCTGAGCGCCAAGGAACTGACCGTCTGGGACGAGGCCCATCCCAAACCGGCCGGCGGCGACGACGTCGAGCGCCGCGTACTGGCCTGGTGGACGGCCCAGACACAGTCCGCTCTCGGTGCCGCCGCCCCCACTGACGCCCCGGCCCTCCAGCGCTACCGCGACCTCGTCGGCCGCGGGTGGGATGCCGTCGTCGGCCGCAGCCTTCCAGGAGCCGGCGAGACGACCTTCGTGGAGACCCGGCGCGCCGATGTCGGTGGCGTTCCGGCGGTGACCGGCATGGTCCGCTATGCCGCCCGCGGCGAGGAACTGCCGGCGGTCTTCCTCGGCCCGGCGACGCCCGGGGCCCGGGTGGCCCTGCTCCTGCACCCGGACGGCAAGGCGGGTCTTTTCCAGGCCGACGGGGCCGTCCGCCCCGAGGTCCGGCGCCTCATCGAGGCGGGGGTCACCGTCGTTGGCGCCGACCTGTTCGGCCAGGGCGAGTTCCTGGCGGACGGCAAGCCGATCACCCAGACGCGGCGCGTCAAGAACCCTCGCGAGGCCGCGGCGTACACCTTCGGCTACAACCCCAGCCTCTTCGCCCAGCGTGTCCACGATGTCCTGACCCTGATCGGGTCCCTGGTGTCCGGCGACCGCCATCCGGCGGCCGTCTGGGTGGCCGGCCTCGAAGGCGCCGGCCCTTGGGCCGCCGTGGCCCTCGGCCGGGCGCCTGGGGCCGTCGCCAAGGCCGCCGTCGACACCGCGAGCTTCCGCTTCGGTGCCGTTACCGCCATCCACTCGCCGGACTTCCTGCCCGGTGGTGCCCGCTACGACGACCTGCCCGGGGCCCTGGCGACCGCGGCGCCCTGCCCGCTCTGGCTCGCAGGGGAGGGGGCCGAGGGGCCTGGACTAGTCCGCGCGGCCTACCGTGCCGCCGGCGCCGAGGCAAGCCTGCGCTGCACCGCAGCCACCGGTCCCACGGCCGCCGCCGCCGCCGTCGACTGGCTGCTGGGGAAGTAGGCGCTGGGGCGCCCCGTGGACACCGTCAGGGTTGCCGCGGTAAGGAGTTGGGGCATTGCTGACAGCATGAAGTCTGACCGCATCAAGAGCTGGCCCAGTCCGGAGCGCCCGCGCGAGCGCCTGCTCACCGAGGGGCCGGAGAAGCTCACCGAGGCTGAAAAGGTCGGCATCACCGCGACGGGGGAAGCCGACACGAACGAGCTCTACCCGAACGACAACCTGCCGCCAGGCGTGAAGCCGGAGGACTCCTGCGTCGAGCTCTACCGGCGCTTCCGGAGCGATCCCGCGGCCTTCCTCAAGGAGGCCAAGCTGTGAGCGACTCCGACACGCCCTTGCCCGCGCTGATCACCGGCCAACTGCTCATCTACCGCGATGGCGCCCTGAATCTGCAGGTGCGCCTGGACGGCCAGACGGTCTGGCTGACTCAGAGGCAACTTGCCGACCTCTACCAGACATCCGTCCCCAACATCAGCCAGCACCTCACCGCGATCTACGGCGAAGGTGAACTGGCCGCCGAGGCAACGGTTAAGCGTCACTTAATAGTTCAGACCGAGGGCGCGCGCCAAGTCTCCCGGACCGTCGAGCACTACAGCCTGGACGTCATCCTGGCCGTCGGCTACCGCGTGCGTTCGCCGCGCGGCACTCTCTTCCGGCAGTGGGCCACGCAGCGGCTCGGCGAGCTGCTCGCCAAAGGCTTCACGATGGACGACGAGCGCATCGAGGCCGGACGCACGCTCGGGGCAGACTATTTCGACGAACTCCTTGCCCGTATCCGCGACATCCGCGCCAGCGAACGCCTCCTCTACCAGAAGATCACGGACATCTACGCGACCAGCATCGACTGCGGGGGCGTGTTCGGCTACTACCGGGCGATCGAGGCGTTGCAGAACCCCTCCGAGGACAACGCCGAGTGGCGCGAGTGGATTGGCGACGCGGGCAACCGGTCACCGCCTGCCCGAAGGGGTCGGGTAGTTGCATCCCCCGACCTGCTATCCCGTTCGTCATAGGCTCTCCCCCGGCGGACTCCGCACTCTGGCATAGCAGAAGCAGTCCCGCGGGGTGTTGCTGATCTGTGGGTGCACGATCCAGCCTCGCAGGATGCCTTCGCGGGTCATGCCGACCTTTTCCAGCACCCGGGCCGATGACAGGTTGTCGACATCGCAGGTGGCCCAGACGCGGTGGATGCCAGGGTCCACAAAGGCCCAGTCGACCACGGCGCGAGCCGCTTCCGGCATCAGCCCGCGCCCCCAGAACGGCCGAGCCAGCACGTAGCCCATGTCGGCCTTGAAGCCATGCCGGCGCAGCCCGATCAGGCCGATGCACGCGTCCGCCTGGCGCAAGGCGATGGCCCAGGTCAGGTCGTCCCCCTTGGCCCAGGCGGCCTGCCGCCCTGCCAGGAACTCCCGGGTCTGGCTGATATCGGTGTGCGGTCGCCAGGTCAGGTACCGGGTCACCTCGGCGTCCTGCGCGAACCCCGCGAAGATGGCCTCGGCGTCCTCGGCCTGGGTCGGGCGCAGCCGCAGTCGGGGCGTGAGCAGTTCAGTGGGGACTACGGGTCTCATGGGCGGAAGCCTCTTCTGGATCCTGCAGGCTGAATAGCCACCAGCGGAGGCGCTTCTGCTGCGCCGATCGCGCCTGGCGCTCGAAGTAGAGGGTGGCTACAGCCCCCGTGATCAGGCGGACCTCGTAGCAGTGCTTGCGCACATAGCGCTCGGCGCTGCCACTGCGGCAGGGCCCTGCTTCCTTCCACGTACGCAGCACGGCGGCGACCTCGCAGGCTTGTCCCCGCCAGGTGAAGCGTTGCGGCAGGCCGGGCTCACCGGTAGCCATACGACCCGTGTCGAAGCTGCCTGGCTCAGGCCGGACGGGTTCGCTGATGAAGGTCGGTTGAGGCATGGCTACGTGGGTCCACCCAAACGGACGGTGGCAACCGGGGCCGGTTGCCCTACGGCAGACCGGTACGTCCGCCGACCCCGGCGGACGGTGGCGAGGGCCTACGCCCCGTACTGGGCCCGGTAGGCGTCGATGCGGGCCTTGGTGGCGTCGTCGAGGACGACCTTGCCGTTGACGGGGCGGTTGTGCAAGTGCTCGACCACGTCGGTGAGCGTCACGATGGCGCCGGCCGGCATGCCGTAGCTGGCACGGACCTCCTGCAGGGCGCTGAGTTCACCGGTGCCCTTCTCCATGCGGTCTACCCCGACGATCAGGCCAGCCAGGCGGACCTTGGCCGCGGCCAGCAACAGCGGCACGGTCTCCCGGACTGAGGTGCCGGCCGTGATCACGTCCTCGATGATCAGCACCCGCTCGCCGTCGCGGAGTCTGTGGCCCACCAGCGCGCCCCCCTCGCCGTGGTCTTTGGCCTCCTTGCGGTTGAAGCAGTACCCCACGTTGCGGCCGTGCCTCACCGCCAGGGCGATGGCAGCGGCCACGGCCAGTGGAATGCCCTTGTAGGCCGGCCCGAAGAGGACGTCGAAACCGTCGCCGAACTGGGCCACCATGGCCTGGGCGTAGTACTCGCCGAGCCGCCCGGCCTGTTCGCCCGTGCGGTAGTTGCCGGTGTTGATGAAGAAGGGCGTCTTACGGCCGCTCTTGGTGACGAACTCGCCGAAGGTCAGCACCCCTGACGCCACCATGAACTCGATGAAGCCGCGCTGGTAGTCCTGCATGGCTGTTCCTCGCTCCACCGGGCCGTCCTGGCAGCCGGGATCTCCGCGTCCCGGCGGCGGCGTCCGGAGATGCCGCGTTCCAGGCGGCATACGGAGATGCCGCAGTCCATACTGTCCCGAGTGTACCCGGGGGCGGAGGTCCCGTCAAGCGGATTGCGGCGCGATGCGGCACCGGGCGGCCGGCGGTGCTATGGTTCAAGGCTGGTTTCGCGAAACCGACCTGCCGGCTCCGGAGGCCATGCCATGCCAGACCGCGCCTGCTGCCTTGCCTGCCTGCTGGCGGTTGCTGCCGCGGTCCCGGTGGCGGGGGCTGCGCCTGGGGACACGACACCTCTCCTGGCGATCGAGGCCTTCGCCTGGCTGGGGAGTTGGTCCGCCCTGCGCGCGCCGGCGCTGGCAGCCCCGGCGGCTGACGGCGAGGCCAAGGGGGCCCTGGAGGACGTCTTCGAGGCCACCTGGGTCCGCACCGGTCCGCGGTTGGCACTCACCCTCCGGCGGACCAGGACGGACTGGTGCGGTCGGCTCGGGGTCCGCTTCCGCTTCGCGGGTGACACGACGGTCTGCTCCTATGGCATGGCGGAACTGCCCGTCCGCGTGCCGGTTGCAGACGTGGGGCAGGGGCTGGTGGTGTCGACCTGGCGGCCGGGGGCGCCGAGGTGGCTGTTGGCGGAGTCGGCCACCGGCCGCGCCGGAACGCTCGTCGAGAGTCGCAACCACCACGGCTTCTTCCTTTACCGAACCGGCGAGGGAACGGTGGATGCGCACTGTGCCCTGGACTGCGTCGGGGTCGGCAACACGGTCCAGTTCGAGTTGCGCCTGGTTCCCGACGCTACCGGGGAAGGCCTCCAGGCCGCTGCCCGGGAGTGTTTCGGGACGCCACCGCCGCCGCCCGTCGATAGGGCTGCCGCCGCGTGCTTGCGGCAGAGCGGCTTCGTCAGAGCGGATGACGCAGGGCGCGCCTTTGTGGATGGGGCCGGCAAGCCCTGGTATGCCATGGGCTGTAACCTGCCGCACCTCGTGACCCTCAGCGACGCCGAACAGGAGGAGGAGCTGGCGAAGGCCGCCGCGGCTGGCATGACCGTCGTGCGGGTCCTGGTCCCGGACGCCGAGTTCCGGCCCCTCTACGGGGCCTGGAACGAGGAGGCCATCCGGCGCCTGCAGGCCCTGGTCGAGCGCTGTGCCGCCCACGGGCTGCGGGTGCTCGTCTGCCTGGAGTACGGCCTCCACGGCCACCAATACAACGCCAGCGTTCACCTGTCGACCGTGCCTGGAGACCTGTACCTGCTGGAACGGCCCCTGGCGGAGTACCAGGGGGTCGTGAAGCGCATCGTCGCGCCGCTGCGCGCTGACCCGGCCGTCTTCGCCTGGGACGTGAGCAATGAGCCCCTCATCGAACCCGAGGCGAACTCGCCGGTGCTGGCCGACCGGTTCCGCGCCTGGCTGCGCGGCCGTTATGCCACCCCTGAAGCCCGCCGTGTGGCCTGGGACGAGACGGGCACCCAGACCGACGAGGCTGGGTTGCCATCCAAGGAGGAGTATGAGAAGCAGACCACGGCACGCGCCCGGGACTTCTTCGCCTTCGCCGCAGAGGCGGTGGGCGAGAGCATGGTGGCCCGGGCGAGGCTGGTGCGGGCTGCCGACCCGCAGCACCTCGTGACCATCGGCCACACGCATTGGCGGTTGCTGCATGGGGTCGCGGGGACGGAGGTCTTCGACTTCCTGGCCTATCACACCTACGACCTCTGGGTGAACGGCCCAGTCGTCTCCGAGCATGTGCTCTACCTTGCAGCAGGGCTCCGCCATGCCCTGCCGGGCCGGCCACGGCCGGTGGTCATCGAGGAGTTCGGTATCCAGACCGGGCCCCAGTACACACCGGACGTGAGTGCGGAGCATATCCGGCAGTTCATCGCCGCCGGGCAGCGCTGGGGACTGGCTGGACTGCTGCACTGGTGGGAGATGTCGCCGGAGATGCTCGAGGCGTATCGCCAGGCCTGGCCCTATGCGCCGTCTCGCGAAGCGGGAGGGCCCCTTCTCGGGCTCTGGCTCCCGGTCCGCGAGGAGTGGCAGTCGGTCTTCTACCCCCGCTACATGACCCGGCGGCTCTGGGGACAGGCCATGCAGACGGCCGCCGAGGCCGGCTGGCGCCTGCGGTGGCTGGCTACACCGGACGAGGCCAAGGCATGCAAGGCGCTTCTGGTGCTGGCAGACCGCCTGCCGGAGACCGAGGAGGCTGCCCTGCGGGCCGCGGCCGTCCCCATGCATCTTCTGCCTGGGAGGGACCCCGCCCCCGACGGCATGGCCCGACTGCCGGCGACGGTGGACGAGCAGGCGTGGTACTGGCGGGAGGCGTTGCCGCACTGAGGGCCTTGCCGTAACGGCTCAGCAGGAGCTTCGCCCTCCAGGGGCCGCGGTTCGCCCCGGCTCAGGGACCGCCGTGGACGCGGATGCCGTCGAGGTGGACCCGGTCGCCGGTGGCGCGGGGGCCATGCTCACCGAGGACCTCCAGGCGCAGCACATGGCGCCCGGCGGGCAGATCGCGCCGGTAGAGGCAGACGCCCCAGATATCATCGGCGGAGAAGGTGTCCACGGTCTCGGCCTCGCCGCCGTCGATGCGGATGGCTGCCTTACCGCAGTCCGGGCCCAGCTTGCCGAAGAGCAGCACCCGGGTACCCCCAAAGGCCAGGTTGGCCGTCGCGCCCTTCTGGTCGGAGATGGCGAGAGTCCCCGCATGCGCCGGCTGCAGGCCGGTGAGGTGCTCCCAGGCGCCGGTGAACGAGAAGCCGCCGCTCTCGGTGTCAGCGCTGCGGGTGTCGAAGACATGGGCTGGCTCTGCCGTCTCGCCCGTGGCCAGGGCCCTTGGCGAGCGGTTCCCGGCACCGTCGACGGCCAGGACCTCGTAGACGGCAGCCAGGTCGGCACCCGCCGAGTGGTCGAAGAAGAAGGTGCCCTTGGCCACCTTGTCGAGGGCTGCCCCGTTGCGGTATACCTCATAGTAGGACAGCCAGTGGTCGTCGGTGGCAGGTTGCCAGGAGACCTCGACCCCAGGCTGCCCCATGTTCTCGCCCCAGGCCTTGCGGGCCTGCGTCGGCGAGGTCGGCGGCTGGCGGTCCAGCCGGTTGCCGGGGTGGAAGGGCAGGTTCACGTAGATGAGTTCGCCGGGGGGCATCGTCTCGAGGGTGATCCCCTGGCTCATGAGGTCCGCCCCGGTCCGAGTCTCGCTGTCCCTGCTCTCATGGAACGAGACGAGGTACTCACCGTCCGGCTGCAGGCCCTTGGGGCGGATGGTCACGGGCCCTGGCGCCGGACGCTTGGGGATGATGATGCCGCGGCGGGCGTCGCGGCTCAGGCGCTGCAGGTACATCGTCGGGTCATCGCCCTCGATCACGGGACGGTACACCCGGACCCAGCGTCCGACGACGCCCTGCGTCTGCAGGTAGTGGTAGATGTCGATCAGCTCGCGGATGCCCTCCAGCTTGGCCGGGTCCCAGGTGTCACCCGTCATATCGAAGTTGAGGCAGAGCAGGCCCCGCCAACTGGCCTTGTCATACTTGTCCGGGTTCCAGATGTCCGGGATGTCGCTGGTCTTGTCCGGCGGGAAGAGCAGCGAGGCGTAGTAGTTCCGGAGGATGCCGACCGCGCCATCGCTGAACGAGAAGGTCGAGGCATAGCGGGTGTAGTCGTAGCCGCCGTAGTTACCGCCGCCGTTGACCGCCTGGAAGGCGCAGGCCGGGTGCCGGTCGAGGAAGCCGCGGATGACCTGGCGCAGGCCCTCGTCCTGGCCGAGCATGCGTGTGTCGGTGCCGTCGCAGGGGGCGGTGAAGAAGCTGTCGTTGCGCCACTCGAAGTTGCCCCAGCGCTCGACGAAGGCATCGAGCTGGCGTCCCATAGACTCGACCACCTCCGGCTTGGACATGTCCAGGGTGTTGCCCAACAGCCACTCCGGATGCTCCTTGGCGACCCGCGACTCCAGGTCCACGGTGTAGAGGAAGGCGTAGATGAGCTGGCCCATGCCGTGCTTGCGGAGGTAGTCGATGGTGGTGCGGAAGTCGGGCCCGTTCCAGTCGCCAGCCCGGTCCCACCAGCCCCAGTCGCGGTGGTAGACGTCCGCGCCCACGGTGCGCATCAGGTCGGCCACGCGGAAGACTTTGCGGAAGGTGCTCTCGAGGTCCGGGTTGCCGCCAGTCCAGCCGACCCCGGGCTGGCCCCAGCCGGTACCCCGCATCCAGTAGCCCAGCATGCGGATGGCCGGAAACCAGCCATCCCGGGTGTAGTCCCAGAGGTATTGGTACTGCCAGTCCAGGCACTCGTTGCCGGCCTGATCGAGGTCGTCTCGGTACAGCCCCACGAAGGCCTTCGGCGTCGTCATGGCCTCCCCGGGCTGCAGCGTCCGCACGCACCCTCCTACGGTGAGCTCCGCGGTGACCGCGCCGGCAGCGTTGGCGGTGAACGCCGAGGTCCAGTGCCCGAAGTAGTCCCAACCGATGAAGAGGCCCTGCCGGGTGTCCCGGTGGTACAGCGCGTACCAGGGCGCATAGGTGGCTGTCCCCGGGCGGAAGCCGTAGCCGCCGAGGGCCTGGCCATTGCCGGTGTTGCAGACGCTGCCGGTGATGCGGACGCGGCCGGCCTTGGGCGCCGTCCAGACCCGGGCGGCGTCCTGGCCCACGTCGGGGTGCTGGTTGCCGACGCCGACGAAGGGGGTCCCCGTGGCGTTGTCCTTCTCCTTGCGCCACGGGTTGGGCCCGGGGTAGTAGACCAGGTCGACGAGACGGCCCCCCTCGAGGTACTGGTAGCGCCAGCCATTGCGGCCTTGCTCACCGCTGAACTCCCGGCTGGCGACGTGCGTTTCGCCGTCGGGGTAGACGAGGGTCGGGTCGAAGGCGGTGGTATCCCAGCCGATGTTCCCGTGCATGTTCACCAGGAAGACCAGGGAGTCGCCGGCGGCCACGTCCACGTTCACCTCGAAGGGGACCGTCACCGTCGCATCCCGGACGTACGTCCAGCCGGTGGCGGGCCAGACCTGGGTGCCATTCACGAGGATCCTGGCATCGATGCCATCACCCGGGAAGGAGGCTATGGCGAGGTCCAGGGGGAACGGTTCATAGGAGTCGAACCGGCGCGCCTTGCCGGGCGTCAGGGCCTCCGTCCGCAGGTCCCATGACCCGGGCTGGTTCTCGCCGCCGGTCATCCAGTGGACGTCCAGACCGGCCAGGTCGCCAAAAGCCGCACAGGTGGTCAGAAAGGCCGGGTTGAACACCTGGATGGCCCCCGCGCCGGTATTGCGAAAGGCCACCCACTCGCGCAGAATGCTGGAGCCAGGATAGACGGCGTAGGTCTTGGCGACCTCGAACCCCTCCCGGGTCAGCCGCAGCGTCAGCAGGAGTTCGCCTTGGGTCCCACGGCTCTCCTCGGCGCCTGCAAGGGCCCAGCCCGGGCTGGCACTGGTGAGGCGGTTCTCCGCATCGCCGAGGGCGAAGGCGAACTCCGCCACCGCGGCCCCGGGCGGGGTCAGCTCGCGCTTCGAGACCGGGTCCCTGAGGCTCTCTCCGAGGAGGCGGCCGTCGCGGAACGCGATGACCCGTTCCACCTTGCTCGTCCCGAGCGTCCAGCGCGTTCCCTCACGCCGGATGGTGCCATCGACATCGCCAGCCATCGTACCTCTCCCCGCGAACGTCAGCGCCAGGACGGCCCCGACGAGTCTCCGACACACCGCACCCCCGGTGGCCCCGGCGCATGGTGCTGGCTCTGTCTGCATAGACCTGTCCTCGCCGGCTCGCCGGCTTCCACGCGGCCACCGTCTGCCGCCGTCGGACCATACCCTGCGGCAATGGGCTCCGCGAGCCGTGTCCGGCCGGGGACGAGGCCATCTCATACGGGCTGTCCGCCTGCCATGGAGGCCTGCCGGCGTGGCCGTGGTCCCGGAGGGGAACGCCGCCGCGGCCGCCGCATCACGGCACCCCCGGCAAGCTCTCGCAGCGCGCCGGCAGGAGGGCTGCGGTCCGACCCGGCGCCGTCAGGCGCGTCACCTCGACATCGTCCAGGCTCACGGCATGGCGTCCCGGCATGGTCCAGAAACGCAACTGCGGTCCGGCCGTCGCCGGGAAGTCGCCCGTGGCGACCTCGATCTCGTAGCGATGCCACTGGCCATCGGCCTCCAGGGGTGTGTGCACCTGCCCGAAGTCGTAGCGGGCTCCCCCGTACACATTGCAGGCCAGCGTCGCAGACTGGCCCTCGGCGCGGGCCCAGAAGCGCACCCGGTACGTGCTCCGTGCTGCCGGCAGCGCCCGCCCGTAGACGGCCACCCGGGGCCCCCCGGCGTCGTCGGTGGAGTCAAAGGCAAGGGCCGCGCTGCCTTCGCGGCCTCGCCCCGGCGTCCAGGCGGCGCCTTCGAGGCGCCAGCCATCACCGCTCTCGAAGTCTGCCTGGAGCTGGCTGATGACCGGGACCGGTGTGCCCCATGGCCCCGCCGGCTTGGCGGGTGCCCCGCGCCGGTCGAAGTAGGCCTCGAACCGGCGGGGCAGGGCCCGGTCGACAGCCGGAACGAACGTGACTGCCCCGGCGGCCTCGTCCACTGTACAGGCGAGCTCCTGCAGGCGTTCCCCGGTGCGCTCGAAGAGCCGCACGGAGGTGGGCTCCAGGCCCTGGCCAGCCAGGGCCTCAGGATCGATGCGCAAGCCCCACACCGCGCTCTCTGCCAGGGCGCCTTGGGTGACCTCGGCCTGCGCCCGCAGCGGCCACGCCGGGTGCCACCAGTCGACCGGGGCTGGCGCCGGCCACGGGGCCACCTCAGGCGTGGCCGAGAGGATCGAGAGCTCCACCGCCCGCCGCGCGGCCTGCCACTGCTTGGCCTGCAGGTGGTAGCCCGGGTGGATGCGCACGGTCAGCCAGACCCCCGGGGAGGCCCCTTGCCGGCAGACGAACTCGACACTCGCCAGGGCCCGCGGCCCCGGCGCCGGCCGCGCCGGTGGCCAGAAGCCCTGCCGCACCCGGTCGATGCCCCTGGCCTCGTCGACAAACAGCGAGATCGCTTCGTCACGCGCGTCCGGATCGAACAGCGTGATCAGCTCGGGGACCCAGTCGCTGTAGCGCCAGCCGTAGTGCGGCTGCGGGGCTTGCGCGTCGATGCCGGCAAAGGACGGGTACGTCTTGCGCAGGCCGTTGGGCCTGAAGGCGGTGTCCAGGACCACGAACTCCTCGGGCTGGCCCTCTCTACGCCCGGCCGGCATGCCCCGGAACACGCGGAAGGCATCCGCGTAGGCCGTGACCTCGTACACAGCTCCGACGGCCCGCCGGTCCATGGTGGAGCCCGCGTGGATCAGGAGCCGCAGAGGGCCCTGTTCGCCGATGGCCACGTGTCCCCGCGTGCTGGAGAGGCGTTGCTTTTCTTCCCGGATGGTCTGCACGGTGTCGGCGGTGGGTAGTGGCCGGTCCGGGGCGGTGAAGCGGCCGACCGTCGTATCGAAGCTGTGCTGTCCGTAGTCGCGACCGGTCCGCTTCGAGACCAGGGACGAGACCGTGCCGCCGTCCGCCTCGGCGATGGCCATCTCCAGGAAGGAATTGCCGACGTGGAGGATGGCCGACCCTGAGCCCGGTTTCCCCTCCCAGGTCACGGCCAGGTCGGTCGGCACCTCCACGGGGGCTTCCGGCAGGAGCCAGTAGACCGCCGCACTGCGGGCAGGCAGCGCCAGGGCGACCAGCAGCTCCGGAGTGCTGGGCGGCTTGCGCTCAGCGAAGACCACCTGGCAGGGCAGCGCCCGGCCCTGGTCATCGACCATCCGCCCCGTCTTCCAGCGCACCGGCAGGTTCAGCGAGAACACCTCCGGGCCCAGCGCCGTGTCGCCACGGTTGCAGGCCACCACGGGCACCGCGTCCGGCCGCCCGGCGCGGAGGGTCTCCGGCAGGGCCGGGAAACGCAGGGTGGTCTCGAAGGTCCGCTTCAGACTGAGCGTCTTGTACTCCAGCCGCACCGGGACCTCGCGCAGTTCGGGGGCCTGGGCGACATCGACCTTGCCCAGACCCCGCACGCTGGACTCCCCGGCGGCCAGAGTCTGGTCTGCATGTCGGACGGCACCGGGGGCGAGGGCGCGCAGGTCCCGGATCGGTGCCCCCTGGCCCAACCGGTTTGGCCTCAGTCGCACGACCGCCTGCCGTTCCGCGTTCCAGTTCACCCGGGCCGTCACCTCCAGGTCGGGCGGGCTGAGCACCACGAACGGTCGGAAGAAGACGGCGGTGGACTCGCCCCACCCGACCTCAAGGGTCACCGTGCGCCGGCCCCACTCCGCCGCCGCGGCCACGGTCACGGGGAGCCTGGCGACCGCGGTCCCGCGGGGCGGGACCTCCACCGCCACCGCACTGCCGCCCAGGGTCGGCACGATGGAGGTCACCTGCACGCGGGTCTTCACCGGCTCCACGGTCAGGTTCGTCAGGGTCACCGGGAAGACGACAGACTCGCCTGGAAGTGCCTCCAGGTTAGGAACTTCCATGGCGATGGGTGCATGCACGAAGGCGACGACGCCGTAGTACTCCAGCGGGTGTTCAGCCTGCCATCGCCCGGTGGCCTCATCCCGCACTGCGTCGAGCTTCGCGTAGCCTTCGCCATCGGCGCTGAGGACCAGCGCTTCGCTCAGAGGCGTGTCCCGCAGTGGCACGGAGAAGCGCACGGGCACGCGGCCGCCAGCCTCATAGTGGTAGGCCAGGAGGATGTCGGTGGTCCCCGCCCGGAGGCATTCTCCGCCCACGTCGGCCCCGACGACGCCGGGCGGCGGCAGGGGCTCGCCCATGGCCCAGCCCAGCAGCGTCCGCCAGTACGCCATCTCGATGGCAAGGGCCTGGTCTGGACCGGCCTCCCTGGCGGTCGCGAAATCGGCGAAGCTGCCGTTCACATAGGCGATCCGGCCTTTGCCCACAGGGACCAGCAGGTCCCGGGGCTGTCCCTTGCCATAGCGGGAGCCTGGCACGGCCCCATCGGCCTCCAGCCAGGGCGCGGCGCGCTGTGGCACCGTCGGATGGCCCTCAGCAGTCACGGCCAGAACCTGGTCGGCGAACACGACCTCGTCCGTAGGCAGGGCGAAGCGCAGTTCGCGGCTGCCGGCAGGGACTCCCTCGGTAGAGAACTGCAGCCAGTCCAGGGCCAGGTTGCAGACACGCTTCTCATCCGGGAAGCGCCTGGGGTCTTTCTCGAAGGGCACGTTCGCCTGGGCAAAGACCAGTTCCGCGCTGACCACTGGGGCGCCGCCGGTCGCCGTGGTGGGGACGGCCAGTTCGTAGACGTTGTAGCCGGGCTGGATGGCGACGCTGGCCCCGTCGAGGGTCCCGACGCGCAGGCTGACCGCGTTGTCCCAGAGGCTGGTGCCAGCGAAGCGCAGGACGTGGTTGCGGCCGGGCGAACAGGGCAGGCGCAGGAGGACCGACGAACCGCTGGCAGGGGTCCAGCGCACGGTCTGGTCGGTTCCTGCTCCGACAGCCCCAGCCGGCAACGCCCCCCAGTTCTCCCGGCCGGCGCAGCCCGCCACGACGAAGCGCTCGTCGCCCGCTACTCCCACGTCGACGAACAGGTTGAGGTCGGGACCCGGCCCCTCGGCAACCGCCCCGGCCGGCGCCTCTGCCTCGTGGATGCCGCACGCCGCCGCCAGGCGTGCATCCGCCGAGCCGACAAGGGCGCCGCCGGAACTGGCCCAGGCTGCCAGCACGGCCGTCAGGTCCTCACCCCCAGCGTTGCGTCCCAGCCCCACACCGCAGGCGGGTACCACCATCACCGCAAAGCGCTTCAGCATCTCTCCGTCAAGCTGCACGTCGGGCACCAGGTCGAAGGCCACTCCCGCACGCCGCAGGGCCAGGATGGTGCGGTAGAGGTCGGGGGCCTCCAGCGTGCCGCAGCGCAGCGCGTAGTCGTTCAGGATGACCCCCACCCGCGCCCGCAGATGGGCCGTGCGGATGTCCTCGAAGCAGCGCTTCATCACGGTGGCGTAGAACATGTTCTTCTCGCAGAAGGTCTTCCCGAACTCCTCACAGGGCTCCAGGTTCGAGCCTTCCCACCACTCGTTCCAGGACATGTGGAGAAGGGCCTCCGCCCGGTGCATCAGGGCCAGGGTCCAGCAGCGGTCGAAGTTGAACGGGTCGGGGAGGTAGGCGCCGCCCGGGATACGGATGTTCCAGTCGTGGTAGTAGTTTTTGAAGTGGTCGAAGAAGACCGAGTCGAGGTGTTTGGCCACCTGAACCTGGATGAAGCGTTCCGTGTCCTGGTCGTGGGGCGGGCCGAAGATGCCGCCGTAGGAGTGGGGCCCGCAGAAGGTCTGCGTGAAGCCGACATAGCCCAGGTCCTGGTAGGGCCCATAGCCGACGTCGAAGCTGGCCCTGATCCCGGGCAGGCCGAACTCCTGCTGCACGAGCTGGTCGAGGGCCCGCCACTGGTTCTGCCAGGTGCTGAAGAGGAAGTCTGCTGCCGCCGCGCGCGCCGGACCGCGGGTGGCGAGGTCCAGCCGGATAGCGCCCGCATCGGCGAGATGCGTGCCCAGGGCCTCGTTGATCCCCGCGAGGCCGCCGTAGCGCTCCTGGAGCCAGGCCCGGAAGGCCCCATGGTCGGTGCTGAGGACCGGCGAACCGTTGCGGCCGTAGACCAGTTGCAGCGGACGGTCCTGTAGCCGCGGCCACACGGGGGACCGCCCAAAGTCCCGCAGCCACTGGTAGACGTCCCGGTGCTCGGCGACGTTCTTCGCGAAGTCTCGCATCTCGAAGTTCATGCCGTCCTGGTAGTAGCCCATCCAGATGTCATAGCCCTCGCCGCGCAACTGCTCGGCGGCGCGGAAGACGGTCTTCTCACGCATCTGGCCGTCCTCGCCGAGCCAGGTGGGGGCCCAATAGTCGATGAAGTGGTGCGTCATGCCCCATTCCGAGGCACAGCGCAGAGAGGCCTGGTTATCCCGCAGCGTGCGGGAGTCGTAGTAGCCCTGCAGCGGGGTATTGTGGACGCCGCCGACCCAGGCGCCCAGCTCGGTGTCCCGGTCCCAGGAGTACCAGTAGAAGAAGGTGTCGCTGATCCAGGGCTGGTCCAGACCGGCAGCCCCCAGCGCCATGACCAGCAGGCCCATGACCAGGCGCACCGGCACTGGCCGGCGCCTGGTATGTGGGCCCGGAGCGTGTTCCCTGCGCATCGCTGTGCCCCCCCGTCGGTCTGACATCCTCGCCACCCGCACTGGAAACACCCCCGCCGAAGGGCTCGGGCGTCACTGGCGGAACCGGCCGTTCCTGCCGGTAGGGTATCCCGCGGCCGCCGTGGCTGCAACGCCCTGCAGGACCGCCCCGGTGCGCCCTCTGTCGACAGCCCTCTCTCTGACCTCAGCGCGGTTCGAGAAGCTGCCATCTCAGCTCCGGGTCGAACACCGCGAAATCCCTGTCCGCGGTAACCCATGTGGTGCCCGACTCGATGGCCAGAGCTGCAAGGTAGGCATCGGGTATCAGGTTGCCGGTGGCGCCGGACTGGCGACAGAGACGTTCGAAGATACCCCAGTGCCGTGCCCCTGGCATGATGCTCACGCCGTTGGGCCGGCAGCGAATCTCCTCCACAAACGCGAGCGCGGTCGACAGCGGTGTCGGCGTCCTGTAGACCCGGCGGTGTGTCACGACACGTAGGAAGGTGCTCAGGATCAGTTCGCAGTAGAGGAAGGTCTCCGGGCCCTCCAGGCTATCGGTAAGCCAGCGCCGGTAGAAGGCATGCCCCGTGTTCTCCGCCCGATGCGCATTGATCAGAATGTTGGCGTCCACCAGGATCATCGCGGCTCCCGGCTCTCGCCGAGCTCCATGTGCTCCAGGAGAGACGCCGTGTTGTTCACGTCAATCCGGTCATATAACCCGTCGCCGCGGAACACCGGCAACTCGACCCGCCGCGGGGTCTGTGCCCCGCGCTCGCGCTCGATCGCGCTAACCAGCGCGTCCCCGATCAGGCGGGTGAGCGTTCGGTGCGTGTTGGCCGCATGACGCTTTGCTTCACGCAGCAGACCGTCATCCAGTCGGACGGTTGTTCTCATACCTATGCCCCCATGTGTGCAGCCCTCGGCACCCATCGCGTACCACTAGTACCGGCGGGCGGAAGCAGGTACCCGTACGTCGGCAGGTGGCCAACCCGACGTCGGAAAGCAGGCGATGGGGCCCTCGGACCCGCCGGTAATGCGCCTGTCGGCGCGCTCGTCGCTGCCGGCCGGCCATGCTGGCGCCTCTGGCGCTGCCATGGCCATTGCCAGCGGGCGAGCCGTGGGGCCCTCAGACCTCACCGTGGCGCCGGCCAGCCGTTGCCTCAGTGATCTGGGTAGGAACTCACGCCCGATGGCACTAGCGTATGTCAAGACAGCCATATGTCAAGACGTGGTGGAGTTACCTACCAGTAGGGCGGCGCCAGAGCTACCGGCCGATGGGCGTCCGGGGTTGTCGTCAGCGCGCCGGGGCCAGCCGGTACACGTGCCGCTCGTAAGGCCCGAAGCCGTCCTGCCAGACGCCGGCGACCGCCGCCACCCGGCGGTCCTCGAAGCACACCTCGATCGGGCCCGCGGCCGCCGGCAACTCGAGCCGGGCCGTACGGGGCTGGCCCTGGGTGTTGACGGCCAGGGCCCACACGGTACCGTCCCGGGTGAAGGCCTTGGCCATGACCGCGCTCTGATCGCAGCGCATCGTGGGGGCGGGGGTCAGGCTGCAGAGCGCCGGGGCGACCGTGTCCACCTCGACGCAGAGCGCCCGCATCTCCGCCAGGCACTCGCGGGTGCGGGGCACCTGGGCGAAGTAGTAGAGGCCGCGGGCCCCGGCGAGAAGGGACCCGTACACCATGCACGAGAGTTCTCGCGGGGTCGGCTCGCGCGCCATCCAGTAGGCATAGCCCGTGCCCTGCAGCCACATCCACACCGGCTTGTGCTCGGGGGTCGCCGCAACGACCATCCGCCGAACCGCCCCGATGGCATCGGCGGGCAGACCGTGGGGGATGGGATACACGTCGGTCGAGTAGATGTCGCCCGTCTGGTTCTCGAGCCGGTCGGGAAGGTAGTTCACGAAGGCCGGATGGTCCGGGTCCAGCTCCTGCGCCAGGGCCACCCGCGCGTCGGCCTCCGCAAACCGGTCGCCGCTGGGCTCATCGTACACATACCAGCAGAGCAGGGCCGGGTGCCGCCGCAGCGCCGTGATATGCTCGCGGAACTGCTCTCGAGACTGGCGGCCGTCCATCCAGGGGATGAGCCGTAGACCCGCCGCCGCACAGCGGTCGAAGATGGCCTGGAGCTGGGCCGTGGTCACGGTCTCGTGGATCTGGATGCAGAGGTCGCGGAAGCCGTAGCGAGCTACGGCGTCGAGGACGGCAGGATCACTCACGAACTCCAGGCCGAAGGAGTGCTGCAGGTAGGGCTGCCCGTCCAGCAGGAACCGGCCCTCGGCATCGATGGCCGTCCGCGCCGCGGTCACGGGTCCCGTCACGCTCCGTCCGGCGGCCGTGGCCGCGTTGCGTCGTGGGGGCGACCAGTCCACGGCCGCTTCGCGGCGGGCCAGGGCGTCGTCCTCGAAGGCCGCGTGGAACTCTGGCGTCGCCTGAGCGCCAGCCTGGAACTGCACCGCGTCGATCCAGAGCTTCCCGGGGGCCTTAGGGGTCACGCTCACCAGGAGTTGCTGGCCGCGTGGGATGCCCGCTAGAACCGCCTGCGTCCAGTCGGTCCCGACCTCGACCGTCGTGCTCGGGCCCCCGCATGCCAGGGCCACCGGCAGCGTGTCCCGGTCCGCCCGCAACCAGGCCGAGAGCACCGCCGTCGCGGCCGACGTCGGCGGGGTGAACCAGACCGAAACCGCCCGCAGCAGCGGCAACTCCGGCGTGTTCTCTAGGCACAGGCTGGTGGTCCCATGCTTCGCCACCGCGGTGTCGAGGTGCCAGTGTCGCCGCCACAGGTCCATGTCCGCGGCCCAGGGCAGGTCACCGACGCCCCAGTGGCCGCTGCCCCAGGCGTAGGGCATGCCGGCACCCGCGATCTCGAAGCTACCGTTGAGCAGCAGGTTCTCGGCCGGGTCTGCCGGCAGGACTCGCCATCCCCGCAGGCGGAACGTGGCCTTACCCGGGCCGGAACTCCATACCGAGAAGCGGAAGCGCGTGACCTTGTCCCAGCCGTCGGGGGTATCTTCCGTGCCGAAGCCGCCCAGGTTCAGGGTGCAGGGCGTCCAGGCTTCGGGCACGTGCGGGCGCGTCGAACTGGCGTACCAGCCGCCGGGTGTGCCGAAGTAGACCATGATCGTCTCCGCGAGGCCGCCGCTGGTTGCCGACATCTCGAAGCAGATCCGGCCAGCCCCGCTCAGGTCCAGCGGAACCACCCAGTCCCAGCAGGCCCGCGCCTTGGCCGCCGCGAAGTCGGCATCGAGCGCCAGACACAGGGCGCCGTCAGGCTGCGCCTCCACCCGCACCGGCAGGCTGCCAAACTGCGGCTGCCAGTGCGCCTGCGCCGCCGCGGTGTCGGGGTACGAGAACGCCCCCCCCTCGGCCCCGCCGGCCAACGGCATGGCCAGGCCCGCAATCAGTGCCGCCAACGCGAGTCTGGTGATCATAGCTACTTCCGTCCCAATCACTCCCACAGGGCTCGGACCTGCCCGTACTCGAGGATCCGGTGATCGCAGGTGATCAGGGTCAGATCATGCAACCGCGCCGTCGCGACAATGATCTGGTCTACCGGGTCGCGGTGGAACTCCCCGGGCAGATGGTTGGCCTCGTAGGACACCTCAAGACTCAGAGGCAACAGGGAGACGAAGGGCTCACGAACCGCCTGCGCCAGCCACAGCCGGCCCGGACGCGAGAGTCTCAGCCGCCCAAGCGACGCCTTCTTCATGGCTTCCCACGGGCTGATGGCCGACAGGCCGAAAGGCACGTTCCGCGGGTCGTGCAGGACGCGCCGCACCGCTGCCGGGAGGTGCTCCACGGAGTCCATCGCCCAGATCCAGGCGTGGGTGTCCAGGAGGTACCTCATTGCGCCGCTTCCCATTCCGCGTCCCCGAGCGGCTCGTCGAAGTCGTCACTCAGGTACAGGACCGTCCCCGCGAGGGAACCGAAGAACAGCTTCGGGTCCGGCATCGCTTCTGCCGTCGGCGGCCCAACCACGGCAACCACCCGGCCGCGGTTGGTTACCTCGACCGCCGTGCCGTGCGTCGCCACGTCTCGCAGTACCTGGGTACACCTGGCCTTGAACTCGCTGACGGCCATCTTCATGGTCATATTCCTCGACTATATGACTAGAATATATGGTCATAATGGCCGGCGGTCAACCGCCATTTCCCTCCCCCGCCAGGCGCCTGATCTCCCGACAGAGCGGTTCGCTCAGCCGGTAACCGACGCCTCGCAGCCGGGTGAGCTCCGCGCTCACCGAGGCGAGCAGACCGCGCCGTTTGGCCCCAATAAGAACACGGCCGGTCCCCACGACAACGATGCCGCGGTGGGTGGCCACCGCCCGCCCTCGCCGCTCGTCCACCAGCAACGGGCAACGCAGTTGCTGTGCGAGGTGGATCGCGGCGGCCTCGCCCTCGTCGAGGCCAGCGATGGGGTGACCGTCGTCGGGTTGCAGGCTCAGCAGCCACCCGCCCGCGGCAACCGCCTGCGCCAGGTCTCTGACCCCGACGCGCGCCTCGCCCAGACGCAGCTCCACCAAGACCACGGTGGGGACCACGACCTCGGTGAAGAGCGCCGGCAGTATCCCGAGACGCCCGACACGCGACAGAGCGATCAGAGGCCCAGCGTCCGCGACGATGAGCCGCATCAGATGGGGACCTCCATCTCCCGGGCCAACTCCTCCGCAGGATAGTCGACCGCCGTCAGCCCCGTCTGTGCCAGAAGGTCCATGAACGCGTCCAACGGCAAGCCCGCAATCATGGCGCCCTTCGCCATGGTCACCAGCCTCCGCTCGAACAGCCCCAGCGCCAGGTCGGCGGCCAGGCCGAGCTCCACCAGGCGGCGGTCAAAGGGAATCGCCAGCGCGGCAGGGCGGCCCCGCTTCGTGATCAGGCCGAACTGCCCCTGTTGCGTATCCCGGATCAGCTCGCTGGAGCGGGTCCGCAGGTCCCGCGCCGAGAACACATCCATGTCGGCCTTCATCGCCATACGGCCTCCGTTGTCACAACATAACGTAGCCTTTCGCCAGTCCCGGCGCAAGGGGCAAGGGTTTGGATTCAACGCCTGACAGCCAGCGTCGCCTCAGTGGGCCGGCGGCAAGAACTGGACCTCCTCGATGGTGGGCACTTCGTTGGCGCTGAGGATGTTGAGGCGGAAGACCCGGGCCGTGAGTGGGGCGAAGTCGAAGGTCCTCTCGCCGGCGAGGGTGGTGCCGGTGACGAGGGGTTTCCAGGCGTCGCCTTCCTGGGCCTCGAGGCGGAACTCCTGGGTGCGGTGGAAACCGAGTTCCTTGACGACGGCACGGCCCACGAGGGTGGGCGCGCCCAGGTCGACCTCGAGCCAGCCGCTGCGTGCGTCGGCGGCCGCGCCCCAGCGGCTGAAATCGTCATCGTCGAAGGCCTTGTCAGCCTCGTAGCCCGGGTCCGGCCAGAGGCTGGAGGCGCGGGCGGGCTTGCCCGAAGACAGTGGCACCGGTGGGGGCGGGGGCGGGTTACGGATCATCTCCCCGACCTGGCGCAGGGTGGTCACATCGACCTCGCGCAGCCTCCCGGCGTAGTCCGGTCCCACGTCCAGGGAGAAGATGTTGCCATGCTTCACCGCGTTGCCGAAGTCCCGGTAGACCTTGGCGGCGGGGTAGCAGAGGCCGTCGTGCACCGGCAGCGAGTAGAACCACATGGCGCCGCCCTGGTGCGGCGGCAGGATCGGGTAGGTGAACTCGCCCACCAGGTAGGGCTCGGGCACGGGCCCCGGCCGTGCCATCTCGCCGGCGCGCAGGTCGCCACCGCCGCCGTTGAAGCCGACGAAGCAGCCCGGTTGGAGGCTCTTCACCCAGGCCACGATCTGCGAGTGGTCCAGGCCCGCATGCCCGGCGGCGCAGTCCATCCAGAAGAACTCGAGGGGGCCATAGCGGGTGCAGAGCTCGCGCAGTTGCTCCCGGACCTTGGCGGGGTCCTGCCCAGTTCCGCCGCCGGCCCCGTCCTTGGCGCCCGGCCAGCTCCAGTCCCCCTCGGAAAAGTACAGCGCCAGCCGGATGCCGTGCCGGTCACAGGCCTTGCGGACCTCGGCCAGGACGTCGATGCCGAGGGGGGCCTTGGTCACCTTGCGGTCGGTGGTGGCCGTGTCCCACAGACAGAAGCCGTCGTGGTGCTTGGCGAGGAACAGGAGATAGCCCATGCCGGCCTCCTTCGCGGTACGGGCCCACTGGTCCGCGTCGCAGCCGGTGGCGGCAAAGAAGCTCACGTCGGTGACCCCCGGCGTCCACTCCTTGCTGGAGAAGGTGCTGAAGGACCAGCAGATGAACATCCCCCACTTCAGTGCCTTCAGCTCCGCCGCGCGCTGGGAGATGTCCACCGCCGGGATCGGCGTCGGCTCGCCGGCCTGGGTGGCCGCCGCCAGCACGCCGGCCGCAAGCAGGCCCAGCGCCGCCCACGGCCGACACCGCTTCAGACTGCCGCGATGGGCTCTCATGTCTGCCTCCGCCACCAAGTTCCCCGACGCCGCCGGGTGCGCCCGGCACGGTACCCGGCCGGCTTCTCTGCCACTGCCAACGGCTGGCGCACGCGTGCCGGCGGCAACTCGAAGTGTCGCTTCACAAACCAACCGCCTCGTGAACCTGGATCTCATGGGCGAAACGCTCGGAGAACCTGTCGGCATTGCTCTCGATGATGATCTCGTTGTCCACGGGGAGCTTGTGCAGGATGCTGACCGCCCTGTCGAAGGCGGGCCTCAGCGCGTCGGACTGCGGCTCCCCAAGGAGTAGGTAGACCTTGAAGCGGTCGGCGGCGTCCTTCACGCTGCTGAGCTGTCCCAGCCAACGGTGGGCCTTCTCCCTGATGCTGTCCGGGCAACTGAGGTCGAAGGACACGGGCTCCAGACAGTGCCAGACGCCATTGCGCCAGGCGTAGCGGAACTCCACCTCGTCGTCATCGACAGCGATCCTCTTGGCCTGGAGGTGCCTGAGGACGTGCTGGCTCTCGAGAGTGCGGCGGTACCTGCGCCACACCTCCTCGTCTGTCCGACGCTCCTGTTGGGGCCGTTCGTCGTACTGCGTCACCAGGCGGCTGAACAGGGCTTCCAGCGTCTGTTGCGGATCCTCTGTCAGTCCGCCCCCCGGCGGGGACCACTGCAGCGAGCTGTCGTCAGGCGGCAGTACCGCATGCGCCAGGTCCATCACGGAATCCGGCATACCGTTGAGCGGCAGTTCACTGCGCAGACGCCCACCAAGCTCCCCGAGGCGTGACTGGACGTAGCGCACCAGCCCCTTGAACGCCTCCCCATCGAGGCCGGGGAATGCCCTCGAGAGGCGGCCGTGGGTGGTCCGGCACAGGGCCCCGGCAAAGCGGCTCTCCGGTGAGTACAGCGCCACGCCGGCGTTTACGAACTCTCCGGTCGTGGTGTCATGCACGTAACGCAGGACGGTGTAGGTGTATGGGGTCTTCATAGCAGGGCCTCGCGGAGGTTGCCGATGGCCACGTCCAAGTGGTCCCTCAACTTCACAACATAGTCCAGTATCCGGCGGAGTGCCCGGCCACTCCCCAGCCACTCCGACGGGAGCGCGGTCTCATACTCAGCGATGCGGGAATGCGAGACCGCTCGCCAGGCACTCGCCAGTCGACCGAAGTCCGGCGACGTGCCGCGCACTGACTCCACGAACACATGGCACTGCTGGGGTGGCCGGCCTCTGGGGAGGGAGACCCCTCCAGGCTCCCAAGGCGCCACCCAGCCGACGATGCCATCCATGAAGAACGCCAGCTCGTGGTCGATGATAGCGAACTGTCGGCCATTGGTGAGGCAGTTCGGGTTGGCCACGGTCCGGTCTGGGTTCGCAATGAAGGTGTCGAACGCCAGGATCTCCGCCGCCACCGTGCTGAGGGTGTGCGGCACGGGACGGTCCTTGAGGATGGTTGCGAACCCCGCCGGCAACTTCATCGAGCCGAAGTTCCAGCCGACACTGGCCTGGGCACGCTGTCGGACATCCGGGTCGGTGATGGTCGCTGCGAAATCGGCGTCCACCTTCACGAGCAAGGGCAGACCGAGGTCAGCGGCCAGCACGGCTGTGATCGCTTCTGCCACCAGGCTGCGGTGCTTCATCTCGCAGCCCGCAGAGAGCTTGACGACCGCCTCGACCTCGGTCCCGTCTTGGCGAACGCAGCCCATGAGTGACGGCATTGTCTTGCCGGAACTGAGACGGCGGTCGAATCGCGCTGCGGTGACGCAAGGGAGCATCACAGGTCTCCTCTGAAGACGTGGTCGAGGACGGCGCAGCGAAGGGCGCCGAGTTCGGTGCCGCGTTGACGATCAGAGCCAGGACGCGAAGTCCGTTATGTAAGCAGCGGTTGTCCGAGGATCCGTTCCACTTCGTCGCCGACATCGCTGTTGTTGTGTAGGAGGCGGGCGCCACCGACCTGTTCAAGCAGACGGATGCGTTGCAGGTCCAGGTCGGTGCGCATCAGGAACGCGAAGCTACTGCCAGTCCGCTCGCGCTCCGTGAGGGCAAGCCCAAAGACCGAGGAGCTGCGCGCATAGCGCATGAAGTGCGGAACCGTATGGCGGTAGGCTGAACCGTTCATGGGTGCCATCCATTCCCCCGTGTGGCCCTTTCGCCTTCCGATGTCGCGCAGCCCGCGCTACTCCTGTCCCCTGCGGGCGCGGTCGGGAACGGCGAGGCGCACCGCATCGCGTGGAGTGGCGGCCTCCGCCCGACGATGCCCGACCATGTCGCCCTCGGCCCGCAACGCTTCCGCTGCCGAGCTGTCCGGTGGAGTCGCCACTGCTCCTCGGTCTCCCTTTGCCACTAGAGAACGGCCGCGGTCAGATCACTCCGATGCCCCCGCCGCCCTCGTCCTCCGCCTCCGCCGCACTCCGGCTGGTGGGCACGTAGGCCAGGGCGCCAAGCTCCCGGGCCCGGACCACCCGCGTCTCCAAGTCCTTCACCGCGCCGATGCGGAACCGCGACAGCGGCCCGCAGGGGTCGAGGCCGACACCGTCGCGGTACCAGCACTCGAGGTCTGCGGGGATGGCGTAGCCCTGGCGCCGGACGTAGGTCAGCAGCGCCAGGTCGCGGGTGATGAAGCTGCGGGGCTTGAGCTCGAAGATGGCGCCTTGGACCTCGGCCCAGTCCACGCCCTTCTGCCAGCCGCGCCTGGCCTTGGCGGTCTCATCGCCTTCGGTCAGAAAGCAGTCGCCGGGCAGGGGCGGCTGATCGCGGTCGAGCAGTGGGAAGCCGGTGAGTATGCGGGCGTATTCCGGCACGGAAAGGCCGTAGAGCTCCGCGACGATGGCGTCGATCCGGGCCCGCAGTTCGCCGCGCGTCCACGGGTCGCGCTCGGCGCTGTCGTAGGTCCACGGTTGATCCGGGAACGCGGTGTGCCAGTAGTCCCTCAGCTCCGGCGTGGTGCACGACAGCCGACAGACGAGTCCCGTCAGCTCGCGCCGGGCAGCCGGAGGGATAGAGCCCGGCGTCGGCGTCGGACAGGAGGCAGCAAAAGTCCAGTTGAGGTGGGTGCTGATGCGGAATCGAGCCACATAGTCCCAGGCGAACGATGAGAGCAGGCCGGTCAAAGACAGAAGCACGGGGGAATCACCAGCCAGAACCGGGACGCTGTTCCCCGCGGCACACCCAGGCGGCAGGAGAGCGGCCAGCATGGAGCGTTCGTTGGTGGCGCCGGTGATATCGCAGAAGCCCAGACGGGGGCTCCCCGCCAGCCCAGCCTCGGCAGGGCTGACGAAGACGCGGGAGGCAAGGACCTTCGCCGCGACCGGCAACTCCGCCCAGATGGCCCGGCGGCCCTCGCCGCTGACGTAGGCCTTCTTGGCATGGTCGAGGTTGTGCACCATGCGGCCTTCATAAAGAGCCGTGTAGACGGCCCGGGGGACGATGCGGAAATGCTCCTCCCCGAAGCGCCTGCCATCGACGCGCTGGAGGTCGTCCGGGTGGATGAAGCAGACCGTCTCGGCGGCGTCCTGGCCGAGCGTCGCCCGGCTCTCGGCATAGCCCCGGTCACGGTAGTAAGCCGCATCGGCCGCGACCCAGTACTCGCCGCCCGGAGGCAGAGGGTCCGGCAGGTGGTCCCGGTTCGGGCAGGCGCTCTCGATCTCTTGGCGCCAGCCCCCGTCGGCGCCCCGCACCGGGCGCACCCGGGTGAAGCCGCGCTGCCGCATCCACTCGGGCGTGCGGAACAGCCAGGCGTCGTTGGTCATGTCCAGTTCGCGTCGGTAGTGGACATCCCAGCCGCTCTCGGCCGCGCCCAGTGCTCGGTGCTCCCGGTGCAGCCGGGCCACGAGCTGGGCGTCGGCGTCGCAGCGGAAGTCGAGCAGGGCCAGGGTCTCGGGACTGAGCAACCCGACCGTGGCGCGCGACAAGCGGACTTCGCGCTCCGGCGCCAGGCCTTCCAGGACGCGCGCGTCCCGCAGCATGAACCCGGCCAGGATCGTGTGCCCGTCCGGCGGCGCTGCAGACTCCGCAACGAAGGCGGTGAACTTGAACGAGGAGTGGATCTGGAACGCCCACCTGCGGTAGTTCTCGAAGACGTACAGCGACTCGATCCTCTTCTGCTCGAACAGCAGCCGCCGCAGCGCGGTACAGCCCTCGGCCTGCCAGAGCGTCGCGGGGACGACGAAGGCCACACGACCGGCGGCCCCGGCGCACTGGAAGGCGCGCTCGACGAAGTAGCGGAACAGGTCCGGGTCGCCGCCGGTGCGCTCGCCGTTGACCAAGGCCGTCTGGTGCCGGTAGAGGCCGCTCTTGGCGAGGTAGCGCACGAAGGCGTCGAGCCGCTGCTCGTACTGCTGCCAGCCGGCGGCCAGGCCCGGCAGGTCGGCCTCCAGCCGGGTGATCAGGGCGTCGAGGGAGGGCCCCTGCGAGTTGGCCACCTCTGCGCTGAACGGCCCGTAGAAGTCGCGCTTGGCGGGCTTGACCTTGTCCCAGGGCGGGTTGCCGACGACGGCATGGAAGCCGAAGCCGGGCCGTGGGTTGCCCGCCTCGTCAAACGCCACTTCGGGGAACTCGAACTGCCAATGGAAGAAGGCCAGGGGCCGTGGCCCGTACCCCTCGGCCCGGGCGGCACGGACGGCGACCAGCACGGGGTGGTCGGCTAGCGCCTGGAAGGCAGCGAGCCGCTGTGCGTCGTCCCCGATCCGGCAGACGTCCCTGAGGCGGGCGAAGAGGCCATCGTGGTGCTCGAAGATGCCAAGCCCCTCGGCGTCGGGCGCCACCAGGAACCACTGGGCGCACCACAGGTCTGCCAGGGCCCGGTGCGCGGCCAGGCGGCCCTGCACCGCCTCGGCGTACGCCTTGCCCTTGCGTTTGACGTCTTCGGCGCGGTCGCTGGGCTGGTCGAGAATGGCGTGGATACTCCTGACCACCGCGGTGATCAGACTCTGGTCGAGTCGCAGCGGCAGTTCGAGCTGACGGGAGTCGGAGGCGCGGCGCGCCTTGCGCTTGCCGCCAGGGCTGGCGGCGCCAGGAGGATCCGCTGTGGACACAGGTTCCCAGACCACCCCCGCCTTGCGGGAGGCAGCCTTCAGCCCGGGAGTCGAAAGCTGGTCCACGGAGGCGCCGGCCAGGCTGTTGCCAACCTTGAGGTGGTGGTCGATGAACGAGAGGGGCCGGTCCTGCCGGGCGGTGTGCAGCCAGAGGGCCACCTTGGCCAGTTCGACGGCCATGGGATTGTAGTCGACGCCATAGATGCAGTGCTCGGCGACTTTGCTGCGCCAGTAGGCCATCTCGCGGGGCCCGTTGTCGCGTTCCCAGGGCTCCACGGGGTCCACGGGGTCGCAGTGGACCGTGAGGTAGCTGGCCATGACGTCCACCACCTTGACCAGGAAGTGGGCGCTGCCCATGGCCAGGTCCAGAACGCGCAGGCCAAGGACTCTGTGGGGGTCATTTCCGCATCCCTCAAGCAGCGGCACGAGCGCCTTGCGGACCAGGTGGCCGACGAGCGGCTCGGGAGTGAAATACGAGCCGCTGGCCTTGCGCTCGCCCTTCTGGTTCACCACCTTGAGCGGCGGCGTCGGCGGCTCGATCTCGGGCGCGGGCACCAGGCGTTGTTCCAGGAGCCCTTCGTAGATGTCGCCCAGGTCCCTGACGTCGAGGTCCGCGTAGGGGACCGCTTCCTCTCCCTCGAGGTAGATGAGGAGGCGCAGGACGCGGTAGAGGGACTCGTCTGGCAGGCAGAGGCGCTCAAGCTCGGGGTGCCGCTCGGGGTCGAACAACCCGCCATTGTAGGGGGGGATACCCAGCGACTTGCTGCCCTCGGTGATGGCGCGGAACAGCACCGCTTTGACGTAGGCGCCGTACACCATGCCGCCCGCGCGCTCGGCAGCGCCCTGCTTTGCCAGGAGGCGGAACACGGCCTCAGTGGAGACCTGGTTCGCGTAGGGCGTGGCGGCGCCGAGGTGGTCGCGCATGGGCAGCAGGCCCTGGGCCTCAGCCTTGAGCACGAACAGCAGCCGGTAGAGCAGCGTCAGCGAGAGCTCGCGCAAGCGGTCAAGGTCCGGCTGCGACGGGGCCGTTGGCAGGCGGTTGTCAGGGTGAGCCCAGAACCCGCGGGCGATCTCCTCGACGGCGGCCAGGGCATTCTGGCCGAGGACATCGCGGACCTTCCGGTAGCTGGCCTCGCTCTCGCGCGCCAGCCGGTCCAGGAAACCGCCGGCCACCGCGGGGATGCCGAACAGGTGCCAGAGGAAAGCGAACGCGCCAAGTGCATCGGCCTCGCCGATCCCGCCGGCCCGCAAGTCCTCCAACAACAGGACCAGGTCGAAGCGCAGGTGCTCAAGCTCCTTGCCCCGGTGCAACAGGCGCCAGGACCGGCCGTTGGTGAGGATGCCCCAGGTCTTGTCGTAGCCGCGGAGGTAGCGCTCGGCCTGCTGGATGTCCTTGAGCGCGGTGGACCGTTCCTGCTTCGGGGCCAGGGCCTCTTCGTCCTCGTCGGCGCCGACCCCCTTGCCAAACCGTTTTGCGTCCAGGAGGAAGGCAGCGTCGCGGCAGAAATCGGGACCGTTCGGGGCGCCCCGCGTCTGCCCGCCCGACCCCAGACTCCCGAACTTCTGCACCACCGCCTCAAGCGCTGCCCGGCTGGCGAACAGGGTCATGTCAGGCCGTTGCTTGCCGCCGGCTGCCTCGTGAGCTGCCTCGCCCTGAAGCTCCAGGGTCCGGTTGTTGTCCACCGTGTACCCCAGGACGGACTCGACCACGAAGCGCACCCACTCCTGCTCGATGTTCGACTCGGGGTTGTGGAGCGGCTCCAGGTGCGTCGGCAGGCCCGTGTACTCCCAGCGGCGGAGGCGGTTCTCGGCCCGGAGGTCGCGCACATAGCGCAGCCGCAACGACTCCCACTTGTCGCGCAGCAGGCGCAGCCGTTCGGCCGCGTCTGCCGGCAGGGCCCAGCCGCCAGGCAGAGACGGATCGCGGAGGACCCGGCGGAAGTAGGCCCCATCGAAGAGGCCGTGGTTGTGGCAGTAGCGGTCTATGGACATGGCGACGGTCATCTCCCTCGCCTGGCGTCTGCACGCCCCCAAATGTAGCGCCACTGGCGAGGTGCCTCAACGTAGCAGGAGGCGGGGGGCGGCACGCGCCCACGCGCGTCGGCTCAAGCCCGTCCGCGATGCACCCCCGTGAGCGCTAACCTAAGCGGCACTTGTGCCAAGGGAACCAACCTCTCAACATCCAACACTCAACCCTCAACGCCGAAGTTAACTAGCTCGTCTGGAATTACTTGAGCGTTGAGCGTTAGGAGTTCAGCGTTGGGCGTTCTGGCCCCATCTTGGCGCCTATGCGATGCACTCCCTTCACCCACGCTCCACCCGCCGGATGCAGGAGTCCTGGAGCAGGCCGGAGCCCCGGCTAATGTCTGGCACCCCTCTGGGGTGCGCGCGGCCATCCCGGAGGGATGCCAGACCGTAGCCGGGGGTCGAGGCGCGGCAGCGCCGGTACCCCCGGAACCGGGGATTGGGCCGATCGCGCCCTGGAGGGGTGCCAGGACCCTCGCCGGGGCTGGGCCAGTGGGGGCAGTGGGGGCCTCTCCGGTGAGTCTTGCGGTCTGCCTTGCGGCGCCGGAATGCCAACGAGCACGCCCCCGGTATGGGACCCGGAGGACGGACAGGGATCTCCGACGGAGTGCTTGGGAAGGCGCCCGTCTACCCCCGCCGCAGGGCGTCCACCACCCGCATGCGGGCAGCGCGGAAGGCGGGTAGGAAGCCGCCCAGGAAGCCCATGGCCACGGCCGCCAGCACGGCCGTGCCCATGATGCCGGGGGTGATGTCGAAGCGGAAGCCGGTCTCGGCGAAGGTGGCCCAGTTGGTGGTGCCCGAGGCCATGCCGTTGAAGGGCAGGCTCAGCAGGCAGCCCAGGGCTGCCCCGAGCAGCGACAAGGCCACGGACTCGGCGATGAAGGCCAGCCAGACGGCCGCGGGCGTGAACCCCAGCGCCAGCAGACAGCCGATCTCCCGTTGGCGGTGGCTGACGGCAGCGTACATCGTGTTCATCGCCCCGACGACGGCGCCGGCGGACATGATCGCCGTCAGGATGGCCGTCAGGACCATGATCACATCGTGCATCATCTTGGACTGCTTGGCGTAGTAGGCGTCCTCCCTCATCACCTCCAGGGTCTGCAGGCGCGGGTCGTCCTCCAGGGTCTTGGCCATCTGCAGCGCGGCCACCGCCGGGTCCCCCGCGGCGCGGAAGAGCACCGAGGTGAAGATGCGGTACCGGCGGAACGCGGGCTGGTAGGTGGCGACATCGACCCAGACCTCGGACTCCAGGGCGCTGCCCTCGGCCGCGAACACGCCGACGATGGGCCAACGCAGGCCACCGGCTTCGACGACCTGTCCGAGGCTGAGGCCATCCAGGCGGCGCGCCAGGGCGACGCCGACCACGGCCTCGGTGGTGCCTGGCCGGAGCCAGCGCCCGGAGACGAGCCGGACGCCGTGGTGGACCCGGGGTGAGAGGACGGCGGTGCCGCGGATGGTCAGGTTGGCCTGGCCACCGTCCCGGCGCGTGCGGCCGACGATCAGGGCGCTTTCACTGACGCAGAGCGCCTGGCCGTCGGCATCCCGGGCGATCCAGGGCAGCGTGCCGACCACGCGGGCCTCCTCGCGGTAGATCTGGCTGCCCAGCTCCGCCTCGGACCCCTTGCGCAGGACGATCAGCGTGCCTGGGTCGCCCGAGGTGGCCACGGCCCGGCGTAACCCCTCGGCCATGGACTGCAGAAACACCAGCACCAGCACCACCAGCGCGATGCCGCCAACCGCCATCGCCGAGGCGCTCTTGCGGACCCAGACGCTGCGCACGCTATAGCGCAGAGGCAGGACCATGGTTCATCCCGAGTTGCAGTCCAGGTGGCTCATTGGTGGCTCCGCCCCCAAGCCCCGGCTGGAGGACCGCGGCCCTCCAGACCTCCCATTCTGCCGGCGCGAAGACCGCGGCGTCGTCAGAGCGTCTGCGGCGTGCCGGTGTGGCACCGGTACGCCGCGGTCTTCGCGCCAGAGATGAGGGTTCCAGGGAGACGAGTGGACATGTGCCTGTTGGCGCCCCCGGCGGGTGTTGGGCAGAGCCCAATGACGGTCATCGTGACTGCCACCTGGGTTCATAGACTCCTCAGCGCTTCGGCCGGCTTCAGGCGCAGGGCGGCCAGGCCGGGTAGCAGGCCGCTCACCAGGCCCGTGGCCAGGGCGATCCCCAGGGCACTCAGCAGGGCCACGTGCGGTACCCGGAACACCGGGAAGAAGTCCGGTTTCGGGTTCCAGCCCAGGCCATTGATCACCAGGAAGGTCCCGCCGGCGCCCAGCAGGAATGCCAGCAGGCCGATGGCCATGGCTTCGCCCACCAGCAGGCCGAAGACGTGCCCGTCAGGGAAGCCGAGGGCCTTGAGGACCGCCATCTCGCGGGTGCGCTCGCGACCGCTCATCATCATGGTGTTGGCCGAGATCAGGACCATGGTGAAGATGACCACCGAGCCGATGAAACGAAACAGCAGGCGCAGGTTCCCGAGCATGGAGAGGAAGCGCATGTTGAAGGCTTTCTCGTTCATGGTGCTGGTAGGGAAGGGGCTGTTGGCGAAGCGCCGGTCGACCGCGGCGGCGACGGCGGCGTAGTTCTCGGGCAGGTGGAGGCCCAGGATGTAGAAGTTGACCAGGCCCTTGGCGATGGAACGGGTTTCGTCCAGGTAGCGGTGGTGGAAGACCATCAGGGTCGGGTCAAAGGTCTCCGACGAGGGCGTGTAGATGGCCCGGACGGTGAACTCCCAAGGGGAGCTATCGCGTTTGGGCCAGATCATGCCGCGCAGGGCGAGACGGTCGCCGACCTTCTTGCCCAGGCGCTGCGCGGTCGCGGCCCCGATCAGGCAGCCGGCCTGGTCGCGCTCCAGCGCCTCCACCTGGGCTGGCGGCACCTGGATCTCCGGATAGAGCCGCAGGTAGGCCGGAAGGTCGACCGCGAAGTTCGGGAAGAAGGTCTGCCTCTTGCCGCCGTCGGGGAGGGGCTCTTCGTAGAGCCCGCCGAACCAGGTGCCGGCGGCCACGGTCTGGACCCCATCCAGTTGCGCGAGCTGTTCGCGGTAGGCCTCCGGGAGGAGGAAGCCGATGGACTCCTTGTGCTGGACGACGAGGCGCGAGACGCTGGCCATCTCGACGCCGGTGTTGAAGGAGGCCAGGAGGGCCTCGAGCAGGCAGAACAGGGCCAGGGCGATGGCGGTCCCGACGATGGTCAGGCCCGTCCGTGCCGGGGCACGCCAGAGGTTGTGCCAGAGGAGTCTCAACGCCAGCGGTCCAGGTGCAGGATGCCCTTTTCGAGGTGGACCTCGCGCCGGGCGAACTCCGCCACGTGGGGATCGTGAGTGACGATGATGACCGTCTTGCCGAAGTCCTCGTTGAGGCGCTTGATCAGACGCATCACATCCTGTGCCGACTTCGCGTCCAGATCGCCGGTAGGCTCATCGGCGACCAGCAGTTGCGGGTCGCAGGCCAGAGCCCGGGCGATGGCGACGCGCTGTTCCTGGCCGCCGGACAGCTCGGCGGGTCGGTGTTCCATGCGGTCCTCGAGCCCGACCACGCGCAGGGCCGCCTCGGCGTGGGCGCGGCGTTGGGCCCGGCTGAGCGGCTGGAGCGCCAGCGGCAGCTCGACGTTTTCGCGGGCGGTGAGGACCGGCAGCAGGTTGAAGGCCTGGAAGACGAAGCCGACGTGGTCGGCCCGCCAGCGGGCCAACTCCCGGGGCCCCAAGCGCGCCAGGTCCTGGCCGCAGACGCACACGCGGCCGTGGCTGGGGGTGTCGAGCCCCGCAATCAGGTTCAGCAGAGTCGTCTTGCCGGAACCGGAGGGACCCATCAGGGCGATGAACTCGCCGGCGGCGATCTGCAGGGTCACCTCGTCCAGCGAGACGATCTCGGCGTCGCCCTTGCGGTAGATCCGCGTCACCTTCTCCAGGTCTACCACCGGGTCCATGTCAGCGTGCTCCATCCGGCCGCTGCACCCGGACCCGCAGTCCGTCCCGGTGCAAGCCGGTTGCGCCAGAGGCCACCACCATGGCACCCTCGCTCAGTCCCGTCGTGATCTCGACGCGGTCGCCGCGAGTCGCCCCGGCCGTGACCATCGTGCGCCGGGCCCGCTCGCCAGCCACCGTCCATACCCACGAGCGCCCCGCCTCGGTCACCAGCGCCGCCGTGGGCACCAGGAGGGGATCGGGAACCAGCCCCTCCTCGGCACCCGCCGGGGCGTCCGCCGCCAGGAAGCGCACCCGCACGGCCATGTCCGGCAGGAAGCGCGCGTCCACCGTGCGGAAGTCCACGCGGGCCTTCACCGTCGCCTTGCCCCGGTCCACCAACGGCAGGATGCGCTGCACGGTCCCCGGGAAGACCTCGTCGGGGAGCGCGTCTACCGTGATGCGGGCGCGCCCCCCGGGGTTGACCCGGACCAACTGCGTCTCCGCGACATCGACCTCCGCCTGCAAGGAGGCGGACTCCACCACGGTGACGATGGCGCCCTTGGCCTGCGTCCCGCCAACGCTGAGGGGGGCGACGATCTCGCCCTCTTCGGCGATGCGCTCGGTGATCACCCCCGCGAACGGCGCGCGGATGTAGTGGTCGTCCAGCCGGGCGCGGAGCCCTTCGGCGCGGGCCTCGGCGGCCTGCAGCGCGGCCTCTGTGGCGACCTGGGTAGCCTGGGCGGCTGTCACCTGGGCCTCGGCGGCGGCGATGGCGTTGCCGGATGCGGCGAGGCGGGCCCGGGCCACGGCGACGCGGGCCTGGGCCTCGCCATGCGCGTGCTCCGCCAGGTTCAGACGGGCCTGCCCCAGGCGGACCTCCGTGCGCCGGTCCTCGATCCGGTTTGCCTCAGCGGCCCCGGCTTTCACCAGGGTCTCATCGAGGCGCTGGCGGCGCGTGGCGTCCTCCGCTGCGACCCGGGCCTCTGTCACGGCCGCCTCGGCTGTCCCGACCGCGGCCTCGGAAGCGGTGATGTCGGCCTCGGCCTGGGCGGCGGTTTGGCGCGCCTGCAGGAGCTGTGCTTCGGTGGTGGCCACGTTGGCCTTGGCCTGCTCGACGGTGGCCTGGGCCCGGGCCGTCTCGGCACTCGCCTCGCTGATGGCCGCATCCAGTTCGCGGTGGTCCAACTCGGCCAGGAGCTGTCCCTTCTCTACCAACGCTGCCTCGCGCACCAGCAGGCGAGCCAGCCGGGTCGTGTACTTGGCGGCGACGGTGGACTTGCGGTCTGCCACGATGTATCCCGCGGCGCTGAGTTCGCCGGCGGCGGCATCGCCCAGCAGGCTGGCACGAGCCGCCGAGACGACCGCCACCCGGGGCGGCACAAGGAGTCGGCAGCCCACCCAGACCAGCGCCAGGCAGAGCCCTGCGACCACGAGCCAGCGCCAGGATCGCCGTCGCTGGCTGGGCCTGACAGGACGTGCCGCCCGGTCGATGTGCAGGGACCCGAGTTCCCCAGCGTCGGACATGGACAACTCCTCGTCGCAGACCACGTGGACCCGCTGCAGGCGCCTGGAGAGGATCTGCTCGCGGGCGCTGGCGCGCCGGCGGTTGCCCGCCCTCACACAAGGCCCCGCCGGTGCCTCGCCGCGACCCATTCGCTCGGCAGCGGCCGGCGCCAAGGGTCGCTGGCGGCACCGCGCCGGCTGGCCCTGCCTCAAGACGTCGGCCTGGGTGGGGTACTACAGGCTGGCCAGGGCGACCGCTTTCTTCTGCGCCAGCGACTGCTCCACCGCCTCCATGATGGCCTGGACCTCGAGGGACTCGTCGAGGCTCACCGGGATGGCCCCCGTCTCCAGCCAACGCTTGATCCTCACCAGCAGGTTGTAGTAGAGGACGTCGCCGGTATTATCGAAGTAGAGGACATCGTTGCCGGTCTGGATGCGCCCGCCGTACTTCCAACTGCCGCGGCTGAACTCGGCCACGGCCCGGCGGCTGTTGGCGTAGGAGACCACCGCCACGACCCCGGCGGGGTCCTCGACGGCCGTCACGGTCTGGGCCCCGCAGCCCATGGCGGTGACCAGCATCTCGGTGACGTGGCAGCCGTACCACACGATATCGCTTCCCGCGGCGGCCTTGCCCAGGGCCCCGAAGACATTGCAGAAGGTCGGTGGGGCGGTCATCTGCTGGCGGGCGGCCACCAGGCGGCGCACGAAGCGCAGGGAGGAGGAGCTCCAGACGTTGGTCCCATGTTCCCGGGCCAAGGCCACCAACTGCCGGCCTTCGGCCAGGTTCGCCGCCAGGGGCTTGTCCACGAACACCGGCAAGCCCAGTCCGGCAACCTGCCGGAAGAAGGTCACGTGCTGAGCCGGGTCATTGATCTCCAGGAAGACGGCGTCCATACCCGCAGCCAGTTCGTCGACGCTCGCGGCCATGGTCACGCCGAGGGCCACCATCTGCGCCTGGCGTTCGTCCTGGCCCTTCTCGTCCTGGAAGGGGGAGGGGAAGCGCAGGGCCTTGGCCACCCGCATGCCCTCGATCTTCTGGTCGGCCGACGTGTCGGCTGCCTGCAGGAGCTTGGTGAAGGCGACCGTGTGGCTGGTGTCGAGCCCGACGATGCCGATCTTCAGTTCCTTGGCCATGGCTGCACTCCAGGCTACGCCGTGACGCCACGGCGCCGAAGCCTTTCGCCGGTGCCGGGACGAAACGGACACGCGTGCAAGTATACCCATGCCGGTCCGGTTGGCAACGGCCGCGGGGGTGATTCGGGGGGATCGCCATGCCGCCGGGCCGCGCCGTCACCGCGCCCCATCCCCCCCATTTTCCCCATTCCTTCCATTCCTCTCATTCCTCCCATGGGAGGGATGCGAAGTATGGGAGGTATGGGGAGTATGGGAGGATGGGAGCGGTGGAAAGGATGGGGCCTTCGGCGGGCCTATCGCCGAGCCCCAAGTGGGAGTATGTTAGCGGGGCCCTGCCGTGGGCCGGCGGCCGTGGTTCGCCGCACGAGTCTCGGCGGAGGCCCAGTGTCACCGTCGGCGCCCCGACAGGCCCTGATCTCGGACAGCCGCCGCAGCCCGTGCAGGTACTGACCATGCCGAACAAGCTCTTCGTCTGGACCGATGCCCTGCTGACCGGGGTCCCCATGGTGGACGGGCAGCACCAGGAGTACTTCCGCCGCGTCAACGCCGCCCTGGTTGCCGCCGATTCGCCCCAGAGGGAGAAGGACTTCCGGCAGGCGCTGGCGTTCGTCCAGAGCTATGCCATGGAGCACTTCGACGCCGAGCAGGGCGTCATGCAGTTCAACGGCTACCCCGGCTACGATGGCCACCTGGCGCAGCACCAGGTCTTTGCCTCCCGGCTCGATGCGCTCACGGAGGCGCTGGCGACGGAGGGCTTTGCGCCTGAGCTGGGCCGGCGGCTCAATGCCCTCCTGGTGGACTGGTTCGTGCGTCACATCCGCACCGAGGACCAGCGGCTGGGCCGCTTCGTGAAGTCGAAGGCGTTCTGACGCGTGCGTCGGCCGGGGGCCGAGGGGCAGATCAGGCCGTGCCGCGGGCGGCCCGCCGCGCACTCCGGAGGATAGCCGCAGGGCCGGCCCCGGCGGCGCGGGGCATGGCGGCGAACCTGGTGAAGGGCTGGCCGTGGGGGGTACGTACCATGAGTAGGGCCATGGTCCTGGCGTTCTGCACGGCCGTCGGTTGTTGCGGCGCCGCCCGAGGGGCGGAGGCACTCTCGCCATACGGTGTCTGCGCCCACCTGGGGAGCGGCCAGGAGTATGACGACCTGGTCCGCGAGTTGGACCTGATGCAGGCTGCCGGCATCCGCTGGGCTCGAGCCGATTTCACCTGGGGTGCCATGGAGCCGGCGGACGGGCGTTTTGACTTCGCCGTCTACGACCGGGTCGTGAGCGAGTCCCTGGCCCGGGGGGTCATGCCGCTGCCGATCCTGTGCTACGACAGCCCCTGGGCTGGCCTGGCCCACCAGAACCTGCCCGCCTGGACACGCTTCGTCGAGACCGTGGTGCGCCGCTACGGTGACCGGGTGAAGCACTGGGAGGTCTGGAACGAGCCCAACATCGAGTTCTGGAAACCGAAGCCGGACCCCGCGCAGTACACCGCCCTGCTGAGAGCCACCCATGCCGCCATCAAGGCCGCCAACCCCGGCCTGCAGGTGGTCTACGGCGGCACGGCCGGCATCCCTCTGGACTTCATCCGCCGGACGCTGGAGATGGGGGCTGGATCCTGCTTCGACATCATGGCTATCCATCCCTACAGCTACCCGGGTACCGCGGAGGCCGGTGGCAGGGTCCGCGAACTGGGCGAGCTACGGGCCCTCCTGGCCGAGTTCAAGGCGCCTTCCCGGGTCTGGATCACCGAGACGGGCTGGCCCACCCACCGCGATCCCGAGGTCGAAGACTACCTGCCTCTGTGGGCCTCGCTCGTGACCGCCGCCGCGGAACGCGTCTTCCCGGGGCGGTTGGGCTGGGATGTGGCGGTGCTCAGCGAGCAGGGCCATGCCACCGGCGACCATGCGGCCGCCGCCCTGCTGGCCGCCCTGCGCAGCAGTGGCCGCTACCGCTGCCGCTCGGTCACGGTCGACGAGGTCGCTGCCGGCCTGTCGCCCAAGGACGCGGGGATCCTCGTCGGGCCCATCGGCGAGGGTTTTCCCGAGCCGGCGTTCGCGGGGATGGTCGAGTTCGTGCGTCAGGGCGGCCTGCTGGTCCACTTCGGGGGAGTACCGTTCTATTACACCACGAACCGCGCCCCCCAGGGCTGGGCCCAGTCCCCAAACGGGGCGGCGGAGTCGTTCCGCCAGGCCCTGCACATCGGCTGGAAGGCCTGGTGGACCGAGAAGGGCCTGCCCGAGGAGGCGGCCGTCACCCGGGTCGCTTCGCCGGACGTCGCTGCGGTGCTGCCGGAGAAGGGGCTCAAAACGACCCGCTGGTTCACGGACAAGGCCCTCAAGGGCAACGACCGCATGGTGCCCCTGCTGGCCGGCGACCACGGGCAGGCGCTGGTCGGCTACCCCTCGGTGCTCTACCGACTCGACAGCGATCTCAAGGGAGCCGTGCTGGTGAACTGCCTGCCGCTGCCGGTGCAGCGCGGGGTGGACCCAGCCACTCAGGCGCGCATGCTTGCCCGGGCCTACCTGACCTACCTGGCCCAGGGGGTTGAGGTCTACTTCTGGTATGAGTTCCGCGATGGCGGCCTGCAGCCCGAGTACAACGAACACAACTTCGGCATGGTGACCAACGACCTGCAGCCCAAGCCGGCCTACGTGGCCCTGCGCCAGCTCATCACGGCCTTCGGTCCCACCCCCGCCTTCAGCTCGGCGCCCCAGACCGGCGACGATGGCGTGACCCGCGTTGCCGCCACCGGCGCCGACGGGGTCACGGTGAGCGCCTACTGGGCAGACCGGCCGGGCGCCCGCGTCGTCCTCACGGCGAGGTCCTTCCGCGTCTATGACGCCTCCTGGGCCCCGGCACCCGTCGAGATGGATGCGGGAGGACCTACCCTGCGCCTCGACCCAGGGCCTCGGTTCGTCATCGAGCAAGCTCAGTAGCCCCGCAGGCGGAGGAACTCGCCATGGTCCACATCGAACACCCTGTCCACGGAGCGGTGCTGAACCACCGCCATGGCCGCCAGGACCGGCACGGCCTCGGGATCCAGGTCAACGGCTGGGCCCCCCGCGGCGCGTGTGTCCTGGTCAATGGCACCGAGGCCAGCCGTGCCGGCGAGACCTTTGCCGCCGAGGTCCGGCTTACCGCGGCCTGGACCGATATCAGCGCCGTGGTGGCGGGACCCGCGGGCAACGCCTCCCACAGCATCCGCGTCCTCTGGGACCGCTTCTCCCGCCGCCGCTACCGCTTCAGCATCGACGACAACAGCTTCTTCCTCCGCGACATCGCCCGCAGCCGGTACCGGTCGCTCTTTGACTGCTTCTACCTGGAGGGCTTGCGGCGTCTGCACCGCACCTACGGGGTGAAGTTCACCGTGAACGTCTTCGGCACCACTCCCGAGAAGGACTTCGCCCTGGCCGACTTCCCCGACAGCTACCGGTCCGAGTGGCGGGAGCACGGCGGCTGGCTCAAGCTCGCCTTCCACGCCGATGCCGAGTTCCCGGACCGGCCCTACGAGTACGCCTCACCAGCGCGCCTGGCCAGGGACCTGGAGCAGGTTGCCGGCGAGATCCTGCGCTTTGCCGGGGAGGAGGCCTACGCGCCGCCGACCGTCCTGCACTGGGGCATGTGCCCGCCGGCCTGCCTGAAGGTGCTCCGCGAGCATGGCGTCCGCGTCCTCAGCGGCATGTTCCGTCACGGCTGCAACGACCGCTACGATGTCAACTACAACCTCGACGCTGCCCGGAGCGAGTACCTCTCCTCCCACGATGCCCTGGTGGACATGGAGTCGGGCATCGCCTTCAGCATGGTCGATATCATCTGCAACAACACTCCCGTGGCGGATACGGTCCCGAAGCTCTCCACCCTCGCCGCGGCGGCGGATACGGCCGAGGTGATGGACCTGTTCACCCACGAGCAGTACTTCTGGCCGTTCTACCCCAACTACGTGCCCGACCACTTTGACCGGCTGGAGACCGCGATCCGTTTCGTTACCGAAGCGGGCTACGAGCCGGTGTTCTTCCACGAAGGCTTCCTCGGCGGGCCGGAACCCGACGGGACCGCAGGCTGACAGCCGCTGGGGAGGACCCTGGAGCCATGGCCGGAGGACGTTTCCGTTGCACCGCCTGCGGCGCCGACCTGGTCTACCCGCCGGGCCAGACGGCGCTGGCCTGTCCCTACTGCGGGGCCCAGCAGGAGATCGCCGCGCCGGAAGCGACGATTCACGAGCAGGACTTCCGCGCGGCGCTGCAGCAGGCCCGCCAGGGAGCTCCCACGCAGGAGCGCCAGGAGGTTACCTGTTCAGGCTGCGGGGCGCAGGTCGCCCTCCGGGCCGAGGTGCAGTCCGACCGGTGTCCCTACTGCGCCACCCAGCTCACGGCCCAGGCACACGGTGCCAGCGGGCTCCAGCCCACGGGCATGCTGCCGTTTGCCATCCCCCGGCAGGCCGCCCGCGACATCTTCCACCGCTGGCTGAAGTCACGCTGGTTCGCCCCTGGGCCCCTGAAGCACCTGGCCGGCTGGGAGGATGCTCTGCAGGGCGTCTACGTCCCCTACTGGACCTACGACACGCTGACGACCACGGCCTACACCGGCTCCCGCGGCGAGGACTACTGGGTCACCGAGAGCTACACGGCCCACGTCAACGGCAAGCCGGTGCAGCGGACCCGCAGGGTACGCAAGACCCGCTGGTACCCGGCCTCCGGCATGGTGGAGGACCGTTTCGACGACATTCTGGTGCTGGCCACCCGCAGTTTGCCCTACGATCTGGCCGTGCAGCTCGAGCCCTGGGACCTGAAGGCCCTGGCGCCCTTCGACGAGCGCTATGTGCAGGGCTTCCGGGCCGAGCGCTACCAGATCGACCTCGAGGAAGGCTTCGGCGTCGCCGCCAAGCGCATGCGGCCCCAGATCGATGCCACGATCCGCCGGGACATCGGCGGCGACCACCAGCGCGTCCACTCCATGGATATCGACTACCACGAGATCACGTTCAAGCACATCCTCCTGCCGGTCTGGGTAAGCTCCTACCGCCACGGCCAGCGCACGTACCGCATCATGGTCAATGCCGTGACCGGTGAGATCCAGGGGCAGAGACCGTACAGTGTGGCCAAGATCGTCCTGGCGGTGGCGGCAGGCCTGGCGGCTGTGGCCGCGGCGATCCTGCTGGTGTCGCATCTGGCCGGTTGATGCCAGTCTCGCGTCTGCCATAGAGCCATGGCCAGGTCCCAGCCGCCGGTTGCGCGGTCGCCGCGTCCCCCACCGAAGCGCCCACGGTCCCGCGGCCGCGCACCGGCGTCAAGCTAAGCGTCCCCGGGCATGACGGGCCTGGTCGAAAGCGGCGACACGTCACCGACAGTCCAAAGAGTCTCGCCCGACGCGGGACTCGGTAAGCACACACGGCGCAGGCCGAAGGCCAAGCTCTGGAGACGGCGGCTCGCCACCGCTTTGTCTTGGGTTGACGCCGTTGAGCGGCTACGCCGCCACGGCATGTCGAGCAGGCACTCGCCCGTGGTTGGACTATGGTAGCCGCAGGCACACACGGCCGCCGCGACGGCCACCGCGAGTCACAGGAAAGGGACTCCCATGGGACTCTTCGACAAGATCCGCGGCCAGTTCATCGACATCATCGAGTGGGTGGACCCCACCCGGGACACCCTGGCCTGGAAGTTCCCGCGTGCCGGTAACGAGATCAAGAACGGGGCCCAGTTGGTCGTGCGGGAGTCGCAGGCGGCGGTATTCATGCACGAGGGTCAGCTCGGCGACGTGTTCGGCCCCGGCCGCGTCCAGTTGACCACGAGCAACCTGCCCATCCTCACGACACTGGCGAGCTGGAAGTACGCCTTCAACTCCCCGTTCAAGTGCGATGTCTACTTCGTCAGCACGCGCCAGTTCACCGACGAGAAGTGGGGAACGCCGAGCCCTATCCTACTGCGCGATCCGGAGTTCGGACCGGTCCGCGTGCGCGCCTTTGGCGCCTACAGCTTCCAGGTCAAAGAGGCCGGCAGCTTCATCCGGCAACTGGCGGGGACAGACCCGCACTTCGAGACCTCGGAGATCGCGGGCTACTTTCGTTCCATCCTGGTGAGCCGGTTTGCCGACGCGCTGGCCAAGTCCGGGGTTCCGGTGCTGGACATGGCTGCTCATTACAGCGATCTGGGCGGACGCCTCCTGGCTACCATCCAGGGAGAGTTCCAGCCCTACGGGGTGGAGATCTCCCGGTTCATCGTGGAGAACGTCTCCGTGCCCGAGGAGGTCGAGAAGGCCCTGGACAAGCGCTCCAGCATGGGCATCCTGGGCAACTTGAACCAGTACACCCAGTTCCAGACCGCCCAGGCCATCGGCGATGTGGCAAAGAACCCCGGTAGCCCCGGGACGATGGCCGGGGTCATCGCCGGCGCGAACCTGGGGGGCGTCGTTGCCGGTGCCATGCAGCAGGCCGCCGCAACTCCGCCGCCTGCGGCGCCGCCGCCGTTGGTGCAGTGGTACGCTGCCCCCGGTGGCGTTCAGGCCGGGCCGTTCGACGTGGCGGCGCTGCAGCAGCAGGTCCGAACCGGCACGCTCACCGCCCAGACGCTGGTCTGGCGCCAGGGCATGGCCGCATGGGTGCCGGCGGGCCAGGTCGCCGAGCTCCAGGCCCTGTTCGCCGCGGTGCCGCCGCCCCTGCCGCCGCCGTTGCCTCCGCCCGCAGGCGGCCGGTAGCCGAAGCACCAAGCACCAAGCATCAAGCACCAGGCATCAAGCACGGAATCCGAGACCCGGGAACTCGGAACTCAGAACTCAGGGCCCCCGACCGTCGCCGGTGGCCAGTCGCCGGCCACCGGAGTCTTCCATGCCAACCAAGGTCATCCTCATCACCGGCGGCGCCCAGGGCATCGGCCGGGGTATCGCGCAGCGCTTTCTGCGGGGCGGCTGGCATGCAGTGCTGTTTGACCCGGACGGCGAGGCGCTGGCGGAGACCCGCGAGGAGCTTGGGGCCGAGGGTCCCATCACGATCCTGCCGGGGGACGTGGCCTCCGAGGCCGACGTCCGCCTGGCTGGAGCGCACCTGCGTTCGGAGGTCGGCCGCCTGGATGCCCTCGTCAACAACGCCGGTATCAGCGCCACCCGGCCGCTCCGAGACCTCTCTCTGGAGCAGTGGAACCGCGTCCTGGCCGTGAACCTCACGGGCATGTTCCTCTGGGCCCGCGAGGCCGAGTTGCTGCTGCGGGCCAGCCGCGGCCGCATCGTCAACGTAGCCTCGACGCGGGCCTTGCAGTCGGAGCCCAACACCGAGGCCTACGCCGCCAGCAAGGGCGGCGTGGTGGCCCTGACCCATGCCCTCGCCGCCAGCCTGGGTCCGGAGGTGCTCGTGAACTGCATCTGCCCAGGCTGGATCGACACCTCCGCCTGGCAGAAGCGCGCCCGCCGCCGCCAGGCCGAGTGGAGCGCCGCCGACCGTGCCCAGCACCCCGCGGGCCGGGTCGGCACGCCGGACGACGTCGCTGCGATGGTCTGGTACCTGGTCGCCGAAGAGCCCGGTTTCGTCACCGGGGCCCACTTCGTCGTCGACGGCGGCATGACCCACAGGATGATCTACGTGTGAGGCGGGGCCGGGGTCGCTACCGTTGGGGCGCCCGTGGACACGGACAGGCACGGACCGACACGGACAGGCCGGGACGCGGGCACGGCGTCTTGGCCCTGTGAGCCGGCTGGGGCGCGTCCGGGTGGGCGCGCCGCCGGTCCGAGGCCTCCCATTGGCCGCATACGTCCCATTCTTCCCATCGCTCCCATCCTCCCCCAATCCGGCGGCGCGCTGGGAGTCCTGCCACCCCTTCAGCCCCCGACGGGCGCCCTGGCCGCCCGACCATGGCGGGGAGGAAACTCTTGGTTGGGGTGCGGTGCTCCGTCCCGCGGACTACGGTTCATAGTGGTTCGCAGACCGGGTCCACAGAACAGGAGTCACCGCGATGAGAAGATGCCATGGGAAGAAGGCGGATGCCAGGGCGCGTGCGAAGGAAAGGCAGTTCGAGGTCATCAATCCGGATGCGGCAGGCATCGATGTGGGGGCCTCGGAGATGTGGGTGTGTGTTCCTGGGGAGTGTGATCGGGAGCGGGTGCGCAAGTTCGGGACGGACACGGTGGAGTTGGAGGCGATCGCGGCGTGGCTGCAGGAACGCGGGGTGAAGACCGTGGCCATGGAGTCCACGGGGGTGTACTGGATTCCGCTGTACCAGGTGCTGGAGAACCACGGTCTGGAGGCCTGCCTGGTGAACGCGCGGCACGTGAAGAACGTGCCCGGGCGACGCAAGACCGACCGGCTGGACTGCCAGTGGCTGCAGAAGCTGCACGCCTGCGGTCTGCTGTCCAACTCGTTCCGGCCGACGCCGGAGATCTGCCGGCTGCGCAGTTGCCTGCGGCACCGCGCCACGCTGGTGCAGGAGCAGGCGACCCACATCCAGCGCATGCAGAAGGCCCTGCGGGAGATGAACGTGCAGTTGGATGCCGCGGTCTCGGACGTGACGGGGGTCAGTGGGCTGCGGATCCTGGACGCGATCGTGGGTGGCCAGCACGACCCGAAGGCCCTGGCCGAGTTGGCCGATCGGCGGGTACGCAAGAGCCCGGAACAGATCGCGCGCTGCCTCCAGGGCGACTACCGGCCGGAACACCTGTTCGTGCTGCGGCAGTCGCTGGCGGCCTACCGGTTCTTCGTGGAGCAGATGCGGGACTGCGACCGGGAGGTGGAGCGCTACAACGCGCAGCTCGAGCAGGCTTTCGGACGCGCCCAGACGGCCCTGCCGGAAGCCCCGCCGGACCAGGCGGCGAAGCGCAAGAAAGGCAATGTGCCGGAGTACGATGTGCGCACCCACCTGTACCGCCTCGCCGGCGTGGACCTGACCCTGATCCCGGGGATCGGAGAACTGACGGCCCAGGGACTGCTGTCCGAAACCGGACTGGACATGAGCCACTGGGCCAGCGAGAAGGAGTTCGCCTCCTGGCTGGATCTGTGTCCGTCGCCGAAGATCAGCGGTGGTCGGGTCATCGGCCCGGGCCGGCGGCACGCCGCGAACCGCGCGGCGCAGTGGTTCCGGCAGGCCGCCAGCACGCTGAAGAACAGCCACTGCTGGCTGGGGAGCTTCTACCGACGGATCCGTGTGCGGCACGGCGGCGGCGTAGCAGTCAAGGCCACAGCACACAAGCTGGCGCTGATCTACTACAATGTGCTGGCAACGCGCACCGAGTACCGCCCCATCGACCCGCAGCAGTACGAGGCGCGACTACGGGAGCGCGTCATCCGCAACCTGCAGCGCCGTGCCCGCCAGTTGGGCATGGAGTTGGTTCCGGCCGAAAGCACCGCCGCAATCTGAGAACCGTCCCCGAGACTCGCCCGTGAACGAAGCCATCGACAACCTCGAACCGCTCTGGGGAGCACGCAGCAAAGCCGATACGCCACTGGAGTTGCCCGACCCCGGGCTTCCCCGTCCTTCAGCATGGCAGCCTGCGCTCATGGACCATACACTGGTGAAGCCGGCCACCTGGACGGCCATCCCGCATAGGAGACAAGTCAGCCGCCAGCGCAGGCGCGTGCTCCCATCTACCCCGGAGTCACGCATGCAAACGTAGCGGCAGAGGGGGAAAGGCCCGCCCGACCGAGGGACGAGTTTCATAGGAGGGCGGTATCTCGGGGGCCGCCTGTCCAGGGGTGTCGTCGGGCCGGCGCCCGCCTCGACCCCCGGCTACGGTCTGGCACCCCTCCGGGGTGCATCGTGGCCGTCGCTTGGTACCGGGGGTGTCGTCGGGCCGGCGCCCGCCTCGACCCCCGGCTACGGTCTGGCACCCCTCCGGGGTGCGTCACGGGTGATCCCTGCCTGGGGCCGGTGACAGGGCGGCGGCGCCAGCATTCCACGCTATAGTCCAGGCTCCAGACGGCAGGCACGAGTCAACGGAGAACCCCAATCCATGAAACCGGTCTTGGGTGTCGTCGGTGCAGGTGGCATCTCGCGGTTCCACTTCCGGGCCTTCCAGGAGGGCAAGGTGTCGGTCCGGGCCGTGGCTGACCTGCGGCTGGAGGCGGCTCAGGCCAGCGCGGCACCCTTCGGAGCCCAGGCCACCACCCGCATGGAAGAGGCGATCGGCCACCCCGACGTCAACACGGTCGCCTGCTTCGGCCCCACGCCCGTGCACTACGCCGTGTGCAAGGCTGCCCTGGAGGCCGGCAAACACGTCATCTGCGAGAAGACGCTGACCCTCTCCGGGGCGACGTCGCTGGAGCTGGCCCGCCTGGCCGAGAGCCGTGGCCTGGTCTTCTACACCAGCTACATGAAGCGCTTCTTCCCGGCCGTCCGCAAGGCCAGGGAACTCATGCCGCGGCTGGGCCACATCATGAGCGTCTACTGCCGCACGTACCAGGGCGGCGGTCAGCACGACATGCATACCGGCGAGGTGCCGGGGGCCTTCCGGCCGTCTCCGCCTGACGGCAAGTCCCCAGTGGTCCGCATGGCTGGCGGCGGGGTCCTCATCTGCGGTGGCAGCCACCTCCTCGACCTGCTCCTCTACCTGATCGGCAAGCCGACCCAGGTCTACGCCCGCCAACTGCGGCGCGCCGAGGCCGACTGCGATTTCATGACCCACGCGGTGATGGATCTCCCCGATGGTGGCGTGGTGCACTTCGAGGCCAACTGGCACCCGCTCTACCGCATCGGCTACCAGAACCGCGGTTGGGAAGAGGGTTTCGAGATCAACGGCGTCGGCGGCCGCCTGGTGCTCCAGACCCCCATCTGGAACCAGCCCGAGCACGATGCGCCCGTGCTGAAGTTCTACGACAACGCCAACGGCCAGTGGACCGAATTCACCTTCGACATCGTCTGCCCCTTCGCCCTGGCCGAACGCTTCTACCTCGGCCAGATCGAGAAGGGCGAACAGGGCGACCAGGACCGCTACACCGGCTACCGCGCCGACAACCTCCTGGAGATGACCCAACGGTCCGTGGACCAGGGCCGCCCTCTGGCACTGACCTGGGAGGCGTGAGAGGGGGGGGCGCGACAGCCGCGGGGGGCCCAGCCATGCGATGGGGCATACTACTCGCGGTGGCCGTGCTGGGTCCAGTGCGCATGAGCACGCTGCTGCGCGTCTCGGAAGCGTCGCCGGGATCGCCGCGGTACGTCTACCCGGGCGTCGTCGCGGACGCCGAGTTGCTGAGTTGCAGGCCACTGTGGGATGACCAGAGCACGTCCGCTGCTGGCACCGGCGAGGTGCTGGGCGGGGCAGTCCTGGGTCTGGTCGACCTGCCCTTCTGCCTGGCGCTCGATACGCTCCTGCTCCCCTCCGACCTCTACCAGGTGACGGCCGGAGGCAAGACCTGCCGACGGACCGGGTTCGCCGAGTGAGGCAGTGATGCGGATCCCGTCAGGCGGAGAAGGCTCCGACAGGTAGGATGCACAGCGCTACGGCGGCAGCACGGTCCCCGCTACGAGCACGGTATCAGCCGTGTGCGTGACACGGGCCTTGATCCAGGCGTCAGAACAGCACGCTGTGGTTGAAACTCGTGTCGCGGTCATTGGGCACGAGCATGAAAACGCCTGCACTGTGCTGGCCTTCGAGCCGCCAGTCGACGTGCCCGTCCGCCCACAGGGCATTCCCGCCCCCGTTGTGCACATAGGCGTAGCGCCCCGCAGAAACAAAGTTGCCCCACGTCGCCCCTGCAGGCGTGCCCGCAAAGTAAGGTCGTTGGTAGCAGACATTGCGAGCGGCAGTGTACTCCCAGAACACGCAGGACTGCGTTGGCTTGGTCAGTTGGCTCTCCGCCACCGACAGCACCGTCACCACCCCGTTGCTGAAGTAGCTGTTGCACATGCCGTTCACTGTGCTTTCCACGATTGCGGAGGGGCACTGCCAGAGCCTCGTATCGGGGATGTACTCCTGAAGCCTCATGACATGGCTGTTGGCGTTGGTGACGGAGACGTTATCCCCGACATACGGGTAACGCTGGTTGTTGTCCTGCGTATACATCAGGAGAGCCAGGCCAACCTGCTTCATCTGGCTCAGGCAGGAGATCTGTCTAGCCTTCTCGCGGGCCTTGGCCAGCGCTGGCAGTAGCCTTGCCGCCAGGATGGCGATGATGGCGATGACCACCAGCAGTTCAATGAGTGTGAAGCGAGCATGAATGCGCCTGTTCTCCATGCTGTCCCCCCGTGTCTCGCTTGCCCCCTACCGTCTCAGGGACCTACCGCGGGGCCGCCCCGTGAGGGGGACCCAACACCGCATCCGGAAGATAATGCCCCCCCCCTGGTGTCAAATGCATGCCGCGCTCAGCACACCCGGGCGCAGGCGACGACCGAGCCGGCACCGCCGCCGGTCCGTATCACCTCCGTGGTCACCCTTGCCCGCTCGCTGAAGCCTCGCTACCGCTGCCGTCCCGCGTGCGAGACGGAACTCATACCGATTCCACGTCCGGCGTAGAGCATTGGCCGGTACCGCGCCCTGCGGCCGCGCAGTCCCCGGTCATCCGGCTGGAGCGCCCACGGTCCCGCGGTCGCGGGAGCATGGCCGCGGGGGCGTTCGCCCCTGTGGCCGCGGCCGGTCCAGCAATGCTCTACGGCTGACGTCCACGTGGTATCAGGCCGGAGCCCGGCGCTACCGTCGCAGGTGCAGGACCGCGACGTCCTCCGGCGCCAGGCGCAGGCGGAGTAGCGCCGTCTCGCCGTCGCGTTGGGCCGCGATCTCCTGGCCGGTGACCAGGTCCGTGGCTCCCGTGACCCCCGGCAACAACACCCGCACGGCGGCCTCCCTGGCCTCGGTCCCGTCGTTGAAGACCGTCAGGTAGTCCTGCCCGAAGCGCTCGACCAGGAAGGCGGGCCCCTCCGAACGGGCCATGGTCACCGGCTCCCAGCCGGCTTCGGCCACCCGCTTCACCAGGGGGACGTACTTCACGAACAGGGGCCGGTCGCGGTTGTAGAGCTCCGGCCGGGTGAAGTAGTGGCCCTCGGAGGCGTTATGGCTGAAGAAGCCGGGGAACATGCCGTAGGCCAGGCTGCGCTTCATGTACTTCTCGACCTTCTCGTAGGGGAACTCCCCGAAGTCGGTATTCATGAGGAAGCAGAACGGCTTCGGGCCGCAGAGGAGGCGGCGGTAGAGGAGCTCCCGGTGGGCCATCGGGCGCCACTGGCCGCCGGGGTTCCAGTCGGTTTCGGTCCCGAGCACGTCCAGATTCGGGGCCAGGAACCAGAGGCGTCCCGGGGTCGAGTTGGCCATCATCAGCTTGCCCATGCCGTGGACGTCCTCGGCCAGGGCCCGCACGTATTCGGCGGCGATCTGTCCGCGGAAGATCACCGGGCGGAAGGCGGAGTCGAAGGTCAGCGGCGTGCGGGCGGCGGCGAAGTGGTCGCGGCGGTAGTCGAGGACCGCGGTGACATACCCCTCGCTGGAGTCGACATACTCCCCGTCGAGGTCCCCCTTGCGCTCAGGGCCATAGAGCTTGGCCTTCTCGGCGGCATTCCATTTGAGGCCGAAGTCGGTGACGTCGCCGGCGATCCCTGGCATGGAGTTCATGCTCCACACCGCACCATTGCACCAGGGCGTCCTCTCGAACAGCGCCGCGAACTGGCCCTTTTCGTCGTGGTAGCCGCTGGCCAGCAGGGCCCGGGCATGCCGGCCATTGGCCGAGTCGGGCTCTTCCGCGGCGTACTTGCGCACCATGCCGACCGCGCCCTCGATCGTCCACGGCACATCGTCCGGCATCTTCATCCACCAGGTCAGCGGCTCGGTGTAGCGGAAGGTGATGATCCCGTGGGCATCGTCCCACTCGGTCTCGTTGTTGCCCTCCTTGAACACGAAGCCGAAGTCCTCCCAGCCCTGGACGGCACTGATCCTGGCGAAGGGCATCCACTGGCCCTGGCGCGGCGTGCGGCAGCGGAACGCCTCCGGGTAGAGGTCGCGGTAGGCCGCCCAGGCGGCCCGGAAGCCCCAGGCCGGATCGAACGGGAAGCGACAGAGGCCGACCGTGGCCGTGGGTCGCTCCGGGGTCAGAGCGACGTCGAAGGCAGCGAACAACTCGCGGGTACCGGCGTTGTAGCACACCCTCGAGTAGGCCGGGGTGAACGGATCCAGCCCTACCGCCACTCCCCGAGCACCGTCGGCGATGGCACCCACAGGGTACAGCCCCAGCCGTCCCTCGTGCCCGGCCTCGAAGCGTGTCGTCGCGCTGTACTCGCGGGGCGTCGCCGCTGGCGTCTCGCTGCGTGGATCGGCGAGCCAGCGCCAGGCACTCGCGGGGACCCGCACCGCGTAGTAGAGGGTGATGGCCCGGTCGCGCCCCGTCAGGTCCCGGACCTCCGCCTCCATGAGGGCCGCCTTGCCGCGGGGGCTCTCCTTGCAGGTCAGCCGCAGTCCGGCCGCCTCGCCACCGGTGCACGCCAGCAGGTCGCCACCGGCGGCCTGATCGCAGACCTGGAACCCCGCCTCGGGCAGCGGCTCGGACAGGCTTACGGGCATCCCGTCAAAGGTGGCCGTACCCTCCGGCGCGCGGACTTCCTGCAGGGTCACGTCCCGGAACCAGGCCGTGCCGCCATGCCGGCGCAGGAGCACGTGCAGCGTCACTGAGCGCAGCGGCCTCTCCGGCATGAACATCACCTGGCGCTGTTCCCAGTCGTGCGTCCCGGGGCTGAAGGCGGCGGTCTCGCCCCACTTCGGTTCGCCATCGGTGTAGACCATGTCCAGATAGAGCGAGTAGTCCGAGTTGCGGCCCCCGGTGACCCCTTCCGCCCGACTCCAGGCGGTGGCGACGACGGGGGCTGGCTGGTTCTGGTTCAGCGTGACCGTCTGGCCGGCCCCGCGCTCCACCGAGGTGTCGGTGCCATTGGCGCAGACGATCAGGCCCTCGGCGTGGTCAAAGCCCTGCTTCCACGGCCCCCAGGCGTCCGCCTTGAGCAGGTTCGGCCCGGCCAGATCCAGCTTCAGGCGCTGCTTGAGCACAGCCGCCGGGGTCCCCTGGGCCATGAGGCCGCAGGCTGCCATCCCGGCCAGCGCCAGAACCACTTCGGTTCTCATGGGCCTGTCACCCTCCGTCCTTCCGACCGCACTCAAGCTCCGATACCGTGACCGTCGATACGCCCACCGCCGCGCCCGCCGCCTGCTCCCTGCGGGCCCGGCTCAGGGTCCTCTCGGCCTTGGCCTGGGTGGCCAGGTCGGCGCGCCCACGCCTGAGGGCGCGGATGACGAAGATCAGCGGGTCGCTGTCCAGCATGAAGAGGCCTGCAGGCATACTCAGGCCCCCAGGCCTTCCAGCGGCGGCTGCACCCGTGCGGCAAGGAAGTCCTCGGACAGTTCGGCCACTCCCTCCGCGAAGAGGTCCCACGGCCGCCTCTCGGTCAGCAGCAGACCCTCCGGCGTGGGCTGAACACAGACCTCCCGGCCGTGGGACCGGTACTTCCTGGGCAGGCGAATGGCCTGGCCGCGTCCGGACTGGAACACGGCGGCAGTGGTCATGGCATAGCTCCGATGGCATCTACCAGCGAAGCTCCGCCGCACACCGCCAAGAGCTCTCAGCGGTCTGGAGGCCGGGATCTCCGCATCCCGGCAGCGGGTTACGGAGAGCCCGCCCTCCAGGCGTTCCAAGCTTGGCCGGCAACCTGCCTCAACCGTGCAGATGTTGCGTCATCAGGGGTAACTGGAGAAGATGCATCCTGAGCCCCAGGGCGCAAGTGCCGCCCGCCGAGAGTGTCCGGCTGGACGCCGTGGGCTTGGCGCCCGACAGTAAGGGGAGGGGCCCTTGCCGGTGCAGGCTCTGGGCTTGGTACAGGGGAGATCTCGGCGATGGCAGCCAGGCACGTCGCAGGGGCGATGGCAGCACTGGCCCTCGGGCTGGCCCCGTGGGCCACGGCCCAGGGCGCGGAGAGGATGGCCATGATCACCGTCGCGACCGATGGGAACGATGCCTGGTCCGGACGGCTCCCCGCGGCCAATCCCGAGGGCACCGATGGGCCCTTCGCCACGCTCGCGCGGGCCCGTGACGAGGTCCGTCGGCTCAAGGCTGCCGGCGGTCTGCCCTCGCCGCTGACGGTCCAGGTGCGCGGCGGCACCTACCGGCTCGCCCAGACCCTCGAGTTCACGCCCGCCGACTCCGGCACCGAGGCGGCCCCGGTGACCTATGCCGCCTACCCCGGCGAGAAGCCCGTCCTGTCCGGCGGGCGAACCGTCACCGGCTGGCGCCGCGGGGAAGGGGCCCTGTGGCAGGCTGACGTGCCTGAAGCCAGGGCCGGCACCTGGGTCTTTCACCAGCTCTTCGTGAACGGCCAGCGCCGCACCCGGGCCCGCACACCGAACACGGGGTACCTCTACACGCAGGACGTTCTGGCTCCCTTCAACCACGCCACGTGGTACGCCGCCGACATCGAGGCCAAGAGCGGCTTCGTGTTCCGCGACCAGGACCTCCGGCGCTGGCAGGGCCTCGACGACGCGCTCGTGGTCATCTACCACTCCTGGACCACCTCGGTGCACTTCATCACCGAACTCGATGAGGCCAAGCACACCGTGAGGCTCCAGCCGAAGTCGACCTGGCCCATCGGGTACTGGTGGGAGTACAACACCCGCTATCACGTCGAAAACATCCCCGAGGCCCTCGACCAGCCCGGCGAGTGGTACCTGGACCGTCGCCGCGGGTTGCTCAGCTACTGGCCGCTCCCTGGCGAGGATATGGCCACTGCGGAGGCGGTGGCGCCGGTGGTGCGGCAGACACTGCTCAACTTCCGCGGCGACCCGGCTGCGGGCGCGTTCGTCGAGCACCTGCGCGTCGTTGGACTCGCGTTCCAGCATACGGATGCCTACATCGCGCCGGACATGCCCCTTGACCAGCAGGGGGCCACCGAACGCCAGCCCATGGTCGCCGCCACCGGCCTGCGCCATGCCGCCCTGGAGAACTGCGAGTTCGCCCATGCCGGGGAAAACGGCCTCTGGCTGGACCGCGGCTGCAGCGACAACACCATCCGCCACTGCCACCTCCATGACCTGGGCGGCAGCGGCGTCTTCATCGGCCCGCGGGAATACGGCGAGGAGCCGGCCCTGCTCGTGCAGCGCAACACCTTGGACAACAATTGGATTCACGACGGCTCAAACCTCTTCCGTGGGAGCCAGGGCGTGTGGATCGGCAAGTCCTCGTACAACGAGGTCACCCACAACGAGATCTCGGATTTCCATCACCTCGGCATCTCGGTCGGGCACTCCTGGGGGTATGCGCCCAGCACCGCGCATCATAACCTCATCGCCTACAACCATGTCCATCACATCTGCAATGGCTTCTTCAGCGATGGCGGCGGCATCTACACGCTGGGCATCTCCCCGGGAACCGTCATCCGTGGCAACCGGGTGCACGACGTGGTGCCCACGCCCCTCATGCCACAGGGCGGCACGGGGATCTACCACGACGAGGGCTCCACCGGCATCCTCGACGAGGACAACATCGTCTACAACGTCGGCATCCCCTTCCACCAGCACTACGGTCGCGAAAACCTGGCGCGCAACAACATCTTCGCCTTCGCCTTGCGCAGCCCCGTGACCTGCGCCCGGCCCGAGGAGCATGTCTCCTACACCTTCGAAGGCAATATCGTGCTCTCGAGCGCCGGGCAGGCGACCTCGGACCACTACAACCCCATGCGCTGCCAGACCGAGTTCCGCCGCAACCTCTACTGGGATGTCTCCGGGAAGGAGCCCTCCTTCTCCGGCGTGACCTTCGCCGAGTGGCGGGCCACCGGTCGCGACCAGGACTCCGTGATCGCCGATCCGCAGTTCGAAGACGCGGCGCGTTTCGACTTCCGGTTGAGGCCCACCTCGCCGGCCCTGGCGCTGGGGTTCCGTCCCATCGACGCACAGGCTGCCGGCCTCTACGGGGAGGCGGAGTGGATGGCCGCACCGGGCGCGGTCCAGCGGGCTCCGCTGCCCGACCTCCCCGAGCCGCCTCCGCCGCCTCCGCCCAGGCCGTTCCTCGAGGACTTCGAGGGGACGGAACCCGGCAAGCAGCCCGCCAGCCTGAGCTACGTGGTCGGCGACCGGCCTGAGCTGATCCAGGTCAGCGAGGACATCGCGGCCCCCGGTGGCAAGCGCAGCCTGAAGGTCACCAAGGCGACCGGCCTGAAGCACTCCTGGGAACCGCACTTCCTGCGCTCTTCGCGGCCCTATACCGGGGGCAAGGTCCGCTTCGCCTGCGACGTGCTCAACGAGCCGACGACGCCGGCGGAGTTCAGCCTGCGCTTCCGCGACTACAGCCCCGGCCACGGCAACTACCGCGAGGGGCTGGCGGTTACGGTTGGCGCAGACGGCGCCATCCGCGCCGGCGGACCGATTCTGACCAGGGTCCCGGCAGGGGTCTGGGTGCACCTCGAGGTGCGGTTCGACCTGGGCAGCCCCGGCATGGCCGTGGCCGGCGCGGGGAGCTGCCAGCTCACGGTAAGCGTCCAGGGCCAGCCCGGGCAGGCCTTCGAGGGCCTCCCCTATCTAGACCCGGAGTTCCGCGAGCTCTCCTGGTTCGGCTTCTGTGCGGCCGACCGCCCCGCTGGCGTCTACGCCGTGGATAACCTGCGGCTGGAGGCGGTCGCGCCGTGACCCATCTCCGGTCCATCGCCCTGCACCCCGAGCGCTACCCGACGCGTGAGCGCTACCCCTTCAACCTGAGCACCCTCCAAGGTACGCGGCGGCTCGACTTCACGACGCCGGTGACCCTCCTGGTCGGCGAGAACGGTTCCGGTAAGTCCACGCTGTTGGAGGCCGTTGCGCATCGGTGTGGCATCCACATCTGGCGGAACGAGGAACGTCGGCGCTTCGAGGTCAACCCCTATGAGCAGGCGCTCTGCCGGTTCCTCACCGCCCAGTGGGCCGAGGGGGCCGTTCCGGGCGCCTTTTTCGGGTCATCCGTATTCCAGGACTTCGCCCGCATGCTGGACGAGTGGGCCGCGGCCGACCCTGGCCTGCTGGCCTGCCACGGCGCCCGTCTCTACAGCTTTGACCAGACCCCCGTTGCTCTCGTGCGGTATGAGGACACGGACCACTACCTCACCATGAAGAGCTTCCTGGCCCTACGGTGAGCCCCCGGCCGGCGGCAGCCTGCTCGCATGCCCTGGGGCGGGGCGCCGGTCCGAACCGCCGTTCGGTGGCCGCGCGGTGCCACGCTTACGCCCTGACTGCCTCCCAGGTGTGCCGGAAGTGCTGCACGGGCGGCGGCGTTCCCCGGAACTGCCAGAGCTGCGAGGCGGGCCCGAGGAAGCTCGCCGTGAACCAGAAGGTGTGCACCGGATGGCGCAGGAAGTGGCCACACAGGGCCGTGCCGAAGCGGCGGCGCTGCACCAAGGCCAGGAGGAACCTCCGCAGCCATTCCTGTGCCGTGAATCCATAGTCCTGGGTGCCGTCCTCTTCCCGCACTAGACGGAACAGGCCCTGGGCACAACGCTCAAGCTGTCCGGCCACCGGGTAGTAGCCACCGTAGCCACGGTGCAGAACAGCGAAGTGGAACCGTCGCCGATCCAGGACCTGCAGCCACGGCGAGCGCAGGCAGTCGGCCGCCGGGACCGGCTCACCTCGGAAGTGCAGGGCCGTCGTCGCCACGCGCCGTGACCGTGACGACGGGTCCAGCACCCCCGCCAGGATGCCGAACATCTCCCGGTAGATGCGGTCCTGCTGACCATGCAGGGCATCGGCCGGCTGGCAGAAGTGCTCCAGGGCACCGTTCACCACGACCCCGTCGAACGCGTGCGCCCACTCTGCGGGCAGGGCCCGGTAGTCTGCCAGTTCCACCCGCAGCCCCCGCTCCTGGCAGGCCGCGCACTGGTCCTCCGAGACCGTTACCCCCGTGACCTCGGCCCCGCGTGCCTGCGCCGCCAGCATCAGGGTCCCCAGGCCGCAGCCGATCTCCAGCAGCCGGAAACCCGGCCCGACCCCTACCTCGTCGAGGAGATAGGCATGCTGCCGGCGCTTCGCCTCGTCGTAGTCGGCCCGCGGGTCGCCGTGGTAGATGCCTTCCGTGTAGTCCTCGACGCCCGCCAACACCGAGATGCCCGTGAGGCCATAGCAGCGCCGAACCGTGGCCGCCACCGTCGGCAGCCGCGCGGCTGGATCAGCAACTGCCGTATGGATAGGCAGACCCGCCTTCATCAACCAACGACCCCTGGCAACAACCAACCCGTGCCGACCCCGCTCGATGGGGGCGGACCGTGGCTGGACACGCGATGCGCAGCCTGGCGCACCATTCCGCCGGAACTGTAGCCTCGGCATGCGAGTTGGTCAATGCGGCCCGACCGCCCTCCAGGGCGGTTTCAGGATCGCGGTTCGCCGGGCGGCGTACCTGTGCCTGCATCTGTAGGTCCCCACTCCGATGGGGACCCCTGGGCCGGACGGATTCCGGCCCTACAGCCAGAGCCGACTAACGGTTTCTTGGAGCAGCCCTGACCGCCCTTCGCAGCCGTCACTGGCTCGGAGACTGCCGCCGGCGCGCGGCGCTGGGGACGGGATACGGGCGTCCCGCAGCCGCGGATCGTCTGCCCGTGGTGCCGCGTGAGCCTGTCTGCCGGTAGGCACAGGCAGTGGCGCGCAGCCCTCCCTCACCCGCGGCGCTCGCGGGGCCTGACGCCCCGGGCGCTGTGCGGCACGGTGCGCCCAGCCCACGACCACCAGCGCCTCAGGGCACCCACCGCAGCGAGATGCGGGACTGCGGCTCCAGATCGAAGCGCACGATGCCCCGGTAGTCGCCGTCCGTGTTCTCGACCCAGACGAACTCCTTCGCGTTGGTCTCGACGCGGCACGAACGGAACTCGCGCGGTATGTCCCAGACGGCCAGGAGGTAGTCTGGGAACCCGACCGCGGCGCGGAGCACGAACGTCATCTCGAAGCGGTCTCGCTCCCGGGCGGTCGTGAGGGTGATCTCCGGGTCGGGAAGATCCACCTCGGGCGGTTGCTCCGGCCATGGCACGCTACCGGCCAGATCATAGCAGTGCACCGGCTTCGGGCAGGCGTGCTCGAAGCGGCAGGTGCGCCGGTTGTCGCAGTAGTTGATGAACTCACGCGACATGGGCATGTTGTACTGCGGCATGGCCCGCGCCTCACGGAAGGCGCTCAGGGACTGCGCGTAGGGGACGTACCCCGCCGGCGAGATGCCCTGTTCGTGCCACTCGTCCGTCCAGAAACGGTCATACGCCAGGTCATGGGTGATCGAGTTGACGATGCGGCGCGGCATCTCGGCATGGTGGGCGCGGAAGTAGTCCGCGTAGTCCGCGGCTCGGGCGAAGACGATGGGCCATCGGCGGGGGTGCTCGAAGGCGAGCAGATGCATGTACCTGGCGAAGCAGTCCTGGCCCCGTTCTGCATCCCAGACAAGGCCATAGCGCGGACCGCCATCGGCGTTGGCCCACGCGATCGGGCTCTCGACGTTCACCAGCGTCGTGATGACGTTGTGCGTGCCGCTGTTCCGGGCCGTGAGTACCGCCTCCTGGGCCGCGAGGTCAATGTAGAACCTGGCGCGCGGCCAGCTCCCCTCGGCGCTCGGGCGATGGAAGCCGATCGGCCCGTGGAAGTGCCAACTGCCGACGAAGTCGAAGACGAAGGCAATGGCCCCCGTCGGACCGACCTGGCTCGGCCAGCGGTAGTCGTTGGGGCTGATGTAGAAAGGGAAGTACGGAGCCCCCAAACCGCAGGAGCTGGCGCGGGGAACGTACCCATCGATCACATCGAATCCGGCGGCCTGCGCCATCTGTACCTTGGCGCTCGACAGCCCGCCGCTGAACCACAGGTTGCCGACGCGCCCGACATCCAGGCCGCTCTGGCGCAGGGCCGCAACACTCCCGGCCAGGGCGCGCACAGCCTCCTCGGAGGCCGCGTTCTGGCGCGGGATGGGCACGCCATAGACAAGCCCTCCACCGTAGCGTTGCTGCTCCTCGCGCAGGCGGGCGTGATAGGCCACCCCCGCGGTCGTGCCGTCCAGGCACCAGTCCAGCGGCAACCCGCCGTTGTGGATCTCAGGACCGCCGTGCGCGGGGAAGGGCGTGGGCCAGCACCAGACTGCCGGCCGATAGACCACGTAGGATGGGTCGAGGGCCGCCACGTAGCGGTACTCGACGCCGTGGCACCGGCTGGTCCAGCGCACCATGTAGTTCCCCGGCTCGCGGGGGGTATACCCGAGCACCGCCGCCGGGGGCATCGTCTCCCGCTGCAGGCCATCGAGCCACTGCAGGGGCCTGGGCGACGCCTGCGCCTGCACCGGGTCGCAGCGCTCGAGGTAGCGCGGGAAGACCTCGACCCGATCCTCGGGGGTAACGTCTCGCAGGCGGAACGTCACCGGCTCGCCGACGTTCACCAACCGCCGGTCCACGTGGAACTCGCTGCCAGGCATCTCGTCCGTCATCATGGAGTCGCCCCCCCGCGTCCTGCCCGTACCGCGATCGGCAGCCTGAACCGTGAGGCCAGAGCCCAAGGCGAGCACACAGACCAGCAGTCGCCCGTATGCACCCATGGCATGGACTTCTCCTTCCCTGCCTCGGCAACTGGCAGTTGCCCTGGCGCACCGTCAGCCAGAACACGCCGCTCAGCACCACCGCAGAACGCATTCCTCGGGAGCTGGCGACCGTAGCGTCCTCCTTGAGAGCCCGGTCTCACTTGGACGGCCCCTCGCCGGCACCCCTCGCCTCTACTCCATGCGGCCGGCACTGACGCTCGAAGATCGCTCCGTAGTCGGCGGTCTCGGGATCCATCCAGACCTGTATCCCGATCAGCCTGAGTCCCGCGCGCCCGACGATGGTCGGCTCCCCTGCGTCACCCCTGGGTCTGCCGCCGGTACGACACCCGGCACTCACGATGACCGACAGTATCAGCACCGCCCGCACCTGCCTCATATCGCCAGCGCCTTCTCGGTGTGCGCGATCCCCTCGGTGGAGGCCCGGTGGTCCTCGGACCTGAGGTCAATCACGGGGGGCATGGTCGCAGCCGCTCCTGGCAACTCACGGGAGGGGAACCAGGAAGGCACCGGGGATGCCGGTGTCGAGCGTAGCCAGTTGCGCGCCATGGGCAGCAGCCACTGCCAGCAGGTGCGCGTCCGTGGTGCGGGAGGCGCTCTGGCACCAGGCGGGCCAGCAGGTCGCTGGCTGGTCATCGGGGACGAAGTGGTGTGCCGCGCCGAGGCATGAGAGCATGGCCGCAAGCGTCTTGCCGGCGAGCTGGGGGCTCACCTGGCCACCGGTGCGTTGCACTGAGACCCGCACGAACCCGAGCTGTGGGATCACGGACGTGAGGTACAGCGTCCCGGCCTCGCGCAGCCCCCTCCCGACCCAGGCCGCCACCCGGACATGGTCAGCATGGTCCGCCCAACCCCAGGCCACCAGGACGTTGACGTCGAGCAGGTATCTCACGGGAACTCCGAGAGAATCTCACGCACGTCCGCGGTTGTCAGTGGGACCAGGCCGGGCGGCGGCGCGAAGATCAGCGCCCCGGTATGCTCGCAGCGCACCCGCCGCACCCGTGACCCCCGCACCTCCGGCGCCCTCGTCTGTCGGCGGAGATACTCCGAGACCGTCAGCCGCCGCTGCCGTGCCGAGGCCTGGATGCGGCGTGCTTCATCGTCCGTCACCTTGAATGTGATGGTGGGCATGGTATTACCGTATCACCGGCCCTACACGGGTCAAGGGCTCGCCCGCAGGGCTGTTTCAAGGTCGCGGTCGGCGGGGCGGCGTACCCGCGGACCAGCGGGCCGGGCACCTGGGCGACGGCAGCCTTGACGTCGCTCTGCAGGTCGGCGCGCACGGACATGACCCGCCGAGGCGGAATGCCGCCCCGGAGATGCTCTGGATGTGGGCTGGCGAACAGGCCTCGCCACGCTGCGCCAGCACGACACGCACGCACTCGAACAGGGGCTCCATCACCCGGTACTTGTCCATCCCCTGGATGACCATGCTTCCCCTTCGGCTCGGCGTGCCAGCCCCCCAGCGCCGCCGCGCAGCCGGGGAGACTCGCCCGCCGGGCAGGCCGCCAGGGTTCGGTTGCCCAGGACTACCGGCACGACGGGGGCTGTCATTCCACTCCCGGCACCTCGTCAAGGGCCCCGAAGACTTTGCGGATGGCGCCAGCAAGGGCGTCGATCTGTTTCTCCCGGTTGGGCGGCCGGTGCAGGTTGATGCCCCAGAGGCAGGTGTCGATGCAGTCCTGGGCCACCGGCCACTGGCCCCGCGAGTAGTCGATGTCCGGCCGCGCGTAGTGGGCCCATGGCGCTCCCCTGCCGAAGGCGTTCTTGGCCTGGAATACCCCGTGCGCCGGCAGCAGCCACCGGGCCCGCGAGAAGGGCGTGCCTTCCGCCTTGAGGGCCGCGGCGATGCCGTTGGTCAGGCCGGAGACCGAGACGCCGCGTTGCCGGGCGTAGGCCGGGTCGACGCGCAGGACGTACGCGTAGCCGTTGGTCGGGCGGTCGGCCGTGCTGAAACTGCGGACCAGGTGCGGTGTGCCGGCGAGCAGGCGGTCGAGCCGCTGCCAGTTGCTGACAGCCCAGGCGTTGGTCAGGTCCAGCCGGCGCAGGCCGGCAAGGGCAAAGGCCGCCGGCAGGTTGGCGTGCCCATACTTGTAGCCGAGCCCGTAATAGTGGTAGTCACGTCCGGCATCGGCCGGCCGCATGTCGCTGAAGCTCATGACGGGCCTGGCCTTCGCCAGCACCTCGTCGCTGTCGGTCACGAACATGCCGCCTTCGCCACCGCAGAGGTTCTTGTTCTGGTTGAAGGAGAACGCGCCGCAATCACCGATCGTGCCCACCTTCCGTCCCTTGTACAGCGCCCCGTGCGCCTGGCAGGCGTCCTCGATCACCTTGAGGTTGTGCTTCCTGGCAACGGCCATGATCGCGTCCATGTCGCAGGCCACTCCCCAGTAGTGCACCACCAGGATGGCCTTGGTGCGATCCGTGATGGCCGCCTCGATCCTGACCGGATCAAGGTGCATGCTGGGCCAGTCCACGTCGACAAAGACCGGGACCGCCATGTGGTGGATGATGCAGGTCGCCGAGGTGGTCCAGCTCAGGGCCGTCGTGATCACTTCATCGCCGGCGCCCACATCGCAGCCGGCAATGCAGAGGTGGAGGGCCGCGCCGCCGTAGCACGTGGCGATGGCGTGGCGGCTGCCATTCCACTCGGCAAACTCCTTCTCCAGGAGGCGCACGTGCGGGCCGCCGCCGGAGTGGTTGTTCTGCCGGATGGCCTCCAGGATCAGCCCCTCACCCGCTCCGTCCAGCGGTGGCGGCCACGGGTGGAAGGACAGCGACGTCGGGATGGCGGGCTGGCCGCCGTGCAGGGCAAGCTTCTGACTCATCTTCGGGGGCTCCTGATGACGATGTCTGTAAGGTATGGCCGGACCGCCAGGGCTCAAGGTCGGGAGGGCTGTCTGGCATACCAAAGATCGCGCCATGCTTCCCGCCAGGGGTCGGCACGCCCGCCTGGTCCGGGCCCGAGCGTGGGCGGCAGGCCTGCAGACCGCCCCAAGCGCCTGCCCGATCCTCCCGATGGCCTGCAGGTAGTGCTCTCCGGCCAATCGCTCCGGCATACGGGTGCCGGTCGGTCTGGCAGTCACGGGGCGTTGCCGCCGTGCCGCCGACCCCATTCCTCTCTGGTGATCACCAGTTCACCCTTGTTCTCCGGGTCCTTGTTGGTGAAGCCCAGCGCTCTGAGCGGTGCGAGCTGCGGCGCATGGTCGGCGTTGCGCGTGATCACCGACCGCACATCCAGGTGGTCGAAGCAGTGCTGGATGAGGGCCTGGAGGGCTTCCCGGTCATGCTCGTTGTCCTGGTACGCCGACAGGATGACGTGCCCCACGTCCAGTTGCCCCTCCTTCTCCATGCCATTGGTCCCGAGCAGACCCACCACCTTCCCCGTTCCCCGCACGCACACCGCCAGGTACTTGTCGCTTGTGGACATGTGTTTCACCGACCCCCTGCATGCCTCCTCGGACGTCGGCCATTTGTCGAACGCCGGCCCAGGCGCAGCCGCCCAGTCAACCGAGAGCTCCTGGAAATCCCGCCAGTCGTCGGCGGTGAAGGGCCTGAGGATGAGCCGCTTCGTTTCGATGCGGATCATCCTCCCGTCTCCTGGGTTGGCGGCGGGACCGCCGGCCCTCAGCACGTCCACAATCCGCTCGATCGTGGCCAGTCCGCGCAGCTCGGCGTCCCTGGCCGTGCGCAGCAGTGCCGTGGCGCGGACCTCGCCGTCGGCGGAGACGGGGGGCTGCGGGTACTTGTAGAGGAAGACCGCCTGCATCTGGCCGATGGACGTGCGCACGACCTTGTAGTGGTCGGCCGCCTCCTCGCACAGAGGCTGCAGCCCACCGCCGAGCGTCTGGCCCGCCAGGCGCAGAAACGCCTCGGCATAGGCCCGGCACTCACCCCAGCACGCGACGTTGTGGTGCACACCCCAGAACGGATTCCGGCGCCACTCGCCCGTCTCCAGGCAGCGCAGCCACAGGTCGTAGCCCTGCATCCCGTGGGCATGGCTCATGTCCAGCGGGCCCGCCGCCGACCGCAGGCTCAGCGCAAACTCCAGCGCCTTCAGAATGGCCTCGCGCTCATCCCCTGGCGGCTTGGCCGGCTCGACGCTGAAGACGTTGAAGTTGTCGGTGTCGTTGCGCCCGAACTTCTCCCAGGGCATCACGCGATACCCGCCATCCACGTAATGCGTCCACTCGAGGACGGCTGCCGGCGTGTAGCCGTTGATGGTGACGTACTCGGGGAAGCCACCGTCCCAGCCGACACAGGGGATGCCGGCGTTGACCTTTGCCACGACAAAAGCGCGGGCGGCCTGTTGCTTGTTGGCGAAGTCGGCGTCCGTCGTGCGGGCCGCGACCGCGGCGTCGATGCTGACGCCGAGGTACGGCAGCATCTTCGCGAAGTGTTCGCGGTCGTTCCAGCTCGTCGGGCCGCTCACGTCCACCTGGCGGTCGATGTTGAGCATGAAGGCCGCGCCGCTGATACCGTAAAGCCAGGCGGGGTCGACGTCCCTGCCCGCATAGCGCATGCAGCCCAGCACGGTACCCAGCAGCGTCATCGTGCGGTACGCGGGCCGCAGACCGTCGAGTTCCACCGCGTCGTGACCGCCCCCGGGCGGTTCCTTGCCCAGTGCCAGGGCGAGGCGCTTCGTCGCCTGCACGTAGTGATCGCGGCAGGCGAGGATGACATCGACGGCGGCGCGCCGCTTCACGGGGTCGGCCAGGCCGGCGGAAGGGAGCATCTCGCCGCCCATCGCCTTCTGCGCCCGGCCGCACAACGCGTACTCCGCCCGCAGGTGACGGGCCGCCTCGAGCAGATGGCCCGTCGCGTCGGCCCGGCGCCCGGCCTCCCGCTCGAACAGCGCGGCCGCGTGGCCGCGTTCAGCCTGCATGATGAGCCCGTCCCAGACGGTGAACCGCCGGCTCTGCAGCGTCTTCTCGTCGCCCTCTGGGAACTCACAGTCCCGGACCATGCCGTAGCCCCAGCCTTTGTAGGCCGGCTCGCCAAACTCGTGGGTCTTGCTCTTTGGCATCGTCATCACGCGGTAGGCCCACTCGAGCGCCTCGCCGCGCACCCGCTCGACCTCGGCCTCGTCCAGCTTGCTGTCGAGCAGGATCAGCCCCGGCGTCGCCTCCCACCAGTCGCGCTGCCGGAACCTGCCGCTGGGCTCGGACCCGTCCTTGGGCGGATGGGCTTCGGCGTGACAGCTCCAGCCGACCATGACCTCGCCGCCCGCGTCGTACCCCGTGATCAGGGAGACCTCCGGAGGCCCGACCACGCCGAAGGCCAGCACGGGCACTCCCCTGTCGATGCTCGCGGTGATGGCCTCGCGCATGCGCCGTTTGCCGTCGGCGCCATCCGGTACACGCTCGATGTCGTCTGCCGTCTGGCCTTGCCACCAGTCCGGCTTCACCAGGAAGCCCGGCCGGTAGCCGGCGCACTGCACGCCGCGCCGCATGGGCTCGGGGCCAAGGTGGCTGAGGTCCATGTTGCCCTCGTCCCAGCCGGTGTGGTTCCACGCCATCCGGAAGGCGGCACCGCTGTAGGCGACCAGTTCGCCGTAAGGCTGCGGGGCGCCCAGGTGCGTCAGGCAGGAGCCAAGACACAGGGCGAACGGGTTGAGCCCGTCCTGGACATAGCGGAATCCGGGCACGCCATCGAGGACCCGCCTGCCGGCACTGGCCGGCACCGTGGCCTCCTTGCCTTGGTCCTTTGGACCGGTCGTCGTAGCCTTCACTGGCTCCTCCTTTCCAGCCGCCAGCGGCGGCGGGGCCGGTTCCTGAGCCCGGACGACACCCGTTGCCACGGTGCCGACCGCGATCACGGCGGCCACGGTGGCAACCCTGACCCCGAGCCTCAGGTGGGATGTCTCGGAAGCCCTCATAGGGATGGAACCTGTCCTCGGCGGCGCGGAGCGGGGTCCACCAGCCACCGCCGGTCAGCGCACGGCTTCGGCCATTCAGGCGGCGCGAAGAGGGGCGTGCAGGCCTAGCCGCGCCCCGGCTACTCGAAGGCCCCCGGGTTGTCGGTCAGCGCCACGAGGTCGATGGACACACTCTCGCGGGGCGAGAGCTTGACGACGTGGTCGCCGGCCGTAAGCTCAAAGCTCTGCAGGCAGATCAGCGACATGCTGCGGTTCTGCGCCGCCAGGCACCAGCTCCACGTCGCCGCGACGCGCAGTTGGGCGCTCTCCTGGGCGCCGGCGTCCACCGCGAAGTGAACGGAGTCATGCTGCCCGACCGGCGCCTCGCCGCGAACTCGCAGCAGGACGTAGTACCTGCCGGGCCGCGGCACGGTGAAACGGTACTCGACCGGGTTCTCCTTGGCCGGGCCCGACAGCAACAGCCCGCGGCCCCCCGAGGCCCCCGGGTCCGTGATGACCTCGTAGGGGCCACCCCCCGCTGGACTCTCCGCCTCGAGGAACTGCGTCCAGACCCCCTCGCGAGCCGGTTTCACTGCCTGCTGGTAAGCGGTCGCCGCGTAGACCATCACCGGGCGGGACAGGCCGCTCGCCAGACGAACCAGGAACACCCCTCTGAACAGCGCGCGGCCCGCCATGCGGTCAGGCCGCAACGTCACGGTGAAGGTCTCCGGCCGCCCGGACTCCAGAGTCCCGGCGGCCGGCGAGACCGCAAACCAGTCGAAGGCCTCGTTCTGGGCGATGCGGTAGGGGCTGCTGAAGCCAGGTCCCTGGACCGTCGCGGTGACGTTCTTCGAGGCTGCGGCGGCGGTCTCACCGGCCGTGAACTGGAGCTGGTGGCGGTCGAGTTGGACCGCCATCGGCCGCACCGGCAGGATCCGTCCCGAACCCCGCGCGATGGCTCCGATGTCCACCCGGCCCGGGTCGCCGCCGCTGAAGTTCGCCAGGTCCTCGCCGCGCCCGATGGCCGGCGAGTCCTCCCGCAGTCCGTACCGCCCCGCCGCGGGGTCCACCAGGCCCGGTTCACCCACCCGTCCATGCGGCTCGGGACCCGCCTCGCCGGACGCCTGCAGATTGTAGTCGCAGTCCGACTGCGGGCTGTCCGCGCGACCGCCGATGTTGGTCTTGGCGGCGAACAGGTTGTTGCGGGCCACGATCTTCAGGTGCTTGAGCAGCCGCAGATCGCTGGAGGGTCCGAAGGTGGTGTTGCCGAGGATGAAGGACACCGCGCTTGGCCCGCTCTGGTTGGACGAGGTCTTGATGGTCTGTCCGGCCAGGCCCCGCTCGTCCCCCATGTTCACCAGCAGGTTGTCGAACACGTACGACGGCCCCGACATGCAGCCCTGGATGCTGACCCCGCACAAGCAACCCTCGTACCAGTTGTCGAACACCCGCACGTTGATCTGCCCACCGTCGATCTCGATCGCGTCGTCGTTGGCGAAGCAGGCGAAGTTCCCATAGATGTCAGCATCGCGGTTGAAGCCGCCATCGCTGTCGAAATTGCCGGCGCCTTCCGTGGCGTCGTTCCACCGGTGCACGTCGCTGCCCACGAAGTCGTTGTAGCGGAGGACGGTGGAGCGCGGCTTGTCGATCCCCACGGCCTGGGGACCCGCGGGGTGGGCATAGTACCAGGAGTTGGCCGTGGTCACGGGGTCGTGGACGTAGCAGCGCTCGATCACGGTCCCGAGGCTGCGACCGACCAGGATGCCGGTGTCCCAGTTGATGGCCTCGTCGGCCCCGGTGTAGAACATGCCATTGAGGTCGAAGCGCTGGGTCCCGGGGCGGCCCCAGCCGGCAATGTCGCAGTTGAGGATGCGCACGTGCTGGCACTGCTTGATCGTGATGGCCTCCTTCAGGCCGCCACGGAGCGTGAGGCCGTCGAGCAGGATGTACTTCGCCCTGGCCAACTCGATGAGCGGACCCTTGCGGTCGTTGCGGAGGACGAAGCCGTCCTTCGCCGTGTAGCGGACCCAGCCCTCGGCGGTGCCCGACCGCGTGATCCGCAGCGAGCCGGTGAAGCTGGCTTCGTCAAGGACGATGGTCTCGGCCACCGGCACCGCGCTGGCCCAGGTACGGAACTCGCCCTGCGCCAACGCCACGCCGCCGCCGTCGACGACGCGGAGCTCGTAGGCCGTGTCCTCGTCCAGCCGCACGACGCTGCCGCGGTACATGCCATCCTCGCGCACGTACACCGGCGGGAAGGCCTTCCGCCAGTCCGTCGCGCCGCCTTGGCGGAACTCGACCGCCAGCCCATCCCGCGGCGGGCTGGCGAAGTAGTACGAGCAGGACCGGAACAGCGGCACCAGCTCAAACGGCGCCACCTGCAGCTTCGGATTGCCCTGCGCCGCGCGCTCCGCGATCTGGCGCTCCTCGTCGGGTGTCAGGGCCGCGACGTACTTCACGAACTCGTAGGTGATGTCGCCCTCGTCGCCGATGGCGTAGAGGCAGGTCTCGATCTCGTTGCGGCCGCTCCAGCCATAGGCCTTCCGCACGTCCACCGTATAGAGCCCCGGCCGGTCGATGCCGAGGACTTCGCGCTTGTCGTTCGGCTGGCGGCGGATGAGCTTGACCGTCCCCCGGTCGGTGACCGCGGCGACCTTGACGACGAAGACCGGAGTCTGGTCGAGGTCCACCGCGAAGACCTTGCTGGCCGTCACCCAGTCCGGCGGCTCCGGGCTGTCCACCAGGCGCAGCTTGCCGGCTGCCACGGTGAGCGTCCCGGGGGTGCTGTCGAAGCGGGTCCAGCCCCCTGTCGAGAAGTCGTCCAGCACCTGGGCATAGGCCCCGACGAGAGCGAACAGCACCACCGTCGCGGCAACCCTGTTCATCGCTGCTTCTCCACCCTGTGCCATGCCCCACGCCCGGCGCGCCGAGCCGCGATCAGGCTATGGTATGACCATGATCGCCATCAAGCCGCATCACTTCATAGACATTATCACCGCCCTCGGGGAAGGCCATGCGCAGTACCGACCGCACCCCTACGGCCATGCTCTGCATACCGTCGCTGCCCTGATCCTGACCGACCCCGACGTGGCGCTGCGCCTCGAACTGGGTGCGGACGACATCTGCCGGCCCTGCCGCCACCACGCCAACGGACGCTGTGACGATACCATCGACACCTCCTGCCGGCCGCAGGCACCGGCCTCCAAACAGGAGTGGAACCAGCTCCTCGACCGGCGGTGGTGCGCCCGACTCGGCCTGGCCCAGGGTGACCGTCTGAGCGCCCGCGAGCTCTGCCAGCGCATCAGGGCTCTGGCCGACGACATTGCCGATATCTACCGGGAGCTCCCCGCGGAACGGACCGCCCAGCGTCAGGCCAGCCTGAAGCGGGGACTCAGCGCCTACCTCGGCGACCCCTGACACCCCGCGGCAGACGTAGACCGCGCCGCCCTACGCCAGCGCCCTGCACGTCGCGAAAACGACTGCGGGCGTGGCCCTCCTGCAGGGGTTGCGTTCCGCGGCCCGGGCATCCCAGAGGGTACCGACGAGGCAGCCTTTGCCCAGGCGGCGGCCCGCCACCGGCGGTCAGTCTGGCGTCCTGGCGTGGGTGTGGCCCACACCCCCGGCACCCGCTGCCTGCAGGGCCCGCTCGATGGCGGCGATGGCCTCAGCCTCGGTCTGCCGCGCCGTGGTCAGAGCCTCGATCTCCCGGCGGCGCTCGTCAGCGGTCCAGTTGTCGGGGCTGCGCGGCCTGCCCGTCCTCTCCTTCGCGAGCGGCTGCAGGGCGTCCACTTCCCTCTGGTACAACTCCTCAGCGGCTGTCAGGGCCTGCCGCACGTCGCCTTGGATGAGTCGCCCGTAGTCCGCCAGGAACACCCGCGCGCTCCTGCGGGCATCGACCAGGGAGAGGAGGTTCCACTGATCGAGGCGGTGCAGGTTGGCCCGGGTGTCGGCCGGCATGCTGTCGAAGGCCTCCAGGTCCCTGATCCATGCTGCCAGAGCGGCATCGCCGTACCAGTACTCGCGGCCCTTCAGACCACCGTCGTGTCGCTCTCGGTGCCAGTTCGCCACTGCCACCTTCAGGGCCTCGATGAAGCCGACGCGGAGTGACGGAGGCTGCTCCCAGGCGCCGGGATAGGCAAACAGCGGCCCGAGTTCGCCGGCGGGCAGGCGAAGGGGGTACTCAGCGGCCAGGTAGTCGTTGACCAGCAGTGTCGCGCCGCCTTCCTCATAGCCATAGACGATCCCCAGGTTGAGGCCCGGCGGGTACACCAGTACTGGCTTACCTGCATCGATGGCCGCCACGATCTTCGCGCGCAGGGCCTCGTTGTCCCGTCCCTCCGGTTCGATCCACGCCGTCGCGAAGCCGACGCCCATGAGCCGACGCACGAGGGCATCTTCATCGGGCATCTCGCCGATGGGGCACGAGCAGCACCACTGGGTCCTGGTCTCGTCGTTGCACCAGCGGACGCGGAAGGCCAGGCCGGTCAGGCCCATGATCTCATGGTAGGCGTAAGGGTGCTCCGTGGTCCTCAAGGCCTGGAAGAGGGCGCCGGCGAAGGTGTTGGCCTTGCCCCAGTTGAGCTTCTCCAGACCGCCGATCCAGACGCGGCCGCCCTGGCGCCGGAGCTGCGCCACGCGCCGGGCCCGATCCGCCCGTTCCGGAGCCAGGGCACGGAGGGCCTCCTCGATCTGGGTGATGCCCTGCGCATACTGGTCTCGCGCCTGCTCCAGCAGCGCGGCGGCGCGGGCGGCGGCCGCCGGTCCAGGCTGGGCCTTGCCCTCCCAGTTCCAGCCGGGTTGCGCGCGGAGTTCGTCCAGCACGTCTGCCTCCCTGGCGAAGGCGACGGCCGCCCGTTCGAGGGGTTCCACTGCCGTGGCGTTCCTGGGCCTGATCTCGCGTAGGAAAGCCGCCGCCGCCCGGTGCGTACTCCGGTAGACACCCAGGCAGTAGCGATCACCGCCGTCGGGCGCGCGCTGGGGATTCACACGGTAGTTGTCGATCCACACCTCATAGCATGCCAGCCCCTCGCGGAAGCGCCAGGGCTTCTCGATGCCACCGGCCTCCGCCAGCCAGCGGTCCCTCGCGAAATGGGCATGGCGCACCGCCTCTTCGAGCGCGTCCAGTTCCGCTGCTTGCGAGTCGAACGGCCGGACCCTGCCACCGATCAGGATGGCTGCCGGCATGCCCACATCGGCGCCCGTGAGCGGCCGCATCTCATCGGCCCGCGCCAACGCGTCTCCAGTGCCGGCGTATGAACCCCGACCGAGCAACTGCCGCTCGGCCTCATCATCCCCGCAGACCACATCGAACTCATACGAGGTGAAGGCGTTCCATACCAGCACCAGACGGCCGGCGCGCAGCTCCTGGCGGACCTGGTCCAGCACCTGTCGCCAACGGTCTGCTTGGGCCGGCCCCGGGGCGCCGATCGGCAGGTCGCGGCACTCGTAGCCCAGGAGAGCGATCAGGTCCTGCGACGTCATCGCCGCGCTGCAGGTGGGTGCGCAGGGGCACGGCCCGGCAACCCGGAATGCCGCACCGGAAAGGCCCTGCAGATACGCCGGCGAATACGCCTCGCCGCGGTGCGCCAGCACGATGCGCACCCCCTCGAAGAGCGGCTCCACTACCCGGTAGCTGTCAACCCCTTGGAGGACCATGCAGGAAGTGTAACCCCTGGTCTGGCGGTTTTCACCCCTTGGCAGGGCCTCTACCCGGCCGGATATTGCCTCCACGAGTACCTCGAGGATCTACGCACTGCTACCCATCGCAGGGGTGACTCTCGCCCTGGCAGCCGAAGCACCCCGCATCGCCGATGTGCGGGTCGAGGAGGGCCTGCCGACGCTCCGGGTGCATGGCCGGCCGACCCCACCGTTGCTGTTCTGGACCAACTGGACGCAAGGCCTTCTCGCCGAAAAGGATGGGGGCCTGGTCCTCAGCCAGAACCCGGGGCAAGCGTGGGTCGCTACCGTCGTCGCGGGCGGCCCGGTGGTACTCGAGGCCGAGGTTACCATGGAGGAGGGGTACATGGCCGATGCCACCGCCTTCCTGGAGGCCAAACGCGAGCATGGCGGGGAGTGGTACATCCTTGGCCTGCAGTACCTTAGGGATCGTGGACCGGGCGATGGATGCGTGCCGCAGACCGTGGCCTCCAGCATCGCCCTGGCCGGCAAACTGTACCTGGCGGAGGACGACACGCGCACCTTCCTCACCCCCGACGACTCGGGGCACGGTTTCGGCCGCTGCCCCGACCTGGCGACAACCACGGCGGTGCTGGCGCGCAACTGGGCCGCCGCCGTGGTGCAGGGCGGCGGACTGTGGTGGATGGACCAGGGCGGCGCCGGGTACGACGACTCGGACCTGGTCGAGTCCCTGGGGCGTCTGGCCCGGTGGCACACGGAGCGACCCCGGGCAGCCTTCCGGTCGGCGGCCGAGATCGCGGGGCTCCTCGATGAGCCTTCGACCGCCTTCCTGCCGCAGAACTACGAGCTGATGCTGCCCCTGGTGATCGAGCAACTCGTCGACGAGTTGCCCTTCGTCGGCGCGCCCTTCGGCGTGCCGCTGACCACGGACCTGCCCCGTGCCCGGCCCTACAAGCTCTACATCGTCCCCTGCGCGCCGGCACCGTCCGAGGAGACGCGGGTGAGCCTGCGGGGCCTCTACGGCCACGGCGCGACGGTGCTGTGGCTCCACGCACCGGGGCTGATGACGGCGGAGGGGCCCTCCGCGGACGCGGCCGGCGATCTGGTCGGTATGCAGTTTGCCCTCCGGCAGATCGGGGGGCCGACGCACGTGCGACTGACCACGACGGACGGCCTCGCCCACGGGCTGCCGCCTGCCTTCACCTACGGCACCGACCGGCGCCTGGGGCCCCTCCTCGAGGTCGTGGCCCCCCGGGCCGAGCGCCTCGGCGAGGCCCGCTGCACGTCCCTCGAGATCCTCGACGGGACCTCCTGGCCATGGTTCTGCTACCAGGGGACCGGCCTCGCCACCAAGCCCGTGGACCGGGGCCGGGCCGTCTTCTCGGCCACGGGACCGGTGCCGGCGGCGCTCGTACGCAACCTCGCCCGGGCGGCCGGCGTGCGGATGGATGACCGGAAGGGGAACGTTACCTTCGTCTCGGCCGGGCTGACCGCGGTCCACGCCGCCGCCGCCGGCCGCTGGACGACGATCTCACGGCGGTGAGCCGCCCCGCGCCGCCGGGGTGGGATGGACGGGATCGGTCGGATCCATCGGGCCGGTCGGATCGGACCGACGCGGCCCCTGGGCCCGGCGGCGCTCGCCGCCGCCGCCGGCAGCACACCCGCGGCGCGCCGCCCACGGCTGCGGGGCGGTGCCCGCGGGCACGACCGCGGCCGGTGAGGGACACTCCGTCAGTCGGCCAGGGCTTTGATCAGCCGGTCGATGTCCACATACTGCGATGCCAGGCGCACGGCCCAGTCGATGCGTTCGCGGTCATCGGGGGTGATCTTGAAGACGCGGTTGCGCAGTCCGGTGGCGACCGAGTAGGTGTCACCATCCACCAGCATGCAGGGCAGATGGAACCCTTTGATGCGGGCCAGCGTCCCCGCATCGGGCCTGTGTCCGCAGGTCAGGACCAGGGCCGAGACCGACAGGCTGTCCGGGCCGCCGATCATGTGAGCGCGCAGGCAGGCCATGATGACGTCCTGGCGGTCGCCGCCGGTGATGACCAGTGTGCGCTCGGTGATGTGGCGGCTGACGTTCTCCGCACTCATGGCGCCGATGATGGTGGTGGTCACGCGGTGGCCAAGGTGGTCCTCGCCGCCCAGCAACTCTCCCCCCAACTCCCCGAACACCTGCGCCACCGTGGGCGTGGCCAACTCCTGTTGGAACGGGGTGATCCCGAAGAGCGGGATGCCGCGCTCCGCCAGGCTCGCGTTCAGGGCCTGGGCGATGCGGTCGTACTTCGCGGGCCAGGCCTTGCTGACCACCACGCCCATGAAGTCGGCCTGCCGTTCGCGGATGTACGTCGAGCAGAGCAGGATCTCATCGATGGTCCGGCCGACCCCGGCCTCAACCACCAACAGCGCCCGCGCCGAGACACTGCGTGCGACCTCCGCGGCGGACAGGTCCAGGCAGGCGCCCATGGCCACGTTGCCCATGCCCTCGAGGACGATGGCGTCGTGATCGCCCCGCAGCCGTGCGACGTCCGTCACGATCTGGTCCACGAGCTCGAGGCCTCGCTTGGCCTTGATCTCCTCCTGAACCCGGCCGGGGGCGATGGAGACCGCCATGCGCACGGTATCCCTGGCGGCCGAGTCCAGAAGGCAGGCGACCACCTTGGCGTCGTTGTGGAACGCGCCGCCCTCCTCCTGTACGAAGTGCTGCCCCAGGGGCTTCAGGTAGGCGGTCCGCAGGCCCCGGCGCCGCAGGCCGTGCAACAACCCGAGCGCCAGCGTCGTCTTGCCCACGTCCCGCTTGGTCCCGACAATGTAGATCGGTCTCACGGTGGACCTCCTCCAGGGGGGTGACTCCAGACGTATCCCGTGTCGTATGACGGACCATCACCGGGGCCTCGCCGCGGCAGTGAGCGGAACCGACGTCCCAACCTGGGCTCGGAACCGCTGCCTGCCAACGGTGCCGGACCCCGAGGCCTCGGATCAGCCTTTGCGTGGGTGCAGGAGCTCCGCGACCTTGAGGCGCAGCACGTCCAGATCCATGGGCTTCTCGGCCAGGTCCGTCACCGGCAGCCACTCGCCGTCGATGTCGCGGCGGTTGAACCCCAGCGGGAAACGGCTGTTCACGGCGGTCAGCATGAGGATCGGCACCTGCTTGAGCCGGTCACTGGCGCGCCGCAGCTCGCGGGCCAGGCTGAACCCGGCGGAGGGGTCCTCAGGGAACATCACGTCGAGGACGATCAGGTCCGGAGCGTGCTCTAGGGCCACGGCCACCGCCTGTTGGGCTTCCAGGCAGATGCTCACCTCGTAGCCTGAGGACCGCAGTGCCACCCCCGTGGCCATGGCGAAGTCCTCGTCGTCGTCGATGATCAACACGTGGTCCATGGAGACACCTCGCTGCTTACGACACGGTCACTGCCGTCCGGTTGCCGCGGAGGGGGGAAGTCGAGGTCCCACCGCGTGCCCACGTCCGGCTCACTCGAGATCGTGGCACCGATCCCGCCCGAGCGGAGGATCTGCCGGACGATGGTCAGCCCCAGGCCGGTGGACTCGCGGAAGTGCTTGACGGCCTCTTCGGTCCGGTAGTACTCGTCGAAAACGTGGGGCAGTTTGGCCGGGGCGATCCCGATCCCCCGATCCTGGATGACCACGTGGGGGCCTCCGCCGCTCCGGGCACTGCAGCGGACCGTGACGCACCCCCCATCGCGGGAGTAGGTGACCGCGTTTGTGAGCAGGTTGCTGAAGAGCATCTTGAGGTGGTCTTCGGCCGCCCAGGTCAGGAGCGGGACCGTCCCCAGATCGACCTCGAGCCGGACCTGGCGTTCCTCGGCCAGCGGGCGCGCCTGGTCCAGGCTCCAGCGCAGCGACCGGACCAGGTCTACCCGAGTCCGGTCGGGGGGATTCTGCGTGGCGGAGTTCAGGTTCGCGAGTTGCAGCATATCCTGGATCACGTGACCCAGTCGCCGGGACCTGGCCGAGATCCGCAGGACGACGGTGAGGGCCTCCTGCGGCAGCTTGCCGCAGTAGCCTTTGCTCAGAAGTTGCGCGTTGGCCTGGATCGCGGCGAACGGGGCCTTGAGCTCATGGGTGGTCACCAGCATGTGCCTCGTGCGTTCCTCCTGGGCGGCTTCCAGGCGGAGGTTGGTGCGGGCCAGTGCCTCGTCCTGCGCACGGACCATCTCGGAGAGGAAGGAGGTCAGATACCAGACCACAGACCACACCGCCGGAGCTCCGATGGCGTCCAGGAGCCTGCCCGGAACCATGGGTGGCAGCGCCGGCGTCCCTACCGGGGGTGCGAAGAGGCGACCGCAGGCCAGGACGCCCGACGCATCCAGCGCTACACAGGACCCGTAGAGCAGGCCCGCGGCGAGGAGCACGAGGATGCTCTGACGCGGTGGGAAGAAAATGCAGGCCAGGACGATGTGGAAGAGGTACGCCATGCGCACGTCGGTGTCCCATGGCCCGGCATAGTGCACGACTACCGTGAGCAGGGCCAGGTCCGAGGCGA
>Ga0172371_10000113_pt1 | contig 106742 bp, 91 predicted proteins | sample Lak12m_FD_114543 | JGI IMG/M metagenome (GOLD analysis project Ga0172371, IMG submission 114543) | Freshwater microbial communities from Kabuno Bay, South-Kivu, Congo - kab_022012_12m | ecosystem: Environmental > Aquatic > Freshwater > Lake | place: Democratic Republic of the Congo: South-Kivu...
ATATGAACACAGCCTGAAGCTTATTGATCGGAGTTGGTGCTTTTGTGGTGCCAAAGAATTTTTTCGTGTGTCTATTGCGCTCATAATGAACACCTTGAAAAATGCAACTGTAGAAGATCAGTCTAAGTGCTCTTAGTGCCTCAGTGGTTTGACTTATCCCCCGGATCAGATAGACCGGATAAGCTTTTCAAAATCACTTTTGAAGTTGGTTCCGATCGGTATCAGCCGGTCTTTTATCTTGACATGGTTCCCTTCGATCAGATCGATGCGTGACAATGCAATAATGAATGATTTATGGATCCTGGGGAAAGAGCCGGAAGGCAACAGGGTCTCGATGTTTTTCAGGGATTGGTAGCTGACAATCATCTTTTCAGTCGTGAAGATCTTGACATAATCTCCCAGCGCTTCGATATACAGGATTTCGTCAAGGTTCACCTTATACGTTTTTTTGCCTGATTTAATAAATATGAACGTATCCTCCTCCTTATCCGGTTCTTTGCTGATCTTTTGCCGTTGTTCCCTTCCTTTTAACAACTCCTCGGCTTTCTGTACCGCTTTATAAAAACGGTCGAAAGCAAAGGGTTTCATCAGGTAGTCAACTACATCAAGTTCATAACCCTGGATGGCAAATTCGGCATAGGCTGTTGTAATAATGACCAATGGCGGCTTTTTAAGGATTTTCAGGAAATCCAGACCGTTTAACCTGGGCATATTGATATCCAGGAACAACAAGTCAACCTCCTGTTTATGCAAAATATCAATGGCCTCAATGGCACTGTTACACTTCTGAATAATCTCAATAAAGGGTACATTTCCCGCGTACCGTTCAATGACCCGCTGTGCCAGGGGTTCGTCATCAATGATCAGACACCGGATATTCATAAAACAAAAATAGTCAATTCCACGCGATAACTAGAACTTGTCTCCCTGATATTCAGTACGTGCCTGCCGGGATACAACAATTCAAGTCTCTGTTTTACATTCGATAACCCGAATCCCCCCCCGGGATTCTTCTGCCTGAACGGATCTGCACGGTTTTCAATGGTAAAAACCACCCGGTCGTTATGGCTTAGATCGAATGCAACATGGATGTATGGATGATCGTCGGGGGACTTTGCGCCATGCTTAAAGGCATTTTCAATGAATGCAAGGTATATCAGGGGTGCAACCTGGATATCCAGCACCTCGCCAATTACATCAAACTGCAAATCAAGACTTTCATTGGAGCGTAACCGCTCCAGGTAAATATAACTTTGAAGAAATTCAAGTTGTTTGCCAACCGGTACCAGGTCATCCTTTGATTCATAAATAACATAACGCATCAGGTCGGAAAGTTTCAGGATCAGTTCAGGGGCTTTATCCGATTTGTCGAGACTCAGGGCATACAGGCTGTTGAGGGTATTAAAAAAGAAATGGGGATTCACCTGGGCTTTAAGCGCACGGAGTTCGGCTTCGATCTTTTGCTTTTCCACCTCCTTGATGCGCAGTTCAATATCCTGCAACGTGATTGAATCTCGCATGAATTTCAGCAGGGTCGAAACGACAAGAAAAATCAGTACCAGTATGAATTCAGCAACAAATTCCGTTACAAAATTTGCAGGATGCTTACCACCCTCAAAAAAGAGGGTAATGTAATAATTCAATAAAATGAACAGAATGATGTTGGCAATTTCGAGGATGGTAAATAAAAAGAACTTACGCTTATTGAAAAATACAGGAATAAGCCATAGTAAATTGATATACACCGAAATAGCCAGGAATCCGACAGTCATCAGAATGTTCAGCGCCATGCGTATGTCGATGTTGTAAAAATTAAAATCGCCCCTGGTAAAAATTAGTACGACGGTAAACAGAATGATGCTGATCAACCAGAAAATTAACTGTTGAAATACAAATTGTTTCTTGCTTTTATTGAAGAAGTCGGCAAATCCCATGTTGCTGATTTTTTTACAAAAATGAACATTGATTCCGGGATTGTCAACTTTTTTTGATATCCGGGATGATAAATCTGCTGAAATACCTTCTTTTACATGGCCTTTTCAAAATAACGATCATTCTCCGGGTAGATTCTTATCACCATGACCATAGAAATGGAGGTATTTTGACAGTTAAAACAATCCGGTCATCGAGAAAATTACCTGTTTATCAAATAAAATTTCATGTTGCTGAAATTGTCACTAATATTGCAATCCCTTGACCCAAATTCCACCGTAAACCAGCGGGGAATTAACCCGAATGACCTCATCCCCTGCACCCCTTCTCCTTGAAGGAGAAGGGGTGCAGGGGATGAGGTCATTATAAATTAATTTTTTAACCATTGACTATTATGAAAACAGGATTAAAGCATTTGAAGTACGCGATGATCGCGATGATTTTTGTTGTTTCCGGCGGATCATTCGGTTATTCCGAAAATCCGCCTGATGAGGGAATGTGGCTTCCCCTGCTGCTCGAACGACTGAACTATACCGATATGCAAAAAATGGGGCTTCACCTTACCGCTGAAGAGCTTTACAGTATCAACCATAATAGTCTCAAAGACGCCATTGTCGGCTTGTCAAGCCATGGGGCTTCCGGTGGCTTCTTCTGCACGGCAGAGCTGGTATCAGGGCAGGGACTGCTCTTTACCAACCATCATTGTGGTTATGGTGCAATTCAAAATCACAGCACGACCGATCACGACTATCTTACCAATGGTTTCTGGGCAAAATCCTTCAGCGAAGAGTTGTCCAACGAGTCTATGTGCGCCTCTTTTCTCCAACGGATCGAAAATGTGACCGATTCAATTATTCCCCAGCTCTACGATACACTGAAAGAGAGCGATCGAAATGCAAAAATTAAAGAAATTTCAACCCGGATACGCAAAAGAGCTGAAGATGGAGGAAAATTTGAGGCATCGGTCAAATCGTTTTATGGCGGAAATGAATACTACCTTTTTGTTTTCAAGACTTACAAGGATGTTCGTCTGGTCGGAGCTCCGCCTTCTTCCATCGGAAAATTTGGCGGCGATACCGATAACTGGATGTGGCCACGTCATACCGGCGATTTTTCCATATTTCGGATTTATACCGATCCCGAAGGGAACCCGGCCGTTTATGACGTGAAAAATGTGCCACTAAAACCCGCCTACCACCTGCCCATCAGTCTCAAAGGCATTAAGAAAAATGATTTTGCCATGGTTTGGGGATTCCCCGGAAATACAAGCCGTTATATCACTTCGTTTGGGATTGAGTACAACCTGCAGATCTTTTACCCGACCCTGATCAAACTTTTTGGGAAAGAACTGGAAGTGATGAAGGAAAGAATGGACCAGGACAACGCGGTAAAAATCGCGTATGCCGCCAATTATGCAAACATTGCCAATACCTGGAAAAATTTCATCGGTCAGTCAAGGATGCTTATCCGCAACAAAGTGGAAGATAAGAAAAAAGTGATTGAACAGGATTTTACCAACTGGTATGGCAAAGACCCGTCATTACAAAAGAAATACGGTCAGGTGCTTGACAACCTGCAAACGAATTATGCCGATCTGAAAAAGGTAGCTATCCCGTTTTTCTATGCCAACCTCGCGGGAATGGGCCTCGATGTCGTACAAATGGCAAATGAATTCGGCGGACTGCAAAACGCCCTGGAAAAAAAGAATAAGGCAGCAGTAATAGAGGCTCAGAGCGGGCTATCAACTTCTGTTAAGGAACATTTTAAGGAATATGACCAGGCAATTGCGAAAAAAACACTGGCAGAAATGCTCCGTATGTACGCGAAAGATGTTGCAAGGGCAGACTTGCCCTCAATTTTTGACAAAATCGAAAAGGATTATAACAATGATTTTACTGCCTTTGCCGACAAGGTTTATGAAACTTCGGTTTTTGCCACCCCGGAAAGAGCGAACAAATTTATCGAAAAACCGAGCCTGAAAGTATTTAAAAAAGATTTGGGATGGCAGCTTTCCAAATCGATGGAAGAGGCCATAGGTAAAAATGCGGCTGCTTATTCAACAGCCAGGGGAAATATTGGGGTGGCTAACCGCAAGTTCATCGCCGGTATCCGCGAAATGAACCCGAAACTTGTAAAATATCCTGATGCCAACTCTACCATGCGTATGTCATATGGCAGCGTGCTTGATTACTTTCCCGCTGATGCGGTTCATTATGATTTCGTAACCACACTCAAGGGCGTGATGCAGAAGGAAGATCCCACCAACGACGAATTTATCGTCGAAAAGAAACTGAAAGAACTGTTTCAGGTTAAAGATTATGGCCAATACGGCGAAAATGGTGAAATGGTTGTTTGTTTCCTCACAACCAACGATATCACCGGCGGAAACTCAGGCAGTCCGGTCATCAATGGCGACGGTCAACTGATCGGCCTTGCCTTCGATGGCAACTGGGAAGCCATGAGCGGAGATATCATGTTTGAACCAGACATGCAGCGTACCATCAATGTGGATGTACGATATGTCCTCTTCATCATCGATAAATTTGCAGGAGCAACAAACCTTATCAATGAGCTTACACTGGTAAAATGATGTTTTGGGGCGTCTTTGCCTCTTAGCCGTGAATTGTGGCATTTAAGTTACCCATGCTATTTCAGAACTTCTGCCGGTATAGCATTTTATTATCCGGATCGGAGGAAACATCGAATAAATAATACACGAAATTATCGTTTACCCGAACTTTTTCCGGATAGTAATGAAAAAGTGTCAGCTTTTTCATAAGCATCCCTGAATTCAAATTAATTTCATATAGCGTGTACCGGCCATTGGAAACAAAAGTCGTAAAAACCTTTCCATTCCGGTCATCGGTTATAATATCATTGGTCCATCTGCCGTCATTTACTTTCCCGATCATTAAAGATAACTTGTAAGAAAAATTACCTGAATTATCGTAAAACTCTATTTGCCTTTCCGGTGTGTTAAAAATGCAGGTATAGTTACCTACTCTGTAAAGCATTGTTTTTATTGGCCGGTACAGGATTTTATGAACGTAATTCCAGGTCACAAAACCTTCTCTTGAGTCGGGAGGGGCGTCGTTTCCCAGCAACTGTGAATCCATTGAATTCCGTCGAAGCATTTTCATTCTTTTTTCATCCCGTACCCGGGTGATGGGGCTTTTTAACATGGTCGCCCGGTTCACACCATAATATTCAACGCCCAGTCCTTGATCAGTTGGTTTTTGAAAAAACAAAACCTCCGGTGTTGCAGCTATGCAGTTTTTCAGAACATCATCAAACTTCCTGAGGTTAACCGGATGGATCAAATGCAACATCTTCCCCTGGCGAAATACCTGGAATCCTGAATCATGGCTCAGCACATGCATTGTTCCCAGGCAATCTTTGAATAGTCTTTCCGGTCTGAAATAAAACAGGATCGAAGTCGCAACGGTGTCTCCTTCCGGATTTTTACAGATCAACTCTGCTTTTGTCAGGTTCTGCCTGAAAATCAGCAAATAAACCATGTTACTGTCAATTTCATAATCCAGTACCGCGTATTGATCATGTTTAAAAAACGCTTCATGCGCCCGGGCCCTTATTTCAACTTCCTGCAATTCCGTCGACTTGTGTGTAAGATACAGCGTCAGAGTAAAAGAGGTGGCATCAAGCAGAACCGTCTTTGTCTCAAAACCGACACAACTTACGATCATGGTGGCGGGAATACTGTCGATAAAGAAGGAAAACGAACCGCTTTTATCGGTCACTGTTCCCTTACCTGAACCTTCAATTAGTAAGTTTACACCTGGGATCCCCTTTTTTGTCTTCGCTTCCAGCACTTTTCCGTAAAAAAAATTATATGGTCTTTGGGACATGGATATATTACCCGTAAATAGGACCGGTAGAACGAACAACAAGCACCAAAGACGAAATTTCATATCCGGGATCTTTATGCTATGCTATCTTAAAAGGAGGAACATTTCAACATTCAAACTTACTCCTTTTTTCGCGTCTTTGCACCACTTCAGTACGATTTGTTTTTTTGATCGGCAGAATAGATGCCATGACCGGGCAAACTGCCAACATGATCGATTTGTCATCATTTCGTTTGGTTTTGAGCGCCATCTGTCGTTATTTTGTGGTTGAAATTCAACAACATGAGATGAAAACGAAGTACAAGATCCTGATCCACATCGCCTTTTGGGTTTATATGTTCAATCAGATCCTGCTTTCCATTGCCATGATGTCGGAAAAAGAATATGACCCGTTTCAGGAGATAACCATTTATCCGCTATCCAGTTTTATCACGTTTTACAGTATCTATTTCACTTATGGATTGTTCTTTACCAGAAAAAATAAACTTTATCCGGCCCTTATGCTGATTGCTGTTATTGTTATCCTCATACCATTGCGGGTCGGTCTTGAATATTTTTTCTGGAAATACATCGGGTACAATCACAATAAAATGCCTGGCGAACTGACCATTAACATCAGTTGGTGGTTGAATTCATTACGTTTGGTCATTATTTATAGTATTTATGCCCTGCTGATACAACTTGCTATTGGCTGGTTCGATACCCAGAAGCTGAGAACGGAATTGATGCTTGAAAAACAGGCCGGCGAACTTGCCTTGCTCCGGTCGCAAATAAATCCGCATTTTCTTTTTAACACATTGAATAACATCTATTCCCTTGTTTACAAAAAGTCGGAAGACGCGCCCGAAGCGGTCATGAAAATGTCGTCGATCATGCGTTATATGTTGTATGATGCAACCACGGATAATGTGTTGCTGGAAAAAGAAATTGAATACCTGAAAAGTTTCATTGAATTGGAGAAACTACGGATCAGGCATAAAGATTTTGTGGAGTTGAAGATTTCGGGAAATGTTGAGGGGCGAACCATCGCACCCATGCTGCTCATCCCCTTTGTCGAGAATGCATTTAAACATGGAAGCAGGATCGTGGCAAATCCCGGGATCCGGATCAATTTGTCGATCGGGTCGCGACAGATCCTGTTTGAAGTTATTAACCATATCCGTAAAAATTCAACCCTGACCAAGGACCAGGCCGGTGGCATCGGGTTGATCAACATCCGGCGCCGGCTCAACCTCCTTTACCCCGGCAAACACCAGCTTGAAATCAGTTCCGTTAAAGAGACATACAACGTTCATTTAATCCTTTGGATATGAATATCAACTGCATCGCGATTGATGATGAGCCTCTGGCACTCGATATCATCAGAGATTATTGTTCGAAAGTCGCTTTCCTGAATCTTCAGAAAACCTTCGACAATGCCATTGAATCCATTGAGTATATCCGTTCTAACAAGGTTGATTTGATGTTCCTCGATATTCAGATGGAGGAACTAACCGGAATTCAGCTATTGAACGCACTGAAACACAGGCCTTTCGTGATTTTCACGACAGCATACGAAAGATACGCCATCCAGGGGTTTGAACTTGATGTGGTCGATTACATGCTTAAACCTATCTCTTTTGAACGGTTTATCAAAGGCGTAAATAAAGTATGTGAACGGATGCAACTGGATACCGGGACTGTAAAAGCAGACAATAGTAAAGCTAAGACCGCAGAAACATCCTTTTTCTTCGTGAAGACGGAAACCAGGATGGAACGAATCGAGAACAACGATGTCCTGTATGTTGAAGGTATGGGTGATTACTGGCGGATCGTTACAAAAACGCGAAGGATCATGACGTTGATGAATGCCAGGAAACTGGAAGAGGTCCTTCGTGAACCACAGTTCTGCCGGGTACACAAATCCTTTTTTATTGCGCTCGACAAAATCGAATCCATCGAACGGAACAGGATAAAGATCGGCGACCAGTATATTCCAGTCAGCGAAACCTACCACAAGACCTTTTTTGACCTGGTTGAACGAAAAAAGCTGGCATGAACCGGATCTAATTTTCCTGTATGGCTTTCAACAGGTCATTCAGGGTGTTCGGCACAGCAATGATTTTTCTGGTTTTTGACTCCAGTAAAACCATGACCGGCGTAGCTAATATATAATAATCACCGGCTACTTTACTGCGGACACCACCTTCAGCAAGTATGTGCTTCCAATCAGTAAGCACTTTGACCTTTTGTTTCCAGGCATTCACATCTTCGTCTGTTTCGTCCAGGCTGATGGCTATAACCGAAATCATCTGCTGCAACTCCGGTTGATTGACCCAAGGATGTAAATTATTGGCCAGTTCCACACAATGGCTGCAGCCTGCTGACCAAAACAGCAGAAGGATATACCTTCTGGTCGTTTCGAAATTTTTCAATTCAAAAAGGTCATCTTCCGAATCTTGTATTGAAATATCGGGGGCACCGGTACCCGGTACCAGAGTTTCCATACCCTTCAGCCTTCGCGCGATCTCCTGCCTTTTCGAAGTAAGGCAGTTGGTATCATTCAGGTAAGGTTCCAGGATTTTCAAACCGGTATTGATACCATTTGATTCATAACCCCTATAAAAATAATCAACCATCCAGCCATAGACCAGAGGATGGCCTTTTCTGGCTTTCTCAATGGCGGTTTTGCCGGCTTCAGGAAACAGGGAATCCCGCAAGGAAGTAGTTGTAGATAATTGCCCGTAAAGGTTTACATAATTATCCATCCATTTATTCAGATCTGCGGTTTTAATCAAAAACGGATTGCTAAAATCCATTCCGTCAAAATAGTGGGCTATCAGACTTCTGATCCTGTCTGTTTCGGTTCCCTTCAGAGATATTTCCGGTACAAACTGAAAAGGATACAGGTTGCTGACAAACAACGTGTTGTCCTGATGTGATTGGATTGTCAGCCATTGGTTGTAGGCTTGTCGCCGCTGTTCATATTCTATGATCCCCTGCTGGTAAAATTTCGACTCAGTGTCATCATAGTTCATTAAAAATTGTTGCAACAGGGCCAGCTTTTCTTTTTGGATGGCATTTTCTTTTGAAAACTGAACAAATGCTGCATTTTCCCGTTCACCTTTCTGAAACCAGGTACTATCGGGATTGTTGCAATATTTCGGACTTACCCAAAGTTCCAGATCCTGATTATAGATAAACACCTTCTTCTCAGACGGGTATGGCGGACTTGACTCGATTTCTTTGTAATCGAATCGCAAAACAAACTCACCCGGCAACATATCGCCGGGAATAGTGAGTTTGGTCGTCCCGCCATTCTTAATGCCCGGCACCTCGATTATGGGTTTGAAGGTTTTGGAAACCGAAAGGGCCAGAAGGCTTATGTTGCTTTCAGAAACACCGCGCAAATGGATGGTCAAAGTTATCGGTTGAGTCTGGGCTGAAATATGAAATGTTGAAGTCGTCCACAGGAAGACTGAAAATGCAAATGCAAGTCCGGTTGATTTAAGGTGCATGTTAAAGGTCATTGTATATTGTTGATAGGCTGTTCTAATAGAAAATCATGATACCCACTCATAATCCATTTGTTTACGTGCCAGGTCGATACGCCTTACCCGGATTTTAAGCTTGTCACCCAGTTTAAACCGGTAACCGTGACGCTGCCCTATGATCTGGTAATTCTCCTCATCCAGGTAATAATAATCATCTTCCAGATCGCGAAGCCTGATCATTCCTTCGCATTTTGTCCCGATAATTTCGGCAAAAATACCCCATTTACTCACTCCTGAAATCAACGCGTCGAATTGTTGCCCTACCTTGTCAAGCATATATTCTGCCTGTTTGTACTTCACCGACATCCTTTCAGCATCCACAGCGCGCCGCTCCATCTCTGATGCATGTTCGCAAATGGGTTCATATATCTCTTTTGACACCGATTGGGCATGGTGCATATAATCGAACAGCAATCGGTGAACCATCAGGTCGGGATACCGCCGTATGGGTGATGTAAAATGGGTATAAAACTGGAAGGCCAGACCGTAATGTCCGATGTTGTTGGTTGAATAATATGCTTTTGACATCGTCCGGATGGCAATAGTTTCGATCATTGTCTCTGTACCGGTGCCTTTGATGTCGCTGAATAACTTGTTAAAGGAATCGGCAAGCGATTTTTTTGAACTGATCTTGAGTTTATAACCTAGCCTCTCAACAAATTGGGTAAAATTTTCCAGCTTTTCAGGATTGGGTGTATCGTGAACCCGGTATACAAAAGTCTTTACCGAGCTATTTTCTCTCTTTTTCCCAATAAATTCTGCTACTTTCCGGTTGGCTAACAACATGAAATCCTCGATCAGCTTATTGGCATCTTTCATCTCCCGGAGATATATTTCAAGGGGTCTTCCCTGCTCATCCAGTTTAAACCGCACCTCCTGGGTCTCAAAATTAAAAGAGCCTTTCAGGAATCTTTCATCACGCAGGTTTAACGCTATTTTATTCAACACTGCTATCTCTCGCGCATACTCCCCTGTGCCCGATTCAATGATCGCCTGGACTTCTTCATAGGAAAACCGGCGATTTGAATTGATCACGGTCTTGCCAAACCATTCCGAATAGATCTTAGCCTTTTCATCCATTTCGAATACGGCTGAAAAACACAACCGGTCCTCATCCTGTTTAAGCGAACATAGTCCATTCGATAAACGCTCCGGAAGCATCGGAATGGTGCGTCCCACCATATAAACCGACGTTCCTCGTTCAACAGCTTCCTCCTCAATGGCCGATCCCGGTTTTACATAATATGACACATCGGCGATATGAACCCCGACCTCCCAGTGTCCATGATCCAATGGCCTTAACGAAATGGCATCATCAAAATCCTTGGCATCTTCCGGGTCGATGGTAATGGTGAATACTTTCCTGAAATCTTTGCGTTTGACGATCTCCTGTTCGGGAATTGAATCCGGAAACGAAGCCGCTTCCTTTTCAGCCTTGGGTGAAAAGCTTAAAGGAAAATCTATTTCGGCCAGGATCGACTGCATCTCCACCCGGTTATCGCCCGGTTTCCCGAGGACTTCCTTCACTTCACCGAAAGGATTGGCCGACTGGGAAGGCCATTCGGTAATGACAACCACGACTTTCTGTCCGTTTTTTGCACCGTTCAATTTTGAATTAGGTATAAAAATATCAACCGGCATGGTAGTATTATCAGGCCTTAGAAAAGCAAAATTCCTTGAGGTTTCGATCGTTCCGACAAATTGCTTCTTATTGCGTTTGATGATCTCCGCAATTTCACCCTCCAGTTTATGTCCTTTCCTCCTGGGGAAAATAAAGACTTTGACCTTATCGCCATGCAGGGCATGATTCGTATTCGTGGCAGCGATAAAAACATCTTCCGTTTTATCTTCAGGGATCACATAGGCCTTTCCTGTCTGTTTCATATCAACAGTCCCGGTAAGCGAAGTTTTAACCTTCTTGTCAAATCGGGGACTTTCCTGGTTGATCTGGTATTTTCCCCGCTTGCTCATGGAAAGTTCCCGGTTTTTAAACAACTGCCCGATGATCAGGCTGATCAGATCCTTGCTTGCGCGGTCCTTGATCCCAAGTCGGGAAGCTACCTGCTTGAAATTGAAACTACTGTACGGATTATCCTGAAAAACGTCCAGAACCGATTTGACAAAGGTGTTCTTTTCAATACCGCTTAAACTCTTTCTCTTAGCCATAATTTCAAAATTAACAACTATATTTCAATATTCCATTTTTCTGGAATTCCTCACCCTACGCCTGTCCGCTTGTCCGCCCGTCCGCCCGTCCGCTTGTCCGCTTGTCCGCCTGTCCGCGTGTCCGCGTGTCCGCCTGTCCGCCTGTCCGCCCGTCCGCCCGGGATCGCTTCCAGCAACTTTCGCGTATATTCCGACCGGGGATTTGCATAAACCTCATCAGCCTCCCCCATCTCCTCAATTCTACCGTTTTTCATGACGATCAGCCTGTCCGACATGAATTTAACTACCGACAGATCATGTGATATAAAAATGTAGGTGAGTCCAAAGTCCTTTTTTAAATCATTCAGCAGATTCAGCACCTGCGCCTGAATGGAGACATCGAGGGCAGACACCGACTCATCACATATGATCAACCGTGGCTCAACAGCCAATGCACGGGCAATGCAGATCCGCTGTCGCTGACCACCCGAGAACTCATGCGGATAACGGTAATAATGTTCCGGCTTTAATCCCACTTTCTGCAGGAGGTCCAGCACCCGTGCTTTTCTGGCCGGTTCATTTGCATACAATCCATGTATTTTCATCGGCTCCTGAATTGCAGAACCAACAGCAAGCCGAGGATTCAGCGAAGAATAAGGATCCTGAAAAATTATCTGAAGATCCTTCCTTAACATTTTCAATTTCCCGGAAGTCAGCTTTGTGATGTCCTTCCCTTGATACAGGATCCTTCCCGCTGATGCCGGAATTAGTTCTAGTACAACCCTTGCAAGTGTTGTTTTTCCGCTTCCCGACTCACCCACTATGCCAAGTGTTTCACCGGGATAAACAAGAAAACTTGCCTCTTCAAGCGCGATAAATGATCCGAATTGCTTTATTAACATTTCTACTTTCAGAAGAGGTTCTCTTTTATATAATCTTTCATGAACACTCACGCGTTGCTGCGGAGTGATAATGGCTTCCGGTTCTGCCCGTTCATCACTCATGTATCTTTCGATGGTAGGCAGCCGGTTCAGTCTGACATTAAGTGGCGGGCGACAAGCTAATAATCCTCGGGTGTAAGGATGTTGAGGTCTTTCGAAAACATCACCCACAGTACCTTCCTCCACGATTTTACCTTTATTCATCACCAGAACCCTGTCGGCAAAACCTGCCACGATTCCAAGGTCGTGGGTGATAAACAGGATATTCATTTTTCTTGATACCTGGAGACTTTTCATAAGGTCGAGAATGGTTTTCTGAACCGTCACATCCAGAGCCGTTGTCGGTTCATCAGCAATCAGGATGGCCGGATTACAGGAAATCGCCATGGCGATCATGACACGTTGCTTCTGCCCGCCCGATATCTGATGTGGATATGCTTTGAACATCTCTGCCGGACGTGGTAACATGACTTCGCTAAAGAGGTCAAGTACTTTTGCACGGGCCTGGTTTTTGGTATAGCCCAGGTGGACCGTGAGTGATTCCATTACCTGTTCACCACAGGTAAAAACCGGGTTTAATGAGGTCATTGGCTCCTGAAAGATCATGGAAATAGAACGGCCCCTGATTTTTTGCATTTCACGTTCATCGGCCTTCAGCAGATCCATGGACTGGTTTTTTTTGTTCCTGAATAAAATTTTACCGGAGGCGATTTTTCCCGGAGGGGAAGGGATAAGCCGTAGAACCGAGAGGGCAGTGACTGTTTTTCCGGAGCCGGATTCTCCGACAACAGCCAGGGTTTCCGATTCATTCAGGGTGAAGGAGATATGATCAACAACCGTCAGGTCCACCCGATCGGATGTGAACACAACTGACAAATCCTGAATGTCAAGCAAAGGTAGTGTCTTCATGCCCCCTGACAAATTTTAATCAAACCTACAAGTTTTTTTTAACATACCTGTTACCTTTTACCTTCTTTGCCGATTAAGCATAAAACCTCCATCATGCTTTTTATCAACGACTTCATTTCACTTATATTTCCAAGGATCTGTGCAAGCTGCGGCAACAGTCTGTGGAAAAATGAAGAGGTTCTCTGCCACTTTTGTGAATATCACCTCCCGGTAACAAAGTTTCATCATGACCTTGAAAATCCTGTTACATGCCTCTTCCGGGGAAGAGTGCTCATTGAAACCGGGGCTGCATTCCTTTATTTTAACAAAGGAAGCAAGGTACAGCGGTTGGTCCATCAGTTGAAATATAAGGGTAGAAAAGATATCGGAATCTACCTTGGCGACCGGTATGGCCAATCGTTAAAATATGCACCCCGCTTTAACTCAGCCGACGTGATCATCCCGGTACCGCTTCATAAGAAAAAATACATGCAGCGGGGATACAACCAGAGTGAACAATTTGCAGTTGGATTGTCCGGATCCATGAACATTCCGGTTAATAAGCATCTTCTTACCCGTGCAAAAGCCACCGAGACGCAGACCAGAAAATCAAGGTTCAGCAGGTATGAGAATGTGAAGGAAATATTTATGGTGAATGCTCCGCGCGCGTGGAATGGCAAGCACCTGATGCTGGTCGACGATGTGATAACCACCGGAGCAACACTTGAATCATGTATCCTGGCGCTGCAAATAATTCCTGATGTCAGGATAAGCGTTGCATGTATCGCCACCGCCATGATATAGAAAATCAAATTACAAAATGCAAAGTCAACCTGCATTATGAAACTACAGTTTCCCTCCTAGAACTGCTGTCCTCTTGATTTTTCTAACGGTTCCATCCGGCCGAGTCATCTCTATCAGTAAAACATAAAACCCCAGCGATGCTTTCATCCGCGCAGCAGTCATCCCGTCCCAGATAAAAATTCCTTCCGTGCCAACCATCACGTTGTTGGCAATTTGCCTGATTTGCCTTCCCCTGGAATCATAAACCATGATGTTCACTGCAAAATCAGGATCCTTAACCCGGAGGGTAATGATCAACAGATCATCAAAACCATCATTATCGGGGGAGAATATGGCCGGCTGGACCATGATTTCATGATCTGTCACTTCAGGTATCTTCCAATGAGAATTCAGATAGCCCGGTGTCGCAAAACCTGATGTTTCTGCTGCCGAATGCCAGTTGTTGCTATCATCCGATGGTAAATCCGGATTGGTCCTTTCGAGCGAAACTCCTTCTGCTGTTACCAATAAGGGATAATGCATTTCGTCATTATACCTCATTTTGTCGATGATTGCAAAATTGTCCTTTCTGGCAATGATCACCGTGCCGGTATCATCTCCAAATACCGGGAATCCGGTCATACCGGTAATGGCTTCAGGAAAGGCCGGACTGTATTTTTCAATAATGTTGTCAGGACTAGTGGTTATGGCAATATAATCACCTGGAAATAATAAATATCCACCTTCTGTCACTGGCATTGCATTTGCAAGGATTCCCAAAACCGTGTCCCGGTTGGCTATGACCAGGGTTTGCAAATCAATGGTTTTTTCCGAACGGTTGTACAATTCCACGAACCTGGATCCGCCACTGACCGGGTTGGATAAAATTTCATTGATTATAACATCATGAGCAGAAACTGGATCAGGAATTGCAAACCTTATGGAACGTAAGGTATCGCACTCGTTTCCGGCACAATCGTTCATTGTTCCTGTTACCTTTATCCTATACTCGGTATTACCCTTAAAAGGATTGCGGAACGTTAGTTTCGCGGTGTTGAAAAAGGGTGGTACCGGTGTCACGTTGTCGGGATGTGCCACCCCGTCAGGGTGATAGATTGTCCAACTTGAAGGGGAGGTCACTGAAACACTGTCCATCGCTTCAGAAAAGGTCACTTCCAGCAATGAAGAATCTGAGATAAACGCCCTCAATGCAACCGGCTCGTCCTGGTCCGGATTAATCGCGCTGATTGAATTATCCTTTCCTGGCGTGCCGCCAAACGCATCTTTGGAAGGTTCCCAGTTTTCCATGCAACCACAAGGATTCGACGGATCGATCATTTCCAGCGACCAGCCGCCTTCCTCCTTAAAAAGACCCTGATACCAGTCCGGATTGTATGAAACGGAATGAATGACATGTTGCCGGGAATCGCTCAGAACAAGAGTGGTGCCTTCATTGGACAACGAGGACGAGGAAGTGAACAATGCAATACCTTCTGTTAGATACAAGAATGCAGAATCCTTGACAATTAACAAGTATCCCCAGGATTGAATGGTCGTGGCAGGGAATACCTTCGAATTGCTGCCGTATTTAAAGGTCCAGTTTTTTAAACTGACCGGAAAGGCAGATCGGTTATATAATTCCACAAATTCGCCATTCGGAAGACCAACCGGAGGATCAGGGTCGGCCATGATCTCGTGGATCAGGATATCATAGACTTTGGGCTGGTAAAAGCAAACCTGCACAACCGTATCCGAAATGTGATTCCCGGCCATATCTAGAATGTTCCGGATTTGTAACGATTCAATCGTTCCATCTTCCAAAGGATCATGAAGATATATTGTAACAAGTTCTGGAGAATGGCTGTCGCGGCTGACCGAATCGGGGAAGATATTATGAGAAATAAGATGGTAATTTTCTGGCTTTTCTGCTGATTCCTTCTGAACAGCTTCTGAAAAGGTAACACGGAAGATCTTTTCCGAAACCGCTTCTGCTGCAATGATCCCGGGAGGCACCGTATCGAAAAGTATTGGCCCGATATAAAAATCATCAAAATAGAATTTAGTCGCATTGCTGGAAGTATACCGGCACATCAATCCAAACCACCGTGCCGACAGGAATGAATCATCGAAAAATGCACCGTCTGATATATAGTTGTATCCTCCGGTTGTATCGATCATGGTTTCCCAATGGCCTGATCCGTCACAGGTGATTTTATAACGCATGGTGTTGGTCGAATGAAGTGTTTTATAAGTTTTAAACCTGTGCAAAATTGAAATATTCATCCCGGTCTGTTTCACAATTATAATAGAGTCGTCAGCGCCACCAACTTGTACAAAAAGAGCATTGGAATTGTCAAAGACCAGTGAAGTGTCGGCCGCCAGATAAATTCTTGCATGGTTGTTTAATGATGTATTGAACGATAGTTTCATCCAGAACCGCCATTCCGTATCCTTCACACGCGTGTTTCGTGTAAAGATCACGGCAGTATCGCTTCCGGCCGATTTTAATTGAAGCTGATCGGTAGCGTTGATCTCAAAATGCCCTGTATCGCCTGTCCATTCCGGATTATTGGTAAAATTCCCATCCGAAAAATCATCTTGCACTTGCCCCAGGCCAATTTGGGAAATGCAAACAATGCAGGCAATACAGACTATGCAGACTATGCAGGAATAAAAAGTTTTCATCGTCATTATTTTCTGCTTAATCGGGATTTAAAGAAAAGGTAATACATCTGTTATTAAAAATTTTAATCCCTGATTTCGTGGAATTGCGATTTCACCATTTCGCCTTTCGCTATTTCGCTATTTTTTCCCCTACCTTTGCCAAAATTTTTCCACCATGAAACTGGCAGTCGTTGGCGCCACCGGACTTGTGGGCCGGGAAATCTTCAAAGTCCTGGATGAGCATAAACTCTATCCGGACGATCTTATCCCTGTTGCCTCCCAAAAATCGGTGGGACTATCGCTTATGTTCAACCATCATCGTTATTTTATTCACACCCACGAAGAGGCGATTGATGCGAAACCCGATGTTGCAATCTTTTCTGCAGGCGCCACCGCATCCAGGGAATTGGCTCCGCGCTATGCTGCTGCAGGCATTACGGTAATCGACAACTCCTCGGCATGGCGTATGGATCCGGATATTCCCCTGATTGTTCCAGAAATAAATGCATCCATCCTGACCAGGGATCATAAAATTATTGCCAATCCCAATTGCTCTACGATTCAACTGGTTATGGTTTTAGCTCCGCTTCACCGGAAATACAGGATCAAAAGGGTTGTCGCTGCCACGTACCAATCTGTTACAGGGACGGGTGAAAAGGCTGTCAGGCAACTTGAAAACGAACGTAAGGGAATCCGGGGAGAAATGGCATACCCCTACCCGATCGACCTGAATCTTTTTCCTCATGGCGGCTATTTCATGGACAACGGATATACTTCCGAAGAGATGAAACTTGTAAATGAAACACAAAAGATCCTCGGCGATCATTCCATCCGGATCACGGCGACTATTGTCAGGGTTCCCGTACTGGGAGGCCATTCCGAAGCCGTCAACCTGGAATTCGAACATGATTTTGATCTTGACGACCTCGTTGAACTTCTGCATGACACCCCAGGAATTATCATTCGTAACGATTTCAGGAACAACATCTACCCAATGCCCATTGATGCTGCCGGTAAAGACGAAGTATTCGTCGGAAGGATCAGACGCGACGAGTCCCAGCCCAATTCACTGAACCTCTTTATTGTCGCGGATAACCTGCGAAAGGGGGCAGCAACCAACGCGGTACAGATTGCCGGTTATCTCGCGGCAAATAAGCTACTTGGTGTTGATATATCTCAATTCGTGCGTTGATAAAACAAGCCAAAAAATTTGTTTTATATCAATTTAGTACTATCTTTGTCTGCTTTTCTAAAAAATCCGGCTCTGACAGCCATTCCCGATGGTAAATAAATTACATCATTCCTCCAACTGCGCTGACTGCAATTGCAAATCTTCCATATTTAAAAATTTAACCCCTTCTGAAATAGAACTGATCAACAGCAGCCGCTTCCAGGTAAGTTATAAAGCGGGTGAGATCATTTTTAAACAGGGAACGCCTTCTCCATATTTTGTGTGTGTTACTTCCGGACTTGCTAAAATATATATTGAGGGCTATGGTAAAAATCTGATACTGGCCCTGATAAAACCGGTAGATTACATTTTTGGTCCAGGCATTTATGTCGACAACCGGCACTATTATTCAGCTTCGGCTGTTGAAGATTGTACAGCATGTCTTGTGGATGTCACGGTTTTTAAAAAAATGATCCGCGAAAACGCCGATTTTGCCGAAGAATTTATTAAACGGCTATCGCTTCAGTCCATCTTCAATTTTGATCAGGTGATCAGCCTCACCCAAAAACAAATGCACGGAAGGATCGCTGATGTGATATTTTACCTCTCCGATAAAATTTATTGTCAGAATCCGTTTGAAATGACTATTTCCCGTCAGGACCTGGCCGATCTTTCCGGGATGTCAAAAGAGAGTGCCATCAGGATCCTGAAAGAATTTAAAGAAGAAGGGATCCTGACAATTAACGGGAATACCATGGAGATCCTGAATACAAAACAACTTCGGCAGATCAGCGAAACCGGCTGATAAAACAATCACAATATAAACTTTTATTCGTCCTTTCTTTGAGAATTTCAGCCGGTAAAACCTCCCTCAATAACTTGATTTTATAACAGGATTGATATATGTCAATGAAGAATTGAGATATATCAGTTATTATATTAACAAATCTCACTGACTTATTAACAAGTCACTTCATAATCTTCGATATTTTTGTTCCCGAAACAATTTGCACAAGTTGTCTGCTGCATAAACGTATTTATTAACAAAAACTGTAAGAGTATGAAAAATCTACAAAAATTCTTTTCTACTGCCGGACTGATGATCGTGGCAGCATGTTTAATTTTAGCCTCCTGTACCAAGGAAGGACCGCAAGGCGCAGCGGGTGCCAACGGTCTCAACGGGAAAGATGGTACGGATGGCAAAGATGCAAATGAAACCTGCAAGCTTTGTCATGCAAAAGATGTTGTTGACAGGATCGCTGTTGAATTTCAAATGGCAAAACATTCGTGGGGTGAGGCCGCATTTGAAGAATCAGGAAATACAACCTGTGCTCCTTGTCATGAGCAAAAGGGATATGTATACGTATGTGTTAACAACACTGCAACTGATTTCACCTTTAACGCAACGACTAAAAAATGGGTAAATTCCTATACCGTACCTTCTTCTGAGGCGATTGGTGAACTCGGATGCTTTACCTGTCACACAAGTCTGCATACGACCTATGGCGCCGAAGACATTGCACTTACTACCGTTGCTCCCGTTCCCATGACGATGTATGGAGGTGCCGAAACCATCAACATTACTGCTGATGGCGGACGTGGAAATTTATGCGCGAAATGTCACCAGCCCCGTCCGTTGACCTGTGGTAACGACCCTTCAGGAAGGCTGCTTAATTATGACTCCGTGTTGAATTATCCCAAAGCTTTTATGTATGACAGCACTGCCGGTGCAATCAATACGATGGTAAAACCCTCCTACAGAATGCATGTTCACTATGGCGCCGTGGGTGCTGTATATGCAGGGGTAGGTGGTATTGAATATCCCGGTACCCGTACCTATGAAAATTCAAAACATACAACGGAAGCCTCCTGCCAGGATTGCCATATGGCAGATCCGATGGTAGGTGTAGCGGGAGGTCACTCATTTAACATGAGGAATGGATTAGAATCCGCCTTGGGTGGAAATACGACCTGGAACTTCAATGGTTGTAATCAAGAGAATTGCCACGATAAGGCACCTCTTAGCTCAAGCTCCGGAGATTGGAAGGATACCAGGGCTGAAATTAAAGGGTATCTGGATGATTTGGCTGCAAAAATCAACGAGTGCGGCGGCGGACATGATATTCTTCACAGGGAAGCCTCGGCTTCAAATCTTTGGTGGGGTATCACCACCAATAATTATGATGGCTATCTCGATATTTACAGTTCATCTTCGAACCCGAATGGCTACTGGAGAGATCCCTATAATTCAAGCGCAGCAAACCTGGCAAAACCGAAATTCCCCTCGTTACTGATGGTTCAGATGGGAGCTCTTATCAATTTCCAATTCTGCTTAAGAGAATATAGTCTGGGCATCCATAATACCAAATATGTAAAGGCATTGTTGATCAACACGAAGGAAGCGTTGGAGGCAAACCTGTAATTTAGGCTATTTATTCAAAAAAAGGCTTCAGCGAACCTGAAGCCTTTTTTACAATTAAGAAATTATCATCTTTGTAATTGCTCTCAAAGAACCATTATCAACGAATCATTAGTCGTTTAACCCAAAATCAATTAATTATGCAAAGCAGAACTTTGAAAAAACTGATTTCGATCTTTTTCGTGATTTTTATCTTATCATCCTGCACCAGTGACTTTATTGTTCCGGACCCGCCTGCCCCGCCGCCTGCCCCGCCTTCACCCAATGAAAACAAGATTAGTTTTTCAGGGGAGATCCAACCAATCTTTACTGCAAAATGCGGTCTTTGCCATGGAGTGGGACAGAATCCACCTGTACTTGCTGCAGGTAAGTCTTATCAGTCTTTGATGAGTATGCCCGGTATGATAGATACTGTAGTCCCCGGTAACAGTACTTTATATAAGAAAATGGCCGCCGGTGGCAGTATGGCCCAATATTGTACTAAGGCAAACGCCGATTCAACCTACAAATGGATCAGACAAGGCGCGAAAAATAATTAATCGAATTATTCACATTAATAATTAATCGAAATGCATACATATACTATGGGTAAAATGAAACGATTATTATTCGGAATCATCTTCATGATGAACGGTGCTGGTATGGTTATTGCTCAGGATTCGATCCCGGAACAACCAGCTCAAAAACCCTTGGAAAAAGCTCCATTTGAAAGCGGATATTTTATTGCAGACCAAACCGTTTCCCTTCCCCCTGCAAAGACCCTTGAATTCGTCCTCCAGCACGATTTTGGAACATTCCAGCAAAAATGGTCGGATCTATGGGGTATCTGGGGCGCTTCCAATATCCGGCTGGGTTTTAATTTCACTGTTACAAAAGATCTGCAGGTCGGTTTTGGCACCACCAAGAATAAAAGATTTCAGGATTTCAACCTGAAATACTCCATCATTCGCCAGCGGAAAGGTGGTTTCCCTGTTACTATTTCGTTTTTTGGAAATGTGGCCATAGATTGCCGGAACAAATCCTTCCTGGGAAATAATAAATTGCCTTCGGATCTCGATTTTGCTTCCCTGGTACAGGATTCCACCTTCGAATCAAATCTTATCAATGAGACTGTGAAAAACGATACGATGTTTGGAATGGACTATATATCGTATAATCAGGCAAGCGGGTTACCGGGAGCCAATAAATCTGACCTGTCCACCCTTTTCGACGAGACCTTTAAAGCATCCTACCGTTTTTCCTATTATGCCGAATTGATGTTCGCCCGCAGGTTCTGTAAAGAGTTTTCAGCACAATTGGGAATTTCCTGGGTTCATTATAACCTGGTTGACGAAACCGCAATGGAATATAACCATGTAAATGGAATGAAAAATGATAATATCAATATTTCAGGGATCGGCAGGGTCAAGATCAGCCCGCAAACTTCGATCATGCTGAGTTATTCCCAGCCCGTACTTACCTACCTTAATACTGCTCCATGGCCCAATGTCGGTCTGGGTGTTGAAATTTCAACCAGTACCCATGCCTTCCAGATATTTATGACAGCTGCAAATGGCCTGGTACCTCAGGAAACCGTTATGTATAACAACAATAATCCTTATAATGGATATATCCTTCTTGGATTCAATATAACCCGGTTGTGGACGTTTTAATCCATGACTTACTAATTATTTCTAACAACTAAAAATTACACTTATGAAATCAACACAAAAAATCGGAACAATCATGGTTGCCGCAGTCATTGCGTTATTATTCCTTTTTGGCAATGCAGTTCATGCTCAGGCTAAAGCCAAACCATGGCCGGTGCCGGATAAAGACAAATCAATGAAAGCTCCGGCAAAAGCTGACCTGGCTACAGGAAAGGAACTCTGGGCAAAACACTGCAAATCATGTCACGGAAGCAAGGGCCTTGGTGATGGTCCAAAAGCAGCCTCTTTAAAAACCCATCCCGGTGACTTTTCCTCTGCTGCATTCCAGGCAGGAACTGACGGTGAAATTTTCTTCCGTACCAACAAAGGCCGCGATGAAATGCCTGCATACGAAAAGAAAATTCCGGATGCCAACGATCGCTGGGCATTGGTTGCCTTCATGCGCACAATGAAAAAGTAGCTGCATGTTGATTCAACTATGATTCACAAAATGGGTGTAAACAGGGCTTCCCTGTTTACACCCATTTCTTTTTCCTTATCAATCCGATTAACCATCTACTCCAAAAATCATGGTTTACAAAGCAAATATCAGGCCTGCATGGGTCGTACTGGTGTTGCTGATGCTCTTTACCCTCGCGTTCACATTGGTGAAAACATCGGATACATCCCCTGTAACAAAAAAAATCCAACCTGAACAGGAAAAACCCTTAAAGATCGACCTCTCAAAGTTCAAAAATGCCGCGGAAAATGAAACGTGCCTTAAATGCCACGGCCAGTCAAAATATACCTACGAAAATCCAGAGTCAAAAAAGACGGTCACTAAACGAATGTACTCCGAACTGGTCATGAACCGTGATGTCTTTTACGTTTCAAACCATCGTGAGTTTAAGTGCACCGATTGTCATTCCGAAGATTATGCCGTGTTCCCCCATGCCGGGAACCTGCGCATGGAGGCAAAGGCTAATTGCATCGACTGCCACGGCGGAGATGAAAAATATGCCAAATTTAAATTCGAAAAGATTGAAACGGAATTCCAGGCCAGCGTCCATTCCGAAAAACATAGTGAAGATTTTACCTGCTGGATGTGTCATAATGCACATACCTATAAGATCAACGCCCGTACAAATGAGAACCTAAAAGAAACCATTATTTACGATAACCTGATTTGCCTGAATTGCCATGGAGATATTAAAAACTATCAGCTCCTAACTGCCAAAACCAAGCCCAATATCCTGCAGAAGCATGAATGGTTGCCGAACCAGGCATCACACTTTACCAATGTTCGCTGTATCGAATGTCACGCGAAAAATGAAGACACCCTGGTCGTTGCCCATCATGTGGTGACTAAAAATCAGGCTGTCAGAAAATGTGAATCCTGCCACTCAAAAAACTCCATTCTCTATGCTTCATTGTATAAATACCAGGTGAGCGAGAAAATTCAGAAAGTAGGATTTATCAAGGGTATTCTGATGGGAGAATCCACATCCATTGGCCCGGATAAAAGCAATATCCTGAATACCATAAGTCTGGTTGTATTTTGCCTTACCATCCTGGTTATTATGATCCATGCGTTTTTTCGCATAAAAAAATAAATCCCTCGTATGAACCATCAAACTGAACGACTTTATTTATATCCTGTCTGGATCAGGATCTGGCATATGACAAATGCCCTTTTCTGTCTTATATTGATCATAACCGGTTTAAGTATCCAGTTTTCAAATCCAGGAACCGTGGTAAAATTTAATGCGGCCGTTTCTGTGCACAATATCGCCGGGATCATTCTGACCATCAGCTATGCTGCTTTTTTCCTGGGAAATCTGTTTACGGCAAATGGAATCTTTTATGTAATTACCGTTAAAGGATTCTTGCTCCGGATTAAAAAGCAATTCTATTATTATACGATCGGGATTTTCAGACGAGAAGAGCCACCTTTCCCGGTAAATGACGAATACAAATTCAATCCATTGCAGCAGGTTACTTACGTTATCCTGATGTACGTCTTTGTCCCGTTTGTGGTTCTGACCGGTTGGGGACTTCTGTATCCGGAAATTATCATCAACAGCTTCTGGGGTTTCAGCGGACTTGATCTTGCCGACCTGATGCATATCACTGCAGGTTTCGCCATCAGCATTATTATGTGTGTCCATATCTATTTTTGCACCATCGGAAAAAATCCGACAAGTAACTTTAAAAGCATGATCAATGGTTATCATGAATCTCACTAAAATTAATAACGGTGGAAGAAGATTTGATTAATAACCGGAAAAACTCACGACGTCAGTTCCTTAAGAAAGGAATTATTGCCGGTGCCGGGGTAGCCATGGGTGGTGGACTTATTGCCGCGTATGCAGATGCCACAGGTACCGAAACCGGAGAGAAAGTTAAAGTACTTACTACTGAGGGTGACATCATGGAAGTAGACAGGGGACTTTTAAAACTTCCACGTGTTTCACGCGAAGAGTCCCATAATGGTATCCCCGGCCGTAAATTTGTCATGGTCATCGACCTTGGAAAGTGTAAAAACGCCAGAAAATGCGTGGAAGCATGTCAGAAAGGACATCACCTTCCCAAAAGTCAGGAATTCATGAAGGTTTACCTGCTTCAGGATTCTGAAAAAACTTCACCATACTGGTTCCCGAAACCCTGCTTTCATTGTGATAATCCGTTGTGTGTCAGCGTCTGCCCGGTTGGGGCTACCTACAAACGCTCTGACGGAATTGTGCTGATCGATAATGAACGCTGCATCGGCTGCAAATTCTGCATGACCGGTTGCCCCTATTCCACACGTGTTTTTGCCTGGAAACATTACCCTGAATTTGACGAAGACAAGGAGCCATATTCCCCTGAGGCCAGTAGTCCCGGAAAAGAAGGCACCGTATCAAAATGTGATTTCTGCCCGGATCTTATCAGGGTTGGAAAAATTCCTTACTGCGCCTCCGCATGCCCAATGGGAGTGATCTATTTTGGCGATGTCGACGAAGATACAGTCACGAACGGAACAGAAACGTTCCAGTTCAGTAAACTTATCAACGACCGTGCCGGTTATCGTTACCTGGAAACTCTGGGAACCCGGCCCTGTGTTTACTACCTTCCCCCTGTCGAACGTCAGTTCGAAGTTGAACGGGGTTTCACCGACATGGATCAGGAGGTTGTTGATCGATACAAAGACACACCATACAGTAAAAAAAATAAACCGTAACCATGGAACTACAACAAAAAGATCCATTAAGGGAATTTGCACCCCAACTTGAACGGACTTCCATCCAGGGATATGTGTGGATCGTTTTTTTACTCGCCATCATTGGATTGGGATTTTATGCTTTTCTTCAACAGGTATTTAATGGACACGAAGTTACCGGTATGCGCGACAATGTGGTCTGGGGGGTATATATCGTGAATTTTATCTTCTTTATGGGGATCAGCTATGCCGGTGCGCTCATATCCGGGACATTGCACCTCTTTAAAACCGTATGGCGCAAACCGGTTATCCGAATGGCCGAATTTATTACCATAATCTCCCTGTTGATCGGTCCGTGTTTTATCCTGCTTTGCATCGGCCGGCTCGATAAATTACACTATCTCGTATTATTCGGCAGGATCCAGTCACCCATCACATGGGACGTTATCGCCATCTCAACCGATATTTTTGGATGTTTGATTTTTCTTTATCTTGCTCTGTTACGTGACCTTGCCACACTCAGGGACTACGAATTGCTCCAACTTCCGGCTTGGCGAAAGAAGTTATACAAGATACTCGCGCTTGGATACACCGGTACGCCGGAACAACAGTTTCGGTTAAACAGAGCCACAGATATCATGGCGGCTATGGTGATATCTATCGCGATCATCGTTTACTCGGTTCTGGCCTGGATTTTCAGCGTTACCCTGCAACCAGGCTGGCACAGTACCATCTTTGGTCCCTATTTCGTTATTGCAGCCGTATATTCCGGAAGCGCCGTGTTAATAATATGTATGTGGGTTTTCAGAAAAGTTTACCATCTCGAAGAATATATTGTAAAGAAACATTTTGTCGCTGTAGGTATTATCATGCTTGTTCTTGCAGCCTTTTTCGGTTACTTTACCTTCAGCGATTATCTTACGAAATGGTATGGTTCAGAAAAAAATGATGAATTACTTATTCAATTGCTCTTTAAAGAATTCTACTGGCCTTTCATCATTTCGAATTATGTCGGCGTTCTTTTACCTCTGTTGGTGGTAGGTATCGCTAAATTCAGGACCATTACCAATATTACCATAACATCCGTTATCGTTATCATTGCGCTATGGCTCAACCGGTATATCATTGTGGTGCCAACCCTTGAATCTCCTTACCTGCCGATCCAGGATTCCAGGCCCGAATGGCTGAATTATTCCGCCACTTGGGTCGAATGGAGCCTGACCGCTGCGGGAATCGCCGTGTTTTGTCTCCTTTTCACCCTGGCATCAAAGTTTATTCCCATTGTTCCTGTATCCGGAATACAGGGTGAAGAGAAAAAAGAAGATGTTTTGATTTAATTATTCACCGGAAATACTCAAATTACCATATATGAAAAGAGTTCCCGCCTTGTCAGTATTTCTTATCACCATGATTTCCATGGCCTTTCTGCCAATGAACTCATCTGCGGAAGTAAATCCGGACTCTACTTCTACTCCGGTAGAGTCAAGATTGGTTCTGAACTATCTGTGTGGTTCTGATTCGGTTATTTTAACGGCAACACTCAGCATAAAAAAAGGAGAAGCCACGCTGGCACTGGAAAATGCCATGGTAGAATTTACAGCGACGGATGGAACCGTGAATCAGGTCGTTGGAAAAACAAAGACCGATCAGGAAGGAATTGCAGTGTATAAAGTCGCTTCAACAGAATTACCCGCTGATAAAGCCGGGATGGTTATTTATTCAGCCAAATTCTCTGGCAATGATAAATATCCAGGTGCCGATGCCTCCTTTACAGCAAAACCGGCTAAGATCCGCCTGTTTTTTAGTATTGAAGACTCCCTCAGGATATTAAAGGTTACCGCGACCCAGAAAAATGATAAGGGCGAAGAGGTCGCCATCCCAAAGGAAACGGTTATTATTTACGTACCACGGCTATTCAGCTTATTGAAAATCGGTGAAATTGCCCTGGATGATAACGGGACCGGCACTCTCGAATTTCCAAAAGAAATCGTTGGCGATACCCTGGGAAACTTAACTATATTGGCTAAAATAGAAGAACATGATCAATTTGGATTTGTTCAGGGTCGGAATGTGATCAATTGGGGTGTTCATAAACAGTACTATAAAGCTGAAGTTCCTTCCCGTGAGTTATGGACGCCGATCGCCCCTTTGTGGATGATCATTACCCTGCTTGTCATGCTGGCAGGTGTTTGGGCCCACTATATCTATGCCGTATATGAGTTGGTCATGATCAAACGCCTTAGTAAAAAAGATAAACCACTCTTTTAATTTGATTTTGTTTTCTCGGTAGCTTTGTGTCACGATGAAACAAGGTCTGGACTCCCCTGCTGTATTGGCTGCCCTTGCGAAGGGAGATATCCGTAAAGCCAATGAACTGATGCAATCAGTTTATACGATTCATGCATTGGTTATTCATGGAAACCATCTTGGCCGGGCTCTCGGATACCCTACTGCTAATATTGAACTGCTTGACAATACGCCTTTTTTATTAGCCAATGGCGTATATGCAGTAAAGGTCGAGGTAAACCGGATGATCTATAATGGAATGGCCAATGCCGGTGTGCGCCCGACAATTGCCGGTAAAACGCTTACCGTGGAAGTCAATATATTTGATTTTTCAGGCGATCTTTACGGTCAGACACTGTTGGTTTATTTTTTTCATCGGATCCGTGATGAAAAAAAATTCGACAGCCTCGACCATCTGGTACAACAGATTCATCTGGATAAAAAAGTGGCGATGAAATTACTTTCCTGATTGTACCAGCCTGATACCGATTCCCAAAATACCCTCCGTGATCAATCTCGGAGTAAGATTTTCAATTTCAATTTTCAACGTTCCTGGCCTGGTCAATTTAATCTCTTTCTTCAGTAAAATGGTTCCGGTACAAGAATCTTTGTTGCATTCGATGCAAAACACTCCTGATTCCAATTTCACCGGTAACTGATATTCGTTTATCCGCTCCTCCCCCGATGGTGTGTTCATGATCATATTGAAATCCAACGTTTCGTATTGAAAATCGGGAGAGAACCGCGAAAACAGATATACATTGTATGTATTGGCTTTTTCAACCGGCAGTTCAAAACTCAGTAAATTAAATCTCGGCCATGATTTATCAGGAAACCGGTGATACAACTCCTTGTTTTCTTTTTTGGTGCATCCGGTACCAGGAAATACAACCATGGCTGAAAACAGGATCAGAAGAACCGCTATTTTATGTTGTCCCTGTTTTGACTTGTTGATCATCCGTTGGGAATTTAATGATGAATGTTGTTCCTTTCTGTTCTGTGGAAGTAAATGAAATTTCTCCGTTCATACCCTCCACGATCCCTTTTACGATGGCAAGACCAAGTCCCATTCCACTTGTTTTTGTCGTAAAATCCGGTTGAAAGATCCGGCTGGTCCGTTCAGCCGATATGCCACAACCATTATCCGATACCTTTATAATAAACTGCAGATGTTCTTTACCAATGTGAATACATATTATTCCGTCACGGTGATCGCCAATCGCCTGAACTGCATTATTCAGCAAATTTGTAAACAAACGGATTAGTTGAGACCGGTCTCCTGAAATAATTGTATCAGAACCATCCGTTTGAAATTCATACTTTATCCGGGTAGTATCCTGATATAAGGAAAGAACAAACATGATAACCTCCTCCAGACTGATCCGTTTCAATACCACAGCCGGCATTTTTGCAAAATCGGAAAAGTCAGAAGCAATAACCGATAATGCATCTATTTGTTCCACAATAGTTTTTGTAAATCTGGCTAAACGGCTGTCCCAATCCGGTGCCTTTTCATTCCACGCTTTCTCCAGGTATTGAGCGCTGAGCTTCATCGGTGTCAATGGATTTTTTATCTCATGGGCCACCTGCCTGGCCATCTCACGCCAGGCACTTTCACGTTCCGACCGTGCCAACATTTCGGCGCTCTTTCCAAGTTCATCGATCATCATGTTGTAAACCGATACAAGCTGACCGATCTCGTCGTTATGGCTCCAGTTTATTTTTTCATTTACCTTGCCAAGCCGAAGTTGGGATATTTTACCGGCAAGCATGGCCAGCGGTGCAGTTATGTAGTTAGATATCAATGCAGTAACAAGAATTCCAAACAAAATCAATAAAATATAGACATTGAGAAAGGTAACAAGGAATGAAGATATTTCCTTTTTAGCTTCATCCTGCTTTGCGAAATATGGAAGATTCACAAAGCCAAGCAGTTGATCACGCTCATTATAAAATGGAAGATAGGCTGAATTGAATTGCATCGCGCCGATCAGCTCATTGTGTACAAAAATGGAATTCTTTTCAAGAACCAATTTTCGAAAGGCCTTTGCATCCATTCTTTCTGACAGCATTCCTTCCTCAAATATCTGCGGCCGGCTCGACGAGATCAACATCCCTTTGTCGTTATAAACATTAACATCCGTAAAGAAAACGTTGGACAATTTAACCAGGAAATCTTCCAGGGTGCTTTTTGCGACCTCCCCCATATCCCGGTATATACCGTACTTGTGCTGGACTTCAACGACCACAGAATAGGCTCTTTCCCGAAGGCTATCCACATTCTTTTTTAAGTTGATCTGAACGATATTGATTCCCTGGACAATACCTATAGCCAGCATGGTCATAACAAGGATACCGATCAGTAAAAAATGAAGTCTGTTTCTCAGGCTTGCCGGGAAAAAGTTAAAATTCATCGGAAAATGGATCACCCCAGCAATGAGCAATGCAATAGCGGAAAACAGAATGAACAGGTAAGAAAATGGTGTAGCAAATGTCAGAAAATTGCCATCCGTTTTACTTATTAACAAAGTGTCTGAATTGTTGATACGATACTGAAAATGAATCAATTTGTCCTCAGTAAAGGATTGATTTACCCGGGATAATTTTTTATATTGTGCTAGTTCTGTTTTGTAACCCACTGAACCCGATGCACGAACCAGCCTTCCATGTTGAAATAATCCGTAAGAATAATCCAGAAGGTCAGGAACATCCACCCTGGTCATATCCATCAGTAAACTTGGGTAACCAGGATCGGGATAACCGTTTTTCAAATTAAATTCGATGAATAAGACTGGCTGCATTTCAGAATTGGTTTCAGATGGTTTAGCCGATAATATTGCGATGTAGAACTCTTTTCCAAAACCATAATCCAAAAAGAACAGATTCGGGAGCGCCGTAACCTTTCCATAGTTACTGATGATTGCACGAAAATAGTCATTGCAGTTAATCAGATATCCTTGTGGCTGAATGCGTAATTCCTTCAATGGATCACAGATTGTGACCTGTATTTGATATTTCTTCCAATAATCTTTAAAATATTGTGATTTCAGGTAATTGATCATCGTGTCCCAGTTGAGTTGGATACCACCCAAATCCTGGTTCATCCATCGACTCAGGATTGAATCTGCAAGTATTCTGCGCTCAACTTGTTCATACAGGACTTCTGTGACCGGATTTCGCTGAGTCACTAATTTACCGGCTAATAGACTTAATTTTTCTGTTTCCTTTCTTTTATTTGACCCATTCAGTAAAAATGTCGCGAAAACCGTATAAAAACAAAGAAAGAACAGAAGATTCTGAACCGGGAACAAAGTCCTTTTCCGGAATTTTACATACCAATATGAAATAACATAAATAACGAAAAACAACGTGATCATGAAATCTGAATCCCACCCGGTAAACCAGCAGATCACAAGATAGATACCGACCACGGCGATAACAGGGAAAACAAGCCATTGCGGTTGTTTTATTGCCAGGTAAATAGCATCAAAAACCTTTGCTGAAATCAGCCACAGGGATCCTAACAAAGCTGCAATAATAAACAGTCCAAACATGCTTTCATAAGTCAGCGCCGAAATATTGTGTAAATTCAATGATAAGGATGAATTGATCACAAGGTCTGTCGTGAAATAACCAACAGCCTGAAAGAGAATAAGAACGGTGAACAGAGCCAGGGCAATCCATGCAAAGTGATGGTATCGCCTGAAAAATTCTTGTCGGGGTGTTACAGTGCTCTTTTTATAAATCACGAATGATATAATGACCAGCATCAGTACGTTCATGGTAAAATCACCCAGCGAAGGAAGGAATGCTGAGGATGAATACCACGCCGGCGTGAACAATTCCGTGTGATATATTTCAGCAGGAAAACCGGAAAATATTTGGACGATCCTTAAAAACACGATCGTGGCTGCAAAAGTTATCACAAGTATATTTTCCCGGGTCTTGAACCAGTCCCATCCGGATAAAAACTGCAATATGAAATAAAGCAACCCCAGTGAACCAAGGATGAACAACAGGAATATAATTCCGGCGAATCCATCAGACCGCGGTTGAAATTTGTTAAACTCCAGATTGAATAAACAGGTTTTGTCACCGGAATAAACCGGGTATGTCCCGGTTTTCGTTGTGATAGAGACTGATGCCGGGCATTTAAAACGAGGTGAAAACTGATTTTTAATGAATTCGTTCTGAAAGGGGAATTCGCTTTTTATCAGGTAACTTCCCAGAAATAGAAATTTCCCCTTTCTTTCGCAATGAAATCCATACCATCCATTCTTTAACTCAAGGGAAAAGTTGTTTTTCAAACAGGTTTTATTGAATCCAACCGGAAGTATGACACTATTGTTATTCCAATAAATCAATGTGTCGTCTTTATAGACAAACAGGAAAATTTCACCATGATCATTCCGGTCTCCATTCGGATCCATTTCTTGAAGCGATCCGGTTTTCGTGATCGTGTCAAAAGTGGAGATCAATTGTTTAACCTTGTTTTTTGAATCCGATTCTATGTCCGTAATTTCTTTTTGAATTTCTTGGTAAATGTGTTGCGGATTATTCTGATGATTTGAATACCGGCGAATACCTATTATTGAGCAATAGAACAATACCGCCAGCAACAACCAGGGAATTCCCCTAAACCAAAGGGTATTTTGATTCAATTTCACTAAATTTCAGATTTACAACACAATACAATTTGGCTATCAGGATGCCTATAAACACATTTCAAGGACTTGTTGATGGATTATTATCAAAACACCCATCTCACTGCTCACAGAGGTTAAAATTAAGTTTTTTTCATTGAACAGACGAAAATCTGACTGGAATAGCCCCGGCCGGGTTTCCAGGCATGCATATTTGACCGGAAACCATTGATGATGGAAATGAAATAATTATTTTTCCCTGACCGGTATTTTTCACTCAGCATGGAGACATAAAAGGCGTCAAGTTTTTGAGGAAGCATTGTCAGAATTTCAAATCCATGATTTGTCAGCAATTTCTTCATGGTAGATTCGGTAAAATGATAAAGATGCCTCGGTACGTCATAAGCTGCCCAAAAATTTCCATATTTACCTGCATCCCATGAATTACAGTTCGGTACAGCCACAATAAGTATCCCATTCCGGCTAATCAGGTATTTTACCATCTCAAGTGTTTCGTTCAGGTCGTGAATATGTTCCAACACATGCCACATGGTAATACAATTACATGATCCTTTATCCGCCGATAATTCCGCCAGTTCACAGAAGACAGGTGTTTTATTTTCCTGTTGTGCGAAAACACGTGCTTTTTTATTGGGTTCAATCCCTGTGACTTCGAATCCCCTTGATTTACAATAATTCAGAAACTCTCCGGTACCACATCCGATATCCAGGATTTTGCCTGGTCCGGCGTATTTATAAACAATTTTATACTTTTTTAAAATTGAAAAACGTCGTGCAAGTTTGTAAACACGGTTAATAAATTTAGCTTCAGCGGCATTGTGCGATATATACTGATCCGACTGATAGTACCTTCCGATTTCAGATTTATCTGGTCTTGGATTGACAAATTTAAAACCACAATTATTGCATTTTTGAATTGAAAACTCCTCGCTGGTGAGAAAATAGTCTTTCACATCAAATAAAAGTGAAAAATCACTTTTTTCACAAACCGGACAGATCAGGATTTTTTCCTTCATTTTATTGGAGTTTCACGTGAAACATTAGCGACCCAGGTAGACGATCAGTACAGCGATATCAGCAGGGGATACTCCGCTGATGCGTGATGCCTGCCCAATAGTACGGGGTTTGACCCTGTTTAATTTTTCCCGGGCTTCATGCGATAGAGAGGTCAGTTTCGAATAGTCATAGTCGCCTGACAACGAATAATCTTCAAGATTAGCCAGTTTATCTACCAGTTCCTGTTCTTTCATCAGGTAAGTTTCGTACTTGATTTTTAACTCTGTCTCCTCAATTATATCTTCATTAAGCAACCCGTTTACCTCCGAATAATTCCTGATCTCTTCAACCGCCCCGATCATATCTTTAAGGAATAATTGTGGTCGTAGTAAAACGTTGGATGCTTTTTGCTTTTGAACAATGGGGTTGGTTTTTTTATCCACCAGGAGGCCGTTAATTTGTGCTGGTTGTAAACTAAGGCTATTTAAAAAAAACATAAATGTACTTACCTTCCGGTATTTTTCCTTCATTGTTTCAACCCTTTGCTTTGAAGCCAGGCCAATCTGATGCGATAACATGGTCAATCGTTGATCGGCATTATCCTGCCTTAATAAAATCCGGTATTCTGCCCTGGAGGTAAACATCCGGTACGGCTCCTCTGTTCCCTTGGTTATCAAGTCATCGATCAAAACGCCAATGTAAGCATCAGAACGTTTTAAAATAAACTCTTTTTCCTTGTTGATCTTCAAATGAGCATTGATCCCGGCCATCAAGCCCTGGGCTGCAGCCTCCTCATAACCGGTCGTACCGTTTATCTGTCCGGCCAGGTAAAGGTTTTCAATCAGCTTTGTTTCAAGCGAGAAATGCAACTGATCCGGTGGAAAATAATCATACTCTATGGCATAACCCGGCCTGAAAAATTTAGCTTTCTCAAAACCCTTCACCATCCTCAAAGCTTTAAACTGAACTTCTTCCGGAAGGGAGGAGGAGAAACCGTTTACATAGTATTCAACCGTGCTCCAGCCTTCGGGTTCAATAAACAATTGATGCCTTTCCCTGGCCGCAAAACGATCAATTTTATCCTCAATGGATGGACAATAGCGGGGACCCCGGCCTTGAATCCTGCCCGAAAACATGGGCGATTTATCGAATCCGGTACGGAGAATATCATGAACTTGTCCGCTGGTATATGTAAGCCAGCAACTTCTCTGTTTAAGAAGGGGTGGGGTGTTTGTATAAGAAAATTTTCCAGGTATAGCATCCCCGGGTTGTTCATCCATTTTATTAAAATCAAGGGATCTGCCATCAACCCGTGCAGGAGTTCCTGTTTTCATCCTGTTTGACAAAAAACCAACCTCTATCAACCTTTTTGTCAAATCTTTTGATGCACCGTCTCCCATTCTTCCACCTGAAAAATGCTTTTCACCAATATGGATCAGGCCGTTTAAAAATGTTCCGTTTGCAAGAATAACGGCTTTGCATTTGAATTTTATACCCAGACCGGTTATTACACCGCAAATTTTTCCGTTTTTTATTTCAATATCAACCACGGAATCCTGCCAAAAATCAACGTTTCTAATATTCTCAAGAATGTTCCGCCATTCGACTGAAAACAAAACTCGGTCGTTTTGTGCTCTCGGGCTCCACATAGCAGGCCCTTTGGAACGGTTCAGCATCCTGAACTGAATCATGGTATGATCGGTGACAATGCCGGAATATCCACCCATTGCATCGATTTCTCGAACAATCTGACCTTTTGCAATGCCCCCCATCGAAGGGTTGCACGACATTTGGGCCATGTTCAACATGTTCATAGTGATCAATAAGACTTTCGACCCCATATTGGCTGCGGCTGCGGCTGCCTCACACCCGGCGTGTCCTGCACCAACAACAATTATATCATATTTTTGCATTTTCTTTTTCCTGCCGTTTCACGTGAAACAATTCATTTCAATCAACTTTCCAAAGCAATAAAGCCTGTTGTCAGGATGATTTGACAATGCCCGATTACCATCTGGTAACGACATTTACCCAATAAACCGCAAAATTACAATTAATTAAAACAGCGTCATGGTCCTTTCATGTGCAACGCCTGAATAACAAGAAAAAATCCGGGGGAGGGAGGTCGATCGAATTGTCGCGGGTTATGGATAATTTGATTACAACAGGGCAAGATACAAATTCTCTTTTTTTGTCATTATTATCTTGTCTGATTTCGATGAATCATTGTATCCTGTTAAATGCAGGATGCCATGAATCATTACCCGATGTAACTCATCTTCAAATTTTTGATGGTACTTTATTGCATTCTCCCGGACTCGTGGCAGACTGATGTATATGTCGCCACATATCAATCTGTCCACATTGCTGAACGAAAAAGTCAGAATATCGGTTAAAGTCTTGTGATTTAGGTATTTGTAATTCAGATCCTTTAAGAAAGCATCACTACAAAGGATAAAATTGATATCTCCGCAAACTTTACACTCCTTTTCGATGGCATCAATGATCCATTTGCGGAGTTCCGCTTTTCTACGAATTACATACGAGAGATTTTCATTGAAAAAGTTAATTACACAACTCATTTTCTATGAATAACAATATCCTTTTTATTCCAGTATTCTTTCAGTTCGTTGATCCGCTGCAACGACTTTTCATAATTCATGCTGGAAACATAAAAAACGAGTACAATACTTTTTGCATTGACCGATATGGTAATTTCGTCGGTCAGGGCCTTGATAATAAAAATATCTCTCGAGAGTTTGTGTTTTCTGATTTCCCTGTCAAGCATATCTTCATTATCAATCATGCTTTCCTCACTGTCGGCCAATTTGATTTTAAAGACCAACCCCTTGGAATTGCGATCAAAGCTGATCACTATGATACCTTTGTCCGATGAATCATTTAATGAAAACAGGATACCTGCTGCTTCAGTGGTTGCAAGCAGAACATTGCCAAAATATTCATTGTTGATATTGTAGTAGTCGCAAATTTCTTCAACAAACCGTTCCAGTTTTGAAATTTCCTTTTTTCCGGTTATAGTTAGTTCCCTGTAGTCCCGTTTCATATCAGTTTTCAATTTTAACAATATAACTGTTCACTTTGTTTTTGTAGAACGAATTTATACCAGGTAAGATTAATTGAATATTATCCTGACTCGCTCTTTTTTTACTGTTATACTGATAATTTTGCGCAGGGTTACTGTTTTGTTGAGTTTTTGCTTCAGTTGATTCTCTTTTTTCCTCCTGATCTCGCATTTGCTCGGCTTTTTCCGATTCCAAAAGCCGCATCATGATTTTTTGCTGTCTTCTGATGGTTTCCTGAGTGATCCTTTTGTTTATCAAGTCCTTTTCTATTTGTTCCATGTCCTTGGTCGCTTCATTCATCGACCCCTGATCCTTAACGCCTTTCAGACCCATTTCATCCTGGTATTTCTGCATTTCATTTCTTAAGGCTTCCTGTTGAGCGGCAAGCTTTGCAACCTCCTTACTCATTCCTTTCTCGCCTTGTACGTTCGCATTCCCATCCTTTTTAAGACCTTCCATTCCGGCTTTCAATTTTTCGAGCTGCTTGCCAATATTCTGTTGAAGGTCTTTCATGGATTTTGCCGACATTTTACCTTTTCCTTTTCCCCCGGGATTGGGACAGGATTTACTGCCTGCTTTCGCGCTCATACTTGATGCCATTTTCTCATTCATTTTCTGCAATGATTCATTCAGCAACAATGCGAGATTGTTAATAGATGTCATCGCAAATTGCTGCTTTGCTACCGCCATATTTATATTTCTTGTATCCATCGATTCCAGCGCAAGTTCTATATTCAGGTTTATCGCGGCAATTTCTTTGGTAATAATCGGTTTGATCATGATCTGTCGCCTGGCAATGGCGTTTAAAGAATCCTGAACCACTTTCATCTTTCCACTAAATTCCTTCTGCCGGTAAACCAGTTCTATATACCTTGGATCGTTTCGTGCGATCTGCCGGGTTTTGGAAATCATTTCTTCCTGATCAAAAGAAAGCCTTACCAGATTTTCGAGGATCATCCGGATATTCGCGGCATCCTCCTCCAGTTGTTCATCTTCATTTTCTTCCTGCGATGCTTCCATTTGTCTGGCAAGGTCCTTCATATGCCTGGCTGCCTTTTTCTGAGTCCCGGTAGCTTCTTTGTTTTTTTTGTCCTTCAGATTCTTTGAACTTTCTGAAAGGCTTTTTTGGATGCTGTCCTGCTTGTCCTTGGTATTGCCCAATTCCGCGGGAGTTTCCAATTGTTTTCCTTCCTGCTCCAATTCCTTTATCTGGTTGGAAATACTATCGGCTTTTTGGTTAATCTCATTTTGCTTTTCAAGCAACTTCTCAGTGTCCAGGTTTTGTTTCTCTGTGTTTTCGGCTAATTTCTCTTGATTTTCAGCATTTTTACGTAAATCGTTGATGGTGGATTCAAGCTTCCGGTCAAATTCAATTTGTTTCATCAGGGCAAGGTTCCGGTCTAACTGTGTCTCAAGTTCCTTGTTCGATAGCTTCATTTTCTCCAACAGGTTTCCAAGCTTTTCCTTATCAATTTGTTTCAGCAGGTCCTTCATTTCTTGTATCATTTTTTTCATCTCCTCCGTAAGCAATTGATCCATCAGTTCATTCAGTTGTTTCTGTTTTTCGATGATCCTTTCACTTGTCTCAAGATATTTTTCTTCAGCAGCAATATTTTCAGCATTCTTCTTCTTTATCTGTTCAACTTTTTCTTCAATGGCCTGGTTTGCCTTTATCAGATCCTCCATTTTTTTCTTTTCCTGCCAGGAGATCGAGGTCTGATCAACCAGTTTTTTATTCAGTTCTTCCATCGTTTTCTTCATTGCTTTCGCATCCATGAGACTTTTTTCGATATCCTGGTTCATCAAATGCTCATTCATATCGGTACGATGGGCAATTTCCTCTAAGGTAGGAGTGGAGATGGTCTTTAATTCAGACCTTGTTGATTTCGCCCCGTGAATTCCGTCATTATCCCATATTTCAAAATAATACTGCATATTCTGGCCTGCAACAGGCAATAACTTCAATAAGTCTGCCGCATAGTAAAACACCTGGTTGTTCACCGACTTTTCAATGGGTATAACTTCTGTTTTAACCATTTGCCCCGCGGTATCTCCCTTTGAGAAAATAGTGTATTTGAAACTTAGTTCTGTAAAACCATAATCATCCTTGATCGTTCCCCTGAAATAAATGTTGGTCGCCAGGGCTGAATCAACCGACTCGGTTACAAAAACGGAAGGGAATCCATCATTGATCACATTGATCCGGTACTTCAGCGAATCGGCCAGATATGTATTCGAATTAACGGGGGTAATGCTGTAGGGGGATGATCTTATTATTCTATTGGTATGGGAAAAAACATTCTTTTTTTCTTTTTGAAGAATTATTAATTCATTATCAAACCGTAATTTAATTGCTGATACATCTTTGGTGTAAAATTTCCATGTGATTACCGAACCTTCAGGGACTACAAAATCACCCTGGTTTTCATATTTTTCATCCGGTTTATTGATATAGGCCGGGAAATTTACAAGGACGTCAAAGTTCAGGATAGTCGGTTTTGGAAATACCATTAATTCATACTCTTCTGTATTAAAATCGTTTGTAGCAATTCTGAATGTGATGTTACCCTGTAATGATTTGAACAGGTAAGAGTAAATAAACCCTTTCCTGGGCTCCATCTTGAAAATGCCGTCTTTTGTCTTTACATATACTTCAGATGGAATTTCCGTCCCTGTAATTTTCACCAGCAATTCGAAATCTTCCTGTTGAATGGCGGTCAGGTGTTTATTCTGGAGGTCTATTCTGTAGGGCAAAGGAATTGTAAATGCCTGGTTAAACTGCAGAATACGCCGGGTGGGATCGGAAATTGTATTGGGTGAAATTACGACCAGAAAGATAATGATTGCGGCAGGGATGAAGAAATAACGCAGGAATCGTAGGTTCTTGCGGAAATCAATGATCACACTGAACTGGAAAACCTTCAGGGAATTGGTTTTCTGTTCAATGCTCGCAGAAAGAAGACCGGAATTTTCTCCTGCTATTTTCTGTTGTTTAATAAGTTGCAGGGTATTGAGCAATTTATCCTGGATTTCAGAAAAATGAGTACCGATGATCCTTGCCGCCTGATCATGGGAAATAATTTTCCCGATCCTGATCAATTGCAGCAATGGAAATACGATCAACCTTGCCACCAGGAAAAGAACCAGGCCCAGAAATGTGAAAAACAGCAACATTCGTATTGCCTTGCTGAAATAAAAGAAATATTCCATGGAAACAAAAACCAGATAAAAAACGGCCAGAAGGGTCAGGGACCATAATACCCCCCTGATTATCCGGTTTTTATAATATTTCCGGATAAAATGATCCAGTTTTCTAATGAGTATCTGGTTGTCCGACATTTTGTTAACTTATCAGGGTAATAACGGATTGCAAAAATGTTTAGTATCTTATTGCAAAAGTACGAATATAAGCAGTGAATGATTTTCTTAATGGTCAGAATAGCTTAATTTTGTACCTGATTAACAGAACTGCTCATGGTAACTGCTCCCGTCCGCGTCCGATTTGCCCCCAGTCCGACCGGTCCTTTACACATCGGAGGTGTCAGGACCGCCTTATATAACTTCCTGTTTGCCCGGAAACTAAATGGGACTATGATTCTAAGGATTGAGGATACCGACCGTAACAGGTTCGTTCCGGGGGCCGAAGATTATATTGTGAACTCACTTGCGTGGTGTGGTCTTGATTTCGACGAAAGTCCTGAAAAGGGTGGCCCTTACGCCCCGTATCGTCAATCGGAACGTACTGAAATTTACAAGGATTATATTGAACGGCTGATCGAAAGAGGCCATGCTTACTATGCTTTTGACTCAGAGGCTGAATTAAATGCCCTGCGTGAGAAGGGAAAAGCAGATGGGACGGGTACCTTTCAATATGATCATAACATCAGGAAATCACTGAAAAATTCGCTGGCACTTCCGGAAGTGGAATGGAAAAAAATGCTGGAGGCAGGTTTTTCCTATGTTATCCGGATAAAAATTCCGGAAAATGAACAGGTGACTGTACATGACCTGATCCGGGGTGATGTTGTTGTGAATACTTCAAACCTGGATGACAAGGTATTGTTCAAATCCGACGGACTACCCACCTATCATCTGGCCAATGTTGTGGATGATTTCCTTATGAAGATCACCCACGTGATCAGGGGGGAAGAGTGGTTGCCCTCGGCTCCTCTTCATGTTTTGCTATACCGTTTTTTCGGATGGGAGGATGTAATGCCCCGGTTTGCTCATCTTCCGTTGATCTTAAAACCCGATGGAAACGGAAAATTAAGCAAACGTGATGGCGACCGGTTGGGCTTCCCGGTATTCCCGGCAGAATGGAAAGATCCTGAAACCGGAGATATCTATGCAGGATACCGGGAATCTGGCTATCTGCCCGAAGCAGTTATCAACATTCTGGCGCATCTGGGATGGAATCCGGGAACGGAACAGGAATTATTCCCTATACATGAATTAATTCAGGAGTTTTCTCTGGAAAGAATTGTAAAACACGGATCTAAATTCGATCCTGAGAAGGCCAGATGGTTCAATCACCAATACCTGCAAAAGAAATCAGACCATGAGCTCACGCTTTTACTGAATCCCTGGCTGGCGCAGCATGGCGTATCAGCATCCGCTGAATTCCAGGAAAAAGTGATCCATCTGGTCAGAGAGCGTGCTTTTCTCATTCCCGATTTGTGGAACAACTCCTGGTTCTTCTTTGTCCGGCCGCAACAATATGATGAGCAGGTATATCAAAAAATCTGGCAACCGGGAACTACAGGATGGTTAAGGGATTTTGCCATACAAGCTTCGAAGCTGGTTGAATTTGACAAAGACGCCATGCATTTGCTTATCCAGGACTTTATAACGAAGAACGGCATTAAAATGGGACAGTTGATGACTCCGTTGCGGTTACTGCTGGTTGGTTCAAATCAGGGTCCCGCGATCATGGATATGGCTGAAGTTTTGGGTCAGGAGGAATTTCTTCACAGGATAGGATCCGGCCTCGAAATGTTATCCCGTTAACCGTTTGAAGAAATCCCTGATGAGAAGCATAAGGTCCTCATTTTTAATTATTATCCTGATCTCTTTTTCCGGAAACCTTATTTGCCAGGATGTTGTTGCTGTTTTGGACCGGATCTATGGCCCGGATCAAACACTCTTCAATGGTAAAAAATACACCTATTATCCTCCTCCCGGTACCGAAAGACACCAATATCTGTTTTCACCGGATTTTGTTGAAGGAAGTGTAACGATCAAAGGGAAAAACTATAACGATGTAACACTGAACTATGATATTTTCAATCAGCAGCTTTTACTACAGTTTCCTGATAAAAATGGTCCCAGGAACAGGATAGAAGTTTCAAAAGCGCGGTTAGAAAGTTTCCGTCTGGGGAATATGAATTTTGAATACCTCAAATTGGAGAAGGAACCGCGTTTCTTCCAGGTGCTGGGTCAAAGCCCGGTACAGATCCTTTATTACTGGCGGAAAAACCTCGATGTGAATGGCATCATCGGATCGTATCATCTCACCTTCACCCGTGCTGTAAGGGATTCTTTTATCCTGAAGGATGGGCAGCTCAAACCATTCAATACCAAACGAAAACTGATTACACTCTTTGATCCCGGAATCCGGCCGGAAATAAAAAGTTACCTCAGGAAAAACAAAGTCAACGTGAAAAAAGCTTCTGATCGGGTAATAGAGGAGATGCTCGTCTTTATTGCCAATCTCAAATGAAACAATGAAATTCCTCCTGTTCATACACTTGTTGTTTTTTAACTTTCCTGCCCAGGAAGAGGGTCCGGATACCCTGGTTTCATGCCATTTCAGAGAATTGCCGTTCAATGAGTTCTGCAATTATATATACAAGGAATCCAGGGTGAAAATATTTTATAATGCTACCCGGTTAAATGAAATGAAAATAACCATAGATGCAGATAATATCACTGTGAGATCCGCTGTTGAAATGGTTCTTGATGGAACGCAACTTAAAGTATCCATGTGGAATGATAACCTGGTCATAATGGCAGGACAAATACGCCCGGAGAGATTGCCTGATTTTGAGAGTCAGTCACTGCGTCCCGACAGTCTCGCTCCCGGTGCAAGGGCACGAACCCAGAGCGAAGAGCGTTATCTTACCGGTAGAAAAGTTGATGCGATGCAGGTTCTGCGGGTAGGCAAAAAAGGAGCGGGAAGCAGTTCCAGGGTGAACATTCGGGGCCGGATCACCGAACAGCAGACCGGAGAAGCACTGATTGGCGCAACGATGTTCCTGGAGGAGACAAAAGCCGGTGCGGCCACCGACCAGAACGGCTTTTTGAGCCTGGTTCTGAAACCAGGCAGTTATACCGCTGTTTTTACCTTCATGGGATTTGAAAAAAAGAAATATTTTCTTGAAGTCCTGTCCGGCGGCGAGTTCAGCATCGAAATGAAGAAGTCGGCCATACAGATGAAGGAGGTGGTTGTTTTCGGCGACCAGCAGATGAATTTCCGGTTCAAAGCACCCGGGTTGGAAAAAGTATCGGCCAAAGCGATCAAGGAGATCCCGATGATGATGGGTGAGCGAGATATTCTGAAAGTGTCGGAGATGATGCCGGGTATTGTCACAGTAGGTGAAGGCTCGGCCGGACTTAACGTCCGTGGCGGAAACTATGACCAGAATGCTTTTTACATCAACAGGATACCCATTTACAATACTGCTCATCTTTTTGGTTTCTTTCCTGCTTTCAATGCCGATATCATAAAAGATTTCTCCATTTACAAAGGGTATATTCCTGCCCAGTATGGCGGACGTTTAAGCTCGGTATTCAACATCATCGGACGGCAGGGTAACCGTAAACGTTTTACCGCTCATGGTGGTATCAGTGCTGTGGCTGCAACCCTTTCGGTGGAGGGACCGCTTAAAAAAGACACCAGTTCATTTCTGCTGAGTGGCCGGTATCTTTATTCCGACTGGATATTGCAAAAACTCAGTGATCCTGTTATCCGCAACAGTACTGCGGGTTTCAACGATCTCTCGGCAGCCTGGAACTACGATTTCAGAAAAAGCCAGTTATCGCTATTCGTATACCACAGCCAGGATGAGTTCAAACTTTCTGATATCAATTCCTATAAGTATTCAACCAATGGTGCTACGGTCAATTTCAGCCATTATTTCAGTACCAGTATGAGTGGGGACTTTTCCATCACCGGATCCCAATACGCGTTCAACACCATTGATCAGCAGGAGCCACCTACGGCTTATCAGCATTCATATGTTATCGGAGATTACAGGATCAATGCTGATTTTACGCACGACCTAAGTTTCACCAATACCCTTCAATATGGTGCGGGATTGACCTTTTACAAACTTGACAGGGGAACTGTGATGCCTTATGGTGAAGAATCTCTCAGATTGCCCGTGGGTCTTGGTAAAGATCAGGGCATTGAAAGCGCGCTCTATTTATCCGACTCTTACGATGTTCTTCCATGGATCAACTTATCCGCCGGCTTCAGGCTTACCCTTTTCAACCCGCTTGGACCAAAGACTGTTTACACCTATTATACCGACGCTCCAAAAGATCCGCGGTATATCAGTGACACTCTCCTGTTTGGAAACGGCCAGGCCATCAAATGGTATTTTGAACCTGATTTCAGGGCGGCATTAAACATTCGTACGGATAAAAACGGCACCGTGAAGGTTGCCTTCAACCAGATGCATCAGAATCTGTTCGTATTGAACAATACCATTGCACTTTCTCCAAATTCCCAGTGGAAACTGGCTGATTACAATATTCCCCCTGCCAGAAGCAACCAGGTTTCTGCCGGGGTTTTCCGCACATTTTCCCTTCCGGGACTGGAAACATCTCTCGACCTTTATTACAAACGAACCGTTAACTACCCGGAATTCATTGACGGGGCAGATTTCCTTGGTAATCCACTCGTAGAAACCACGGTTTTACCCGGTAACCAGAATGCCTACGGGATTGAATTTCTGCTCCGCCGCAACAGCCGGAAGCTGGAAGGATGGCTTTCTTATACCTTTTCGCGTTCTATCGTGAAGGTAGACGGTGATCAACCCTGGGAGAGAATCAACAATGGACTTGCCTACCCGGCCAACTATGACATACCCCATGTATTGAACACAGTGATCATTTACCATTTCAGCCGCAGGGTGACTGCTTCCGGGGTGATTACCTACCAATCCGGCAAACCGGTGACATACCCCGTTTCGGTCTATTATATTAACAGTGTCCCTTATGTTGATTATTCCGATCGTAACGAATACCGCATTCCTGACTATTTCAGGCTCGACCTTTCACTGACCATCGAGGGGAGTCTCAGAAGAAATAAATTTATTCATAATTCATTGGTATTTAACCTATATAATGTAACCGGAAGGGATAATCCCTATTCTGTATACTTCAAACTGGAAGACGGAAAAATAAAGAGCTACCAATATTCGGTAATTGGAGTCCCTGTTTTTACGATCACCTGGTTGTTCAAACTCGGAAATTATGCAGCGGATTAAAAATATCACATTCCTATTTGCCCTGTTGCTGCTTTTTTCATGCATCAAAGCTTATGATCCTGTCATAGAAAGTAATGATGCGAACAAGTATGTTGTGTCGGGCCATATAACCGATACAGAAGGCTGGCAGGAGGTTTATGTTTCTTTGTCTTCTCCCATCGAATCTCCGGAATATATTCCGGTATCGGATTGCCAGGTAAAGATCGTGGATGACAGGGGCAATATATTTTCGCTGGACGAAGACATCCCCGGGCAGTATCGTGTATGGATGGAACAGGTTTATCTGATGCCGGGCACCTCATATAAAGTCAGTGTCACAATCCCTGGTGGGGAAGAATTGGTGTCGGGATTCGATAAGATGCCCCGGTGCCCCATCCTGGATACGGTTTATTATTCAATTGTCACAATTCCGACGACCGATCCTGCTGTAAACCCGGAAGTGTTGCAATTTTACGTGGATCTGAATGCAAAAGGTGACTACAGTCAATATTACAAATATGAGGTAGAGGAAACCTGGGAGTACCATGCCCCCCGTCCTGCAGAGTACTATTATGACGGCACACATCATCAGATCATCCCTCCAGATTCTTCCAATAAAATTTGCTGGATCACCGTACCAGTAAAGAATGTCTTTACGATATCAACCAGAAGCCTTTCTCAAAACACGTACAAACAATACCCCTTGCACCATATCGACGGTCACAGCGCACGCCTCGGGATCCTTTACAGTATGTTGGTTCATCAACTTGCACTCAGTGAGCAGGCCTATAATTATTGGGAGCAATTGCGTATCAACAGCAATGATCAGGGTGGCCTTTATGAAAAACAACCCCTTGCCATTAAAGGCAATCTTCGGAATGCAAACAACCCCGAAAGGGAGGTTTTGGGATTTTTTTATGCGGCGTCAGAGTCGGCCAGAAGATATTTTTATAAGGATATCGAAGGACTTGTCGTGGACTACAGCAATGCATGCCCCGGAGGTTACTTACCCCGGTTTGGATGGAAAGAGTTTTACCCCACAGACTATCCCGTTTACTATTATTATAGTGCAGGAGTTGTGAAGACCCTGAGCCTTGACTGCGTCGATTGCCGGGCATTAGGCGGATCAACAGTTAAACCTGATTTCTGGCCATAATAGCATGAAAAGAACGTATAAACCATATTATCTTGCATTGCTGATCTCGATTTCGACCTGCTTGGGATTGTCAGCACAAAACCCTTGGATCAACGCGTCAGGGGAAAGAATACAGGGTTGCTCCGACAGGACCATGTATGTTACAGGCGAGAAAATATTTTTTTCCGTTCTTGTTTATAACGTAAATGAGAACCTGTCGGAGAAATTCAGCCGGATTTTTTACTGTGAGCTGATAACGCCGGACGGGAATAAGATCGCCGGAGGAAAATATCTTCTTCAATCTTTCACCGGACAAGGATGTCTGACCATTCCGGAAGAGACCCTTTCGGGTATTTATTTTCTGAAGTTTTATACCCGTTTCATGCGAAATGTCAGTACGGCTGAGTACAAATACATCATGCTGAAGATCATCAATCCTGATAAAACAGAGGTGCTTTCTGGAAATGATGACCGGGATACATTGGTTCAGGCAGAGAAAACAAAGCATGGGACTACTGTCAACCAGACCTTGAATATCCTATCCGGCAAAAAGATATTCTCCCCGCGTGAAGAGATCCGGATTAAGATAGGTGTCGACACCGGACAACAATTACATAACTTGTTTTGCCTGTCTGTTATCCCGGTATCTACCTTTGAAGACCTGATCATTCCGCAAAAAAATGATCCAAATCCTTCTGAAAAGGGGTTTTATCTTCCTGAAACCCGTGGAATATCTCTTTCGGGTCAGTTGATCAGTAAAGAAACCGGCAGGTCCATCCATGGCGCTAAGGTAAATCTCTCCATTATCGGCGACAAGGATATTCTGGTTGTTATCACCGATACATCCGGAAGGTTCTATTTCCCCTTACCGGATTTTACCGGGAACAAGGATATCTTTCTTTGTGCCGACGATCTGCCGGATATCACACCTGAAATACTCATCGACAATGATTTCTGTTCCAGGCCGGTATCTCTTCCTTCGGTTCCGTTCAGATTGAATGAGAAAGAGATGAAGGCAGCTTTTACGCTTGCCGTTAATTCAATGATTACATCCGTTTTCCTGGGAGATACCGCTGTCAGTGACACATCCGGGGTAAGATTCAATATATCGTTCTATGGAAAGCCATCGGAAGTCCTTCTCCTGAAAAAGTACATTGATCTGCCCACACTGGAGGAATATTTTACCGAACTTCCTGTGATGGTTTCGTTGCGAAAAATCAAGGGAAGAAAACAATTCAGATTTTATAATACCCTGCCCGAAATGTCAATTTATGATCCGCTTTTGCTTGTCGACTGGGTTGCGGTGAATGACATTAAAAAGATCCTTGCTATGTCGCCCCTTGAAATTGAGCGGATCGAACTCGTGGATGAACCATATGTCAAGGGAAATATCACCTACGGGGGGATCATCAGTTTTATATCCAGGAAAAACGATTTTGCCGGCATCGATCTTCCAAAATCCGGGACATTTGTCAATTATAGCTTTTTAAAAGAGTGCGCCGAACACCTTCCGCCGATGCCCTTACCCGGTAATATTCCCGATTCCCGCAACACGGTTTACTGGAATCCGGACGTTCGGCTAACGTCAGATGGCACTGCAAGTATTTCATTCACAGCCCCTGATACGCCGGGCAAGTATACGATCCTGTTCAGGGCGACGAACTCAACCGGAAATGTCTTTTTAACGGAAGAAACGATTGTTGTTGAGAACGATTGATTTTTCATTTTAAAAAACTGTCAGTGCAAAAAACCGAGGAAATGAAACTCCAATCATCAGAATAAAAAAAGCCCTGCATATTCGACATATACAGGACCTTTTTGTTGTCCGACTAGGGGTCGAACCTAGACTCTAATGATCCAGAATCATTTGTGTTGCCAGTTACACCATCGGACAATCTGGATGCAAAATTACTACATTTTTTACAAAAATGTCAAGAATTATTTAACTTTATCTGATTTAGACCCTGAATCTTTCAGGGGGACAACACGGTTAAAGACAAGGTTTTCGGTGGTTGAATCGTTATCGAGCGAAAAATAGCCGGTACGTTCGAACTGGAATTTGCCGAGAGCTCCGGCCTGAAAATTACCCGCATCCAGAACCGATGGCTCGATCATCGCAGAAACGATCCTGAGGGAATCCGGATTCAGATAATCTTTGTATGTTTTTCCTTCTTCACTATCATCCGGGTTTTCTCTGGTAAACAAACGGTCGTAAAGCCTGATTTCTGCTTTAACTGCCTGTTTTTCAGACACCCAGTGAAGCGTACCTTTCACTTTCCGGTTGCTTTCGGGCATTCCGCTTTTGGTCAGCGGATCATATGTGCAATGAATTTCTGAAATTTCACCTGTTTCAGGGTCCTTCATCACACTTTCGCATCTGATGATGTAAGCAGCCTTCAACCGGACTTCGCGGCCGGGAGAGAGGCGGAAAAACTTATTGGGGGGATCTTCCATGAAATCATCCCTTTCAATGAAGAGGCTTTTGGAAAAGGGCATTTTTCGCCGGCCTTTTGACTCATCTTCCGGATTGTTCACTGATTCCATCTCTTCCACGAGATCGTCCGGGTAATTGTCAATAACCACCCTGACCGGATTCAACACAGCCATCAGCCGGTTGGCGCGTTTATTGAGATCTTCGCGGATGCAGAATTCAAGCAGGCTGACATCGATGACATTGTCGCGTTTGGCAACCCCGATGGTATCTGCAAAGTTGCGGATTGATTCCGGGGTAAACCCCCTCCGGCGCAAGCCGCAAATCGTTGGCATCCGCGGATCGTCCCAGCCATTCACATTACCGTCGCGGACCAGGTCAAGTAATTTTCGTTTGCTCATCACGGTGTAGGTCACATTGAGCCTTGCAAATTCAATTTGCCTGGGAGCATAGATGCCGATCTCCCGGATAAACCAGTCATATAGCGGACGGTGTACTTCAAATTCAAGGGTACAGATCGAATGGGTGATCCGTTCGATGGAATCGGACTGGCCATGAGCGAAATCATACATCGGGTAAATACACCATTTGTCGCCCGTCCGGTGATGGTGTGCATGGAGGATCCGGTAAAGTACAGGATCGCGCATGTGCATATTGGGCGAATTCATGTCTATTCTGGCCCTCAGTACCCTGGAACCATCGGGGAATTCGCCCGCACGCATGCGTGAAAACAGATCAAGATTCTCTTCAACGGATCTGGTCCGGTAGATGCTTTCCTTTCCCGGACGTGTCGGAGTTCCACGGGTTTCGCTGATCTCCTCAGCAGTCATGTCACAAACATAGGCTTTCTGTTTTTTAATCAGGATCACCGCATATTCATATAGTTGTTCAAAATAATCGGACGCATAGAAAAGGCGGTCTTTCCAGTCAAAACCCAGCCATCTGACATCTTCCATGATGGAATCGACATATTCCACCTCCTCTTTTATGGGGTTTGTGTCGTCGAACCGAAGATTGGTTTTTCCATTATATTTTTTCCCAAGGCCAAAATTCAGACAGATCGATTTGGCATGCCCAATATGCAGATAACCATTTGGTTCGGGGGGAAAACGGGTATGTACGCGGCTTTCATTTATCCCGTTCCGAATATCCTCCTCGATTATTTCTTCAATGAAATTCAACGGCCTGGGTACCCTTTCTTCACCAGGGATCTTTAGTTCTTCCATAAAATCTTATATAACTTTTTATTTACGATTGGACGATTTACGAATGACGAATAAATTGCCGATTGAAATATTTACGATTGGTAGCGCCACTAATCTAAAATCGTAATTCAAAAAATTCAATCTTCAATCGTAAATCGTCCAATCGTAAATCATGCAAACTTACACAATTTAAAAAACCTGATCTCCGGTTCGCCGGAATTTGATAATTTCACGGCCTGATTACAACAAATCATGGGTACAATTCTGCTTGAGGGTATGGAGTTCTTTGCTTTTCACGGCTGCTTTAAAGAAGAGCAGATCATCGGGACAAGATTTATTGTCGACCTGTCAGTCGAAGCAAATACGAACACCGCGGAAGGTTCGGACCATCTACGGGACACCGTCGATTACGCGAAACTCTACCAATGTGTGAAAAAAGAGATGGAACAAAAATCCCATTTGCTGGAACATGTCGGGAAACGTATTTTAGATACCATTTGTCTGGAATTTCCGGCTATCAATTTCATTGATCTGAAGATCGCGAAGATCAATCCGCCCGTTGGCGGAAAGGTGCGGCAGGTATGCTTCAAAACCCAATGGAAGAAATGAAATAGTAGTAATTTGGTTTTTTTTTGTACTTTTGCACTACTCTTTACAATGGTTTCGTGGCCGAGTGGCTAGGCAGCGGTCTGCAAAACCGTCCACAGCGGTTCGACTCCGCTCGAAACCTCAGAGACCCGTTTCATTCCGGAACGGGTTTTTTTATTTTCCCCGGGGATATAGCAGATACTCACTGATAAGGACCAGCAACAACGTGAATGCGCTGCTCAACAGCACACGCACGAAGGTTGCAATGAACTCGCTGAAACGGAATACTTCGAGGAAGAAAAAGGTAAAATGATGGATAACGATCAAAATGACAGAATAGTAAAGAAACCATTTTAGACCCTGGTTCCTTAGTGAAGGGGTATCGCCCAGGAGTGATTCCGGTCCTGAAGAGATGGCAGAGATCACGAATGGCCTGAAAAAAGCCATCATCACACAGGCTGCCGCGTTGAGCCCGATTGTGTTTGTGAACATATCAACACTCCAGCCAAGAGTAAATGCCGCGATGAGCAACATCCATTTTGGCGTATCAAATGGCAGTAAAAGAATAAAATAGATATAAAAATAGGGATTGATATATCCGCTCAGGTTAATATGATTAAGGATCAGTACCTGAAAGAAGATCAGAAAGAAAAACCGGATGAAGTTAAAAAATAAGGTTCTGGAGGTCATTATTCAGTTTTAAAAGATGCTTTCAATGCTTCCTTTTCCTTGCGCATCATATCCACAACTACTTCAATATATCCAAGACTGTTAAAATCAGTTGAAAATACTATTTCCCCGTTGTTAAAGTTCTCGTCCTGTGCATTTTTGTAACCGGAGATGGTTCCAATCATCAATCCTTCAGGAAATATATCGGAATTACCGCTCGTGATGATCGTATCCCCTTTCACCATCACGATATGTTTGGGAATCTCTTTGACCTGTCCCTTCCGGTAAGTGCCTCCGTTCCATTCCACGTTGACCAGCTGATTATTTTTTTTAAACTTCCCTGAGATCCGGCTGTCTTTGTTCAGCATGGACATGATCCAGCTAAAATGGGCTGAAACACTGACGACCTGGCCAACGATCTTATTTCCAATGATCACCCCCATGTGATTTTCGATACCATGAATGGAACCTTTATTGATCATCAGGAAGTTGTTCCTTTTGTTGGTTGAATTACTTATTACCTTGGCGCTGATGTACTTATATTCAAGATTTACAATGGAATCCTTTTTATAAAAAACATTGACATCGGAGATATAGAAAGCCTCGGGTATACGTGAATGGAGTTTGGCCATTTCTTCAATAAGCACCCTGTTGGTCTTCCTGAGTGAAAAATATTCGGATATCCCGTTGAATATGCTATTAACAGATCCCGAAACGGCATTTGAAACCGAATAGAGGGAGCTACCCTGGAATTCATTATAGTTGAAAAACAGTATCAGCGAAAAAGTCTCCAGCAACAGGAATAGAAAATAGAAATAGTGTTCCCGGAAAAATAAAAAAAGATTACGCATGATACCTCTTACTTGATGAGGAACGTAAATTTGTCAAAGTTTTTCAGCGCGATACCTGTTCCCCGGGCCACGGCACGCAAGGGGTCTTCGGCTACGTGTACTTTCAGTTTTGTTTTCAGGTGAATACGTTTATCAAGCCCGCGCAACAAGGCCCCGCCTCCGGTGAGATAGATGCCGGTTTCAAAAATATCGGATGCCAGTTCAGGAGGTGTCATTTCCAATGCATTTAACACGGCAGCTTCGATTTTTGCAACAGATTTATCAAGACAATGGGCAATTTCGGCATAATTTACAATCACCTCCTTGGGGATACCCGTTAGCAGGTCACGGCCATGAACGGCATAATCAGGAGGAGGATTGTCAATATCGGCAATGGCCGCCCCGACTTCAATTTTGATGCGTTCCGCGGTTCTTTCACCAACGTTGATATTATGCTGTTTGCGCATATATTCTTCGATATCGGCATTGAATTCGTCCCCTGCAATTCGTATTGATTTGTTGTTTACGATCCCGCCGAGGGCGATCACGGCAATTTCACTTGTTCCTCCTCCAATATCGATCACCATGTTCCCGATCGGTTCAAGCACATCGATCCCGATCCCGATGGCTGCAGCCATAGGTTCATGGATCAGCCGGACTTCCTTTGCACCAGCCTGTTCGGCGGAATCTTTTACGGCCCGTTCTTCAACCTCTGTAATGCCCGAAGGGATGCAAATAACCATTTTGAGAGCCGGGGGAAACCAGGATTTCCGAAGATCGATCATTTTGATCATGGCGCGTATCATGTGTTCAGCTGCCTGGAAATCGGCAATGACCCCACCCCGCAACGGGCGGATCGTCTTTATGTTCTCATGTGTTTTCCCATGCATCATCTGCGCCCTTTTCCCAACGGCTATGATCTTGCCCGAGCTGCGCTCAATGGCAACGATTGAAGGCTCATCAACAACTACTTTGTCATTGTATATAATGATGGTATTGGCGGTACCCAGATCAATCGCGATTTCTTTTGTAAACAATCCCATGTTGTCAATTTTTAATGTTTAAAATGCCGTATTCCGGTAAAAACCATCGACATATCGTGTTCGTTGCAATAATTTACGGAGTCAACATTGCGGATGGAGCCTCCCGGTTGAATGACCGCCGTAATGCCTGCTTCATGAGCTATTTCAACACAATCGGGAAACGGAAAAAAAGCATCCGAAGCCATTACAGTGCCTATCGTATCGAACCCGAAGGTCCGTGCCTTGATGATTGCCTGGCGCAAGGCATCAACGCGGGATGTCTGACCCATACCACTGCCAACCAGCTGGCTGTTTTTCACCAGAACAATTGTATTCGATTTCAGATGTTTGACAATTCTGTTGGCAAAAATCAATGCTTCTGTTTCCTGCATCGATGGCCTTTTAACAGTAACATACTGAAAATCTGTTTTTAGCTCCGACCTCAGATCCTTCTCCTGTTCAAGTACACCATTCAGGATTGACTTGAATTGCCGGTCAGAAAATTCAAACGAATTTTTTTGCAAAATTATTCTATTTTTCCTGGATTTCAAGAGATTAAGCGATTCTCTTTGATACCCGTCTGCAATGATGATCTCGAAAAACAATTTATTGATTTCTTCGGCCGTATCTGTTTCAATTATCCCATTGGCAATAATGACACCGCCAAAAGCAGAAACCGGATCACATGCAAGTGCATCGAGATAAGCCTCCCTGAAAGAAGAACGGCTTGCAATGCCACACGGATTGGTATGTTTTATAATGGCAACCGTAAAGTCCGAAAATTCTTTCATCAGGTTTATTGACGCATCAACATCCACCAGGTTGTTGTACGATAATTCTTTTCCGTGCAAACGGGTAAATACATCGTTCAGATTTCCAAAAAACGTTGCCTTCTGATGCGGATTTTCCCCATAACGCAAGGGGAAAGAAGCCTGAATGCTGTGTTTGAATACCTGAATATTTTCCTGCCGGTTGAAATAGTTGAAAATCTCTATATCGTAGTGGGATGAAATATTAAAGGCAAGGGAAGCAAACTTCCGGCGTTCGCTGAGGCTGGTATAGCCGTTGTTCATTGATAGGATTTCCAGGAACGGTTGGTAAGAATCTTCTGAGGGAACTACAACGACATGGGCATAATTTTTCGCGGCTGCACGAATCAATGAAATACCTCCGATGTCTATTTTTTCGATGATCTCTCCTTCATTGTTTGTATTTGCAACAGTTTTTTCAAACGGGTACAGATCAACCACTACCAGGTCAACCGAGGGTAGTTCATATTTTTCAACATCCCCGACATCCGAAAGCTGATCACGGCGCCAGAGAATACCACCAAACACTTTGGGATGGAGCGTTTTTACCCGACCGCCCAGGATGGATGGGTACGATGTGACCGATTCAATGGATGTAGCCTGTATTCCCTTGCTCATCAGGAAATCAAAGGTCCCGCCGGTCGAAATGATTTGAATACCGTAAGATACAAGTTTACGCGCCAGATCTTCAATTCCTTCTTTTGAATACACCGAGATCAGTGCGGATTTTATTTTTATCTGATCGTTCATAAATCTTCTTTTTGTAACAATAACTGAATGGCTGCGTCTAAATTCAGTTTTCCGGAACCTTTGCAATGTTACCAAAAAATACCGGACCAGGCAATGCGTTTACAATTATTATGATTGAACGATTTATGAATGAATAGACCATTGGACGATTTACGATTGCAGATTGTATTTGTTGATTTACGATTGACGATTATCAGCACGACCAATCGTAAATCAATCATTCGTCAATTCAATCTTCATTCGTCAATCGTCAATTCATTCGTCAATCGTTAATCGTCCAATCGTAAATATGCATATCTTTACTGTTCTTTTTAGGAAATCATTACACCCATGATCTTGATTTTAAGGTTGGTACGTGAAAGTTATCTTTTTGCTTTTCAGGCCATTATAGTAAATAAAGTCCGCACGATCCTTTCCCTGTTAGGGATCACTATCGGGATTTTCTGTGTGATTTCGGTTTTTACCGTGTTTGATTCAATGGAAAATGCGATCCGGAAGAGTATCGCATCATTGGGCAGCAATGTACTTTATGTTCAGAAATGGCCCTGGGCGATGGGCGGTGATTATCCCTGGTGGAAATACTGGCAGCGGCCCGAGGCTTCCCTTGACGATATGCGTGAAATTGAAAAACGCAGCAGCCTTGCTGAATCTGTTGCTTTCATGGTTCAGGTGAACAAAACGGTGAAATACCAGAACAGTTATATTGAGAATATCGGAGTATTGGGTGTTTCACAGGATTTCGATAAAGTCTGGAAATTTGAACTGGACGAAGGCAGGTATTTTTCAATGACCGAATCGGCGAGTGGAAAAAATATAGCCGTTATCGGGGCTGATATTGCCACTGATCTTTTCCGTGAAGGAGATCCCATTGGCAAGAAAATAAAGATTTTTGGCCGGAATATTGAGGTGGTCGGAGTGATCACCAAAGAGGGCGAGGATTTTTTTGGAAATTCAAACGATAAGGTGGTTTACCTTCCTGTCAATTTTTTCAAAACCCTGGTCGATTTAAGAGATATGGACGCAACCATCGTCGTAAAGGCAAGGCCAATGGTCTCAAATGATGAATTGAGGGACGAGTTAACAGGTCTCATGCGCTCTATCAGGAAACAAAAACCTTCGGCTGAAGATAATTTCGCCATCAATGAAACTGATATCATTTCTAAGGGATTTGAGAGTTTGTTCGGGGTAATTGCCATGGTAGGCTGGATAATAGGAGGGTTTTCTCTGCTGGTAGGCGGATTCGGGATCGCAAACATTATGTTTGTATCGGTGAAGGAACGAACCAATATTATCGGGATTCAAAAGGCCCTGGGAGCCAAGAATTACTTTATCCTGCTGCAATTCCTGTTTGAAGCGATTTTCCTTTCGCTGATCGGAGGTATTTTTGGTTTACTGATCATACTCATATTGACCATCCTCGTATCATATACAACACAATTTACCCTGATGCTAACGCAGGGAAATATCATACTTGGAATAGGCGTTTCTGCCATTATCGGTTTGATCTCGGGTATTATTCCGGCCTATTCCGCATCCAAACTCGATCCGGTGGAAGCCATGCGTACGGGGACGTAGATCAGAACGGCCAGAATTGATTATCGTTCCAGATCTTTTCTTTCAGTTCATTGTCCAGGTCATTAAGAATCTTCATATGTCCGCCTTCCCATGCAGCAAGCCAGCGATACATTTCCTTTTCATTGGGATCGTTTGATATTTCTGCCTGTTTCGAATAAACTTCCACCGCCTTTTTCTCAAAGTCAATGGCGGCAGAAATAGCGGCAGCTTCAAAGCCGGCAGAAGAGATAATCAGTTTCATGTCATCCGAGAGGATTATTGAGTCAAGCCCTTCTTCAGCAAGATCGGGTAACTCCATTTTCGAAAAGGACTGGTTTTTTTCATAACTGAGATACTGTTCCGATAAAAATTTAACATGCTGGGTTTCCTCATCGGCCATAGTCAGAAAAATGTGTTTAATCTCCGGATCAATAGTTTGTTCGGCAACTTTTGTGTAAAACGCATGGCCTCTCTTTTCCATGAGAATCGCCATTTTAAGGATTTCGAGTGCTTTCGGTGTTTCCATGATTGTTGGCATTTGGACTTTCAAACTTACGATTTTTTTAACAAAACAGATATTAAGCAGCACTTCCTGCTTCCATTGTCGGGAATCAACGCGATCACATTCAACGGGATTATGAGCATGCTGAAGCAGGGAAGGGCTATTTTCCTTTATGAGATGATTTGGTCTTTTTTCCGTCATGGACATCAAGATTGATGTGCGTTTTGATCCGGGACGAGAGAATGTCGATCGCGACCTTGTTCTGTCCGCCCTGGGGCACTATGATGTCAGCATAACGTTTGGTGGGTTCGATAAATTGCAGATGCATCGGTTTCACAAAACTATCGTAATGTTCAAGTACCTGCTGAAATGACCGGCCCCTTTCTTCCAGGTCACGCCGGATGATCCGCATCAGGCGGTCATCCCCATCAGCATCCACAAAGACTTTGATATCCAATTTTTTACGCAGTCGTGGATTCGTCAGGATGAGAATACCTTCAATAATGATAACCTGAGCCGGATTAACCGGTTTTGTTTCTTTTGAACGGGCGCAGGTAACATATGAATAAATGGGCATTTCCACAGGGGTTCCGGTTTTCAGGATTTCCAGTTGTTTGATCAGCAGTCCCCATTCAATGGAAGTCGGGTGATCGAAATTGATCCTGGCCCGTTCTTCGGCCGATTTATGACCATTATCCTTGTAATAAGCATCCTGGGGAATAACAGTTACCACCTCTTTTGGAAGATACTTGATTACCTGTTTTACAACCGTCGACTTACCTGAACCGGATCCACCGGCGATACCTATGATTAGCATGGTTACATTATTTTCCCTTCAGGGCGTGAAGAGGCACATAGTGCGTGAAGAATCACACAGTGCATCTATACTATCTATTATCGCAAAATTCGATGAGTACACTATGGGTTGATTTCGGATGCAGGAATCCGATGTTCATACCTTCGGCACCCTTCCGGGCAATCCGGTCAACCAGAGATAAACCCATTGTATCCGCTTCTGCCAGAGCATCCGTTGTACTTTCAACTGCAAACGCGATGTGATGAATTCCTTCACCTTTTTTTTGCACAAACTTTCCGATCGGCCCGTTCGGATCAGTTGATTCCAGCAATTCGATCTTGGTTTGCCCGATCATGAAAAATGCTGTTTTAACACGTTGATCCTTGACTTCTTCGACTTTATAGCATTTCGTTCCGAGAAGATTTTCAAAGTCAGGGATACTTTCCTCCAGGCTGTTAACAGCAATCCCAAGATGGTCAATATGAGTAGGGTTCATGTCATTTTTGTTAATACATTAACAGTACAAAGTTAGGCAGTATTCATTTTACTCCGACAACAGTATGCATCTTTTTACAAAGAATAAAAAATTTGTCAATTATTTGTACATTTCGAAAAAATTGAGGTTCCCTTATGAAGCATATGGAAATTGAACGTAAATTCCTGGTTGACAAGAAACAATGGGCTTTGCTAAAAAAACCTGAGGGGACGAAATTCATCCAGGGATATTTAAGCATTGATGCAAAGAAAATAATCAGGGTAAGGGTTACAGATGGTTTGGGTTTCCTGACCATCAAAGGAAGTTCAGACTCTATTTCCCGTCCGGAGTACGAATATACCATTCCCATGGAGGAGGCCAGGGATCTGATCAGGCTGTTTACTCCCACACATGTGGAAAAAGCCAGGACTAAAATCCAGGCAGGAAAATATACCTGGGAGGTGGATGAATTTCTAGGGGAGAATGAAGGTTTGCTATTGGCAGAAATTGAACTGGAGGACCCCGGGGATGTATTTGAAATGCCTGCTTGGCTGGGCGAGGAGGTAACCGGAGACGAGCGCTATTACAATGCCTATCTGTCACTTCATCCATTCCGGACATGGTGACAGGCGAATTTTCAGGGGTGCACTTTTTTTGGTGGAGAATAGGGGAGTCGAACCCCTGACCTTTAGACTGCCAGTCTAACGCTCTAGCCAACTGAGCTAATCCCCCAAAACGGATGCAAAAATAAGAACTTTTTGATATGAAACGTCTTTTTGCTGCTTTAAAAATTAAACCGGATGCTGAATTCCTGAAAAAATACCGTGAATTGAAGGATGCATTGCAGTTTGAACAAATCAAATGGGTGGAGGAGCACAACATCCATATTACTCTGAAGTTTTTCGGTGAAACGGACGAACGTAAAATTCCTGAGATCGGCATGATCCTGAAGAAACGTGCATCGGTCACCCCTTCAATAAACCTTCAATTTGCCGGTCTCGGTATTTTCGGAAGTTCCTATGCTCCAAAGGTGATCTGGGTTGGCATTGAACCCTATGCTGTCATTTCAGAACTGATGAATGGCCTTCATGGTGATCTGAGAACCATTGGTTTTGAGCCAGATCGTCAGAACCTGATACCCCACCTGACATTGGGACGAATAAAATTCCTCAAGGATAAGATCATCTTCAACCGGACTGTGGATCAGTTTAAAACCATTTCCTCATCACGGATCCATATTGGCGAGGTGGTTCTTTTTGAAAGTATTCTTCGTCGGGAAGGGCCGGAATATCTTGCATTGACAAAAGTTCCCCTGATAGAAAAAGAACTCCCCTGATGACCTTGCGGTTTTATCAGGGGAGTGGGTGATGAGCAAATTTCAGTGTGATTCGTTATGCTTTGACTGATTCTTCAAACTTATTTGCAATAAGATGATAAATGATCAGTCCGATTCCGCCAAAGAGGCAGATCATCGAGAAGAATGCAGGCTCTTCATCCAGGGTCGTATAAACGGCCAGAACTTTACCAAGAAGAATTCCTGTGCCAATTCCCACAAAAAGCAGTCCCCATTTTAATGAAGACGGTTGCCTTGAGGAATCAAAAATACTTGCATCTGCGCCTTTGGCAATCAGCGCCAGGCGTTCTTTTTTCCGTACAAACAGGTATACGATTCCGTATACCATTGCAAAGAACGCGATCGGGATCAAAAATTCAGTAGTCATTTCCGTTGATTTTGGGTTTGTTTTCCGTTTTCGATCCGTTTGACGCAACTACAATATCTTGGTTACAGGATGTTTGACAATTCCTTATTGAATGATAACCTTTTCAGCATATACGCGCCCGTTGTCAGACAACTTCAGGAAGTAGACCCCCCTGGGAAATACCGACATATCCAATTTTTTAGTAAAATCACTGGTGATGTTGGTCAGTTTTTCACTGTAAACAACCTGACCATTGGCATTTGTAAACGTCAGAGCCAATTGTTGTTCTTTACCATTTATCGTTAAGGTCAGTTCGTTGCTTACAGGATTCGGATATATCCTGACTGTTGATTCAAGCGATTTCTGTCCGATTCCCGTGCAGTTTTTAACGATGATGGCTTTTGAAGAAACAATGCTATTTCCACAATCATTTTCCCCCTTAACGGTAATATCGCCTGATTGTGCTGTTGCACCGAACTGAAGGGTAACCTGGTTCGTGCCTGAACCGGATGTAATGTTTATTCCGGCAGGAAGTGTCCAAATATACTGTGTTGCACCGTTAATTACGGGAACACTGTAAATCAAATTATCGGTACTCTGACAGATGGTGTCAGCACCGGAAATTGCGCCCGCAGGTTCCGGTATGGTTTTTACACCGACGGCTTTTGTTACAACCGGAGTTTCTCCACAATCATTTACAGCATATACAGTTACATCACCTGCTGTGAGGCCCCATGTGACATTGATGGTGTTTGTTCCCTGGCCGCTCGAAATTACAACATCGGATGGCACTGTCCAGTTATAGGTATCGGGAGGTCCAAGTATTGCTGTAGTGAAGGTTGCTTCCGTGCCGGTACAAAGCAAATCCGGTCCTGTGATCGGATTCAACGCGGCAGGGGGATGATTAACTGTTACAGGCAGGATGGATGGAATCGGGTTATTTCCGCAATTATTCCCGGCAAGCACCTGAATTTCACCCGAGGTGCTTCCCCAGATAATGCTGACAGTCGGGGTGCCATTGCCAATAATAGAATCTGCTGGCGGGATAACACTCCAGCTATAGGTAGTACTGCCGGCAACTTCTACAATTGAATAGGAAACAGTATCACCGGCACAAATGGTTTGATTTCCGGTAATCGGGCCCGGGGCAGCGGGTGGCGTATTTACAACCACGGTAACATCATCATTTGCGGTAAACGAGGCATTATCTGTAACCAGAATATGATACGTTGTCGTAGTATCCGGAGTAGCGACAGGATTCGCTATAGCGGGATTGCTAAGGCTTGCAGCAGGTGTCCACGAGTAGGTTAGCGGGAGCGTTCCTCCAATTACCGTAACATTTAATTGTGATGACTGGCCCTGGCAGATCGTGGCCGGATTTGCGCTTGCTGTTGCCAGGAATGTGCTTCCGGCCAATACCCTTATACTTGCATCGCGTCTGTGTGCCGGAGTTCCATTTGGGCCGGTGGCTAAAAATGTAACCATATACATACCCAAAGGAACACTTCCTGTCAAAACCACATTAACCGGCAAGGTTGCCGGGTAACTGGTGATCGTACTGCCTGAAGGGTATTCAAATGTGATGGTACCTGTGGCAGGTACAGGGGAGACAGTAGCAGTAACAACAACAGTATCGGTATACAATTTGACTTCGGGTATGGATACCTGGATAGTTGTATTGTCACTGGAGGTATATAATGTATCGGCCGTATGGTCGAGGGCCATTGCAAAATCAGGAAAATAGGCAGTCATGCTCTGGAAAGTACCTGCCCTGAAATCGGCCCATCCGGGCATTGATACTTTTTTATTGGAAATAACGCCGTTGTAATCACCCTGGTAACGGGGCGTGCCGCCACCACCGCAGGTCGAGCAATTGATCTTCATCTTTTTGTTTGAGATCCGCTGATTGGCGACAAATGTTGCTCCGCCGTCTGTGGAATAAGTTGCATAAATAAATGCACTGTCGTTGGTAGGTGTATCCCTGGTATCCATCCACATGACATACAATTTTCCTGTTTCTTTATCACACCAGATGGCAGGGTGCCATTGCTGGAAATTCTGGGTGTTAACATCATCATTTACTCTCACGGCACTGCTCCATGTCTGGCCTCCGTCGGAAGATGCCCTGCACCAAACATCAGATTTCCCATTGGAGGAGGGGGGATCGTTGGAAGCATATACACAATAAAATTTACCACGATTTGCTCCGTAGCTGTTGTCGGCGGCAATCATGGGGTAGGGGCGCGTTCGCATGTTTGAAACGGAATTTCTGCCTCCGACTTGAGAACCTACTGTATTGGCCCATTGCTGGGAAGATCTCTGGACAAAAGTCGCGCCGCCATCGTTGGAACGATAAAAGGTGTAAACAGAACTGAAAGAACTCCCGCTGTTGGTAACAACATATACGGCACCACCCTGTATATTCCCCTGGGGACCAACGGCAACCATCATACCGGGCAGGGATTGTGTGCTAGGGGTAAAAGTTGTGCTGAAAGAGACACCATGATCAAGGCTCCTGGTAAAATTACCAGAACCGTTGTTTGTCATGGTTGAATAAACATAGTTTGCATATGGCCCGGAAGTCTGATCACATGCAAGCCAGTTTTTATCATTTCCTGAAATGGCCGTAACCGGCGAACCCCAGGTCACGCCGTTATCTGTTGATTTGATAACCTTGCAGCCTGTTATATTTCCATACATGTTTTCATAAAACAGGTTCCCAATACTATCGTAAGCAACCACCGGGTCCCCCTGCACGCTTGTACCGAAACTGGCTGAGTTGACAAACCAGTCAATACCATTTTGGGTATGATGCGGGGCATTGGTATTATATGCAGTAAAATACCAAGTGGGTTGATTTGGGTTCTCGGCCATGTTGTTTTCAGCAAAATCAACACCAAGGCTGAAATTATCCCAATTATCAATGGTAACTACCGAAGAGAGCGGTGCATCTGTAATAGTGGCAGCTCTTTCGCGGAGGTACTGTGGAATTTGATCCAGGTTGGGATTGTCCCCCTGATACTGTGCAAATACCTGGTTTACAGTCATTAGCATGAATAATAAACCAGCAGTTGTAAACATTTTCATATTGGTTTGGATTTAGATAATTATTACTATGGTTAATTTATTACAAACTTACAAAAAAACCTATTGTCCGTTCAATTATTTACAAAATTGATTTACAAAATGATGCTACCTTTGTATGGGAGGTGTAACCCCGGTTAAAATATAACGTCTAAAATCAGAATGAAATACCAGGACGACAACCATTACATTGATCGTGTGCTTAATGGCGATGTCGCCGCATATGCCATGCTGGTTGCCAAACATAAAAACCTGGTTTTTTCAATCGCCCTTAAAATTTTACATAACAGGGAGGATGCTGAAGAGGTTGCTCAGGATTGTTTTTTAAAAGTTTTTCAGGCATTAAAAACATTTGAAAAGAAATCTAAATTTTCGACCTGGTTATACCGGATCGTATACAATGCAGCCATATCCAAAACCCGCAAAAAGAGGCTGGAGCTGGTACCTATGGATAATTATGTGATCGATAATTATACCGAAGATGAAGTGACCACCGGCATCGGCGAAATTGATCCGGAAATACAAAAAGTAATGATAGAACGGGCCATGGAAAAGTTATCAGACGATGAAAACCTTTTAATTACTTTGTTTTATAAAAGTGAAAATTCTATTGAAGATATAAGTAACATTACGGGGCTTTCAATGTCTAATGTCAAAGTCAGGTTGCACAGGATAAGAAAAAAATTACATCATGAACTTATCGCGATGATGAATAGTGCCATTAATTATTCTATTTAATTTTAAATTAGCCGCATGATTGAAAAGGATGAATATTTGAATGACGAGGTTCTCCGTGAATTGATCCGGCACAGTCCGCTTGATTCACCATCAGATGATTTTGTTGATCGTGTTATGGTTAACATACAAATTTCTCCCGGAGAGGCTATCGTAAAAAAGCCATACTATTTCTACCTGAAAGCGGCGATACCCTATGTTCTGATATTCCTGGTACTTATTGTTGTTATTGCCACTTCCGATCTGCCCATTTTCAATTGGCTGCCTGGAGGAGAGAATCTTACAAATACCCTTTTAAACTATTTGGGAACGATGTTCATAGCCATTAAAAGTGCCTTCACTTCGAAATACGTCGCCTGGGGATTACTGATCAGTTTTTCAGCAGGATTCCTTTTTTTGATCGACCGGTTATTTACACGGCGTACTACCATGTAATCCTGCTAATATTCTTACGGGTGTGTTTCTTTCCATCGCTCTTTGAAGCTCTTCGGAGCAATTTTTGGCAGTACCCTGCGCGGGCCCCACATTTTCCGGCCAAACCGGTTTATAAGTTTATTTTTCAATCCGGGACTTGGTTTATCGATCATCCACCGGTGGAGCATAACCATTTTCCAGCCGGAAACGATGAGCCTCCAGGTAGATGAAATATATTTTTTAGTGACGGCCTCATGCCTGTTATGAAGGAGCAACTCATGAAGCGGTATTTTAACAGGGCAGACTTCGGTGCATTTTCCGCAAAGTGAAGAGGCGAAACTCAGGTGATTATATTCTTTCATCCCCAGATAATGGGGTGAAATCACAGAACCTATCGGACCTGAATAGGTAGCATTATAGGTAAAGCCTCCAATGCTTTTGTAAACAGGACATCCGTTCAAACAGGCTCCGCAACGAATGCAGGACAGTGCCCTGCGCTGCTCTTTGAACTTTAACAAGTCGGTGCGGTGATTATCCAGTAAAATCACATACATTTCCTCGGGCCCGTCAGGTTCAAACTCAGACTGAGGTCCGAAAACCAGATTGTTATATACGGTTATCCGCTGTCCTGTACCATGTTGGGCGAGCAAAGGCAAAAAAAGATCGAGATCTTCAATGGACGGGATCAGCTTTTCAATACCGACAATGACGATGTGGATTTTTGGAAAAGCCATGCACAGTAACCCATTTCCTTCGTTTTCAGTGAGAGAAACGGCCCCGACATCAGCAATTAAAAAATTTCCTCCGGTAATACCAACATCGGCGCGTATGTATTCCCCCCTGAGTTTTTCACGTACAAATTGTGTAATTTGTTCGGGTTTGCTATCTGCAGGGAGATTAAATTTTTCATGAAACAGTGCGGCAACATCTTCCTTTGACTTGTGCATTGCCGGAGTTAATATGTGATACGGTTTTTCACCGGCCAGCTGTACAATATACTCACCAAGATCTGTTTCAAAAACTTCCCGTTTATTTTTTTCAAAAAGCCTATTAAGCTCCAACTCCTCGGAGACCATGGTTTTTTGTTTCACGATGACCTGGGCCTTGCTACTTTTAATGATGTGCATGATCTCACGTTGTGCATCTTTTTCATTAGGAGCCCAAATTACTTTTCCGCCACGCTTGCTGAAATTGTTTTCAAATTCAACCAGGTACTTGTCAAGGTTGTTTATCGTCTTATGCTTAATGTTTGCTGCCCGTCTTTTTGCCAGTTCAAGGTTCTGATACTGGTTTTTCCCGATCTCCACTTGTTGGTCATACCGTCCAATGTTATAATTCAATCTTTTGCGATGTTCGGGGTCGAAGGATACTTTCTCTGCATCTTCAAGAAACTTCTGATATATGCGATTCATCATAAGTCCGTTACAAAATATTTTGAATTTTATCAACCCGCTTCTGGTGACGACCTCCTTCAAATTGTGTAGAAAGAAAAATCTGTACAAAATTAATTGCCGATTCCTTACTTATGCACCGGGAAGGAAGCACAATAACATTGGCATCGTTGTGTTGCCGGGCCAGTCGGGTGATTTCTTCACTCCAGCAAACAGCTGCTCTGATTCCCTTATATTTGTTGGCAACAATGGCTACTCCGTTGCCACTTCCGCAAATCAGAATTCCGAAGTTATATTCGCCTGATTGAACAGCTTTTGCGAGTGGATGTGCTGTATCGGGATAGTCCATTGATAACTCAGAAAAAGTTCCAAAGTCATGAACGGTATAGCCAAATTTACTCAGATCCTGTTTTATAAGTTCTTTAACAATAAATCCTGCATGATCGCACCCGATAGCAATTTGTTTGGAAAAATCAACCATTGTTCATATTTTTTTCACAAATGTAATCATAAACCAATCATAATGAAGTAAAATGAACTTTTCTGTTTCACCATACTCCTCATTATCAATTTTTTATTTTTTACACATACATTTGTTAACAACTGATTAATTTTGTGCCAAACTATTTATAAAAGGATGCTTCAATACCGGAAGTTTCGTTCAGTCAGTGAAAAAATCGGTTTAACCTTGTTTTTTTCATCATCTTTCAACAATAAACCAGCCTGAAAAACTAACCAACTTATAAACAAACCTGGTGATGAACATTTTTAACCAATTGACTCTATCTTTTATATTTCAGCAGTTTATAATAATATAGCCTGTTGGTAAGTTGTTAAACAAATCATACCTATCACAAAACAAAATTATCCTTCAAAAAATAATTAACAGAGCTAACAGTAATTGTAATAAACATAAATAATTAATAATCATTTAATATTAGTAAAAAAATGAAAAACCGTTTGAATGATTCATTAGCAGAACGGATTGATACATTAAAAAAGGCTAAAAATGCCGTAATTCTGGCTCATTATTACCAAGTTCCTGAAATTCAGGATATTGCTGATTTCGTGGGAGATAGTCTTGCTTTATCGCAACAAGCTTTTAAAACAAATGCCGATATCATCGTTTTTGCGGGAGTCCATTTTATGGCAGAAACGGCCAAAATATTAAATCCTGAAAAAAAAGTTGTCATTCCGGATATGAATGCAGGCTGTTCTCTGGCCGATTCCTGCCCGCCTGACCAGTTCAGGGAATTCAAGAACAAGTATCCCGGTCATCTGGTCATATCTTATATCAACTGTTCAGCAATGATCAAGACCATGTCGGATGTGATTTGTACCTCAAGCAATGCCGTGAAGATCGTTGAATCCTTCCCGAAAAATCAGAAGATCATATTTGCCCCCGACAGAAACCTTGGCGGTTATATCAATGCCCTGACCGGCAGGAATATGGTTTTATGGGATGGAACATGCGAAGTCCATGATGTAATTCAGACAGAAGAGGTTATAAAATTAAAAGCCGCACATCCGGATGCAAAACTGATAGCCCATCCTGAATGCAAGGGTGTTATTCTGGAACTTGCAGATTATATCGGTTCAACCACCGGCCTGCTTAATTATACCATGAAAAATACGACTAAAAAATTCATTGTTGCAACAGAAACAGGAATTTTGCATCAGATGAAAAAAGCTTCGCCGGAAAAGGAATTCTTTATTGTACCGACTGATGAAGCATGTTCATGCAACGATTGTCCTTATATGAAAATGAACACATTAGAAAAACTGCATGCCTGTCTTTATAACGAACAACCTGAAATAAAGTTATCAAAAGATGTCATTGAGAAGGCAAAGAAGCCTATCTTGCGGATGCTGGAATTATCCAAATAACCAATCTATTATTTACCTATGAAGTTGTTTACCGGAAATTATGGTTTTCGACCAATTCTGATCGTTTCATTCCTGATGTTTTTCACTGTTGCCTATTCACAGAATACTATTCAGAAAAACGGATTTACAAAATTTTACTATCCGGATGGCAGGATTTCAAGTGAGGGCATTTTAAAAAATGGAGTGCCGGATGGTTACTGGAAGTCGTATCATGAAAACGGATTGATCAAATCGGAGGGAAACCGGAAGAACTTCGAACTTGACAGTTTATGGAAGTTTTATAACCAGGAAGGAAAATTACTAATCGAAATTTTTTACAAGTCCGGTAAAAAGAATGGAATAAAGATTACGTATCTGGATAAGGAAACCATTAAAGAGAATTTCAGGAGTGATGTAAAAGAGGGGTTTTCAAGATATTATTATCCTGATGGAAAGATCAAGCAGGAGATACCATTTGTAAAGGGTTCTGAACAGGGTTTTGGCAAAGAATTCGGTTCAGATGGCACCATAATTACCCTCACCGAATACAAGCGTGGTTTTATTGTTGACCGGCTGAGAATCAACCGGAAAGACGGGAATGGAAGGAAGCAGGGACGTTGGTGCACCTTCTATGAACAGGGGAATCTGAAATCCGAGGTGACCTTTAAGGACAATAAGAGGAACGGGTACCAAAAAGAATATGCAGAAAACGGTGATTTATTGAAGATTTCAAAATATGTAGATGATTTAATTCAGCCTGAAGCCGAGGAGATCATGAAACTTGAAGTTCAGAATGAATATTATCCCGACGGTAATATAAAGTTCAGTGCCATGTTCAGGAATGGGATCCCCGAAGGAATTAAACGGGAATATTCCACTGACGGCCATGTTGAAAAAGCATATCTTTACAAAAATGGGGCGATTATCGGGGAGGGGATTGTAAAAGATGATGGCAACCGTGACGGACACTGGAAAGATTTTTACCCTGACGGGACACTCAGAGCGGAAGGGGATTATGAGAATGGAAAACAAATTAACGAGTGGAGATACTATCATTCCAATGGAACGATCGAACAAACCGGTAAATTCAACAAGCAGGGAAAATTGGATGGCTCATGGAAGTGGTATTTTGACAATGGAAAGTTGTTAAAAGAAGAAAATTACCGGAATGGACTCAAAGACGGCATGTCGACAGAATATGACGAAAACGGCAAAATGATCGAAGAAGGTGAGTTCGTAAACGGCAACGAAGAAGGACCCTGGTTTGAAGTGACTGGTGATTGCCTGATCCGGGGAACGTACCTGGACGGATTGCGAAATGGAATGTGGTACAACTATTATCTCGAACCTAAAGAGGGTGTTACTGACAGTATTTGTTTTTTTAAAGGTGGGTTTCTGGAAGACAATCCTAATGGGAAACATACTTATTACTGGGAAAATGGAAAGGTAAAGGACGAAGGGAGTTACATCAATGGAAAAAAAGAAGGCGAATGGTACAAATACAATTTTGACGGGACCCTGTTCATGACCATCACGTACAAACAGGGTGTTGAAACCCGTTATGACGGGATAAAAATTAAACCCCCATATGAAAAGGAGGATGAATAGATGAAAACAGAACGACCCGATAAACGGGGCAGATCAGACAGACCGGGCAGGGGATCAGGACCAGAGAGACCCGCACCTCCGGAAAGAATAAAGAGACCGCAGCGTATTAGTGAGACTGATAAACCAGTGCGGTCTGAGAGATCAATAAAACTAGACAAGTCAGCCCTCCCTGAAAGGAAAGTCAAGCCGCTGAAGGTGGTCAGAAGGGGGGAGAAAAAAGATAACCCGGATCTGATGCGGCTTAACAAGTATATTGCCAATTCAGGGATCTCATCGCGTCGTGAAGCGGATAAACTGATCGCTGCCGGTGCTGTGTCGGTAAATGGAAAAATTGTGACGGAACTCGGCACAAAAGTCGGCCCCGGCGATAAAGTCCAATATGGCGATCAAACCATAAGCCGTGAAAAACCTCGATATGTGTTACTGAACAAGCCCAAGGGGTATATTACCACGGTTGATGATCCTGAAAAACGCAAAACGGTCATGAGTCTTGTAGCCGGTGCCTGCAAAGAGCGGATTTACCCTGTCGGACGTCTGGATCGAAACACTACCGGATTATTACTGTTTACCAACGACGGTAATATTGCAAAAAAACTGACACATCCAAGGTATGGGATCAGGAAGATCTACCATGTTGAAATTGAAAAAAACCTGACCCGGGTTGATTTTGTGAAAATTGCCGAAGGGTTTAAACTGGATGACGAAATAATCAGGATCGACCGCATTGAATATATTGGCGATGGTAAGGACAAAAAACAGATCGGGATTGAGTTGCATTCAGGACAAAACCGTATTGTCAGGCGTATTTTCGAACATTTTGAATATAAAGTGGTCAGGCTTGATCGTGTTTATTATGCCGGCCTGACCAAGAAGAATTTACCACGCGGTAACTGGCGTTTGTTAGACGAACAGGAAATAATCATGCTTAAAATGATCAGTTCAAAACCCTGATGTTCTATGAAGCCAATCAGTATTTATATCGTTGAAGATGAATTGTTGATATCGGCCAGTCTCAAATCACAACTTCTGCAGTTCGGATATGAAATATCCGGATCTTCCATCCGGGGAGAGTCCTGCCTTGACGAGATAGCTGACCTTTCACTTCAGGGGAGGGAGCCTGAAATAGTACTTATGGATATTCATCTGCGAGGTGAAATGGACGGGATTGAAACAGCCAGACTGATCAATGATAAATTCAATTGTGCGATCATTTTTCTTACCGGACAGAGTTCAAAGGAGATCTATGAGCGCTCCTTTAAAATAAAACCGTTTGGTTATCTTTTGAAACCCATTGATATGGAGCAAACCAAGATGACCATTGAAATAGCATCCTACCAGCGAAATCTCGAAATAGAAAACACCTTATATCAGAAAGACCTTGAAGCATTGCTCGAAAAGCGATCGCAGGAGAACAAAGAGCTGATGGCAATGTATCAAACCATTGTTGATAATTCAGTAATGGGCCTGACCATCATGCAGGATGAAAAATTTGTATTTGCAAATAACCGGACGGCTGAAATTTTCGGGTACCCACTCGAAGAGTTTTTATCATTTTCATGTACTGATATTTTCAAATTGTTGCATCCTGACGATCAGGATAAGTTGAATTCCCTGTCAAAGGCCCGGTTGAACGGAGATTCCCTTCCCCAAAAAACACGCATCCGTCTTTTTACCCTCAATAAAAAGATGAAGCATGTAGAAACCCATGTCAAGTCTGTTCAGTTCAAAGGAAAACCGGCAATTCACCAGACTTTCCTTGATATCACCGATTTCTATAATACCTGACCGGTTGGCGCGGGTTCCGCCAAAGAAGACCAATTACCAGAACACCGGAAAAACCGGAGATCCAACCAACAAACAAATCGCAGAGTACCTTACCTTTGCAAAAAAAAAGGCAGGCATTCATGAAAAATGACGAATCCATCTTTTAATAATAAATAGGGACTATATGAAAACATACCTGTTGCTGCTATTGCAACTGACATTCGTTACCGGTTATACCCAAACCATTGCTGACCTGATAAAAAAATCGGGGGATGCGGCAGCATATCCGAACTATGATCAGGTGATCATTTTCGACAGTACGAATGTCGATATGCAGGAGACCGGTTTGACTTATGTGATGAATCACACGCTTACCAAGGTATTGAACGATCATGGGGCGCTCGAACTGAATGTTGTCAAATATGGTTATGATCCGCTGTCGGCATTTGTCGAGATCAAAAAAGCGATAATCTACAAAAAAGACGGCCGGGTCATAGATATTGACATTAAGAACACCATGGACTATCCTGCTCCGGCCCGTGCGATCTATTGGGGTGCCAGGGAGAAAATGTTAGAGATCGGCCGTCTTGAACCAGGCGATGCAGTAGAAATGATCATGTTCCGCAAGGGATTTACATATGCCCTGTTAATGAATGACGATGACGACAAGTATATTCCACCAATGAAAGGCCAGTTCTATGACATCGTGGAATTTTTCGGCACTTATCCGATGAAGAGCAAAGTTTACCGGGTATCTGTTCCGAAAGATAAATCCCTTCAGTACCAGTTTTATAATGGAGAGGCCCAAGCCTCCTGTTCTTTTGAAGGAGGTAAAATTATTTATACGTTCAGTAAAAAAGAGATCCTTCCCATAAAAGTTGAGTCCCGTATGGTGGCCATGGTCGATGTAGCGCCCAAGTTATTGGTTTCCACGACAGAAAACTGGAATTCGAAATCAACCTGGTTTTGCAAGGTGAATGAGGATTATGGAAGTTTTATTCCTGACAAGGAGATCAGCAACAAAGTGAATGAGATCCTGAAAGGTGCTGAAAATGAGCTGGATTCAGTATCCAGGCTCACCCATTGGTGCGCCGATGAAGTTCGTTATTCCGGAATTTCGATGGGTTGCGGCGAGGGATTCACCCTGCATAAGGGGGGAATGACCTTTACCGACCGGTGCGGTGTTTGTAAAGACAAGGCGGGAATGCTGATAACCATGTTACGGGCAGCCGGGTTTCAGTCATATCCCGCCATGACCATGGCCGGATCGCGGATTGACTACATTCCTGCCGATCAATTCAATCATTGTGTCACAGTTGTGAAACTACGCGATGGCAAATACCATTTGCTCGACCCGACGTGGGTGCCTTTTGTCCGTGAGTTATGGTCGAGCGCCGAGCAACAACAACAGTACCTGATGGGTATTCCGGAAGGAGCTGACCTGGCAACCACCCCGGTTTCTGATCCCGGAAACCATTATATAAAAATCGATGGTGTCGCGCAATTGGAGGCAAACGGGACCCTTGCCGGCCGGATAACCATAACGGGTGAAGGGCAATCGGATGCTGCCATCCGCGGACTATTCAGGTATTCAAACAAATCGTCCTGGTATCAGAATGTTGAACGGGAACTTTTACGGTTATGGCCCCAGGCAAGAATTTCGCAGGTAAAATATACCGATCCGGTGGATTATCAGAATTACAATATCTGGATCGCCATTGATTATTTAATTCCTGAATTTGCTTTGGTCTCAGGACCAGTGATGATGTTCACGCCTCTTTCGGCAGGGGGAATTTTCAAGAATTTTCAATCTCAATCATCTTTTGAAACAGGAATGAACGATCGCAAATATTCATTCCGCGATCGTTGTTCCAGGGAGGTCGAAATCAACGAGTCCATAAAACTTCCTGATATAAAAAAAGTGATTCAACTACCCGAAACCAAGTCTAAATCGGGCGATGCCGCCTCGTACCAGGGTGGTTATTCGATTGTAAATGGTTCGGTCATTTTTTCAGGGAAATGGGTTTTTAAGAAAAGGCTTTATGATCCGCAAGACTGGCCTGATTTTAAAGCCGCGGTGGATGACCAGAACAGGTTTAACGAGCAGGCTGTTGTAATTGAGCAATAAAATATCACACATCAAAACGGGTTTCAACCATGCGAACAAATCTTGCGATCATTTTTCTTTTTACGGCTCAGTTGATCTTCCCCCGGCAAATCCAGGCACAGGATGCCAGATATGATGCCTGGTATATTTCATTAACCAGGGAGTACACATTGAATCCTGACGGAAGCATGGATTATCGTTACATCAAAAAACAAAAACTGCTGACTTACCGGGCGTTTCATAACCTTTACGGAGAAACGTTTATTACGTATCATCCAATGTTTCAGAAACTTAAGATCAATGATGCCTATACATTGATGGCTGATGATAAAAAAATTGATGCCCCGGTGAATGCATTCAACGAAGTACTTCCGCGCAATGCGGCTAATGCGCCCGCTTATAATTCGCTTCGTGAAATGGTGGTCACCCACACAGGTCTTGAACGAAACGCCACAATATATCTTGATTACCAGGTTCATACAAATAAGGGAGCATTTCCTGTCTTCATGGGAAATGAGTTGCTTGCCGAAAGCGAACCAGTGAAGGATCTTGAGATCCGGGTGCGTATTCCGGCCGGTCTGAAACTTTATTTTCACCTGTTCAACGGGGAGATTCTGCCGGAAAAAAGTTTGGACGGAAAGTTTCTGGTATATAGCTGGAAGTTGAAGGATCTTGCGGCAATTTCCGGTGAAGAAAATCAACCGGGAGCATATGAAGGGTATCCACGGCTTATTTTCAGCGCGTCTGGTGATCGGGAAGCGGTGATCTCCTTTTTAACAGGCCAGCCGGCATTCAGGTTTGATGTTACGGATCAGATGAAAAAGGAGATCAATTCCATCGTGACTGACAACCGGGATAAATTCGAGGTTGCCCTGAAACTGCAGGAAAAAGTTGTGAACGACCTGCGGTTGTATCCAATCCCTTTGCGAACAGCATTATTTCAATGCCGTACGCCTGAACAGACCTGGAACAGCAATGGCGGAACTACTGTTGAAAAAGCGGTGTTGCTTACAGCTTTGTTAAAATCGGCAGGAATTGACGCCCAGGTTGCCGGGATCGTCAGAACGGCTTTCATTGATGATAAAACCGGTATCATGGCTGATATTGATGATTTTGCCGTAAAGATAGAGAACAAAGCGCGTGGAACCTGGTATCTTTCTGTAAATGCATTGAATCCGGTCAACATGAAACTAACTCTTCCCGGCCGTTCATTTATTTCTATCAGGAGTGACGGAAAGCCGGACATTACGAAAACGGAAAAGCCAAAACAGATGGTCAAGGTATCAGGGAATTTTATTGTTTCCTCCGACCCCAAACTCACCGGCGAGATATCCATCTACTACGACGGAAGCATTTATCCATTGGCCGGGCTTTTACGGGATAAGAAAAAAATGAAAAATTCCATATCCGGCAGTTTGATCGGCAATGATACCATTCATCTGAAAATCAGTACACTGAATGCCGAAAACGGGTTTCAGTCATACATTGTTCAACGTGATAAGCCGTTCAGGAAGGATTCAAACTTTTATTATTTCAGTCTTCCGGTTTCGACATCGGGGATTGAAAGCTGGGGTATCAGGACACTTTCCGCCAGGCGCGAAACACCCTATGAGATACAAGCCCTGGCCGATGAAAGTTACTCATTCACCATTACATTGCCTGCATCGCTCGCTTTGTTCACTCCGGAAAAAAAACTTGCTATCAACAACAAAGCCGGGACCTTTACCTGGGAAGTAAAAATTGACGGCGGAAAGGTCATGGTGAAGCGGCAGTTAAAATTCAGCGAAAGAATTTTCGATGGTTCAATCTATGAAGATTTTAAAATCCTGATGGATTACTGGAACAACCCTTGGTACCGGCAATTGATACTCGTAACGCGATGAGCAACCCTGTGCCATCAGGCGCCATTTGAAACCGAGGTACGATTATAATAAATCTTTTTCCCTGTGTAGCCGCAGGCTTTGCTTTTTCAGTTTATCGTGGATTTTCTGCAAGGTATTCGATTCTTCAGGCGTTGACGAATCAGCCAGCTTTTTTAGAATTTCAGAAGTCATTATGTCTAACTTTCGTTCTTTAAATATGAGGAGGGTTTGCATGACATGCATTTGTAACCGGGTTTCTTCCGTGGTAACCATGGTGTTGTATTTGAGCCAGTTATGCAAATAATAGGGCGTGAAAACCAGGTTTACGGCAGTAAGGGAAATTTCATTGTTACTATGAGATAAAAACCAGTTTCGATCCGGTATAGCATCATTTTCCATCCCTCTCAGATATTCTTCAAAAATGCTTTTAAAAATGTTGTTCTCAAATCCCAGTTCATCGCTGGTGATATCGTGGATCACATAATCAGCAATCGCAACCTGAACTTCAGTTTCCTCCTTTTGATTTAATTTAATATGAATGACTTCCTGCCCATAGAGTAAAAGGAGCTTTATGATATCCCTTTCCTGGCAATCGGCGGAGTAAAGTTCAATGTCAACCTGTGGTTCTGAAGGGAGTTGTTCCGTGGGAACTACTTCCAGTCCTTTATCCTGTTCAGGAGTGCCTTTTTTAAATTTTGCCCGCAGGATTTTATTCAGTTCGCTCATGAGCACCTGCTCGGAAATGGTCATGAGACCTGAACATTCTTTCACATAAAGGGAGCGGGAGATCCCGTCGGGGATCAGAGCGATGGTATTGACAATTTCCTTGATCAGGGAAGCTTTTCTGATCGGGTCGTTTTGTGTTTCTCCGAGCAGCAGCCTGGTTTTAAATAGGATGAAATTGACGGAATTGGCCGAAATGAACGATTCCACATCGGCCGGATGGTGCTTGCGGGCATATGAATCGGGGTCTTCGCCATCGGGAAAAAGAACGATCTTCACGTTCAGTCCCTGTTCCACGATCATATCGATGCCGCGGAAGGATGCTTTAATGCCGGCAGGGTCGCCGTCGTAAAGAATGGTGATGTTCGGAGTATACCGCCGGATCATGCTTACCTGATCATGCGTGAGGGAGGTTCCCGATGACGCTACCACGTTTTCGATGCCTGCCTGGTACAAGGAGATCACATCGGTATAACCTTCGACCAGTAGGCAGTTATCCTTGGAAATTATTGCATTCCTGGCAAAATAGATCCCGTAAAGGGTCTTGCTTTTATTGTAGATCTCCGATTCGGGGGAGTTGATGTATTTGGCGTGTGATTTATCGCTGTCAAGGATCCGACCTCCGAAACCGATCACACGGCCGGAAGCGCTGTGTATGGGGAAGATGACACGGTCGTGGAAGCGGTCATACAACCGGTTCTCCTTTTCGACCGACAGTCCGGTTTTCAGCAGGTACTCCTTTTTATAACCCTGTTGAATGGCATATCCGGACAGTGCGTCCCACTTCCCCGGGCTAAATCCCAACTGAAATTTGTTCACGATATCGTCGCGCATGCCGCGCTCTCTGAAATAGCTTAAACCGATGGCTTTGCCTTCCTCGGATTCCATCAGCATTTTCGTGAAATATTGTTGTGCGAAGAGGTTCAGGTTATAGAGACTTTCTTTCTCGTTGAGTTCCTGGAGTTGTTCAGGGGTTTGTTCCTCCTCTTCGACCTCAATGTTATATTTTCTTGCCAGGTACCTGAGCGCTTCAGGATAGGAGAAGTGCTCATGTTCCATGATGAAATTGACAGGATTCCCGGCCTTGCCGCATCCGAAACACTTGTAGATCCCTTTGGCCGGGGAGACTGTGAAGGAAGGTGTTTTTTCGTTGTGGAACGGGCATAAACCGATCTGATTGACGCCACGGCGGCGCAGCATGACAAAATCACCGATCACCTCTTCGATGCGGGCGGTCTGGATGATGGTGTCGATGGTATCGCGCGGGATCATTTCAGGAATCTGAATGACAAAATTACGATTATATTAAGTATCTTTATCTTTGCGGTGCCCGACACTAAACACTCAACACTTAAACCTTCTTTATTCCTATGGAAATCCTTACCTCTACCGATTGGAACGAATATGAGCTGATCGACACCGGCAACCGGGAAAAACTGGAACGGTTCGGGAAATACATCCTGATCCGTCCGGAGCCTCAGGCGGTGTGGCAGAAATCGCTTCCCGAGAGTGAATGGGAAAAATCATGTCATGCACGCTATGTCCGGATGAAGGGCAAAAAAGCAACCGGTGATGATTCCGAACGGGGATCATGGAACAAAAAACCGAAAATGCCCGATCAGTGGACCATAGGCTACAAGTACAAGCAGATGAACCTGAACTTTCGGCTCGGGCTGACTGCTTTCGGACATATTGGCGTATTTCCGGAGCAGGCCAGCAACTGGAATTACATTTACGATGTCATAACGCAGAATGCAAAATGCAAAATGCAAAATGCAAAGGGCAAAAGCGAAGGTCCACCTGTTCACTCGTCCACCAGTCCACAAAAGATCCTCAATCTCTTCGCCTACACCGGCGGCGCTTCGCTGGCAGCCAGGGCAGCCGGGGCAGATGTGGTGCATGTGGACTCAGTAAAACCGGTCATCACGTGGGCCAAAGAGATGATGGCAACCAGCGGTCTTGACAACATCCGCTGGGTGGTGGAAGATGCGATGAATTTCGTACGTCGTGAGGTGAAGCGGGGGAACCACTATGATGGGATCATTCTTGATCCGCCCGCGTATGGAAGGGGTCCTGACGGAGAAAAGTGGATCCTTGAAGATTCAATTGATGAAATAATTGCCCTTTGCAGACAATTGCTTCTTCCGGAACACGGAATCTTCGTGTTGAGTTTTTATTCCATGGGATTTTCGGCCCTGATCCCTGAGAACCTTGTTAAAACCCGTTTCGGTGAAGTACCCGGAATGCAGTCGGGGGAATTTTATTTCGAAGACAAGGCAAAACGGAGACTCCCGCTCGGAACGTTTCTGAGGTTTTCCAGATAACGATATGTTATAACCAAATCTTTTTCAATATCTGAATGTTTCAGTTAATGTGAGGCATACTTTTTCAGAGGTTTCTTTGTCCAGTTCTCCCAGTTTTTTCCCTAACCGGCTCTTGTCAATACTCCTGATCTGATCAATAGCCAACTGCCCCTTTTTCCCCAGGAAATAGCAGCCAACCCGGGTAGGATATGGTTTAAAAGTACTGGTAAGCGGAACAATAATAACGGTATTAAGATATCTATTCGCTTCATCAGGGGAAACCACAAGACATGGTCTTATTTTATTGATTTCAGAACCAATCGTGGGGTTAAGTTCTGCATGCCATACATCAAATCGTTTTACCATGTCCACTCTGTATGATCAAATTCATTGGTGACATTATCAAAAGGATCCTTTTCCGACCCAGCTCCTTTTTTTTTTGTCTGGGCAAATAATTTGTCCCAATTCTCCCTTGGTTTTTCAATTTGGACCGGAACGACCAATAAACAGCCATCTTTTTCCCGGATGTTAAATTTTTTTGATGAACCAAGCTTGTTTAATATCTTCTTCGGTATGATTAACCCTTGTGAATTACCTATTTTCACTAATGATGCTTCCATAAAGAATGTGTTTTACTTCTGCAAATATACAATATAATGTTATAACTCGTTATAACAACAAGGAAATTTATTCCTGATCCGTTAAAAACAAAGCCGAAGCAATCCTGTCGGCAAACAACTTCCCTGCGTCCGTAAGGAAATATACCCCGGAGCGTTCAGTTAACAATCCTTGCTGAACAAAGGTTGCGGCACGTTTCACGATCAATTCATAATTCATAATTCCTAATTCATAATTTATTTTCTCCAGGTTGCATCCCCACATCGTGCGCAGCGAAGTCATCACATACTCGTTGTATTTCTGAATGCGGGTCAACTGCTCTTCCTCGTAAAGGCATTCATCCTGATCAACGCGTTGAATATATGTTGAAAGGTTTGAAACATTCCATCGCCTGGAGGTCCCGTTGTAACTATGAGCCGACGGACCGAGCCCCAGGTAGGGAATCCCGTTCCAGTAATTGGTATTGTGAATTGCCTGCCTGCCGGGTTTGCAGAAGTTCGATATCTCATATTGAAGAAATCCAAGTTCCTTCGCTTTTTCCATCATCAATTTCAATTGCTCCACCTGTGATTCATCGCTGACCGGAGCCGATCTTTGTTTATTGATCATCCAGGCCAGCGGGGTCCTGAGTTCAATTGTCAGCGCATAGGCCGAAATGTGAGGGACGCCGAGCGAAAATGCGATTTCAAGGTTTTTCTTCCACCCGTCGCGAGTAGCAGTAGGAATGCCAAAGATCAGGTCGATGCTGATATTATCGAATCCTGCCTGCTGTAAGAATTTAACAGCCAGCAGTGCCTGTTCCGAGGAATGTGACCGATTGAGGTATTCCAGGTCGTCGTCCCGGAACGACTGCACCCCAACGCTGAACCGGTTAAACCATGTCTCCTTCAGCTCCTCCACAAATTCCTCCGTTACATCCTCCGGATTCAGCTCCAAAGTAATCTCTTCAGTAACCGGGTAAATGTTTCTCCCCTCTCCCTGGGGAGAGGTAACCATCTCCAACACCTCCTGCAACACCCCTGGCCGGTATACCGAAGGCGTGCCGCCACCAAAATAGATGGTATTCACGAGTTCCCCAGACAGGTATTCATGCGACAAGGTAATTTCCTTTTTCAAAGCCTCTAAAAAAGGCTCTTTCAGCTTCTGCGAAGCCAGGGAAAAGAAATTACAGTAATGACATTTGCGGGAGCAAAAAGGGATATGGATATAAATACCGGCCAAGGGGCTATTTTTTCAGGATGATGCGAAAAATCGTGCCTTTATTCAGGGTCGAAGATTTCACAAAGATCTTGCCGGCATGATAGTTTTCAATGATCCGCTTGGTGAGGGTCAGTCCCAGTCCCCATCCCCGGGCTTTGCTGGTATATCCAGGCCTGAAAATAGCTTTAAACCTTGATTTGGGGATCCCTTTTCCGGTATCGCCGATATCGATGTGTATGTGATCAACATCATCGGAAATTTCAATATTCACATTGCCATTGCCTTCCATGGCATCCACGGCGTTTTTACACAGGTTTTCGATGACCCATTCAAAAAGGTGCAGATTCAGCGGGATAATGATCACCTGGTCCGGTCCCGGCCTGATGTCAAAAATAACTTTTGCCGAAATCCTGGAACGGATATATGAAACCGTGTCGTGCACCACGGCGACGATGTTGGTTTTTTCGAGTCTCGTAGCCGATCCGATCTTTGAAAAGCGGTCGGTGATGGTCTCCAGCCGTTGAACATCCTTTTCTATTTCGCGGATGGTCTCTTCGTCCAGACCCTTTAATTTTAACAGTTCCATCCAGGCCACCATTGATGATAACGGTGTGCCAAGCTGATGGGCGGTTTCCTTGGCCATGCCCACCCACACCTGGTTCTGTTCCGATTTGCGCGCATAGCTGAATAAAAGGTACGCGATCATCAGAAAAAGAAAGATAACCCCCAGTTGAACGATCGGGTAATATTTCAGTTGCGTGAGCAGAAATGAATCCTGGTAAAAGATATAATGCACCCCGGTATCGGCAAGGTCAACCTTGATGGGTGTATTCTGCGAAGCCATCGATTTAAGAGTCTGCGTCAGCCAGATTTTATCCTGAAGTTTATTTTCAGGGATATTGCCCGACTGATATACCTTTTTACCCGTGCTGTCGGTAATGATGACCGGTACGGAAGCCGAATTCAGCACCACTTCTGAAAAAAAGGAACGGATCAGATCGTCCAGTCCTTTTTTCAACTGGGCAAAAATATTGGAGTCTTTGTAATAAAGATAGATTTTTTTATCCAGGTAATAGGTGACCACGATCGGCGGGTAGACGGAGAATTCTTCTTTAAGAGCACCCTCCAGGATCTTTCCGGTATCGACGCTGTAGTTCCTGGCATTCATGATCCTCCCTGTTTCATCGGTCACGATCACCGGAATGGTGTTGTTTTCGCCGATGATGCTGAGAAAGAAATTCAAATCTTCATTTGAAGTGGTAAAAATACGGCGTTGCGCTTCAGCAACGATGGAAACCCTTTTTCGTTCTTCATTCTTGATCTTTTCAAACAAATCGTTGGTAAAGTTCACCAAGTCGGCTTTCTGGTGGATGGCATCGGCCCAGATCTCCACATTTTTCCGTTCATCCTTCCTGATCTCATTTACCAGGATATTGGTATAATACAGTGATGCGGCAACAATAAGAATTGCAAAAGCAAACAGAAACAGTTTCCAGCGCCTTTTTTTGAGGTATATATCCACTGACAGAGCTTAATTACGTAGAGATATTTTTTAAATCCGGCAACAAGGTTGTACCACTACTATAATTATTCATAAACGGCAAACCCAGAATTATATTTTCATCTGGTTATCAAAGGTATGTGTTTTTTATCATGATTATCGATGAATTCACAGAGAAATCGTGGATGATGATCGAAATACCGTCCGGGTTTACGGAATGTTTTATATAATTGCACCAAAAATAAACCGTTATGAGAACAAAAACAACTTTGTGCCTTCTTCTGGGAGGGTTAATTTTATCTTCCATGTTCCTGGGAGGATGCAGCCAAAAAAAACCAATGCAGGTCAGACAAATACCCCTCGAAGATTTCTTTAAAAATCCTGAAAAGGCGCGTTACCAGATCTCCCCCGACGGGAAGTACTTTTCCTATATGGGTCCATATGAAAAACGCATGAATATTTTTGTTCAGGAGGTCGGGACGGAAAAGGCCATCCGGCTTACATCAGAAAAGGACCGGGATATTGCCGGTTATTTCTGGAAAAATCCGACCCGCATCGTGTTTCTCAAAGATACCGGCGGAGATGAAAATTTTAAGTTGTATGGCGTTAACATCGACGGTACCGATCTGAAGTGTTTCACTGATTTTCCGAAGGTCAGAACTGAGATCATCGACGACCTCTACGACTTCCCGGATGAACTGATCATCGGGCTGAATAAACGCAACCCGGAAGTTTTTGATCCGTACCGACTGAATATTGTCACGGGTAAAATGACCCAATTAGCTGAAAATCCCGGTAATATCCAGGGATGGATCCTGGACCATGACGGGAAACTCAGGGCTGCAACAGCCATCGTGGATGGAGTGAATACTCAGTTGTTGTACCGGGAAAATGAGACCGGTCAATTCAAACCGGTGCTTACCACCAGTTTCAAAGAGACCCTTTCGCCCCTTATGTTCACCTTCGACAACAGGAATGTTTACGCCACATCGAACCTTGGCCGCGATAAAAGCGCCGTTGTGATATTTGACATTGCAAATGGCAAGGAAATCCAGATGCTTTATGAAAACCAGGACTATGATGTCAGTGATGTGACCTGGTCGCGTGTAAAGAAGGCCCTGATCTGTGCCAACTACGAATCGTCGAAACAGGAGCGATACTTTTTTGATGAGGAGGGCCGGTCGATGTATGAAAAAATTCAAAAGCAATTGGGAGATTACGTGTTCAACATCACCTCCCTGACGAAAGCGGAAGATAAATTCATGATCCGTGCATACAGCGACCGTTCACTGGGAGGATATTACCTGTATGACCGCGCCAAAGACAGCCTGGAAAAGGTGGCCGACATTGCCCCGTGGTTAAAGGAAGAAGAACTTGCCAGCATGATCCCCATCGAATACACGGCCCGCGACAGTGTAAAAATACAGGGTTACCTGACACTTCCCAATGGTTATACGATGGAGACCGCCAGGGATCTGCCGGTCGTTGTGAATCCCCATGGAGGGCCCTGGGCCCGCGACGGCTGGTACTTCAACCCGGAGATACAGTTCCTTGCCAACCGGGGATACGCGATCCTCCAGATGAATTTCAGGGGCTCGACAGGTTACGGCAGGAATTTCTGGGAAAAATCATTCAAGGAATGGGGACTCACCATGCAGGATGATGTGACAGATGGAACCCTGTGGCTGATTTCCAACGGCATTGCCGATGCAAAAAAAATCGCGATCTATGGCGGCAGCTATGGCGGTTATGCCACCCTGCAGGGTTTGGTGCGCGAGCCCGATCTTTATGCAGCGGGCGTTGATTATGTTGGTGTTTCAAATCTTTTCACCTTTCTGAAAACCATTCCTCCATACTGGAAGCCGATGCTTGATATGATGTATGAGATGGTCGGCAACCCGAAGGGCGACAGTGTACAATTTACGGCTACTTCTCCGGCGTTGAATGCCGATAAGATCAAAACCCCGCTGTTCGTTGCCCAGGGAAAAAATGATCCCCGGGTGAACATTGCAGAATCAGACCAGATGGTTGAAGCCTTGAAGAAGCGCAACATTACTGTTGAATATCTTGTAAAGGATAACGAGGGCCATGGATTTCATAATGAAGAGAACCGGTTTGATTTTTACCGGGCCATGGAGGCGTTCCTGGCGAAACATTTGAAATAGCCCCACCCCAAACCTCAAACGGGGGAGGATGCAATGGGGTCGTTCATTTACACGTATTTCTCGCCTTTTTCGAGCATCACATCGTTTACAAACTGCCGTATCTGCTGTTCGTCCGTTTTACGGCAAACCAGGAGCACGTTTTCCGATTCAACCACGATATAGTCGTTAAGGCCTTCGAGCACCACGACTTTGTCTTTCGGCATATTGACAATGCAATTAGCAGAATCGTACATCATCACATTTTTTCCCACCACGGTATTGCCATTTTTATCCCTGGGGCGGTTTTCATACAGTGAACCCCAGGTTCCAAGGTCGGACCAGCCAAAGTCAGCCGCCAGCACGTAAACGTTATCCGCGTTTTCCATCACGCCATAGTCAATGGAGATGCTCTTGCAAACCATATAGGTGCTGGCAATGAATGATTTTTCATCGTTGGTCCCATATTTTCCGGTTCCCTGTTTGAAGAGCATATCCACATCGGGCAGATGCTTTTCGAATGCTTTCATGATGCTTCTGAGCGACCAGATGAATATCCCGGAATTCCACAGGAAATCGCCGCATTTGAGGAAAGTAACGGCGAGTTCAAGGTTTGGTTTTTCGGTGAAGGTCTTCACCTTTTTAATATGTTTTTCCCCGGGATAAACATGTTTCCTGGAATCCACATACTGGATGTAGCCATAACCGGTATCGGGCCTGCTGGGGCGGATGCCAAGAGTGAGCAGCCAGTCATTTGCCATGGCTGCTTCAAGAGCGGATTCAATATTCTTCAGGAAAATATCCTCCTTCAGAATGATATGATCGGAAGGGGCCACGATGATGCAAGCATCCGGGTCGCGCTCCAGGATACAATAGTTGGCATACGCGATACATGGGGCCGTGTTGCGGCGCGAGGGTTCCAACAGGATCTGTTGCGCGGGCAGCTCCGGGATCTGGGCCCGTACCAACGATTTATAGATTTCATTGGTGACAATGTAAATATTCTCCTTCGGGCAGATCCTTTTAAACCGTTTATAGGTCTGCTGGATCAGTGTTTCCCCGGTACCGAGGATGTCAATGAATTGTTTAGGATGAGTTGTCCGGCTCATGGGCCAGAACCTTGCGCCGATGCCGCCGGCCATGATCACGCAGAAATTGTGTTTAGATTTTGCCATACCCTGAAGGTTTAAAATCTATACAAACATAAGGAAAAAGAATTATGAATCAGGAATTAGAATTTTGAAGAAAAGGAGGAAATTCAATGCGCAGGCAAATACTCCACCGGAGCTCCCGCGCTTACCAGGTATATGCGTTTGGAATTCATGCAGATGCAGCGGTAGCGTGTTCTGATTTTCTCTTTTTTTTGGAAGATCCGTCTCCCATGGAGGGTAAAGACGGCGTCGAACGGGAGTTCTTCCAGACGAAGTGTTGCATCGGGGGGATCATATTTTTTCAACACCTTTGATAAATGATGGTCCACCGACGAAGATGCCTTCGGGTTTTCAAGGTATTGGTTTAAGACCGGCAGGATATCCGCCGGAAATACTTCATTGTTCTGGTATGGTTCCATCAGCAGTCGAAACTTGGCTTTCCATTCTTTGCCATGGGGCAGCGGGTGAATTTTACGGCGAAGGGTGAACTTTTGCAGGGTCAGGGTGTGGTCAAGGTTCACATGATGATGCGCCAGCTCGTGAATGAGCGTGATCAGAAAAGCATATGGATTCAGGTTACCGTTTACCGTGATGCGTGCATGATCATTCTTGTGGGCAGCACGGTAATCGCCGGATTTGGAGGTGCGTTGGCGCACGATCTTCAGGCTGATGGGGTTTTCCGTGAACTGATCCACCACTTCTTCCACCGCGGTAATAGGAAGCCTGGGACCCAGCACCGACCTGATCTTCTCTTCAAGATTCGTCGGTACCGTTTTGACGATGCGCGGTTTTAACTGAAAAAGGGATAGCTTATCCACAAATTTACATGAAAATCTCCGATTGACACACAGACGAATAAAAATCCAGTCCACAACTCAAGCGCTTTCCGTGCTCGAAGCACAATCGTATATTAGCGCATAATCAATAAATTTCAGTTTATGATACGATCATGCGGACTGGATGTACACAAAGATACGATCTTTTGTGCAACCTATGATGGTAAAAAACACGGTCCGGTAGTTGAAACGTTTATTTTTCCCGGTAAGGGACGGAATTGAGGTTGCGGGCCACGCAGGAAGCGTTGAGGAGGCCATTGTTTCCGCCCGGTCCGAAGACTTTGATATGATCATCCTTGATCTGTGGCTTGAAAATAAATTACCAATACAAAATGTCCGGTTGTTAAAAATTCACTTTCCCGGAAAACCAATTCTGGTTTATACTTCCGAAACCTCCATTGTCTGGAAAAAGCGTATGCTTGAAGAGCAGGTGATGTCATATATCGTCAAATCAGCAACGCGGGCAGAGATAAAAACTGCGATTGAAACAGTGGCTGCCGGTACCATATATTACCCGGTCGATCTCGGAGAACTAAACCCGCAAAGGGTCAGGTTTACATTTGGATCCGGAGTTTCATCCATAACCCCGTTTGAAAGAGAGATTCTGAGAATGCTGTCGCAGGGGTATTCACGCCTGGAGATCAGCGATATCCTGAAAAAAAGTCCATCCTACCTTGATAAATTATTGAAGGTCCTCCGGGATCGTTTCAACGTTAAAAACAACCTGGAACTTTTAACGGTGATCGATAAACCGGAAACACCGTATTAAGTTAAAGTTTTCGAACTTTTCCGCCATTTTTGCCTGTGCCTGCTCCTGTGTCAGGGTGCAAATGTGAACCAAATGTGCACCATTATTTTGACACCTTGTGAATTTACATATTCATTATCAACACTTTAATGTTCGGTGTGTCGGATTTTCCGCGTACAAATTTTGTACATATCTATACAAATTAAATATTTGACTTGGCGTTTTTTTTAATTTACATTTAGACAAGTCAAACCCATCGTTAAACCGAAACTTTATGAGAGCAATAATTACATTGACAATTCTGTTGTTCGTTGCCGGAATTTTCGGGGGCTACGGCCAGAATATTCCCACCTATCCGATCCCGTCGTATGGTATTGCCGTGAATGGATTTACAAATTTTGCAAATACAACCCAACAAGCGGACACCAATGATTTCAACCTGGGTAAAAGGGTGGTAATATTTATAAGGAAATCATTTACAATTCAAGAATTGGGGTATAACAGGTTCGTTTAGATTGGGTCAGGGACAGATATTTATTATTCTATTCCAACCTAAAAAAAATTCCGACTTTTTAGGTGACCCGACCAAGGAAGAACTTGATTATAGATGGATGAAAATGGTTATATGCCTGGGTCGTTGACGAGCGGTGTTGAAATGCAAGAGTCTGGTGGTTAAAATATCCTAAAATATATTCATTGCTTTGAACCATCCATTCACTAATTTTTCAATGTATGTAGAAAAAGTAGAACCCAGGCAAGCAGCATAGCGACCCGCTTTGTTCATCATTACCAGGTAGTGGGGGACATTGTTAATATGCAAACCAACAAACACACAATCAAAAATTAAAACCAATCATTTAAAGAAACAATTATGAAACGAATTTTATTTACAACAATTTTAATTGCTTGTTTCGTAGCAATATCAGGCATGCAAGGTTTTGCTCAGAATCCCTATGCTAAAGTTACAGTATATACAAACTCATGGCAGGCTGTCAATGGCACTTTGGAGCTCAATGAGACTTCACCAAATCCTCATACTATATGGAGCATGAACTTTCATTTTGACATCACTGAATGGCAAATCGTAGATGGCGGTTACATGTACCAAAAATGGTTTTTATTAGCATATCCAATTCCGAACAATTCGAATTATTATAAATTGGTAGCTACGGCCTATGGTGTGTCTAAGGAATCGGAACCATATGAGGGGAGTAGATGGCCCTTCTATCTAACACTACCTGCCATTGACCTCAGAAGCCAGGGCGAGCAATAATGACAGGCATTTCATCCTCTGGATGCGAAACAGGAAACCGGATAAATCAACGCTTGATAATTCCGGTTTCCTGACATTTTTAGTTAACATATATACGAGAAAATATTTTATATTGGGAAGGAATTCAGCTATATTTGTAGTATAGTATTTGTTTCCAAACTTTTACGCATCATCTGAACTTAGGAGTATTATCTCAAGAAATATCAAGTGGTTTCAAGTCTTATCAAACGGAAATGTTTGCAGGGCGAGAATGCAAATTCGGCTTGCCAACGCATTTATTTCAATAATAATCGTCATTATGAAAAATACGTTTCTTTATTTTACGATCATTATCATGTTTTCATGTAATCTTTTTGCGCAGGATCAATTGCACAGAAAAGTATTTCCGGGCCCTGCAAGCCGGGTTGACCTATCCAGGCCTCAGATCCCGACAGGCCCAAAACCTGACCGGGCGATTGTCTGCCGGAAACAAAACATTTTTAACCATTCAAATTCTGTATGGAAGTGGGATACCATCCTGTGTTACAACACTGCATCGAATGATAATCCCTTTCAACGAATTTCCCGTACCTATAATTCAATGGGTGAGGTACTTACTCAATTGACTGAACGCCGGCAGGGCAGTTTCAACTGGGATAACCTGGCAAGGGAAACGTATACCTACGATTCGGCAGGCAACGAGTTGACCTATTTCGCAGAAAAATGGGAAAACAATGTCTGGACTGATTTCATGAAAGAGGCCACTGTCTACAATGCAAATGGAGACAGGGTGGACTGGCGGCGTGAAATATGGCAATCGACATATTGGTGGAAATGGGGACATTATACATGGCATTACATTGCACCCGGATTATACGATACGGTTCTGACCCAGGCCGGACAGGACTCTCTGTGGGTTAATACGGCGCTCGAAATAGATACTTATGATACAAATGATTATCTAACAAACATACTAACCTTCACGTGGACAAACAATAGTTGGGTTTTTAACCAACGTGATTTCTATACCCATGATTCAATAGGAAATTATCTATCAGCACTTTATCAGAACTGGCAAAATGGTTCATGGATAAATTATTCTCTCAGTATTTCGACCTTTGACACAGCCTCAAATAGATTATCAGCTACCATACAAGTTTGGCAAAATAATTCGTGGGTAAATTACTATGAAATTTTTTATACTTACGATTCTGCTGGCAATCTGCTTCTTGAGTCAGAGCTTCACTGGTCAGGGAATGCCTGGGTTAACTACACCCAGAATCTTTATGAATATGATGGAAGCAACAATATGCTCACATCAACCAATCAAGATTGGAATGTTTCCGTTTGGAAAAACACATACAAAGAAGTCTACACCTATGATTCATCCGGCAACTCATTGACCGGTAAATGGTTGAAATGGTACAACGGGAATTGGCATCCCGATAACGGAATTCTTCAGGTATTTTTTGATCATCAGGTTGACTACGACGTCTGGTTAAGTGATCTGTATCGCTATTCCGCAGTTGGCGATTCGGTAATGGTTTTCGTTGAGCCAACCGGATCGCCAGGGAAGATCACCCTGTTTCCCAATCCCGCGCATTCGATGGTGTATGTTTCTTTACCCGCTGCATCAACGAATCCAACCGGAATTCTCACCTTGTATGATCTTCGCGGCCGGTTCGTTTTATCGAAACCGATCGAAAACAAAACCACGGGAATAGATATCAGCGGCCTGCAACCGGGTATTTATTTTGTGAGATTCAGCGATGATAAGATGACTATGGTTTTGAAATTGGTTAAGGATTAAAAGGTTACATATTCAAATAAGGATGCGATCTTTTGTGCAACCTATGATGGTAAAAAACACGGCCCGGTAATGGAGTACACCACGCTTACCTCATCTATCATGGAGATGGGGAAAGATTTGCAGGGTAAAGGTGAATCAACAATCGCCATGAAAAGCACGGGGATGTATTGGATTCCCGTGTGGAATATTTTAGAAGAGACGGGCTTTACCCTGATTCTGGTAAACCCGTATCTGATCAAACAGATGCCGGGACGAAAAAGTGACGTGAAGGACGCCCAATGGATTGCAACCCTTTTGCATATAGGGTTGTTGCGAAGCAGCCTGGTTCCCTGTAAGGAAATACGGGAATTGCGTACTTAAAGTCGACGGTATGTTAAGTTTCAGCAGCGACAAACATCGGTATTACAGGATTTGGAATGAACGCTGGAGATGTGTAGCATCCGGATCACCAGTTTTGTCAGTAACATATCGGGAAAAAGTGTGTTGATAGCGTACCATCAGAAAGAATGGGATCGCCTGCAGTTTCTGTTACAGAAGTAATGCGTAAAGGCCGGCTAACTTTGTGGTGGCTCAAAACCCCGTTTTCAAATTGGTCAACGCAACATGTCCTGAAAAGGACTTAAAGAACACAGACATGAATAAAACCGATCCCTTGACCGGTCAAACTCGCAGGAGAAACTCGCACACCTAAGGCGGCAAGTATTAGGAAGCAGATTTATAGGAGAAATTTAGTAATTAATATCGCAGAAGTTTTTATGTATACCGGAAAGTTATATTATTCAACAGTAATAAGAACCTGGCAATTTCAACTGCAATTTACGGATCTACCATCGCATTATTTCATTTAAATTTCGGACAATCACACCCCTTCGGATGAACCGTCCGATGGGAAGAATACCGTTGCGAACCACACGATACAGCAACCAGCAAAAGAATAACCGGAACAACTAACAAAACCAACCTGAACCGCAACCGTTTCATGATAAATATTTTCACTGTAAAATTACATAAAAAAAACGCAATGCCCGCTTGTCCGCCTGTCCGCCCGTCCGCCTGTCTACCTGTTAATACCTCACCCCCCGGCCCCCTCTCCGCCCGGAGAGGGGGAGGTCCGCTTGTCCGCCTGTCCGCCTGTTAATACCTCACCCCCCGGCCCCCTCTCCGCCCGGAGAGGGGGAGGTCCGCCCGTCCGCCCGTCCGCCTGTCCGCCCGGAGAGGGGGAGTTATGCCCACCAAATAATTACCTTTGCTAAACGCAGAATCCCTATTTTTTGGTACTTTAGCAAAAACATTTTATGCTTAAGGTATTTACCACCATCGGGAATTATGTGCTGATCATGCAAAAGGTCTTCAGCCGTCCGCAGAAGCGTAAGATCTTCTGGGATCAACTGATGATCGAAATAAACAGCCTTGGCCTCGAATCGCTTGGGATCGTGGCCTTCATCTCGGCCTTCATGGGGGCCGTGGTATCCATCCAGACGGCCTACAACATTACCAGTCCGCTGATCCCCATGTCGATGGTCGGTTTTACTGTGCGCCAGAGCGTGATCCTTGAATTTTCCCCGACGGTCATCAGCCTCATCCTGGCCGGGAAAGTCGGGTCGCGGATTGCATCGGAGATCGGCACCATGCGGGTCACAGAGCAGATCGATGCCCTGGAGATCATGGGCGTGAATTCGGCAAACTACCTGATATTTCCCAAAATTGTAGCATCCATTTTAATCAACCCGGTGCTGATCGTTTTCAGCATGTGGATGGGCATCCTTGGAGGCTGGATCGCCATGATCGCCACAGGGTTGGTATCAACCAATGATTTTGTTCAGGGAATGCGGATTGATTTCCTGGGTTACACGATATTTTACGCGATCACCAAGACAGTGTTTTTTGCATTCATCATCTCATCGGTATCGGGTTTTTACGGGTACATCACCCAGGGAGGGGCCCTGGAGGTTGGCCAGGCAAGTACCAAGGCTGTCGTCTTCAGCAGCGTGATCATCATCCTGTTCAACCTGGTATTAACTCAACTCCTGCTCACATGATCGAAGCCCGGAATATCAACAAAACATTTGGGGACAATCATGTATTGAAAAATGTTTCCTGCTCTTTCGAAAAAGGCAAAACAAATCTTATCATCGGGCAGAGCGGTTCGGGAAAGACGGTGCTGATGAAGTGCCTGGTCGGATTGTTCGAGGTCGACAGCGGAATGGTGGTGTATGATGACCGCGATTTCACCAGGATGAACTTTGAACAGCGTAAAACCCTGAGGAAAGAAATCGGGATGTTGTTCCAGGGCAGCGCCTTGTTTGACTCCATGAATGTGGAAGAAAATGTGATGTTCCCCCTGAATATGTTTACTTCACAACTTTTGGCAGAAAAACAGGACAGGGTCAACTTTGTGCTGAAGCGCGTGAACCTTGAAAATGTCAACCGGCTTATGCCTTCCGAACTCAGCGGGGGCATGCGTAAAAGGGTAGCCATTGCACGGGCCATTGCCATGAACCCGCAATACCTGTTTTGTGATGAGCCCAATTCCGGACTCGATCCGCACACCTCGGGGGTGATTGATCATCTGATCCGGGAAATCACCGAGGAGTATGACATAACCACCATTGTCAACACTCATGATATGAACTCGGTGCTCAGTATAGGCGATAGTGTGGTTTATATTTATGAGGGAGAATTGTGGTGGAAAGGAAACAAAGAAACGATCCTTCATACCGACAATGCCGAACTGAACGAATTTGTATTTGGAACAGAACTTACCTCGAGGTTGAAACGCTGAAAAAATTCAAACCATGTCCCTTAACTTCATTGATTACATCATCCTGGTCATTCTGGTGCTGTTCCTGATCCAGGGCTACCGCAAGGGGATCATCATTTCGCTGGCATCAATTGCCGCGCTTGTCCTGGGTATTTATATCGCTGTCCATTTTTCGAATTATCTTGACTCAACGCTGATGGAACACCTGAAACCTTCACGGAAATGGCTGCCGATCCTCTCTTTTACCATTACATTTATCGTGGTGGTGATCGTGGTGTTGCTGGTGGCCAAATTGACTGAAAAACTGGTTGATGTGGTTGGGATGGGATTCTTCAACCACCTTGGCGGTGCAGTCCTTGGGCTTGTCAAAGGAGTGATCCTGATCAGCATCCTGATCTTCATATTTACCAGTATCGATACCAAAGGGAAATGGTTGAAAGAGCAGCACAAAAAGGACTCTTATTTATACAGTCGTGTATCAGCGGTCTTTCCGAAGCTGATGAAGACGTTTGGAGGGGAGATTAAGTTTCCGAACTGGTAATACAGGCGGACAAGCGGACCTCCCCCTCTCCGGGCGGAGAGGGGGCCGGGGGGTGAGGTATTAACAGGTGGACAAGGGGACAGGGGAAACTAGCAGTGGGGATTTGTGAGTGTTTTTATGACAGATTCGGGGGTGATACTTCGGATGCAGGTACAGTCCATAGTTTTGCGGCAGTCGTTACATGTTTTGTCAAGAACCAGATAGGTTGCATTTTTACCAAGCGGGGCCCAGCGCTGCGGAAAGATGGGACGCATGGGGGCATAAAGCCCGATTGCCCTGATGCCTGACGCGGCCGCCAGGTGTAACGGGCCGGTGCTTGCTGCCACCAATCCATCGGAGGATCCGATCAGGTCGATGAATTCCGGCAGACTGAGTTTTCCGGTCATATCCTTCACACGGTCACGGTGCTTTTCCAGAAAGCCGGCCATCAGGATCCCTTCCTCCTTTGTCCCGGTGATAAGGATATCGAATTTTTCCGATGGAAGCAGGTCTATCAGCTTTGAAAAATTATCCAGTCCCCATTCCCTTGCACTTCCCTTCGATTTAGGGTGCAGGATCAACCTGAATCGTCCGCCAGTCCGCTTGTCCGCTTGTCCGCTTGTTAGCCCATACATCCCTCCAATCTCCTCAAGGGAAAAATTCCGGTCAACCCCGAGCGGTTTCAACATCTTCAGGTTGAGCTGCGATTCATGCAGAGCGGAAAATTTTCGTGGAATATGAATCAACTTATTGCAGGTAAACCAGGTAAAAAAGCGTCCGGCCGTAGCGATCCGCAGCGGTATCCCGGCCAACCTCGCCGCCTGACAAATCTCTTTCACCGGGAATACCTGGATGATGACATCTGCCTTCAAATTCCTGAGCAGGTTTATTCCTTCATCCTTCCTCCCCTGGTTGGTGGAGGGTCGGGGAGGGGGTGAATTTTCCCAAGGAACGAATTCATCGACGAATCTGCATAACTCCACCACCGGACGTGTATAATCACGACCCAGAAAAATGATGGTGCAACCGGGATATGATTGTTTCAGCGCTGCCGCCATGGGAAGTGTCAGTACGACGTCCCCGATGCTGTCGGTCCGGCTGAGGATGATGCGCATTATTCCATAACGGCTTTGATACCGGGAAGTTGTTTGCCCTCTATGTACTCAAGCATGGCGCCTCCACCGGTAGAAACATAGCTTACCTTATCGGCCAGGCCATATTTATTGATAGCTGCAACGGAATCACCGCCGCCAACCAGCGTGAAAGTTCCCATTTCAGTGACCCTTGCCAACGCCTGCGCGATGAATTTAGTTCCTGCCTCATAATTGTTCATTTCAAAAACACCCATGGGTCCGTTCCACAGGATCGTACCGGATTGTTCGATCACCTGGTCGAATTTAGAACATGCCGAAGGTCCGATGTCAAGCCCCATCCATGGGACCTGGATTTCATAAGCGCTGCTGGTCTTTTTATTGGCATCGTTTGAGAATGCATCGGCAAGAACGGCATCGGGAGGCAGGTACAGATTCAACCCTTTTGTTTTGGCATTTTCAATGATGCTTTTAGCCATTTCCACATAATCGTCTTCAACCATCGAAGCGCCGGTCTCCCCCCCCAGTGCCTTCACAAACGTAAACATCATCCCTCCCCCGATGATCAGGTTGTCGACTTTATCCATCAGATGGTTGATGATCTCAATCTTTGTTGAAACCTTTGCCCCTCCAAGAATGGCAGTGAACGGGCGTTTACCGTCTTTCAGGCACTTGTCGATGTTGATGATCTCATTGGCCATGACATAGCCGAACATTTTTGTATCCGGGAAAAACCGGGCAATGATGGCCGTGGAAGCATGGGCCCGGTGTGCCGTACCAAAAGCATCATTCACATACATATCGCCAAGGCTGGCTAATTTTCTTGCGAATTCCGGATCGCCTTTCTCCTCTTCCTTGTAAAAGCGAAGGTTCTCGAGCATCAATACTTCTCCCGGTTTGAGGGAACCTGCCAGGTCGATGGCAGACTGACCGATGCAGTCGGCGGCAAACTTTACCGGGCGGTTCAGCTTTTGGGAGAGATAAGGAATGATATGTTTCAGGGAATATTTTTCTTCAGGGCCTGACTTTGGCCGTCCCAGGTGCGACATCAGGATCACAGCCCCGCCACCGTTCAATATCCTGGTGATGGTTGGAATCGTTGCATCAATCCGAGTGGTATCGGTTATTTGATTCTGAGAGTCGAAAGGGACGTTGAAATCGACGCGGATCAGGGCCTTTTTATCCTTAAAAGTAAAATTATCAATCGTTTGCATTACATTTCTCATTATGATTACCCGGACAAAATTAAAATTTTTAAAGACGACAACGCATATATTTTTAATTTTACCCAGGGTTTTCAAGCCTGAAATATGCAGGATTTAAAAGTAACACTCATTCAGACAGACCTTTTCTGGGAGAAGGCACAGAAGAATCTCGATCATTTTGACCAATTACTTGGCCACATCAACGAGCCAACCGACCTGATCCTGCTCCCTGAGATGTTCAATACCGGATTTTCAATCAATCCGGCGGATTGTGCTGAGTCGATGGATGGTCCATCCATGCAGTTCCTTCGTGTTCAAGCCTTGGAGAAAAATGCAGTGATCATGGCAACCCTGCTGGTATGTGAAGGATCAAAATGTTACAACCGCCTGGTTTGCTTGCATCCGGACGGGCATTATGAAACATACGATAAACGGCATCTTTTCCGTTTGAGTGAAGAACACAAGATATTCAGGAGGGGATCTCAAAAACTGATCATTGAACTGAATGGCTGGAATATTTCACCTTTAGTTTGTTATGACCTGCGGTTCCCTGTCTGGAGCAAGAATACATGGGATAAGGGGAAATATGAGTATGATCTGTTGGTCTGCCTTGCCAATTGGCCTGCAAGCCGCGCCCAGGTATGGAAAACCTTGCTGGTGGCAAGAGCGATGGAAAACCAGGCATGCGTGGCCGGGGTGAACCGCGTCGGGGATGACGGGTATGGCAACTGGCATTCAGGCGACTCTATCGCGCTCGATGCCAAAGGCAATACTATTTTTGCAGCAGAAGAGGGAAAGGAGGTGGTGCAGACGGTTGTATTTTCTGCCCAGGATCTGAAATTTTACCGCGATTCGTATACCATCGGAATGGACTGGGACCATTTCACGATACAGATTAAAAAATAGAACATGCCCAAACTCTCTGTCGTCATCATCACTTTTAATGAAGAGGCGAATATTCTTCGCACGCTGGAGTCAGTTAAATCGTTTGCAGATGAGATCGTGGTGGTCGATTCAATCTCGACCGATCATACCGTCAGCCTTTGCAGGGATTTTGGCTGCCGGGTTTATTCGCGTGAATTTGATGGCTATGGAACCCAAAAGCAATTCGCGGTCGATCAGGCTTCGAATGACTGGGTTTTTTCGATTGACGCGGATGAGGTCGTTACCGGAGAATTGCAAAAAGAAATTATTGCTTTGTTTACCGATACCTCGGGGTCCGGAATCCGCCATCCGGCTTACCGGATCCGGCGAACCCTGCATTTCATGGGAAGGATCCTCAGGCACAGCGGCGTCGGGAAAGAGTTTCTTCTGCGAATTTTCGACCGTACCAAAGGCAGGTTTACCAATGTTGCCGTACATGAGGGAATTGAAGTCAATGGTTCATCCGGAATGCTCCATGGATGTCTTATCCATTTTTCCTACCAGAATATTGCACATCACCTTGAAAAAATAAACTCTTACACATCCCTGGCCGCGAAGGGATATTCGGAACAGGGAAGGTCATTTTCCAAAATCTGGGCTGCAGTTAAATTCCCGACCAGTTTTATTTCATTTTACATTCTCAAAGGCGGGTTTCTTGATGGTTATCCGGGGTTTATGTGGTCATTCCTGGCTGCCACTTACGCGACACTGAAAATTGCCAAAACCATTGAATTAAAGCAGGAACAATGCCCATAACCCGGAAACAGTTCGAGCGGTACTGGTACATTTTTGCCGTGGGAGTAACCATCGCATCGCTGCCGTTTTCGAAACTCGGCTTAAGTATCGGGCAGTTTATGCTGGTGGGCGGTTGGATCCTGGAACGTTATAATGTACGGAAGTTAATGACTTCCCTGGCCGGGTACCCGACATGGCAGGTCATCCTGCGAATTCTCCCGCTTTCTGTCATCCAGCTCATGAAGGGTATTGCATCCGGTTTTAAACAATTCGCAAAGCACACACCCGCGTTGATCTTAAGTTCGATATATCTGATGCATTTTCTGGGGCTGTTTTTTACCACCGATTTTGATTATGCCGTGAAGGATCTGCGGACCAAATTTCCACTCTTTTTACTGCCGCTGATCCTTTCAACGTCCGAAGCCTTTGATAAAAAGGGTTTTTACCGGTTCCTGCTGTTATTTGTTCTTGCAGTGCTGGTGCGGTCTATTTATAATACCTGGATGATCACAACGCATCAGTTTATCGACATCCGTGATGTTTCTCATAATGTATCGCATATCATTTACAGTTTACTGCTCACGCTTAGCATTTATATCCTCATCTTTTTTGTGGTTAAACGAAAATATTTCCCCTTGTGGCAAAAGGGGATCATGTTGCTGATCCTTGGTTGGTTGTTTGTGTATCTTATTCGTTCTCAGTCCATTACCGGGTTATTCATCACCATGATCACCCTGCTTTTCCTGATCCCTGTTTTGGTTTTTAGAGCGAGGAACAAATTGCTGAAGATCACCCTGTTAATTAGTATTATGGTGATCATCGCCGGTCTGATCATATCATTAAGGACGATCGTTAAGGATTATTACCATGTAAACCCCGTGGATTTTACAAAACTCGAAAAGAATACCTCGCGCGGAAATTCTTATATTCACAATCCATATTCAACCCAGGCCGAGAATGGTAATTATTTATGGATCTACATCCAGTGGGATGAAATGCGCGGTGCATGGAACAAACGGAGCCGGATATCTTTTGACAGCCTGAACAAAAAACATGAAACAGTTGCCTATACCGTCGTCCGGTATCTTTCTTCCAAAGGATGGAGGAAAGATGCAGATGCCATTGAAAAATTAAGCCAATCCGAGATATCTGCCATCGAAAAGGGCGTTGCAAATTATATATTCCTCGAAAAATTCAGCATCCGCGGACGGATCTATGAGTTTCTCTGGGGATTTGACAAATACAGGGAAACGGGCAACCCGACAGGATCTACCCTCATGCAGCGGTTCGAATTCTGGAAAGCATCTATCGGGATTATCAAAGAAAATTGGCTCACCGGGGTAGGCACCGGCGATATGAACCTTTCATTCAAGCGGCAATATGAAATGATGCAAACGAAACTCGCGGAAGATCAGCGCTGGAGGTCACATAACCAGTTTCTCTCCATATTCATCGGGTTCGGGATCTTTGGTTTCCTGTGGTTTTTATGGTCGATATATTATCCGCCCATGATGATGCATCGTTACAACGATTATTTTTTCCTGGTCTTTCTGATCATTGCTTCCTTGTCGATGCTGACCGGCGATACCATTGAATCTCAGACCGGTGTGTCGTTCTTCACCGTTTTCTATTCACTTTTTCTCTTTGCCCGGAAGGAACAGGACGGGATATTTACCAGGGAGAGCAAATAAAAATCTCATGCAAAGCGATATCCAGGGAAAGTGGCTCATGATCGTAAACCCGAATGCCGGGGTGAAAAAAGGAACCAAAGATTGGCCAAAGATCCTCCGGATACTCAACGAGGAAAAGGTAGATTTTGAATTCCGCCTCACTGCCGGCAGGGGTCATGCCATTGAGATCGCCTCTGAAGCCGCTGGAAACGGATACAGAAAGATCTGTGTGGTCGGGGGAGACGGAACCCTGAATGAGGTGCTCAATGGCATCATGGTTCAAACGGTGGTTGCACCCTCTGAAATCACCCTGGGCATGATCCCGGTCGGAACCGGGAACGACTGGTGCCGCATGTTCGGTATCCCGTTTGATTACCTGAAGGCCATTGTCATCCTGAAGCGGAAAAACACCTTTTTACAGGATGCCGGGATCGTGACCTATTATCACAAGGAGGCGCAGGTGAAGCGTTATTTTATGAATGTTGCAGGGATGGGATATGATGCACTGGTGGCAAAAAAAACTAACCTGTTGAAAGAAAGGGGTTTGGGCGGGCCGCTTACCTACATGTATTTCGTTTTTGCAAGTCTTTTCCAGTATAAGTTCATCGAAGCGGTTATTGAGGTGGATGGGAAGCCGGCCTTCAGGGGTGAAGTATTTTCGATGAATGTCGGGATCTGCAAATACAATGGCGGAGGCATGATGCAGGTTCCGGATGCCATTCCCGATGATGGATTGCTTGATGTGACGCTGATCAAAAAGACCTCAAAATGGATGGTGGTGCGGTATGCACGCAAGTTGTTCGATGGATCGCTGGTTGATTTGCCTATGGTGGCCACCTTCAAAGGTGAAAACATCCGGATCAGGTCGACCGGACAGTTGTTTCTCGAAACCGATGGCGAATCGCTGGGGCATACGCCGTTTGTGTTTGAGGTGTTGACAAGGTGTATCAGGATTGTCGTTGGATAAAATTTACGATTGGACGATTTACGATTTACGAATAAATTGACGAATAAAGGATTTACGATTGGATGATTTACGATTTACGATTTACGAATAAATTGACGAATAAAGGATTTACGATTGGATGATTTACGATTTACGAATAAATTGACGAATAAATGATTTACGATTAATAGCGCTGATAATCGTATATCGTCAATCATTAAATTTAATCAGCAATCGTAAATCGTCAAATCGTTAATGTATTTATTGGTCAACCCAGTCCCCCGATTCCCTGATCAGATTGACCAGCGCATCAACCGCGTCGGTTTCATCAAGGCTTTTCCGAATCAGTTTCTGGCCCTTGTACAGGTGAATTTTCCCGCTTCCCGCGCCCACGAACCCATAATGAGCATCGGCCATTTCGCCGGGACCATTGACCACGCAGCCCATTACGGCAATCTTTAATCCTTTCAGGTGCGAAGTTTTAGCCTGGATGTTCTTCAACGCTTCCTGGATATTATATTGTGTCCTGCCGCAGGAGGGGCAGGCAATAAATTCTGTTTTCGTGGTGCGGACACCCGCGGCCTGGAGGATGCTGTAAGCCGCGGGAATTTCGAATTCCGGATCTTCGGTCAGCGAAACCCGGATGGTGTCTCCGATGCCATCGGCCAGCAGGCTGCCGATACCGATGGCCGACCTGATACGTCCGTCGTCGCCGGATCCGGCTTCTGTAACACCCAGGTGGATCGGGTAGTTCATGCCTGCTTGTTGCATCCGCTCTGCCAGAAGACGGTTTGCAGCGATCATCATCCGGATATTGCTTGCTTTCATTGAAAAAACAAGGTTATGGAACGACAGACCCTCGCAAATACCGGCAAATTCCAGCGCTGATTCGACCATCCCAAGGGGGGTGTCGCCATAAAGATCCATGATACGCTCTGAGAGTGAACCATGGTTTACGCCGATCCGGATGGCTGTACCATGTTCCCTGCAAATTTTCAGCAATGGCGACAGGCGGTCGGCGATCAGGTCCAGTGCAACACCGGGTCCTTTTTCGCGTGAGGTGTCGCGTGTAAGGCGTACCGGCAGGTAATTTCCGGGGTTGATCCTGATCTTTTCCACGATGGTGGCGGCGACCTCGGCTATTTTCGCGTTATAGTGCACGTCGGCAATGATGGGTGTGTCATATCCCTGCCGGCGCAGTTCCTTTTTGATCTCCCGCAGGTTTTCGGTCTCCTTCATATACGGAACGGCAATACGAACATATTCGCAGCCTGCCTCGATCAGGCGGATGGCCTGTAATACGGTTGACCTGGTATCGAGCGTATCGGTATTAGTCATCGACTGCACCCGAACCGGGTAGTCGCCCCCCATGGGAAGGTTGCCAATGTTGACGACACGGGTCTGATACCTGTAAGATTTCTCTGAAGTCATATTTCTGAAAAAAATTAGCAAACCTGCTCCGGAAAGTCAAATTTTTCTTCACCGGAAAGACGCAAAGACGCAAATGATTCGATTTCAGATATTCCCAATTAGCGTCTTAGCGACCTGGCGGTGAAAAAAAATTCCGGATTGGGTTTATTTATACATTTCAAAAGTACGATTCTATTGTAAGAAAGCAAAATTCAGCTTTTTCATTTACCACTAGTCCGGCTGGTAACGATGTGATACGGCGGATTCGAGCGTGTTGACCAATGAGTTTGTGATTTTTTTCACAATTTTCTTGACTTTTAAAAATAATGTACTATATTTGTCAATATTATAATATTTCAAATTAACATTATTTCAACTTAACACGGATTATTCTGTAATATTTTCTCAACGGTTCTCTGTGAAATAAATTACTCGGAGAACCACGACAGATTCACGGAGATAAAGATAATTTGTCATTTAATACGATCAGATCAGGCTAAAAATTAAAGCTGTTTTATAAATGGTTTTTTGGTTGTAACCCAATGTTGTCAGAGGAATCTAACCTTATAAGGATTAAAAAATAAATTCTATATACACTTTAACAATAATATTCTGCGATGAAACTTTTACTGACCGTTTCAATACAAGTCATCTGCCTGTTTTTTTTTAATGAAATACAAGCCCAGGATGGAACAGGGCAGGACAAAATCAAACAGTACCAATCAAACAAGTCCATCCAATTTGGTTTTGATACGTATGTCAACGATCAACCATTGCAAAACCAACAAAATTTTGTGATTTGTTCTGCATTCAACGGGTGGCTTTATTCAGCCTATTCGTATTTCGATAAATCCGTAAACCGGGCAGCGATGACTTATCTCCTTTCAAAAGACAATGGAGTCACGTGGGTTGTACTACTTGACGGAAATGTTGGCTGGCCGCACACCGAAGTTACGCATCTGGATATTATTGCAGGCGGTCAGGATACATCCAACATAAAGCTATTTGTTGGATTTTGCATATTTGATTCCATAACTATGTATCATAATGGCTATGTTTCACGATTCAATGGAAATACAGGTGTTATTGAAGAAGAAATACTTGATGAAAATTCCCACGAAATTAGGGACTTGGCGCTTGCAAGCGATGGCATTTATCCTGCTGGTAATTCGAATCCATTCACATTGGGAGTAGTCTATTCAAAAGATATTTATACTGGAAATGCTATTGTATTTTGTTCTTCGAGCAACGGAGGATTGTCACTCGACGGACAAACTACTATTGCCTTATCATCTTATTATATCGACAAGGTAGCGCTGACATATGGCAGGAGCGCCTCCTATCCCAACGGCAGATATTTTGCTGCATGGGAAGAGCAAGTGGGCGCAAATTCCCCATATGGTCATATCTATACTGCTCATACCGAACCAAATTATAACAGTTCATTTACAACCCCTATCTGTCTCGATAGCTTGGATGTCTCAGCATACAACAAAGCATGCAACCCTGTGATCTCATGCCAGAATAATGCGGTTGATAATGACAGTTCCAATTTCACAGAGGTTGTCCTCTTTGAGAAATATCGACCTGGAACAAATGATTTTAATATTACCGGTGCGTACAGCAAAATTTCCACTGGAACGAGCAATTTTCATAAATTCAATTTAAATGCATCCTCTGACAATCTCCTTCTACCAAATATTTGCTTTAATCCCTTTGATTCCACTTTTATTGTTACTTGTTTTGATTCCACACTTCAAAAGCTTCCTTATCTCCTTCATGATTTTAATATGGTCAATCCGGACTCATGGAGTGTCCTATCCTCCGGGTACAATGACAATAGCAATCTGGTTGCCCCGCACCCTAAAGTTGCAGTTAATTTAGCGACCCACAGTGGCGTCAATGGATGGATCGGCACACGCCCCGGAGGATACGGCGCGGCCATGTTTGATGCACCACTAATCTATTACACGGGTGTTCCCAGGAAAGGTGAAACGGATAACATTTTGTCGGTAAAGATTTTTCCGAACCCGGCATCTGAATATTCAGTTGTTGAATTTGAATTGTTAAACATAGTTGATGCAGAACTTGTAATCTCAAACTCTCTGGGGCAATCGCGTAACAAGAAATCCTTTCCCTCATGCACAGCCGGAAAACACAGTATAAAACTTGATCTTTCAGAATATCCTTCGGGGATTTATGTTATAACCATTTATGCAGGAAACTCCTTTTCATCAGGCCAAATAATAGTCATTAAATAGCGAAGAATTACACCAAAATAGATAATCTGGAGTATATCCTACAAACAACCTTTGACCCTTTTAAAACCATACAATATGAAAACAATTAATTTCCGCACCGTTAAAGTGTTTTTTTTGTTATTTCTCATGTTTTTTTCTGCTGTCGGAATGTTGAAGGCACAAAATCTCCTAAAATATGGAGTTCCACCTGTTACGACAAACTATATAGATCATGACGGGAGTTTAGAATTCGGGACAGGGAATTTAGGAATCGGAATATTTCCCGCGAATGCACGTTTGCATGTGCGAACCACTGGTTTCCCAAATCAGCCTCTTTTTAATACTGAAATATGGGGTACGTTCACAGAAGAAATGGCCTCAATCCAACACTTTGTAACCAAAGGACTAACCCAATATGCAATTTATCAGTCAGACCCCGCAGAATTGGGACTATTGAACTATTTCCAAGACCCCCTCCAAATCGGTTATATTAAAATAGGTAATGACCAAAATAAAACAAAATTTGAAACCAGCTATGAAACAGAATCCATCATTTTTAAAATGTGGACTTCCGCCCCTAATCCTTTCTATCCGTTAAAAATTGTTCCCTTTGGAATCAGTGTGACGGGATTTCAATTGACATCCAATCCTGGGTTAAGCAAAATACTTGCATCTGATGCGGATGGGAATGGTTCCTGGACGGATGCCTCGTTTTTTAATGATCAAGACTGGCTTGAAACAGGTTCACCAATTGGCAAGGAGGGAGGTCCGCCACCGCCGGAGGAACAGAAATCACTTTACCTCAACACTAAGTACCTGAATGTGGGAATAGGTACACCAGATCCGGTCAGTAAACTCCATGTGATGGATGGCAATATTCTAATCTCCCGTAGTCGCCCAAAAGCGCCTGGCAGTGTGAATGGCAGTATTCTCTTTGGGGAGGTTGTCTCTGACGAGTTTCCCCGGGGCGAATGGGGTATAGAATATTTTAACCCCGGGTCTGAATTTAATACAGGAGGATTGAATTTCTGGAAAGTGGCTTCAGCTAACGGTTTAGGAGCTAATTATTGCTTGTTTATAAAGAATAACGGGAATGTCGGAGTAGGGTCTTCGGCGCCAATTGATAAATTCCAGGTGAATGATGGATTTGAAAAATTAGCCATTGGCTCTGCCAATCTCGAAGCGCTAGGATCGGGAACGTCCTACGTTGGATATAACGCGGCCAGGACAAGAGGTGGAGATGAAAATGATTGGCTGTTTGAAACCAATAAAGAGTATAATGGAGGCAATATCACCTATGGCGACCTTGAAGGAAATTACCATATTGTTACAGTGCCTTCTACAGAAACAGGCACTGAAACGCAAAAGATTACTGATGATGAGGTTTTGGCTCATATTCGCATGACCGTGACAAAAGAAGGAGATGTCGGTATTGGTACACGAAGTCCCGGCGTTGCCCTTGATGTAAATAAAAACGGGGAAACAAAAATCCGCACTTATGCATCTGGCCCATTTATATCTGCTCTTTGGGCAACAAATTCATTAGGAGGATTTGGTTTTTTGATTGATGAGAACGGAATTGGTCATATTGAGGAATGTAATCCATTGAATCCAGAACCTCAATCAATTATCACATTTTATAATGGACGAGTAGGTATCGGATGTGCTGATTTAAATAATATACCAGGATTAGATGATCATGAGTTATTTGTTGAAGGAGGAATTACGACCGAAGAGATTAATGTTTCTGCTAAATTTACTTGGTATGATCATGTATTTTCTGCTAACTATAAATTACTACCGATTTTAGAGCTTGAAAAAGTGATCAAATCAGACCAACATTTACCAGATATTCCAACCGAAAAAGAAGTAAAGGCTAATGGTATAAATTTAGGTGAAATGAATGCTCTCCTACTAAAAAAAGTTGAAGAACTTACGTTGTACATCATAGACCAACAAAAACAAATAAATGCACTAAACGATAAAATTGAATTAAAACGATAATTTTTAATTTCAATCTATAGAAATATGAAGTTTATCTATTGAAGGACTATGAATTAAATACTATAGGAGGTAAGAAAATGAGTTTTAATTTAAAATATTTAATTGTATTAATTTCCGTTACATCTATTTTGCCAAATTTTATTTTCTCTCAGAATGATACTGACCATGAGTTGCTGTTGAAATATTGGTATTATCGGGACAGGTTGAAATACTTTGTTTATCCAGGTATTATGATGGGTGAAAGTGAAATGGCTGGCGTTAGAAATAAGTTGGCTTGGGATGTACCAGATACGAGGAATCTTGATTTTGGTCAAAATGGAGTCTATTTTGGTTATTATCTTGGATTACTTGCCACTGAATATAGGCTTTTAATGAATAATGGTGAAGGCGGCTTGGCAGTCAATACCGGGGCTCAAGTTAACCATGCTTTATACCAATTTATTAACTACATGGACAAATGCGAAGAACATTGGAATGTAACTCCAGTTTGGGATGGTTTTTTTATAAGAAATTCTGTGCCAATAGATTTTCTTAATCCCGCATCACCTAATGGTTATGGTTTTGGTGGGGACTTACATGTAATTGGTTTAAATTCAGAATTAACGTACTTAAATACCTATAATAACAACACACACCATATTGATGGTTTTGAACTTCAAGATGGTCATCCAGGTTATATTGTTCATAATAGTACAAGTAACAACATTTTAGGTGGAGTTCCTCCAATTGAATCAATGAGTATGGATGAGGGAATTGGTGTTCTGATGGGGCTTGCTTTAGTAATGTTTAATATGCAGGATTATCCTGTCATTGTTCCGGGGACCGGAGGAAAAACAGTAAAACAAACTGCGCGGGAATGTGGTAAGAAAATTGTAGAAACGCTATATCACAATGGTCTATGGGAATTGACGGATCCTTTAGGTACATCCATTCAATCAACTGTATTGTATGATTATGGTATTGCAAAGACTGGTTGGTATTTTGGCATGCCCCTTCCAATTTATTGGTACTATCCATCTCCAGGTTATGCATTTGCCTATTCCGAATGGTATCTATTACCCCAAATTAATACTGGATTAGTGTTTAATGAAACGATGGAAACCACGTTATCAGCAATTAGTGATGGATGGCATGACCATACTCAAAGCTCTATTGTTGATAATACTTGGCCTTATTGGATACATACATTCTATTCAATATTATTTGATGTTTTACATTATGATATTCCATATAACCCTGGAATATATGACCTTATGAAACTACAATTATCATATGCACCTGGTGAAGGTCCATATAATTTTGGAGATGGTTATCATCCCGATAATGGTTGGGCATATACATATAAGTGGCGAGGTACATTGAATGAACAAAATAATGGAAGCGTTAAAGGAATTTTCAGCGGGGCTGACTATATGCTAGCATATAACATGTATGCGATTGGCAAAGGCGTTTCAATAGGTGACTACCATCCATTACATGAAATTGTTTTAATAAAAGATTTTCCTGTATTAACTTCTGAGTCAATAATAACTGGAGGTACAACGAATCCATTTAATGTTGTTGCTTTCAATGAGATTTATTCACGATCAAAAATTTGGAATTCCACGAAATTTGATTTTCAAGGAAATATAATCGAACCTCCGATGAATGAGTCAGGCAAAGTCAATTATATTGCTGGGGATGTTATTATGTTAACTCAAGGATTCTATGTTGAAAAAGGAGCAAAATTTACTGCAACAACAAAAAAACCTATTTGTTGGAATGATTATTCCATTAATTCATCAGATCCGTATCAATCATCATCTATCCTTGTTATAGACCAATTAGATTCAGTACAGACTAACCCAGTGGACGTACAACGACATTTACTCAATTTTTCTAGTGATAATCAAGAGCTACCATTACAGGATATTGCCGTCTTTCCAAATCCTGCAACATCGTATTTCACACTTAAATGCGAAAATGTTTCATTTGGCAATTTGTATTGCAATATCTTTGACATGCATTTGGATTTGAAGTTTTCTACGAAAATAAATGCTAATTTTACAAAAATTCCTTGTGAATCATTCTTGACCGGAATGTATGTAATTCATATTCAGGGAGATAGTTTCATTCATACACTTAAATTAGTGAAAATGTAATTATATGAGCTAATGTTGAAAACAAAGAATTTACTGATTAAAAGTTATTGTTTGATATTTGTTTTTGCCGTTTCATCATTATCATGCTCAAAATGCAAGAATAAGACCTATCCCCCTGTGAAATTTTCTGAAGTAGATTTGGAGATAATACCCTATTTGGGTTCAGAAACGTTGGTTTTTTGTGATTCCTTGAATGATTGCCTTACATATAAAGGCGAAGGGAGACAACTCAATAATATTCATAATTATTATTCTAATGATTGCACAAATGATGGAAATGATTTTGTATCACAGATTGACGAGTGTTCCTTTAGCGACTCAATAATAAAAAAGCAAATTGAATTAAGAATTGGTTTTACAGGAGAATCATATGAATCCTTGCGTAAGTATTTTTTTATTAGTATTAATTTACCAATTGAATTGCATATAGGACCATCTGGAGGTGCTTACACTTTTAACAATGACTCTATTCTCCCTGGACAACAAGTCTCATTTTATAAAACAATGTTGATTGGGAAATCATTGTTTACATCGGTTTATATTTTGGTTTCAGGAACACGACCGCCGGAACCAGAGTATGTTTTATTAGTGTATTATACCATTCTGGATGGTATTATTGCCTTTAAAACAAATTATGGGCATTTATGGGTTGTTAAAAAAACCTAAGTACATGACAAAATTTGAATACAACTCATGAGATCATTGATTGACAAGGGATTCAGAAGCGCATAAGCTAAAAAGATCAGACCAAACTTGAAAAAGCTAAAGGCTTTCCGGCCATGTTTTTTAATTTCGATCGGAGGCCCGGCATTATTTCTGGCGATACCGACAAGATAAACCCAGATG
>Ga0172371_10000114_pt1 | contig 106646 bp, 84 predicted proteins | sample Lak12m_FD_114543 | JGI IMG/M metagenome (GOLD analysis project Ga0172371, IMG submission 114543) | Freshwater microbial communities from Kabuno Bay, South-Kivu, Congo - kab_022012_12m | ecosystem: Environmental > Aquatic > Freshwater > Lake | place: Democratic Republic of the Congo: South-Kivu...
AATTCCGAATTTTCTATCGGAACAGGGACCCTCCGCCCGGAAGCGTCGGGCTCCCCCAATTCCATTCGGAGACATTCAATTTCCTTTATCCATCCGGAGCCATTACCAATACACTGGATGGGTAAAGTCAACAGATTGAAAATAACTCCTTCCTCTTCTGCGTTTTCAACTTCTTCTTCGCGGGCGGGTAATTCATGTCTGGAACGCCGATATACTATCCTTGATTCAGCCCCCAATCTGAGAGCGGTCCTCGCGCAATCCATAGCCACATTGCCGCCGCCAACCACTGCAACTCTCTTGTGCTCTTTGATTGGTGTGCGAAATCCCGGAAAAAGAAATCCCTTCATCAAGTTCATTCTGGTCAGATATTCGTTGGCGGAATAGATTCCATTCAGATTTTCGCCAGGGACGTTCATAAACCACGGCAAGCCTGCGCCGGTTCCCACAAATACGGCATCGAACTCGCTCAGAATACTTTCCATGGTTCGCGTTTTACCGACTACGAAGTTCGTAATTATTTCCACACCAAGACGCTGAAGATATTCCACTTCACGGTTCACAACAGCCTTGGGGAGCCGGAATTCAGGAATACCGTATACAAGCACTCCACCCATTTTATGCAAAGCCTCAAAAATGGTTACCTGATGCCCTTGTGTCACAAGATCGCCAGCTACCGTGAGGCCGGCCGGACCGCCGCCAATCACGGCAACTTTCTTGCCCGTCAATGGTGGGATTTCAGGCAGCTCCGTACTATCTTGAGCAGCCTCCCAGTCGGCAATGAATCGTTCCAGGCGTCCAATCGCGATCGGCGCTCCTCGCCCATTGAGAAGACAACCACCTTCGCACTGCTCCTCTTGTGGGCAAACTCGGCCGGAAACAGCAGGGAGCAAGTTTTTTCTCTTAATTATCTTGATTGCGGCAGAGAAATCACCTTCGGCAACACATCTAACGAAACTTGGGATTTCTACTTCCACCGGGCACATTGACACGCACTTTGGCTTCTTGCAGTTCAGGCAGCGTTTGGCTTCACCAACAGCCAGTTCAACATCAAACCCTAACGCCACCTCGGTAAAATTGTGCCGACGCACTTCCGGGGCTTGTCTGGGCATGTCCCGTCGATTCAAATCCAGCTTTTTCTTTTCCTTTTCCGGCTCTGACATGACGCATTCCTACAGCGAGGCAGCATGTTCTTCGCATCTGCTGGTCTTGAGAGGGATGGCTTCTTCCCTCATGTATGTCTTGCGGCGTTGCAGCAACTCGGACCAGTCAACCTGATGGCCGTCGAAGTCCGGGCCGTGCACGCAAGCAAAGCGAGTGGTTGAGCCTACGCTGACACGACAGACCCCGCACATGCCGGTCCCATCGATCATGATCGGGTTCAAATTGACCACTGTTGATATGCCCAGAGGGCGACTCACATCTGATGCGCGTTTCAGGAGGAAAGTGCAACCATTAATGAACATTCGGTCGATGGGGCCTTCAGATGATAAGATAATGTTCAATCTTCCAACGTGTCCGCGATATCCTTTTGTGCCGTCTCGCGTGATGTGGATGATCTTATCCGAAACTGCCGCCAGCTTGTCTTCCCAGTAGAAAAGGTAAGAGCTTCGGGCCTCGATGGCGGTGATGACTTTGTTATCCTTTTGTTTGAGCGCTCGGGCCAGAGGAAAGATGCTGCCGATCCCGTAACATCCGCCGAGGCACATTACTGTCCCAAATTTCTCGACTTCCGTCGCTTTGCCGAGCGGTCCGACTACGGTGGGAATGCTCATCCCGCTTTCCAGAGCGGCCAGAGCGCCGGTAGTGTCACCCACCTCCATGAAAATCAGCGTAACAGTTCCGTTGTCCGCGTCCCAATCGGAAACCGACAAGGGAATCCTTTCACCTTCTTCGCTCGCTCTGACAATCACGAATTGTCCCGGCTGCACCGCCTGCGCCACAGCAGGAGCTTCCACGGTGAGCAGGTGGATATTGGGGACGATCATCTGTTTGGTCAACACCTTAAACATCTTTTCTTCTTATCCTCACTGGCCAAGGGGCAGGCCCGACTATTTCATCGTGTTGCAATCTTATGCGCAGGGTTCCATTTGGTTGGCCGCCTACTATCCTGATCGGCCAAGTCTTTTCGAACTGAGAAGCGGTAACCACGACTTCGTCTCCGTCTGACACTCCAATTCCCTGGGCGTCTTCCGGGCCTATTTCCAGCACATTGTCGGGCAAGAGCTGTTTCAGTCCCTTAGCCCAGATTGAAATCGGGAACCCTCTGTGAATATTCTCGTCAACAGAAACATCGAGAGAAAAGTTCAAGCCTGAATCCGCACCAAAATTGGCGCCAACATCCGCTTGGAGGCCGGTCAGTTCACCCTCCGCTCTAATCGGAATGACTTTTCGGTCCGAACCGTCAGGGACCTCAAATCCTTCAACCACTCGGGCAATCTCCTCACCAATCTGCCCAGCTTCGGTGAAGTCAAACCCTGGTTTGCCCATCTTCTCGGCGATCAAACAGAGTATCCGCCAATCGGGCATGGCCTCCCCGGGAGCGTTCACGGCCTTTCTCACGAGCTGAATCCGTCCTTCACCATTGATGAAAGTCCCATCGACCTCTGTGAATGCGGCGGAAGGCAATACGAGGTCGGCCGCAAAGATTGAATCAGCAGGATGGCTGTTCTGATAAATTAAGAAATCACACTTGGGCCTTTGTTTGAGAGGAACCTCACCGATGAGATAGAGCACTCGCAGGCCCGCTGCTGAAGACAGGGCATTCGAATTCCATCCTGGAGCAAAATCGGGTATCTCGAGACCCCACATGTTTCTCAGGTTGCTTACTCTCCGTGAATCCGCGGAAGATAATCCGCCGGGCAACAGCTCGGGATACGCGCCCATCAAAAGGGAACCGACCAGATTGCTTCGGGCAGGCAGCGGAAAGACCTCCGCGTTTACATTCTTGGCCAGCTTCCCAATCGCTTCAAAAATTTGCGCAGCTTTTGAATGAGTCAAAAAATCCGGCCCCACGAAAATTACCGAGGCCGCAGCTTGCTGGAGCATTTCCGCCACAGAGAGCGCTTCCTCGGTTTCTGCGGTGGATTCGGCTGTCGGTCGGCGCGACCATTCCGCTGATGTGAAATCCACCAGGGAATTGAGGACGTCAAGCTCGCCGCCGAGGCTCGGCTTTAGCCATTTGTCGGCTATCATCGCGAGGTTGTGGTCACGAGAATTGATCGTCACCAGCTTTGCGCCCTTCTTGATCGCTTTTCGCAACTCCACTCCCACGGTGGATCTGCCGAAGCGAGTGTCGAGCCCTACGCAGAGCATCACCGAGGCGTTCTGCGCTTCGGACAAGGGCGCGGCCATTTCCACAAGATTCAGATACGAATTAAAACCCGCGCCGTAGAATGTTCTCATGGACGTGTCGATGTTGTGCGAACCCATGACCGTCCGGGTGAATTTTTGAGCGATATACAGATCCTCGTTCGTGCAGTCGGGCGCCACAAGCATCGCGAAATCTTCGGGCCCGCATTCGGAGAGCTTTTCCGCGGCGAGAGCGACAGCCTCTTCCACTGATATGAACAGTTTTCCCCCATCCAACGCCCTGTAAGGCCGCTGGAGCCGCTCGTGATTAGTTACCAGTTCCGGAATGCAAAATCTGCCTTTGACACAAAGTTGGCCGCTCGGCTGCTGTGGGTTATCGGCAGGCAGACTCCCTATGACCTCCCCATCTTTTGCCAGGATTCGCACCTGACAACCTATCCCGCAAAGACCGCAGGTCGTAGGTTGTTCGAGGTCCGGTTTTCCGTCCCATTTCCTGATTTTCTCCGATAGGGCGCCGGTAGGACACACAGAAACGCAAGCCCCGCAAAATTCACATCCCGCCTCCATGTGGGTCCGATCAAAAGCGGGCCCAACCAATGTCGCGCGTCCCCGCTGTTTAAAAGCGAGCGCATTGACACCGCGAATCTCCTGGCACGCCCTGACGCATCTGCCGCAGAGTATGCAAAGATTGTAATCCCTGTCGTAGAAAGGATCTTCTTTCTCCACACGCAGGTTGCGGTAATGAATGGGGAAATTAATTTCCGTAACACCCACTTTCTCCACCACGTCCTGCAATTCGCATTGCCCGTCATTGGGACAGTATCTACACCCGGTGGTCACTCCGGCTTTACGAATAGTGCTTGAGTAGTCTTTACATTCATCCTTTTCGTCACAAACCAGACAGCTTGACGGGTGCTCGCTGAGCAATAACTGAAGGACCTCGATTCTCTGAGAGCGCACCGCCGCGGTGCGGGTTCTGATAACCATCCCTTTTTCGGCAGGTGTCGTGCAAGCGGTTGCGAAACCTCTCTTCCCTTCAACTTCGACTATGCACATGCGGCACCCGCCAAATGGGGACAGATCTTTGTGCGCGCATAAGGTGGGTATATAGATGTTGTGCTGCTTGGCAACCTCAAGGATCGAAAGCCCTTTTTCTACTGAAAGAGCCTTCCCGTCCATGTTTATCGGAACAGTTTCAGGCAGTTCAGGCATGTGCGACCTTTCCTCTCGAGTGGGCATGGACAGGCTCTCCGACCACTGCGCCGAAACGACAGCTTTCATAGCATGCTCGGCACTTCACACACTTTGTGACGTCCAAGCTGTGAATTTCCTTTTTGGAACCTGTGATCGCGCCCGTAGGACACGATATCGCGCAACGTCCGCACCCGGTGCACTTTTCCGGAATGATTCTAAACTGGACCAGCGCTCGGCACACGGAGGCAGGGCATGTTTTTTGCGAAATATGAGCCTCATATTCGTGACGAAAATAACGCAAGGTCGTCACTACAGGATTGGGAGCGGTTTGTCCCAGACCGCAAAGCGCCTGCGCCTTGACCGTCCTGGCCAATTGTTCTAACCGTTCAATATCGCCCTCTTGGCCTTGGCCTTGTGTGATGCGCGTCAGAATTTCAACCATTTGCATGGTCCCGATTCGACAAGGGACACATTTTCCGCAGGATTCCTCTTGGGTAAAATTCAAGAAGTAACGGGCGAGTTCCACCATACAGGTGTCCTCATCCATTACGATCATTCCGCCGGATCCCATAATCGAACCTGCCCTTGACAAGCTTTCATAATCAATGGGCAAATCGAGCATGGTTTCGGGAATGCACCCTCCGGACGGACCACCGGTCTGAACGGCTTTAAATTTCTTACCGCCCTTTATGCCACCGCCGATATCATAAATGATTCGTCTCAGAGTGGTTCCCATGGGCACTTCAACTAGGCCGGTGTTGTTGATCTTCCCCACAAGCGAGAATATCTTGGTGCCCTTGCTTGTATCAGTGCCGATGCTTGAATACCATTCAGCGCCCTTGGCAATGATATGAGGAACATTGGCCCATGTTTCGACATTGTTGATGGACGTAGGCTTTCCCCACAAACCGGCATGCACGGGGTATGGTGGCCTTGCCCTGGGAAACGCCCGCCTGCCTTCGATGGATGCCATGAGGGAAGTCTCCTCACCACAGACAAAAGCGCCCGCCCCTTGAAACACATGAATGTCTAATCTGAATTCCGTGTCTAATATGGATTGGCCAATCAGCCCATGTTCCTTCGCCTGCTCCAAAGCAATTTTCACGTTTTTTACCGCGATGGGGTACTCACTACGCACATAAACGTAACCCTCTGAAGCGCCGATCGCGTAAGCCCCTATGAGCATACCTTCTATGACGCTGTGAGGATTGCCTTCCAGGACGCTTCGATCCATGTATGCGCCCGGGTCTCCTTCGTCCGCGTTGCACACCACATATTTCTTGTCCGCCGGAACATTACGACAACCTTCCCATTTGACGCCGGTCGGGAATCCAGCCCCTCCTCTGCCCCGCAGGCCCGCAGCTTTGATTTCCGCGATGACCTGCTCCGGGGCCATTTCTCGCAAAACCTTCGCAAGAGACTGGTACCCTTCGAGAGCGATGTAATCCCGGATATCCGTCGGATCGATCAGACCGTTATTGGCGAAAATGATTCGTTGTTGCTGCTGATAAAACGGTATCTCCTGCTCACGAACAATTCCGTATTTCAACTTAGGAACTGTGAATAACAGCCTTTCAACAGTCCTTTTGTTCACCACGGTCTGGGTAACAATTTCTTCAACATCCCTGGGTTGGAGCCGCTGATAGAACGTGCCTTCAGGGCGTATAACGGCCAGTGGCCCTCGTTCACAGAATCCATGGCATCCAGTCGTGCGCAGATCAACGGACCCTTCCAATCCCTGTTTCTTGATTTCCTCTTGGAATGCCCGAGCCACTTCTTGACATCCCTGAGCGTGGCAACCTGTTCCTCCGCAGACTGATATACAGGGCCTATTTCCAGTCCTGGAAGCCAAAATCTCGGCTCTGATCTCATCCAGTTTATGGAAGCTTTTATTGCTGTTCATTTCCAGCGCAGCCTTCCTCTAAGTGTTCCGATCTGACCTTCTCAATAAGTTGCTCTATAGCTTTCACCTTCAGTTGCCCATGATAATCGCCGTCCAAGACGGCAATTGGGCCGAGTGCGCAAGCCCCGAGACAATTCACCGTCTCCAGGCTGAACAGCTTATCGGAGGTCGTCTCTCCCGGTTCAATATTTAGCCTTCTCTTGAATTCATCCAGGATATTGAGCGAGCCTCTGACATGGCAAGCAGTGCCCATGCAGACTTTTACCGAGCACTTTCCCATCTCCACAAATTTGAAGTGCTTGTAAAAGGAGGCGACCCCGAAAATCTCATTCTCCGAAATCCTGAGAAATTTCGAGATATCCTCGACCGCTTTTTCCGAGATGTATCCGAGTTCATCTTGAACCTGTTGAAGAATCGGAAGCAAGTTTCGTTTGTTATTGCCAAATTGTGATAATAAGACAGCGCAATCTCTGTTCGCCATGGCAATTCCCACCATCATTCGGCTTTGACGCTTGCGTGGCCTGAAGAAACAAAAGGCAGGAACACCTGTACGGGACTTGCCCAGGGTTATCCTGCCCTGGCTGCTCCATTCACTCGGCAAGCAGCGCTTCGACTTTCTATACCACCAATTAAATTTTGCCGGAGGGACTACAACAAGTCAAGGGAAAAAATAATCCGTTCACAATGATAGTTTTCCACACGTGACAAGAGGCTGGCGGGTCACATAGTTTCACTTCTGTTTCTGGTGAGATACCAACTTATTGGTCAAAGGACGATGTTTAATATGTTCACATAGCTGAACTTGAGATCGCTCTTTTTGGCCTGAACATGAGAGCCACCGCGAAGCGACAAATGTCCCGTCCTGAGAAATCAGGAAAATATTGGACTCGCGAGGCCCCTCTATTGACTGAAAGCATCTTCCAATGAATCGTATACGGGGAAGAGAGTTGTAAATCCCGAGATATCAAAAACTTTCTTGACAACCCCCTGCAAACTGCAACAACAGAGCTGTCCGCCTGTCGCAGCGGCGCTCTTGCCCGCAACCAATATGCAACGCAATCCAGCGCTGCTGATGTAATCGAGTCTACTCAGGTCCACCACAAGCCGCTTTGCGCCTTCAGCAATCCGTTCCTGAATCTTGCTCTCAAAATCGGGGGCCGATACGGTATCGATTCTTCCTTCGACAGTTACGATCGTCCAATCGTCTTTTTCAGCAAAGCTAATGTCCATGAACTTCTCCAATTGTTAAACCGGTTGGATCTACAATGCCTGAGCCCGTCTCCAGTCCTGCTTGACCATCTCCAATATCTTCTGGGAGCGCTCGGAGTGCAACCGAATCCCATCAAAATCCGGAGAACAAATCAGTTTTTGCATCAGGATACCATCGTGATCGAACCAGCGGGGCAGCACACCGCCGAGAAAATATCCCTTCTTTCTGAGAATATCCACCGCCGATCCCACCCACGGCGCACTGAGATTCAGCCAAAGCTGAATGACCACTGCGTTTTGATCCAACGCCTTGTTTTCGAGATCGTTCACATACTCTTCGAAGTCGTTCCCGATCTGATCCACGGCCATGCGGGCGACTCGCGCAAAGTCAAAAACATTCATTTCCGCATGGGATTTCTGATGCTGGGGAATAGTTTCTCCGGCCAACGAGACCTCACGAGCGTCGTCAAGTCCTCCATAGATGAACCTTAGCTGCTGCTCGTAAGCGGCGGGTATATAGACCTTATGCGGTTTAGACGTATAGCGCCGAAATATCAAAAGCGCCGCCACTCGGCCAGAGGAACTCTTTTCTTTGTCATACGCTTCTGCCGGCATGAGCGCTATTTCCAGAGCGGTTTCCACATGGTGGGCATCCAAGACTGTTTTTTGCATATAAGGATGATTGCAGACAGCCTCACCGAAAACCTCTTCGACGTTCTTCCTGGTGGGAACCCAATCTTCGTATAGGAATGTCAGCATCGCTTTGTTGACGCCGAGCTGCCTGTACTCCTTCAAAACCAAGCCGGCTGCGCACTCGTAAAGGGTGTTGCAAGGGGCCGAACGAAACAGGTGCTGTACTCCCACCACCTCCCCTGCGGAGTTGCGGGCGACAATCGAGTAGTATTCTCCCGAAGCATTGGCCTGTGTCAAGGCTTTCGGGTCATAATAGATCTTAATGGGATAGGCGTCGCCGTAGACGGCTCGGAACAGCCGAACTATTCCTTCGGCGTCTTCGGGCCGAAAGAAGTCAATTTGAAAAGAATTGGTAGGAGATGTTGTTTCTTTTTTGTTTTCGCTAAGCACTTTCGATCCTTCAGTCATGAATCTTAATATATGCGCGAATGTTGGCGCCGGCCATCGTCAAGTCCGGAAACCCCTTCTGCCCGATAACGGCGCTCCCGCAAGGAACCCAGCCAGGAGGATTCCGCCACAGGCATAATACAGCGCGGAATAACCCCACGCAACCAGGATAGCGCCCCCTGCGACCGGGCCCACAAAGAAGCCCGCCTGAAACATTTCCATGGCCAGATTGGTATTAAGGGCCCGGAACTTGGGTTGGGAAACATCAAATACCAGACCGCTCAAGACCGGCATGGCGACACCCCACCCTAGGCCCAAGAATACGCTCATGCAATAGAAAGTGACGAGACCTGGGCGCGCCGCCAGGATAAGATTACCTGCCCCGAGCCACGCCAGCGCAATCAACAGCAAAAGCCATTTGTTGATTCTGTCGAACAGGTGTCCGGCCACAACCCGAACTGTGATCTCCATCAGGGTGGAAATGGTGAAAAACCAACCGGCGTTCCCGATCCCTATCTCTTCCGCGTAGCCCTCTAGAAAATAGAACACGGGCGTAAAAGACGTCCAAACCAGGAGAGACAACAGCAGCAACACGAGGACTCGAAGGTCCGTTAAATTCCCTTTCAGCTCTTTTAGACCCACGTTGTCATCGCGAGGGAGCGTCTGCTCGAAAGGCTTGTCCTCAATAAAATAGAGCAGAGGAAAAGCCAAAACCATTACCAAAGCAGATAGATCTAATACCCTGTCAAAGGCGCCCGCCCAATGGATCAACGGTCCAAGTAGGGGTGCAATCACGGCGTACGGTAACAACGTAATTACCGAAATTAGACCAAAGGCCTGCGCGCTTTTGTTGTCCGGTATCGCTTCCACCATTCGATTCAGGGCGGCGGTGGCTAAGACCACATAAGCCGCGCCATGAGCGAGCCGCACCAAAGCCATGCTCCAGAAATCGTTCGCCGCATTGTATAGAAACAAGGAAATGATTACGCCGGCGCAGCTTATTAAGATCCATCGTTTGGCGTTATCGCCATGGATCAATGGGCTGATGATCGGCCTGATCACTAGCACAGACACGGAAAACAATCCGATCAGAGTACCGAAGTATTCATCAGGGATATGAAGCGTGCCAAGATATTGGTGGAACTGAAAAAAAACGGCAATGTTGCAAAAAGCTAGGAATATTATGCCGTTCAGTGCGGCGAATTCTTTGGTTATAATTTTCTCAGGCTTAGACATGATTTGCTATTCCAGGCGACCATGGGAAACAGCTTTGTGATGGCGATATGTAAACGAAATTGAATCCTGTTCGGGCAAGCTTAAGGCCAAGGTCCGTATTCGGCCAAGCGCTGGACCAGCGCTGCGGCTACCGTTCGACGATACTCCGCTCCAGCGCGTATATCATCTATGGGCGAAACAGCCTTCTTCACCACGTCGGACACGCTTTTGAATATTTCCAACGACATCGGCTGCCCAACAAGCTTTTCTTCAACTTCACGAGAGATTACCACGGTCGGCCCGACACTGCCCCAGGCAAGCCGCGCTCGTTCTATTCTTCCTGTTTGGGACACCTGCAGCAATGCCGCCATGCTCGCTACCGCGCACGCCTGGGCTTTTCGTCGGCCAACCTTCTCGTAGTGATGGATAGTCCATCTAGGCGATCTTTTCAGGAGAATCTTGGTAAGAATTTCGCCTCCTTTGAGATCGACCTCACCCGGCCCTAGAATGAAATCGGCCAGCGCAGCGCGTCTCGACGAGTTCTTTAATCGGATTTCCACTTCCGCTTCCAGTACATAGAGCGGCGGCAAAGAATCCCCAGCCGGCGACGCGGTTACAATGTTGCCCCCGATGGTTCCCATGTGTCGTATCGGAGGCGAACCGAGCACGCTGACACCTTTAGTCAGAATAGGGAAATGCTGTTTGATGACCGGGCTCTCCAGAATCTGACTATGAGTTGTGGCAGCGCCGATGACGATTTCTTGAGCGGACTCATGAACTCCTTTGAGGGCCTCGATTCGTTCCAAGCAGACCAAGCAACTGGGCTTTTCCAAGCCGGATCGCAATCTCACCAGCAGATCGGTCCCGCCGGCATAAACAGCGGCTTCAGGATATCCATCTTGAATATCCCAAAGCCCTTCAAGGCTCCGCGGGAGAAATATCTCGGTCATGAGCCTGCCTTGCTTCGAAGTGCGACAGCCGCAATCTCGACGGAGTCCACAATTTTTTGATACCCGGTGCATCTGCAAAGATTACCCGCCAAGGCATCCCTGATCTCTTCTCTCGTAGGATCGGGATTTCGATTGAGCAGATCGACGGAAGCCAGCGCCATTCCAGGGGTGCAAAAGCCGCACTGGACAGCGCCATGCTCGACAAAAGCGTTCTGAACCGGATGCAAGGCGCCGTCTCGCGAAAGACCTTCTATGGTTAAAATGTCTCTGCCCTCCAATTGAGCCGCGAGCATGAGGCACGAAAGGCGAGTCTCGCCATCAACCAGAATCGTGCATGCCCCACAGTCACCAGCCCCGCATGATTCCTTTGTTCCAGTAAGCAGCAGGTCCTCTCTCAATAGATCCACAACACGGCGGTCCGTGGGCGCGTCAATTTCCATCATTCTTCCGTTCAAGCGGAAACTAATCTTCAAATTATGTCTCCTGCCGTTTGTTTTTAAGAGCTTCAAGAATTCTTTCGGGGGTCAACGGAAACCGGAACACGCGGATGCCCAATGCGTCCGCCACCGCATTGGCAATGGCTGGAAGCGGCCCATTTGTCGCTATCTCCCCGACTCCTTTCAGGCCAAAAGGGCCGGTGGGTTCATAGATCTCCACGGGAACGGAATCGATTTTCGGCAGATCAGACGCTGTGGGTATGATATACGTCATAAGGTCCGGCGTCATGATCTTGCCGTCTACCGCCTCAAAATCTTCGGACAGAGCTAACCCCAGACCATGCGCGATGCCGCCGTGTATCTGCTGCTCATAAGTTTCGGGATTTATTACTTTTCCGCAGTCGCTGACAGCTAGATATCGTTTCACATCCACTTGTCCGGTTAGTTCGTCAATCTCTATCCAGGCCAGGTGAGCCCCGTAGGAGAACAGCGTGTGAGGCATACCGTGCAGCCGGAGTCCTTCGTCTAAAGTCACGTGATCTGGGGCTATCGGGGCCCTGAAACGATAAGTAACCACCCTTTCCGAATCGTTGAGAAATTGGGCCAAGAACTCAAGGGACAATTCCCGGCCGTCCGTAAGTCGCCTCACCCCTCCAGGCACAAGCGCCAGTTCTTCTGCGCCGCGGGCCATGAGCATATCAGCTGAGCGTTGCAAAATGCGTTCTTTGAGAATCTCGGCCGCGCCTATCAGCGCGTTGGCAAACGTGTACGTGCAGCGGCTTGCGGACGCGGAACCCGATGGCAGTGTCAGATCGGTATCCGGTAGAATCAGCTCCATATTGCAGGAATCCTGGCCTAGAATGCTTCCGGCTATTTGGAGATTCGTCCCGGCATTCCCCTGGCCCATGTCGACCACCCCGCAATAGACGCGGATTCTTCCTGCTGTCGTTAGCTCGATCTTGGCGTTGGCGACATCCGGAACAACAGGTCCATAGCCGGATGCTTGCATCACTGACGCTATACCAACGCCTCGATGCTTGAATTGCCCGGCGGCGCTCTTCCAGGCTTCACGTCCCTTCCAAAGCTGGTGTTTCGAGAGTGTTTCCAGACATTCCACTGCGCCTGTTGATGAGACCAGCGTCTTTCCGACACAGTTCTTGGCGCCGCGTTTAACTGCGTTCTTTAGACGAATTTCTAGAGGGTCCATTTCAAGTTTTGCGGCCAGCATATCGATCATCTGTTCCATCGCGGCCGTCACCTGCGGAACCCCAAACCCTCGAAAAGCCCCGCCAATAGGGTTGTTCGTGTACACCGCCCAGCCCTTAAGGACCGCATTGGGGATGCGATAAGGTCCTCCTGCGTGCTCCAAAGCTAGGGCCAACACGACTCCTCCGAGGTGATCGTACGGCCCGGTATCCAGGTACAGGCGCACTTCCAAAAGATGCAGGGAACCATCAGACTTGGCCCCTAACCGATAATACATTCGAGCGCAGTGCCTTTTTGTCCCTGACAGAAAGGATTCTTCCCTGTCCCACCACATCTTTACCGGCCTGCCGCCGGAATTCATCGCAGCCAAAGCCAAAAGGCTCTGCACGGTGACCCCGTCTTTGCCGCCGAACGCTCCGCCTAAGTACGGAGCTATGATTCGAATCCTGCTCGAGTCCAGCCCCAGGGCCTCCGCTAGCTCCATTCGGTCTCGAAACGGCGTCTGTGTTGAGCAGACAATGCTCAATTTCCCGTCTTCGTCGACGCAAGCCCAACCAGCCTCGGTTTCCAAATACGCGTGCTCCTGCCGGGGAGTCTCGAAGCACGCTTCCAGAACAACATCGCACTCTTTTTCAGCTTCCTGTCCTGCCCCGATTTTCAAATCACCTTTCAGCAGCACGTTCCCTTCAGCATTGTCTTCATGCACAAGAGGAGAATCCTTTTCAAGGGCCTGCTCGGCGTTTGTAACCGCCGGCAGAGGCGCCAGATCAAGGGCAATCAAATCTAGAGCATTCCTCAGCGATGTTTTCGTTTCCGCTATAACCAAGGCTACGGCGTCGCCGCAGTGCCTCACTTTATCATCCACCAGGACCGGTTGGTCCTTCCTGATTACGCCTTGACGGTTTGGGCCTGAAATGTCCTTGTGTGTGAGTATCCGGACAACCCCCGGAACTTGCGCCGCCCGATCCGTTTCTATGCCTTGTAAGCGAGCATGTGGGACTCCGGCGCGTTTCACTCCTGCCCACAGCATGTTCCTGCTGTAATAATCTGCTGCGTACTTGGTTTGGCCGGTCACTTTTTCATGCGCATCCGAACGCACGACCGCTACGCCAATAGCCAAAGGCCGGTTACGGACTGGCGGAGCGCTGCGTGCGCTCGTGTATTCTGCTAACTGATCCTGGTCTTTCATCCGCGAGTGCGGCCTCCCTAACAAACATAAAGCGTTGCGAGCTAATTACCGCAGAAGACTGGCTAGAGCCTTGATAAAGGCATCCATGGCCTCCATGCTTGAGATTGTCACTCTGATATAATTCGGAAAACGGAAGCCGGTCATGGTACGAACCATCACTCCCTGAGCCATGAGCTTGCGATACGCAAGAGTGTCACTCATGGGAAGCTTTATCATGATAAAGTTGCCTTCTCCGGAAATAAAAGGGAGCTTCAGATCCCTCAACTCGTTTCGGAGAAACTCCTTGCCTTCACGGACCATTTCTTTTGTGCGAACGATGTGATCGTCATCCTCGACCGCGGCTACGGCCGCTTCCTGCGCGACTGTGTTCACGGAGTAAACTATGCAGGCGCTTCGGATAGCCTGAACCAGTGGTAAATCCGCGACCAAATATCCGATGCGCAGCCCCGCCAGACCATACATCTTCGAAAAAGTTCTGAATACAACAAGATTGGGGTATTCGTCGATCAGTGACATTCCGTCCGGGAAATCATCGGCTTCGACGAATTCACAGTATGCCTCATCCGCGACAACTATGGCGCGCCCATCGATGGCATCCATAAATCTTCGGAACCGGTCACTGCTCCAATGCGTCCCTGTCGGATTATTAGGGTTGCAAATGAAAATGATTTTGGTGCGTTCATCGACTCTATCAAGCATCCCTGCCTCGTCAAAACCGTTATGTTTGAGAGGTATTAATCTGGCTTCCAGGCCGGAGAATTCCGCGACCCATTCGTACACTGCGAAAGTCTTATCGCCAGTAATTATGTTGTCACCTTGCTCGCAGAACGCTTTGATGACGAAGTTTATGACTTCATTCGCGCCGTTACCGACCAGAAACTGATCCGGCTGCTTGCCGAACTTGAGCGCAAGCTTGTGACGCAAATAGTAGGCGTCGCCACTGGGGTAAACGGCCGCCCTAGGCGGAGGAAAACGCCTCAGAATTTCCTGCGCGGCCGGAGGTGGTCCCAACGGGTTTTCGTTGTTATTCAGCCGATACAGACGCGAACAGCCGTACAGCTTCATTAGCTCAGGGTCCGGCTTGCTCGGAACGTACGGTTCGAACCGCTTGATGTAATCCGGCAGAAGCCTCTCGGGAGACCAGGCGCTCATTAAATTGAGCCCCCAATCCTGTGCTGAAATATTACGAGATCGCCCTGCCCTGCGTACGGCAGAACTAACCTTGGCTCGAACCCGAATTTTGAAAGCGCCGGTGTGAAATAGCATTGCCAGGACTTGCCCAAGTCCATTTCAAAGAGAATGCCACCCAATTTTTCTTTCAAGAGCGTCTTCACGTACGCCGCTAGGACGGATTCCGAATCCGCGCCCCACCAAATCGGTCGGAGAGTCACCTGTCCGGCCCCTCTATCGAATTCCGCGGCAAGCACAGAAAAAGCTGAATGTGATTCCCCGCCGGATCTCACTGGCTTGATTTCTCTGGCAAATGCCAACCGACCATATGTATTGACCAGAAACGGCTCAATGGAATCGTGGGACCACACGGAAAGCCCCAGGTCCTCTTCCAGATGACGGTAGTAAGATGTAAGTTCCACCAAGGCATTTTCTTCATTCCGGAAAATGAGCGAACCCAACGGCTCAAAATATTCCGCAGGCAATTCCGGAGTCGGATAGCGACATATAAGCCCCACTGCTCCAATTCGCGCCACATTTCTCAAACAGGAGTCAATCAGAGCCTGACTCATTCCTGGATTCGGAGAGCCCAAAATATAGGGACCGTAAAACTCCACCAATCGAATCCCGTCCCAACGCCAGACGATTCCACCACCAATGTGCCCGGCCTGATCCGCCGCGATAGCGGATCGGTATTCCCCGCACGCGACCATGTCAGCAACCTTTCCCGGAAAATTGAAGCTTTGGGGAGTGACGGGAGAGTCGTAACGCTTATGCGCGAGATAGACGAAAAGCTTAAGCTCCTCGGTATCCGGAGGCCTGATAGAATATGATTCCAAGGTATTATGATCCGCAGCCGGAAGATCGCTCAAGGACGGATACGATTTGTCCTTGGTCAGAATCAGGCGAAGCGATTTTCCTTCTTCAAAAAACTGGAACCGATCAACCATGCGCGACGCAATCAACAGCCCCGTTTCGTCCATGCCGTCCTGATGATCCATCGACACGGAAGCGGTCAAATTGAACGCCTTCATGTTGAAGTCCCGCGCCTCAAACAGGAATTCCTGATCTACGTAATATCCACCGCTTCTGCACTTCATAAGGACTTCTTTCCCTGGAGCGGCTGCGCCACACAGGTAAGCGAAGATCTCTTCCGTGGCCAAAGTAAGCGATAGAGCCTCAGACTCACCCAAGCCAAAAGCCGTCGCGGCCTTCTCCACGAAGGAGGTTGCGACAGGCAGCAAAATTAGATCGGCCCGGAGGCTCAGGGTCACTTCAGCTTTATGGATTGGTTGCACTGGTCGGCTCCCGAACGAAGACTTGGCTATCAGCCGGATTCTATGTAGCACTTCCGGGACTCAGAGACAAGGCCGGTCGCTGTCAGGGCTGACCATTTAGTCACGTGGAGACAGAGTGTCATTGCGAACTCGACGAAAGGCAATCGCCATGCTTTGGGGATTGTCGGGTGGGACCGGCATCCCCGGATCGGGGTCCGGGGCAGGCTTGCAGATCATCTCTAATAGACAGGCGTCTCGCCTGTGGCGTCATTCACTCCTCGCAATTGACAGGCCAGAAACGCCGGATTTCCGCACATGACTGACGGACTACAAGAAATCAGGGAAGTATCTTTACCGGTGTGCCCACATCTGCGATATCGTAGAGTTCTACCGCATCTGCGGGAAACATGTGGATGCATCCGTAAGACTTTTTCAAAGCTCCATTTTCTATTCTCAGATCCGCGTGGATATGGATGCACTCACCGGTGAAACCCCTCTTCCTGTCTTTGGCGTTTGGATAATTTAGGCTGATTATTGTGGCCTGAGCGCCGCCGTACGAGTCTGCCCACAGTTTTTCCAACAGAGGGCCGCTGGGGGCGTAGACGAAGCGGTTCCCTATGCACCAACTCTTGTTGTCTACGACTCTGTGTCCTTTCTCAGAATGTCGGGAGGCCATCCAGCTAATCTCATAGTCTCCTATCGGGGTGCGATGATCTCCGGAGTGTCGCTTGTGTGTCCCTGTCTTTCCGACCTCTATGGGGCATTCCTTGATCAATTTCGTGTGACGCCACAATTGCAAGACTTTCCGGGCGCAATGAATCGCAATGCGGTATTCCGATTGCTTAGGGGGCGCAATCATCGACTCCTCGGCCTGGGAGAAGCCGACTAAAGGCGAGCACGTCAGAAGAACCCAAGCCATCGCTATGCTGAAGAATGGCGGAGCGAATATCTTTCTGCAGCTCCGTAAAGGCAGACCTGCATGTCTTCCTCGATCTGGGCTCCCGCACAGGAGACCCGCTACCGCAGGCGGTCGTCCTCGAAATAGTTTTTTGCGTGAATAATCAGACAATTCGTCCGTTCAAGTCTCTTCCATTTTCGGCGGATTGCTGCTAATGGAGGAATCCACCGCATGACCATGCAGTCCTTCCTTATCATGAGTCCGGGTGGCAGTCCATGATGAAGAATTTCCTTCCTACGTTCAGATTGAAACAAACTTGCGCTTTCACAATATGCGCGCTGTTTGTTGTGGTTCCGATTGTGGCCCCCGGCATGGAGGGAGGTCCGAAATCTCCTTTGGACGCAGTTGATAATCCCGCGGTAATTCAGGCCCGTAAGGCGTTTGCCGAAGACCGGTTCCAGGATTCGATTAACCTCTTCTCGAGCGCCCTGAAGATTTGCCCAACAGATGGTTCTATCTACTGTGGAAGAGGCATGGCTCATGAAATGATTAATCAAGATAAAAAGGCTGTGGGCGATTACCATAAAGCGCTGGAGACCGATCCCGAAAATTATGAAGCGATGGAAAACCTCGCGGGGATATATGAGCGTAGAGGAGATCGGATAACCGAGGCGATCGCTTTGTACAAGCGAGCCTTCATTCTGGATCCGCGGCCGGCTTGGAAAGAGACCTTGCCGGTTTGGATAGCCATACTCGAAACTCGTCTCCTCCCTGAGACCGCGAGCGCTGTGGGTTGTTGGAACGTGGCCAATCGAGCGGCAGCGGATGGGAAAACTGAAGAGGCGGAATCACTCTATTCGCGAGCTATCAACTTAAATCCAAGTTTTTATCAGGCATATTTCAGTCGAGGACTGATTCGGCTGAAAATCGGCAATCTAACAGACGCTCTGGCCGACTTTGAACAAACCGGCAGCCTGGCGCCCTTTAATAGAGGCTGGCTAACGCAGCGAGGAATCGTTCACAAGATGACGGGCGATCCGGAAAGGGCTTTGGAAGATCTCCAGCAGGCGGTTGCGCTTGATCCAACCGACCCGCTCGCTCTTTACGAGCTGGCGACAATGCTCGAAGAAGAGATGGAATTCAAAGCTGCTTCGGAATTGTATGAAAAAGCCTTGAAGTTGAGGCCCAATTCCAGCCTTCGAAAGCTCATTGAGAGAAGCAGATCAAAAAGAGAATCCCGGGATCAACCCCGCGGTTCGGTTCTAGAGAGCATTTTGAAGTTGCTTAAGTGAGCGGACATCCGAAAATGCGGCGACGAAGTCCGTCCCATCGCTCCTGGAACGGCCGCTATATGGATATACAAATCCATACAGCAAACACGCGAGCGCCACGATTTCTCTCTCACACGTGGAGAAAAGAAGACTCTCACACTCAAGCTGTTTGAGAACTTCTGCGCTCTCGCCGAGTGTGTGCCCAGCTTCACTCTCAGCGTCACATTGTCCGGTCGCTTTTGGGAAGAGATCGAAAAGGTCCTCTAGTGGATAGAGTGGCCATCGATGCGCCATTCCCGCTACCAAACTCGAGAAGTGTGAACTATACCGGACCAAACAACAGCTCGCAGTTGTAAACAGGGACATCCCAGCCGCTTGCCCAGTCCTCTCGGCATATGCCTGGCCCCGACAAATTCTCGCCCTGGGGGGATGTAGAGCCGGAGACGGCCTCAAGCGCCCCCACATCGCAAGAGCGCGGCTGCATAGGAATTTCCATGACGCTGGCGCCGCCGATCTGATTGCCGATGAATAGGGAGGGCAAAGAAGACCAGAAGGCAACTATGCCTGATAAGGCAATTAATGAGGCGATGGAGATTATAAAGACAGTCCTGTTCATGATGCGCCTCCTGAATAATTAGTAAGGACCGCTCAACTGAGTTGAGAGTATGCGCCTACAGTCCTTCTAATGTTAGATGCAGGCTTTGTTTTGATGATTCAATGCCACTCCCCACAAAGTAAAGGATGATAATGCCTACCGATTGTGACTACAGCTCCACCCCGGAGTTTTATGCACACTTTCATTATTCCAATCGGAAAGCTTGTAGTATAATAAGCGACAAAATAATCATGAAACTCGATGAACGAGGCCAAATGGCGCCTTCTAAACTTAAGATACCCGCCAAGGAAATTATGGCCGATATCCGGCAGGGGTTGACCTCTCGGCAACTGTGCGATAAGTATCGCCTTTCCAAGAAAGGTCTTTGGAGCGCTTTCAGCAAATTGGTAAGCGCGAAATTACTCTGCGCTGAAGAGCTGCACAGCCATTTTGTTTCTTCCGACGGATCAGTCGTGCGGGATGGAGTGCGACAATGGCCGAGGGCCTCAACGCACGGTTCCCTTCTCGTCCATGACCTGGATGATTTGGCTGAAGTATATAGGATCCGGGACGTCTCAGTGACCGGCCTGCGAGTAGTTGGAATCAGAACTTATGTTGGAGAGAAAAAGAATTTCCTGATCAGTTTGGCCGAACCGGGAGAAGATCCGTCGACGTTCACATTTGAAGCAGAGTGTAAATGGACGGGAACCGAGGACGAGGAAAATGCCCCGGTAGGGGGGTTCAAGATCACATCCATAGGAGAAGAGGACTTCGAAGAACTCCAGAAGTTGCTGCGATCTTTGGGTTGTGGGCTATAGGCGAATGATTTAAATGGCTTTCACAATTTCCCGGCCAGGCGGGGTTTCCGCCGGTTGTAATGCTTCACGTCGCAGCAGCTTATCCTACCGATTTGAGAGGAGCTACCGCGGAAAAGCTCTCCATTTTCGCCGACAGGCATTACGCGTGCTGCTCCCTTTACTCGCTGTCGTCGGAAACCGTCGCTCTCTTGCGCAAAGAGTCTTCTCATGCGCAATCAGTCAAGCGTTATTGTGATAATGATGCCAATGCAGGGCGGTTGTCCAATGAGAGTTGTTTACAGCATTAAACGATTTCAAGATTTCGCAAGATCCGGCCTGATATTGAAGAACTTGAAGGCGCACGATCGATGGACGAGGGAAGAGTTGTTCCGATTTCAGCAGGAGAGGCTGTCGGCGTTAGTCGCTCGTGCCGTTCACCACTCCCCTTTTTACCAAGAACTCTACAGAAATATCCGAGATTATCGTCAGATTAATCTCATTGACCTTCCGGTCATTGATAAAGCCACTATGATGGAGAATTTCGACCGGTTTGTAACAGACCATCGATTGAGGCTTGCTGAACTTCAAACGCATGTCGGTGAACTCACTCGTGATGAGTACTACCTGGGACAGTATCGTGTTCTCACAACCGCCGGCAGTTCCGGCGTCCAAGGCATCTTCGTCTTCAATAGGCAGGAATGGAGCACGGTTCTTGCCGGCCGCTTCAGGAACGGATTGATGATGGGGATGTCTGTGCGGCTGTTCCCACGGCTGAAAATGACCTGGATTGGAGCAGACAGCCCAAGGCATGTCAGCTACCGAATGGCGACCGTCAGTGACTTGGGTCATGTTAGGATGCAACGGCTGCATGCAACATCCGGCATCGAATATCTCGTTAACGCGTTGAATAGCTTCCAACCCGAATACTTGACCACTTACCCATCGATCGCTTCTTTACTCGCCATTGAGCAGCTCGAAGGACGCTTGGACATCCATCCTGATGTGATTGAAACCGGAGCAGAGATGCGCACGCGTGAGATGGAGATAAATATTCGCAGAGCCTGGGGCATTACCCCCTTCAATCTCTACGGCTCGACCGAGGGAGGAGCAATTAATGTCGACTGCTCCTTCCATAGGGGGATGCACATGGCTGAAGATCTTTGCATTGCAGAGGTTGTGGACGACGACAACCAACCCGTCCCGGACGGCTCGCCTGGCCACAAGGTCCTGCTAACGAACCTCTTCAACTTTACGCAACCGCTTATCCGTTACGAAATCACAGACATGCTAACCATTTCATCAGAACCGTGTCCTTGCGGGCGGCCGTTTCGGCTCATCACCAGTATCGAAGGGCGGAGCGACGACATTGTTTATTTGCGGACAGTGGAGGGGAAGAATGTTCCGATTCATCCAATCCACTTTCATAGTGTCATCGGAGCGCTTCCCGAGATTAAGGAATATAACGTTGCTCAAGAAGATCAGCGAATCACTCTCATGATTGTTCTCCGAACCGGAGCGTCCAAAGAAGAAGTGGCCTGTACTCTCAAAAGGAATCTGAGAAGCAGCTTTGAATCGCTCGGGGCTGTATGTCCTGACATTCAACCGATATTTGTCAACAGGATTGACCGAGAACCGGGCGCCATGGGGAAACTCAAGCTTATAAAGTCCGGCCCCAGGAAAAGAACGAGCCTGCATTAGGCGCCAACAGTGTGGTCTAATATCACGAATAAGCGAAAGGGGACACTTATGACCACTGCTCTACTGCTCGTTGATATCCAAAATGATTATTTCCCCGGCGGCAAAATGGAATTGGAAGGGAGCATGCAGGCAGGACATCTGGCCGGAAAAATACTCGCCCACTTTAGGCAAAAGAGACTGCCGCTCATCCATGTGCAGCACGTGTCCGCTTATCCGGACGCTCCTTTTCTTGTGGCCGGGACCCTTGGGGTTGAAATCCACGACAGCGTGAAGCCCGTAGAAGATGAAGTCGTTATTCAGAAACATTTTCCCAATTCGTTTCGAGACACGCAGCTATTGGAACACCTTAAGACAAACAATATCGACAGCCTCGTCATAAGCGGTATGATGACAAATATGTGTGTGGATGCCACAGTGAGGGCGGCATTCGACTATGGATTCAAGTCGATTGTCTTGAGCGACGCTTGCGCAAACAGAAGTCTATTCTATAAAGATATCGAAATTCCCGCGCAATACGTCCATGGCGCATTTCTTGCCTCGCTGGGTTCGATATATGCAAGAATCCTTACGGTGGAGGAGTTTATTTCGCAGGCAAAGTGATTGTGGCTCATGGTGAATCAAACCTCCGGAGATCGCATCTAAAAGGATAAGACAAAAATGTCCAAAGATTCATCAAAGGAGATTTGATATGAAAACAGCATTATATATCATGATACTGTTTGCAGTTTTGGTCATGGTCCCGGTGTCATCCAACGTCGTTATGGCCCAGGCGCTCGGTCAGGACCGAGAGCTATGTCTGCAGAACTGCGCATGGCTGAGACCGTGGGGTAATAATTACGGGCAGTATGCGAATTATTACAACTGCGTGGCGGGCTGTGAGAGCCAATTCTGGTCGGAGTTTGACAGGAATACCGACAGACTCAAAAGGAAACTTGACGAACCGGACTAGTCAGAACCACCGAAGTTGAGGGATGGATAGACAGTAGCCGAGTCCTGGATTAGATTCACGAGTCCCATGTTTTTGAGTTCGGACCGGCAGATGGAATTACAGCGACTGATCGCCGCAAGTAATAAGGGCGCCGAGAGGAATGGGCGCCTTTTTCTTTGCCCCGGTGACTAACACCGAATCACACGGCCGGTAGCCATCCATACGGACTCCTGTGGACGCCAATATGGACTAAGAGTTGTGGATCTTTATTGCCTTGTCTCTTATCAAGTCAAAAAGAAAATTCGTTTAGGTAACTTGATGCGAGCCACTCTCCTTGCGGAGACAATTTAAGTCGAATAGGAGCAAGCGCCTGCTTTAGAAAACCAACCGCTTCAATTCATTTTGGAACCTTTCAGCCCGTCACAATTCCCTTCAATACTTTAACTGGCGCCAACCTGGAGGGAAAAATGCCACTGGCCATCGCGCTGGTTTGTGCCAGGGGGTAGGCCTCTAATATCGACGTCCACGAGAAATGAAGGAGAATCAAGTCCTAAGTCAATGGAGCCCCCCTATCCCCCTGGGCCAAAAGGAGAAAGGGGGGGTCGAGCGGTTTCAGTGGAGTCAGGCGCTCCCATTAGGCAACGGCCCCGGATACGGCCTGATCCGAGACTTCGCTACGCTGAGCAGTGGCAGCCTTTATGTGCTGATGGAGGATTAAAATCCCCCCAGCGAGTATTAGCCCAATGAAAGAGTTCCAGATGCAGATTTCGCTCACGCTCCATTTCATGTCGATGAGATAGCCTCCCACCACGGGCCCGAATAGCGACCCGACTTTGCCGATAGCGTACGCCCAACCGACTCCTGTGCCCCTGATGTCAAGGGGATACGAAACAGTGCAAAGGCCAACGAGACCGCCGTTAGCGCCGTTAATGAAAAACCCGGCCACCACACACACAATCGCGACGACAAGAAATGAACCGCCGGAGAAAAGTCCGAAAGTCACCATGCTGAAGAATGCAATCACAAAAGCAATTGTCAATGTCCGGAAAGGATCAAACTTGTCCATCAGACGTCCGATGGCGATGCACGCCACGAAGGAGCCGAGGTGTATGCAGGCATACCCTATGCTGTATTGCTGAGGTGAAGCGCCGGCTTGGCGCAAAAACGTGGGCGCCCACGCGAGCAGTATCCACAAGAAGTAGAAGGCTACAAAAAAGAGCGCCCATAGCAGTACGGTAGTCGTGGCGAAGCCTCTCGTGAACAGATGCTTGACTGGCATACCCGGAAGCTTCTGCTCAGTTGAGAAGAACTGAACCTGCGGATCTTCGGCGAGAGCTGGGGAGATCCTGGAGACTATCTTCCGAATCTGCGCCTTATCTGCTCCACGTTGGACCAGGAATTCCAGTGATTCCGGAAGCAGCAGGGCTGCCACCAGAGCGATTACAATAGGCAAGCCGCCTCCGACAAAAAATAGCGACTGCCAACCGTAAACCGGGAGCAGGTATGCGGCTGCCAGCGAGCCGATGACGGAGCCGCCGGGCATGCCTGCCCACATTGCAGTGGAAAGGGATGCACGGAGCCGACTCGGCGCGTATTCGCATCCGAAAGCAAGCGCGTTCGGGACCGCCCCACCCAACCCGATTCCGGCAAGGAAGCGGCACAAAGCCAGTTGTTCAACACTGGTAATGTACGCCGTTAACCACGTAAATACTCCGAAAATTAACGCAGAGATGTATAACATCCGCTTGCGTCCCCAACGGTCCGCACTCATCCCTAAGAAGATCGCTCCGACCAGCGGGCCGATTAAACCGGCGCCGACGGCCATACCAAGAGCGCCGCTCGAAGCGTTCAGGGAATCCTTAATCTTCGGAAGCGCGACGCCGATGATTGTCAGGTCGAAGCCGTCGAGCACGACCGCAAGAAAACAGAGCGCTGCAACCCATGCCTGATACGGCGCAAATTCGGAGGTATCAAGCATTTCTCGTACACTTACTTTCCTGCTTGTCATGTTTTATCCTTTCTGAGGGGTCACGAGTTCTATTCCAAATCGCAAGCCGATCGCTATTGGAGCCTTCCGCTGCCGCGGAACTCACATCAGCCTTCGTGAAATGGTCATCTTCTCGGCTTCCTTTGCCCCTTCATAAATTTCCAAGACTTTGGAATGACGGTAGAGCCGCTGAATGTCATATTCGTCTATATAGCCATAACCTCCGTGCATCTGGAGGGCTTTGTCGCAGACCCAGACGGCAGTCTCGCCTGCAAAGTACTTGGCCATAGCGTTGAGAGACGGATTGGGTCTCTTTTGATCTACAAGCCACGCGGCTTTGTATGTAAGTGTTCGAGCCAGCTCTATCCTGGTGGCCATTTCGGCCAGTTGAAACTGGATAGCCTGGTTAGAACCGAGCGGACGACCGAAGGTTTTCCTCTCCCGGACATATTTCAATGCAAGGTCCAAGGCCCCTTGCGCTACACCGACGGCCTGCCCGGCGACCATTGTCCTGGTTGCGTCAAAGAAGTCCATCAGTTGATAAAACCCTCGACCTTCCTGCCCGATAAGATTGCTCTGGGGAACCCGCACATCCACAAACGATATTTCGGCTGTGTCACTAGCCCGGACTCCCATCTTTCCCCGGATTTTGCTGGCCTGGACGCCAGGCCTGTCGGCTTCCACGAGGATAATACTTTGACGTTCGTGCCGTTTCTCCGCGTTGGGGTCCGTCACGCAAAAGACGCACATGAAATCGCAGACGGTTCCGTTGGTAATGAACATCTTCGTGCCGTTAATGACATAATCGCCGTTATCCTTGACGGCTCGCGTCCTAATTCCGCCGACATCCGTGCCGGCATCGGCTTCCGTAAAAGCCCCGGCGATTATCTTTTCGCCTCTGACCAACGGAGGAAGGTATTTTTCTTTCTGTTCCTCGGCGCCGAAAAAGAGGATGTGCTCGGATCCGAAACACGAGGTCACGCACAGGCACAGGCCCAGATCGATTCGGCATAGTTGTTCCATGATAAGAGCCTGTTCAAGAAAACCGAAACCGGGCCCACCATACCGCTCCGGTATCACGGCGCCGACCAACCCGGCTTCAACCGCCTTTTGCCAAACTTCACGTCCGAATTTTTCTTCTCGGTCATATTCCTTTGCACGCGGCGCCATTTCGTTGACTGCGAATTTGTACGCCGTCTCCTGAATCATGCGTTGTTCTTCGCTCAGATCAAAATCCATCTTACGCCTCCGCTGTTCTTAATGTTCTCGAAGATGACGCGGCGGCCTCAAAACTTGGGACACTTGCTCTGCAACCCGATCCCTAATTCGAGTGAAATTGTCTCTTGCTTCTATTTGCCGCTCCTTGCCATGTAATTGCTCTCGTTTTTGCCTGATTTTGTTTACCTGCCAGACAGTTGTTTGATGCTTTCCCTGCCTTGGCGCCGCCGAATCCGGTCGCAGGCTTTCAACCTAAACGACGCCGAGTGCGCTTACCCATGCATCCGCATTCGGTCTTGCTCAAATCCGGTAATTTGAACAGGCGAAAGCGGGATGTTTCTTGGATAGTCAGCCGCCAGTTGGTATTTCAATTCTCCCCAGACGGGTCTGAAGATACCCGCCGGCATGAGTTTCAAATCCCGGGAAATGATCGGCTTGAATTCCATGTTCGCAAATATGTGTTTCTCCAAATCCACGCCGGGAGCGATTTCGATTAACATCAGACCATCCTGAGTAAGTTCGAAGACGGCCCGTTCTGTTATGTACACGGCCTTCTGATTAACACTCCATGCATGCTTACCGCTGAAAGCAATCTGCTCGACATTGTTCAGAAATTTCTTGATCTTGCCTTCTTTGACGATAGTCAACGCACCGGCGCCCGATTTGATTTCCAGGCCACTGGCAGTAAATGTCCCGCAGAAAACCACCTTCTTCGCATGCTGGGTCGTATTGATGAACCCGCCTACTCCCATGGGTCTGGTACCGAACTTCCCGGCATTGATATTGCCGTCCTTGTCCGTCTGGCCAAGGCCGGTAAAAGCCATGGCAAGACCACCGGCATCGAACCAGTCGAACAGATGATCTTGCCGGAGCATCGCTTCGCCATTGCTGTGGGCGCCGAAATCCCCAGCAGCGCCCGGGATTCCGCCAATATTTCCCGACTCGGAAATGAGCATCATGAGGTGGCTGCACTCTTCCTCTGCAACCACTTTCGCCACTCCTTGCGGGATGCCGATGCCCAGGTTAACGGGTCCCGCCACCAATTCCATCGCCGAGCGACGGGCGATGATCTTCCGCTCGTCAAAAGGCATTGGGGCAATGGTCGCCTCTGGCACTTTCACATCGCCTGCAAGAGCCGCGTTGAACTGCGTGCTCATGGTTTGCATCTGCGGCCGTTCCGCCACCACAATGTAATCCACGCACACACCCGGCACTTTGACGCGTTGTGGATGTAAAGTTCCGGCCTTGGCCAGATATTCCACCTGCGCTATGACGATGCCCCCGCTAGCCCTGGCCGCCATGGCGGCGGGCAACGCTTCCAGCGCGATGGCTTCCTTCTCGAAGCTGACGTTGCCCTTTTCGTCTGCTGTAGTGCCCCTTATTAGCGTTACGTCGATCGGGAAAGTCTTGTAGAAAAGCCATTCCTCGCCTTCAAGGTTTACTACCTTTGTAAGATCGTCCTTACTGATGCTGTTTACTTTGCCGCCTTCAATCCTCGGATCGATGAAGGTGCCCAGCCCCGTTTTGCTGAGAAGCCCGGGTTTACGCCTTGCAATCTCGGTATACCACTGGCACATAACGCCCAAGGGCCAGAAATAGCACTCGATTTTATCCTCTTCCACCGCCTTGGCCATCTGGGGCTCTGAACCAATGTGAGATGTTACGACTTTCCTCACCAGGCCCTCCGTGCCTTCTTCCGCCCACACGCCTGCTCCCCGGCCTTTCCAGTTACCGACACCGGCGGCATGCACGAACGTAATACCCCGGGGATGCCCCACCGCATGGTAGCGATCGCGAACGGCAAGCCCTATCTCTTCCGCCCAACCCGCGAGACCGAACGTAACCGCAGCTACGGTGTCTCCGTCCTTTATCAACTCCGCGGCTTCCGCTGCGCTAATCACCTTCCTCATGCTGACGTTCTCTTTAGTCTGAAATCTCTTTACGCTTCCCATTGTGACCTCCGATCGTACCATCCTGTGAGCAGAAAAAGACGCTCCCCACCTTCCAGGACTCGATGGTCAGTCCCAGTAGGCCCATAATTTCGATACCCAAACCAGACCTTTGGGCGTTATCGCTTGTGGAGTTACGCCGTTCAGCGCTAAATCCTGCCGCAGTTCGGCGACGGCGGAGGATTCAAGTTGTCCGAGAGCATCCTTCTCTGCGTACTGGTGTTCAGTTACGTCCTTTCTTCCCTCACAGTCCGAATCATCGGCAGTGATGCCTGCAGACAGACCCAAAAGAAGTTCATTCTTCTGTTTCATGTGCCGGTTCCTCGCGTTTCAGGCTCAATTCCGAGTCGTTGGTCCAGCGTGTCGGATGATTCGTCAGCCGATCACCTCTTGTTGAATAACTTTCTTGTCCATTTTGCCTACGCCACTCCTGGAATGGCGTTTACCACAGCGGTTTCGTCCGGGTGATCCGGACTATCCGACACCAGCCCGTCTGCGCATTTTGATAAGCAATGGTCGTGCCGTGGATTCTAAGGATTCTGAAGATCCGGAAATCTACTAATGCCGCTCGCGAATATCTAAAGATTACTTCTAGATATAGGCCGAGGAGGGAATGGGGGAGATGAAATAGGGGCAAGGAAGACTATCGAGAGCATGCCCAGCATGGTCCATCTTCGGACCAATGCGTTTGGCGTTTCCGTGAAGAAGACTTTGAGAGAGACCCTTAAACGTGCGTGCAAAATGGTGCAGATCTGCACCGGTAATGGTGTGGCATTAGACCATCTGAATCTCAGTGGCTAATACCGTCATCTATCGGAATAATCTGTAGTGAGCAACGTCTGGCGCTTTGACTTGGCGGCAACGACCACCCCTAAAAAGTGAACCGCCCCGCTGCAGACGGTCAACTTGGCAGCACCATAGTCTTTCTTTGGTACGCCCGGCAGGACTCGAACCTGCGACCTACGGATTCGAAGTCCGGCGCTCTATCCAACTGAGCTACGGGCGCAGCAACTTGAAACCGATGTAGTTTTGACTACTTGCTCTACCCTAGCATATAGGATCTGTTTTTTCAAGATGATCGGCGCGAGTTTCCGCAGGACTCGGCGCCACAAACCTTGTTTAAAACTAGCAATTAGCTGCTCCAATTCCGCTTGAGAGTAGTGAGTGGTAGCTCGCCCCGATTTGTGGCTCAGGAGGTCTTGACGATCTTCAAAGGACACCCCTGCAGCTCTGAACCTTTTGTCCAGGCACGTCAGAGACGAATTTCACAGACGGTTTACATCTCGTGCTTGGAACCATTTGATCGTCGACATCCCAACGGTCATTCAGAATCCAAAACTTCCCTGACCACGTTCAGCATGTCTCTCAGTTGAAAAGGCTTATTGACGAAGCCCCTGGCTGCCGATTCAATGGTCTCCTTCTTCTTGTCCTCAACAGCAGCCCCACTCGAAATTACGATCTTGGCATCCGAATTAATCGCCAGAATCTCTTCAAGACACTTGTCGCCCCCCATCTCAGGCATAATAAGGTCTAAAATCACCAATGAAATACTTTCACCTTCTCTCAGATACAACTGTACAGCCTCTGGTCCGCTCGCAGCTTTGATCACTGTGTACCCTGCCCTGGTGAGGAACCTCGATCCCAGGTCTCGTATGAAATCCTCGTCATCTACCAGCAAAATTGTTTCAGTACCGCCGGAAGGGAGCGCTTGCTCTTCCTTGATTCCTCTTTCGGTCGCATCTTCCTCAATAGCAGGCAGGTAGATTTTGAGGGTAGAACCACGGTTTGGCTCGCTGTCGCACCCGATATGGCCGCCATGTAGTTTGATAATGCCGTAAACCATTGCAAGTCCGAGACCGGTGCCTTTCCCGACTTCTTTAGTGGTAAAGAAGGGCTCAAAAATATGTCTCAATGTCTCTTTGTCCATGCCATGACCGGTGTCCGAGACAGTCAGCAGCACATAGTCACCGGGGTAAATTTCAGGATAGGATCCACAATATGCCTCGTCCAGGGTAATATTTGCGGTAGCAATGGTCAGTCTTCCTCCGTCCGGCATGGCTTGTTCCGCGTTCACTGCCAGATTCATCAAGACCTGACCCATCTGGTCGGGATCGGCATTAACCGCAGCAAGATCGCCTGCAAGATGCAGTTCAATGTTAATCATTTTCGGAATAGTACGACTCAGTAACTTCTCTATCCGCACTGCCTCGTCATTCAGATTTAGGGCGCGAGGTTTGATATCCGCCTTTCTGCTGAAAGCGAGTAGGTTACGAACCAGTTCTGCTCCTCTGATTCCCGCCTCCTGTATCTTCAGGAGGTCCGAATAGCCGGGGGCTTTTTGGTCCGTTTCCATGAGGAGGATTTCGGAAAACCCTTGGATCACAGTTAGGAGGTTGTTGAAGTCATGCGCAATGCCTCCTGCAAGGGTCCCGATGGCCTCCATTTTCTGTGCCTGAAGAAGCTGGCTCTGGAGCTGTTTGTATGCCGTAATGTCCCTCACGATTCCTTGATAACCAATAATTGTGCCATCCGGCGCTCGTTTGAGGGTTGATGTCGATAGGCAGTCGATCAGTCTGCCGTCTTTGGTCTTGAGCGTGATCTCATAATCCTTTAGGGAACCTGTTTTCTCTATGTTTTGCCGGAAGCGATCACGGTTTTCCTCAGCCGGTTCGGGATATATAGATAGAATGTTCAGGTTCGCCGACTCTTCCCTGGCGAACCCAAAAAGATCCAGATAAGCCTGATTGGCTTCCACAAGCTTGCCGTCCAGCGTTGTTATGTAAACGCCGTCTCTCGATTGATCGAAAAGGGTGCGATAACGCTCTTCACTCTCTTGCAGCGCCTCTTCCGCCCTCTTTCGCTCGGTGACGTCCTCAACTGTCCCCACGGTCCTAAGGGGACGACCTTCGTCGTCCCACGAAGAACGGCCACTTAATCTAAGCCACTTCACGGTTCCATCTTTTGTGATGACTCGACATTCAGCTTCAGCCGTCTGGTGATTTTGGTGATGAGAAAGAATCCGTTGCAACAGATACTCTATGTCATCAGGATGAATAAGCTTGTCAACAACGAATGAAAGGGTCGGTTCGAACTCATCAGGTTCATAGCCGAGTTGGGCGAAAACTCGCGGCGACCAAACCATTTTGCCACTTGGAATATCCCAATCCACCACCCCGACCCTCGATCCCTCGATTGCTAAAGAGAACCGTTGCTCACTCTGACGTAGCGCTTCCTCAACTCGTTTACGCTCCGTGATATCCTGATTGACTCCATAGGTCTTAATTGTCCGACCAGTGTCGTCTTTAACGATGAGAAATCTGACCGTGATGTAACCGATCTCCCCGTCAGCATAGAGCATGCGGTGTTCCAACTGGCGGCTAAAGAAAGGATCGCTGGTTTCAATTGCTTTCCGAGTTTCGTCAGCAACCACGTCAATATCGTCAGGATGGACGAACTGCCGAGCATAATCGGCTGACGACATTGTGTATCCGCCAACCTCTTCAGCCGTTGTCCGAAAAATTTTGTAGAAGTGATCGTTGAAGGTAAATAAGTCCTCAGCGACATCGTATTCCCAATGGCCCAGATGAGCCATTACGACTGCGTTGGACAATTGCGCTTCGCTCCTGTGAAGGGCCTCCTCGGCTCTCTTACGCTCTGTGATATCGTGGACCACAGTTAGTATGCAGGGCTCTCCTCTTATTTCAATTGATTCCGCCGACAGGAGAGTTTGCCTGATTTCGCCCGACTTCCTTCGGATATTCACCTCATAATCTCGCACAAAGCCCTGCTGCATCAATTTGAGGATAAGGTTCGACCTGACTCCCGAGTTTTCGAACAATCCCAATTCAAGGGAGCTACCTCCGATTACTTCCTCTCTTTTGTACCCGAAAGTAGACTCCCATTTTTCATTGGTTTCGATGATCCGACCAGTGTCACGGCTACTGATGATAAGCACATCCGGACTTGCATGGAACGCCTTAAAGAACTTCTCTTCGCTCTCCCGTAGCGCATCCTCTGCCCTTTTTCGGTCGGTAATGTCCTGTGCGATCTCGACAACGCCCATCAGTCCCCCGGCGTCATCAAAGACAGGTTCCCCTTTCTCGTCCCACACCCTCCCATCCGGCGTAACCATCATCGTGTGTTCTGATTTCTTCGTCTCAAAAGCCTTCACGGCGGGACATCCATCACAAGGTTTGTCGGGATTAGCCCAGAACTCATGGCATCTGTGGCCTATCATCCGGGAAGGCAATTTGCCCACCGAATCAGCAGCGCATTTGTTAACCCATTTAATTTCAAGATCTTCGTTCACGAATGCGATGTTGGTTGTTATGCCGTCCAATATGGCTTGTTTTTGACGTTCGCTCTCCCGTAATTCCTTCTCGGTCTGATTGCGTTTTTCGATTTCCTTCCGCTCACGCGTGAGATCATCAGCAAGCACGAGGATGAATCTTTCGTCCATTATTCTGATAGGTCGAAAAGCCATCTGACACCATATGGTGGCGCTGTCTATCCTGAGCATGGCCTGAGCGACGCGTGACTTTCTGGACGAGAAGATCGATTCAACCAACGACTGAACTCTTTCGGCGGGCGAGGGACTGGAAAACAGATCAATGAACGGTCTTCCCTCCACGCCCTGGTAAGCGGGACTAATATGAGAACAGGCTTGATTTAGAAATGTTATGCGATGGGAGGCATCGATCAACAGGGCAGGCATAGGTAGGGCCTGCAATAGCTTGCCGAAGGTTGTCTTCCAAACATCGCCCCTGATGTCAAAACTACCGCTGGACGTAATGTCCTGGGTGAGTAATTTCGTGAAATCAATGGTTTCGGTTATATCATCTTCTGATGCCTCATTAAGAGGCATCTGGTCCCACGAAACATAGAGCCCTTTCGGCAGTTGTCGGGACTCGGGCGATTCCTCCAGTTCAGAAATCCTTCGCCGCAGTTCCTCCAACTCGTTGATGAGTTCTTCTTTGGTCTTGTCCCGGTCTTTCACGATCCACCTCCGAATTGCCGGACGACTCAACAGGCGCCTGATACGAACACAATAGCATAAAGAAATTGAGGGATAAAATCTACGCTGTTAAGGAATGATGCCGAGAGACGCCGACTCGACAACCCGACCGACTTGGTGATCGGCGCTGATTCGCGCAGGGCGCGGCGCCACACGCCTCTTTGGCGCCCAATGTCCTTGCCCCTGACAGTAGCGACTTGACCAAGAAACGCTCTAGAACGCAGATTAGAAACGCCGCCGTAATTTTTTCGGGAACATCTTACGGATTCGGCAATCATAACCGGTCATAATCTTGATAATCAGATGATCGGCGGAACTGAAGACGTAATCGGACGGCTACACACGGCTCCTGTTTGTCGGACTCAGATTAAATTATGCACAGAAGGAGACTCAGTTATGGGCGCCACGAAATTAATCGGAGAGCTGCAGGCAAGAACTCCGGACATGTCCTTGAGGCAAGAGTTCTTCGATGGGTATGAGCAACGATTGGTCCAATGGGGATGTTCCGAATGTGGATCTTTTGAAAAGAGGATCTTCAGAACCGGACTGCCTTTCGAAGAGCTGGACGCCTACTTCATTTGCCGGTTTGCCGGAGAATTAGTCGATTTGCTCGGAGAAAGGGTTGTCTGCCCCAAGATGCTGTCTTACGGACACGCGGCTTGATGTTGCTAACCGGACAAGGATGCGAGTAAAATAAAGATTAACTCGCTTTTATGCCTTGGCCGACTGCGATCGCTAATTTGGGAAGCGTCAGAAGACGCCTAATATCTGGAAAATTTGGGTTGATGAACGCTGTGGAAGGACCTGGCGAAACGGTTTGGGGCATGAAGAAATCCACGATCCGGTGAGACCACAAGATATGGACTTGATCCGGTTATTTGCGATCTGTGTCGCTAGCGCATCGCTACTGCTATTCTTTGTTTTTCTTTTCAATGGCCCATTGAACTTAGTTCAGATGGGGCTGAACCGCCAGGCTGTTCTTCTCTGGGATGGCTTCATTTCAATGTTATTCTTTGTACAGCACAGCGTTATGATTCGCCGAAGCTTTTGCTCTTGGTTTGCCGGAGTCTGGCCACCCTTTTATCACCGCATCGTCTTCACTATCGCGTCCGGAATTGTCCTGGCAGGGATTATGATTACGTGGCAACCGTCAACGATTGTGCTGTATGAATTTCATGGTGTTTCTCGTTTGCTATTTCGGGCAGCGCTTTTGCTGGCGCTCGCGGGATGTCTCTGGAGCGCATACACGCTCAGATCGTCGACATCATGCGATCCATTTGGCTTGGCGGCTGCCTCAGACCGGCTGCGAAGTGAACAGAATCGACCCCCGCAGCTTGTCGTCCGAGGACCCTACGCCTGTGTTCGCCATCCTGTCTATTTGATGGTGATCGTGCTGATATGGTCTTGCCCCGACGTGACCGCTGATCGGCTGCTCTTTAATGTCCTATGGACCTTGTGGATCTACGTCGGAGCAACCCTTGAGGACTCGGACATGAGAGCGGACTTTGGCGACGCCTATCGGGAATATCGGAAAAGAGTTCCAATGCTGATACCGTCGCTCGCGAATTTCGTGAAGAACGGGGGGTTCAATCGCAAGTAGTCCTCTGCCGGCTGGCGCCAGGCTTTTTCGTTGTTCTATTGGAGAGGAATCCGAATGGGCTCCGACCGGATGCCACTCTTAAGGGAAGACATCCATACTGGTAAGACATAGCCATAAAGATTGTGGTTGACCGGAGGCGTATTACCTCGTACGCTCGGTGAGGACTGAACAGGCTTTTTCATCAACGCTATACGATGGCTCGCTAAGATCACTACGGGGCTACTTCGGGCGTTCAGGCGGGATGGAGAAATCATGAATCTCGACGAGGCTGTAGTCCTAAGAACCTATACCAACGAAGCAGTCGCAGGCATGGCCGAAACACGCCTCACATTTGAAGGCATAGAAACCCACATTCAAAAGGATGACTGTGGAGGAGCTTATCCTTCGCTTCAGATGTGCAGAGGCGTTCGACTCCTTGTCAAACCTGAGGACCTGGAGGACGCAAAAAAGATTCTCAATGAAATGGAGGCCGACGAGTCCGACAAATTTGAGCGAGAGGCGGAACAACAAGATCGTAAAACAACAACATCCCCTGGGAAGCCCTTCGAGGTTTCGGTTATGAAGGATCTTCCGAGCCAACAGCTCGACGAACTGAAGACGGTCATCTTTATGTACGTCTTGATGGCTCCGCTCTTATCAGCTTTGTTCGCAGATAAGATCGACAATTTTTTTGTTGCTTGCCTGCTGTTTGTAGGACTTGTGGGGACGGCTTTCGCGCATTTGAGGGACCGACTGCGAAGACTGGAAGAAACTCTAAAAGAGCAGGAGCGCAGACTCAGGGAACTGGAAGACCATAAACAAGTGGACTGAAACCATGTGGACTTGCGCAACTGGGCGCCTTGCTTCGTATGGCGTAGGGGCTTTGGATTTCTTTCTTGGTCTCCTCTATTGCCCCCAAGTCCGCGCGTGATCTGCTTCTATGATTCCCGAGGGATTCATCTTTTGATTCCGGCGAGCACATCTCTGTAGTGCGGAATAAGTTTCTCAATGAATCCTTTGGTTTCTTCCGGTCCCATAGCAAGAGGAATAAAGCCCTGTTTTTTCATTTCCTCTTGAACTTCGGGCGCTTTGGCAATCTGTACGAAAGCAGCGCCTAATTTATCGACAATTTCCTTGGGCGTGCCTGACGGGACGGCAACCCCTCTATCCACTGATTCAACAATATCGAACCCTTTTTCTTTGAATGTCGGCACGTTCGGGAATTCAGGCATTCCTTGCTTCGTAGCTAGAGCAAGTACTCTTATTTTGTCTTTCGATTTAAGAGCATCGTTAGAACCTACCAGCGCACAATGAGTGGTTCCATCCAGAAGAGCCGTCATCGTACTCGCAGTTCCTGTATATGGCACAAAATTCATCCTAACCTTTGCGCTTCTTTCCAAAAGGAACATTGACAAATGAAAAACAGTAAAATAACCCGAACCACCTACGGTAACAGCCCCGGGATCCTCTTTGGCCGCATCAATTAGGTCTGAAAGAGTTTTGTAACGACTTTTTTGAGGAACAACCAATACCACAGGGGTACGTGAAAATACCGCAACAGGAGTCAGTTGATCGGTTTTATAACCCACATCTTTCTGGAGCGGCAGAAGTATTGAAGTAGGAATATTGAACCCGCACAACACATAGCCGTCAGGTTTAGCCTGGGCGAGTTCCTTCCAAGCGACAGCGCCTCCGCCTCCGAGTTTGTAATCGATCGTGATCTTCTGACCCAGAATCTTTTCAAGATAGGGTTGCTGTTGACGAGCCTCCACGTCGGATGGACCTCCCCGATCATATGGAACCCAATATGTGATAGGCCGTACCGGAAAAGACTGGGATTGACACCAAGCGGGTTGTGAATTTGCTGCCAAAAGGAGACTCGGTATTAACACAAAAAGCATAATCCGATTCATGCGCATTCCTCCTTAAACATGAACGTCGATGCGATATACAAGTCAGTATTAAATAGCCAAATCCGGTCCTTTTCGAAGCAACACTACCCAATGTTCATAGCCATGTTTGGGGATTCGCGGACATGAAACCATAACTACTCTTTCTTATTTTTTAACTTTAGCACTGAGAAGCATCAAATTTTTTGATTCTTCACCACGGTCTTAAGCTCTTGTCCCAGGCGCTCCAGCCTCCTTGTCGCATTCTCAAGCTGCTTTATTGCTTCGAGATTTTGTTTCATTGCTTGCTCGACGCTCGCCATGCCTTCAGCGACCTGGTCCACGCCCACGAATTGCTGCTCACTGGAGACATCGATCACATTTCCTGCCTGTGAAGCTGAAACAACGGCTTGAGAAAGGGACTGTATAGCTTCTTTAGCAATAGCTGATTGCTCTACCCCTGCGGTTACCGCCTTGCCTCCCTGTTCAGTAGCCATTACAACTGCGCTCACCCATTTTCGGGTCTCTTCGAGAATGGTCCTCACTTGTTCAGTAGCCTTCTTGGACTGATCGGCAAGGCTCTTGATTTCTTGCGCGACCACCGCAAAACCTTTCCCCTGGTCCCCTGCTCTGGCAGCCTCAATCGACGCATTAACAGCCAACAAATTGGATTGGTCCGCAATATCCTGAACCGTATTTATAATAGCCTCAATGGCCTGACTGTGCTCGCTGAGTTTGACAACCGTTTCGCCTATGGATTCCATTTGCTCTTTAATCATATTAATTCTGAACACAGTATTGTCGGTTGCGGTTTTGCCCATCTCGGAGACCTGCACGACTTGCTGAGAACTTTCAACAACTTTCTTGGCCTTCTCTCTTGTTACTTTGGCGGTTTGTTTGACTTGTTCCACTGTAGTGGTCGATTCCGAGATCCCGGCAGAAGCTTTGGAGGTGGCCACAACAACTTGAGATACAGTAGCAGAGATCTGTGAAGTAGATTCTGCGAGAATGCTCACCCCATCCAAAATCTGTCTTATCTGGTTCCTAAGGTTAACGACCATTTGGCCGAACGCGCGAGAGAGAGTTCCGATTTCATCTGTTCTTTTCAGGTCGGGAATAGTCTCGGTCAGATCCCCTTCACTTATTCGAGCCACTCGATCAGTCATTTCGGTTATGGGTTTGGCAATAGTCCTGGCGAGCAAAAGAGTCAGGATAGCGACCACCAGGCCGATGCCGCCCGCAAGAACTATCGATCGAAAAGCTAGAGTGGTTACATCCGAAAATGCCTCAGCAGCGTCAATCTTCATCACGATTGCGCAATCAAAATCCGTTCCAAGTTCCGGCAAATTTTTCAACCCTACTGGTCCCCAGGCATTTAGCACAGGAATACCTTTTGCGCCAAGAATCTGCCCAACTCCGGTTTTCCCTTGAATCCCACGTTGAGTAGATTTGGTTTCAATCTTGTTCTTGAGAATTCCTGATGCTCCCTCACGAGAGTCAGCTCGCAGCAGAAAATCGGCGCCAACGACGAATGCCTCTGCGGTGCTGCCTACAATAGAATTTTCCATCATGATTCCGTTAATCACTTGCGGCCCGATTCTCAAAACAAGAACTCCATAGAAATCCTTTTCAGACCGAAAAACCGGGACGGCGATGAAGGCGTTAATCGTTCCGGCCGGTTCGTAAAAACTGAAATCGGATATTGCGGGCTTTTGATTGTCTACCACCTTGGTCCATAGACGACCCAGCACGGAATCCTTTAGAGGACCTGACTTAACACTAGTTCCGAGATCTGAGAGCTTCTTTTCACTATACAATACCAGTCCCAAGTCCTGGCCGATAATAAGGAGAACATCTTCATACGCCCTCTCTTTTTGATAATTCTCCAAAAATCGTTTAAACATGGGGTCTATGTCTTCATTTGCCCTCTTAAACTCATCTGAATTAATATTAACAGGAGCGATTGGATTCGCTTTGGCGTGGTCGAGAAGTAGGGCATACTTCAAGAGCGCATTCAGCGCCTTGAAAGAAGATTGCACACCGGGATTCTTTCCAAGATATCTCGCGTCGCTCATTGAGCGCTGAAAATATTCCACCACATTTGCCCTGCCTCTGTCTCTCGACGCAGATAAGTCACTGAAAACAATTCTTTGTAGAGCCTGTTTGGCATTGTTGAAGGACAGATATCCCAAAATCCCGAGAGGAATTAGAGCCACCAGCAAGAAGAAAATGATAAGTTTGAGCATTAAACTCTTACGAACAAAATTGATCATTTTTCACTCTTTCATTCGTTTAGTTCCAACGAACGCTTAGTACAGCAGTCAAGCAAAGTAATAGAGAATATGATAACATGACAACCGCCCTTACGGGAACAGTTCATTGAGCTTGATGTCACGTGGATTCAGGGTCGAAAACAGAAGCCGCTGTATTGATTTGTAATCTCTTTAGCGCGTTAGTTTACGAAGTTGTAATAACGGTAGTTGACGTGTACCCATGTGTCGAGACAAAAAGAGCGAGAACCGGGGTCCTACCAACCTATGTCCTCGGCGGCGCCCAGAGAGAACTGAGCTTTACGGTTGCCGAATAGAGCAATGGGGTCAAAATCAGAGAGAACAGTCCGGCGGTCAAAACACCGACTGACAAAGTCAACGCCAACGGAGACCACAGATCGGATCCAGCGCCACGGTCGATCAGCATGGGCAGAGCGGCGAGAGACGTGGTTAGCACAGTCATCAATATCGGCCTCAACCTTCGCACTGCGCCCTCGGTCACAGCTGTTACCAGAGGGTCGCCGGCGGCGGATCGTCTAGTTATCATATGAATCATGACGATGTTCACATTAATGACTAGGCCGCTCAACATGGCTATTCCAACGTAGACAGGAATGCTCACTACCACGTCGCCAATGTGGAGAGCCATAACAACCGCGGCTCCGGCAAACGGCACAGCGAGCATGATGACTATTGGCCGCAAGAACGAATCCGTTGCCGCTGCCAACATTATATAAATGAGCGCCAGAGCCAGAGCCACCGCTGTGAGCATCTCCCTGCGAGTCCGCAGGATTTCGTGGATTTCATCGCCCCAAGCAAAATTGTAACCTGCCGGGAAGGTGGATTTGTCCAAAGATCGCGTCAAATCGCTAGCTACCACTAGTGGATCGGCCTCCGCAGTCACCAGACTCAGACGAAGCACCGGGCGCCGGTTCTCTCGCTGCAATTCGCTAACTTGCATTCGCTGAATTGGGTCAAAAATATCGCTCAGGCGGATGGGATCCCCCCCATCCGACTTTGCAAAATACTGCTGGAAGGGAGCCAAGCCCTCCCGGGAATCCCTCAGCGCGCGAACTCGGACGTTTATACGTCTTGCGCCGGAAGTCATCTTTGCCGCAATGGGACCGGTCATATAGGCTCTCAACTGATGGGCCGCTTCCGCCGCTCGAACGCCGTGAAAGCCAGTGGAATCGCGTTTAACGCGCATGCTGATCGAGGGTTCCGGACTTCCCGTCCGCACAATGACGTCCCTGACACCCGGCGTGTCCCTGAACACCTTGTTCAACGACGTGTAGAGTTGGAACAGCCCTTCGGCCGAAGGCCCCTGCAAAATAGCGGAAATGGATTTCTCATCACCTCCTGCGCTCACCGGGACGATGTGAAATTGTGCTCTGTCACTGTTTTCCACAACCGCGAACGAAGCCTTGAGCCTCTTTGCAACATCGGCGAGGGAACCTTCTAATTGCTCGAAGGAGACTAAAATCTGCGCCTGGCTGCCCCGCATCTGAGAATAGACTCGTTTCACTCGCCGCATTCCGAGAAGCTGTCGCTCGACCGACATCGCCTCCCTGCTGAGGTGTTCCAGCGAGGTTCCGGGGGCCATTATCATAAATATCTTGAACTCCTTGGGCTTGGTCGCCAGACCTTGCCCGTAGGTCAGGCCTAGCGCTAACTTGACGGCAATCCCCATGAACAATAGGGCGAGCGCTATGACAAGAATAGAATAGTTGGCCGTGACCATGAGGACTTTTCTATACGCTGTTTCCAATCTATGCATCGGCGCTAAACTGCCAACTGTCCGCATCGAGCCGAAACGATTTAGGAGAAGAAAGAGAATCGGGACGAGTAAAAGGGAGGCTATCAGAGAGGCTGTCAGGCTCGTGGCGACCGACCACGAGAACCCCAGGAAAAACATGCGAATATCTTGAGAAACGAAGACTAGCGGCGCCAAAACGATAACGGCAGACAGGGTAGAGAGAAACAATGGGGCAAAAACATCGGCTGTGCCTTCGACAGCGCCGGTGAAGCTGTCCAAACCTTCCTGCCATTTTCGGGCTACTGAGTCGATGACAACAATAGAGTTGTCGACGAGGATACCGAGCCCGAGGGCCAAGCCGGCGAGAGACAGCAAATCGAATTTTACATTTCCCAAATACATGAAAAGAAGCGCAACAAAGATCGAGAAGGGAATTGCAGCTAGAATGACAAAGGTGGCGGAGAGTGTTCCGACAAAAAGAAAGACGGTTACACCGGTGATTAACACTATTTGAGGTACGAGAACCATCAACCGGTCGAGAGAGTTCTGGAGTTCTTGGGCTTGATTGAAAATTACTTCTATTTTGGGCTTGATGTCCGATGACGAAGCGACTTCATCTAGTTGAGACCTCACCAGGCGCCACAGATTGCGTAGATCCGAGTCCACTCTTCGGAAGACTGCCACGGTAATGAGAAGCTTGCCGTTCAGTCTCACAATCTCGGCCGGGGTTTCGCTGAGCAAGGCGACCTTGGCGATTCGTCCAACGGAAAGAACGCCACCTCCCTTTGCAACCCTAACCGGCAGACGGGAAATGTCCTGAACAGTTTCCAGACTCCCCGCGGTTCGGACTGCCAAGCGTTCTCCGCCAGTCACAAGAATTCCGCCAGGAAGATTGCAATGACCCCTACGAATTGCCTCGACTACGTTCTGTATTGTCAATCCCTCAGCCTGGAGCCGTGCAGCGTGGCAGTCGACGAGAATTTGAGGTTCCGCAGCGCCGGCCACCTGGACGGCGGAAACTCCTTCCAACCGTTCCAGGCGAGGTTTGAGCGTCTTCCTGACCCATTCGCCCAGTATTTCAGATGACATATCTCCTGTCACGGCGAGCACGGCGAATGGAGCGTCATCCGGGCTATAGTGATTGATAACGGGAATTCGGGTGTCGGCGGGAAGAGTTGGAAGCAATCTCCGTATCCTGCTCCGGACTTCCATCGTGGCGTCATTCAGTTTAGTCTCGACGTGAAATTGTACACTTACGATGGATTCTCCGTTCCGGGAAATCGATTGGATCCTCCTTATACCGGGTACGTCTGCAACGGATTCTTCAACTTTTTTAGTGACGAGGATCTCCATCTCTTCGGGACTGGTGTCCAAGAGATAGGTGTTGATGGTCAAGTTTGGGAACTGAGCGCGGGAGTAAAGGTGGAGCGGCGCACGAGTGAAGGCAAAAACACCGAGTATGAGTAGGCAACTGCAAGTGGCCAAAGTCCCTATGGGACGCGCCATAAAAAATGCGACGAAAGGCCTCACGATTCGTCTCCCGGTGAAGCCGCTTCATGGTTTTTCGACCGAATTCCAGCCAACAAACCGTAAACGACGGGCACGAGAAACAATGTGAAGATAGTGGAACTCAGCAATCCGCTCGCCAGAGTCAACGCCAGCGGCCGGTTAAGAGGCGCGGCCGCTCCCCACGCCAAGCAAACCGGCAGCGCTCCGAAAACAGTCGTCAACGTGGTCATAATTACGGGCCTGAAGCGCTGCAACGCCCCCTCGATAATCGCGTTCCGAATAGGCATCCCGCCGGCGGGGACTTGATTGATGCACACAACGATCAGGATGGCGTTGTTAACCACAATTCCTACCAGGACCAACATGCCGATCATGACCTGAATGTTAATGAAACTACCCGTGACAGCCAGGGCAATGCTGGGACCTACTACAGCCATGGGGACCGAGGCGAAAATAACGAGAGGCCAGACAAGTGACTCGAACTGAACCACCAGCGCCACGTAAACCAGCAGCCCGGCAAGTCCAATCGCCCAAGCCAAATCGCTCAGTGACGAAATCATCTCCGACTTCTCTGTCCCGTGTCTCACGTCATAGCCAGCCGGAATCCCTACAGATTTCACTGAGGCGACAGCTTCTTCCGCTCCTCGGCTGAATGAAGTCCCCACAACGTTTGCATGAAAGACCAAGCTTCGGCGCTGGTCGGTCCGCACTATTTCAAGGGGACCTTGTCCCGGTTCGGTCGCAGCCAACTGTCCCAGAAACACGGTTTCCTGCATGCCGCGAACCAGCACCGGCAGTTGCTTCAATTCGTCAATTGTAGTGTTTTCACCGGTACGCAACCTCACCCTAATATCCGTTTCGGTATCACCTTCAATAAACTTGCCGACCACTTTGCCGTGTACAGCAGTCCGAACCGTCTGAGCAATGTCCTCGACTGTCAGATCACGCGCAGCCGCTTGATAGCGATCCACCGTCACCCTAACCTGCTTCGTCCACAGGATGCCGCCGCACTGAACATCGGAAAAGGTCCTGTTCCGTTGCAACGTCTCCAGAATGGAGCGGCCCAGTTCACTAAGAACGTGAAGGTCATGACCCACAACCTTCACGATCTCATGAACTCCCCGCCCCCCCAATGCTCTTGCCAGAGGACCTCCACTGAATACAAACTCCACCTGAGTGTCAGCAAGGGAGCGGGTCTGGGCCCGAAGAGCCTCTATGACCGCCCTGCCACGTTCAAGGCTCCGGAATTCTTCCCCTAAAGTCACGTCAATGCGAGCTTGGTTGGATCGTTCAACCTGAATTGCTGATTCCAGGCCGCCTCCCTCCTTCTCGAGGCCGGCCTCTGTAAAAAAGCTATCCACCTCGGGCCTTGTGGAAACCAGATGTTCGACTGTGTCGACCGCTTTTCGCACGCGGTCTAAACTGCTATCTTCAGGCAAGGTCAGTTTTATGCTGAACTTTCCGGCGCTGACAGTGGGCAGGAACTCGAAACCGCTTCGGTATACCACCAGCGAAGCCAAAGCAAACGCCGTCAAGCTGAGGATCACTACGACTGATCGAAATTCAAGAGCGGTTTTCAGAAGCCCTGCGTATCTGTCTCGCAAGCCTTGGTAAGGAACAGTCACGGAAGTTGGAATCCGGCCACGGCCAACCCAAGTGACTACCGTCGGCAACAGGATGACCGCTGTGAAGAGCGAGAGTAGTAACGACACAGCAAGAGTGAATGAGAAATCCCGAAACAATCTTTGGGCCAGCCCACTCATGAAGTTGATCGGCAGGAGCACCACGAGTGTCGTGATCGTTCCGGCCGTGATGCTGGGTAAGACCTCGTTTACCGCGGCGGCCACTGTTTGTAACTTCGTCTGAGATGAGCCCCGCTTCCGATCTATCACTTCCAGCACCACAATGGAGTTGTCGACCAACATTCCGACCCCTAATGCCAGTCCGCCGATGGACATCAGGTTGAGATTAACGGAAAAAAGACGCATGAATGCAAAGGTGGACAATACACAGGTGGGGATAGCGAGAGTTATGACAATCGCGGTGGAAAGCCTTCGAATTCCAGCCCATAGCACCAGAAACGCCAGCACAGACCCAAGCAAAATCTGGTCTCTTAAATCCTTGAGGGCATCTTGAATGAAGGGCGCTTCGTTGTCTACGAGGTTGAGTCTGGCGCCCTGCGGCAACCGAGACTCCAGCTCCTGGAACTTGCCGAGCGCTCTCTCTGTAACTTCTGTGGTATTGGCAGTCGGTTCTTTGATGACTCCAAGCAGCACTGCCGGCTGGCCGTTCACCCTGCAGATGCCGGTGACGTTCCTGTGCCAATCTTTCACCTGCGCCACGTCTGCTAGCATCACCGAGCATCCCGTCACCCCGCGACCCACGCAAACCGACCGCATTTCATCGAGATTCTGGAAGCGACCGACAGTCCGGATGGGAATTTCGAGGGGGCCATCGACTATCTGGCCAGCGGGGAAATTGATGTTCGCCGTCTCGAGGCGACCCGCAATAGCGAGGAGATCGACGTTGTGAGCAGCCATACGTCCGCTATCTACCAATACCGCTATCTCGCGCGACAACCCTCCCTTGAGTCGAACAAGAGCCACCCCATTGACTGTCTCGATTTCGTTCTTCAAATTGTTCGCTGCAAAGGTCCTGAGCGAAACAGGGTCAAGCGGGCCGCTCAAAGCCATGGTGAGGATAGGAGCCTCTGCGGGGTCGTACTGAACAACCACTGGCAGTTTGACCTCACGGGGAAGTTGGTCCGCAATGAGGTCCAGCTTCTCCCGGACCTCTGAAGCGGCCGCTGCCATCTGAGTCCCCCAGTCAAACCGCAGCGAGACGTTAGAAATTCCCTGGCTGGAGGTGGATGTAACACTCTTGACGCCCGAAACAGTTCCCACGGCCTCTTCAACCGGACGCGTCAGGAGTGACTCTACCTCCTCGGCGGAGGCATTCTGGAGCGATGTCAGCACAAGCAATTGGGGATGTTTTAGGCTCGGAAGAAGGTCGATCGGAAGCAATGGTAACGCCAGAGTTCCTCCCAACGCCAGGCCGGTGAAAATAGCCACCATTGCAACCGGATGCCGCAGGATGAATATCACTTGCTCTCCGCCTACTCTGCGTTAGGTAAATTAGGTCGGGAATGAGGCATTAACAATGCTGACCGTCGTGGACGTGGCCCAAGAAGTGGGCAAAATGTTGTTTCGAGGATGATGCCTCACTTGCGCGAGACGAACGTCACCGCAACATCTTCAAGATTTGAAAGCCGCTCCTGACCTTCGATCACTACGACATCGCCTTTCTCAAGACCTTTCACTATCTCCTGAACGTCTCCAGTGCGTTCCCCAAGGGTCACGTCCTTCCGGAGCGCCACTCCATCTTTCACCACAAAGACGCAGTGGCGGCCAGTTTCGCCCGTCAACACTGCCTCGGCTGGGACTGCTGGAGGTCCGTCAGCCTCCTCGACAGGGATCGCTCCTTTGGCGAACATGCCAGGCCGCAGAGACAAGTCAGGATTGGGCACTTGCACCCGAACCGTAAAAGTTCTGGTTTTATTATCTATTTGGGAACCCACTCGCAACAGGGTTCCTCGAAATCTCCTGCCCATCAGCGCATCAATTTCAATATTGACCTCGCGGCCTGGGGTCACCTTGCAGTAGAACCGTTCTCCCAACTCGAGATCCGCATATACAACGTCACAGGCTATAAGGGTAAACACCTTGTTGGAACCGGGGGAGATCACCGAGCCAACATCCAAGTGTCTCTTACCTATCACTCCAGCGACAGGAGCGCGGAGTATCCTTCGATCGAGCCTCGTTTCTACGGTCCGAATCTCAGCGACGACCATCTCAACAGCGGCTTCAGCTTTTTCCAGTTCCAGTCTTGCCTTCTTAACCTCAATGTCGGATATAGCTTCTTTCTCAAATAACTTTAGCTTCTTTTCCACGTCATTGAGACGGTACCGCACCTCTGCTTCCGCCGACTTCAGCTTCGCCTGCGCAGCCTCTTTTTCGGCAACGAGGACGGCGTTATCAAGCTTGGCAAGAATGGCGCCTCGTTGGACCTTATCCCCCTCCTCTACCAATATTTCCGCAACGGACGAAAAGTCCTCAAAGCCCAACACAAGGCTTCGAGAACAATTGATGGATCCCATACCGGCAATGAGCCCGCGGACGACCCGCGGCTCCACGCGAATTGCCTTCACCTGAATGGGGTTGGAACCTGCCTCGATCACTTGAACGAAACTCACCACCGCTGCGATCATCCCCAGAGCGAAAGGGGCAGAGCGCTTGATAAGAAGGCGACGACGATTTGTAAACAGGGATGGCACTCTTGACCGTCTCATCTCCCAGCCGCCCGCAAGCGTCACGTTCATCGCAAGACGAAATTAGTTCGGCGTCTAATTGACGTCGACAAGAAGCGTCACGCAGACTTCCGGAGCCGGAAATTAATTCCCTTTGGAAGGATCGGCCCCATTCTTCAGTTCTTTTAACATCTGCTTTGCCGGCTCGAAGTCAGGAGCAAAGGCCAAAGCGCGTTCAAGGTTCTTCCTCGCCTGCTCCTTCTGGCCCGCTGCCATCAAAATCTTGGCAAACTCCGTATGATAAAGCGCAAAACGAATCTCGGATTGAAAGAGTATGTCAAATTCCTTCAGGGCCTTGTCGAAGTGTCCTTGCTGAGCATAGACCCGCCCCAAGTCAAACCGCGCGTCGTCATTGTCCGCGGCCATAGACACGGCCTTTTCCAAGAGTTCCCGAGCAAGTGATAACTTGGACTGGTCGAATGAATAAAGTTTGCCTAACATTCCCATAGCGAGGAAGTTGTCAGGTTCCAGTCGAAGGACCTCCTTGAACTCGGAAATGGCCTTGTCCCCGTCATGTTTCAGAAAGTACACCATCCCAAGCCAGTATCGAGCAGGAGCAACCTTGGGGTCCCGCGCCGCGCATTCAGACAAGACCTTTTCGGCTGATTTCAAATCGCCTTTTAGCAGGGACTCCTGTCCCGACGAAAGACATTCCATCGTCTTTGGGTCCAAACCGGAAGACATTTTCGCATCGTTCCTTTCACCGGCGGCTCGGCCAAGGGAGTACCCCCCCATACAAAGAAGGACTACGGCCGGAACTATCCAGATGGCTTTGCGACAAACATAATTTTTGAGCATTTAGAGCACCTCAATTTCTAGATTACTGTCGTTCGTCGAAAATGGCCGTGGTCCATTTGACCGTGGGGTCTCGGCAAGAATGGCGCCACTTGATCCACCGCCGCAGTAGTTCGTTACCGATCGCGAATCTTCTTCAACCTGCCACTTAGGCAGTCCTCCTGCGTTGATTTGACCATATGGAGTCCATATTCCTCTATCCATTCCTTCAAGACTTCCTGCTCTGAAAGGGTGAGCTTGTGAAGCCCCGCTGCTCGGTAAACGTTGGTTCCCACGACGTCTTCCAACGGGATATGCCTCATGCCGTAACTCCTTTGCGCCGCGTGCGGAAACACTAGGGTACCTCCCAGTATTCCCGCCAGCAACAACATAGATTCTCTCCTGGTAAAATCCACAGATCACCCTCTCTGCGGTTCCCGACCGTCCAGCCTACCCAGCGTATTGTAGTTTACCACAGTGGGGGACGAAACAAAAGGCGGCTCTCGCCGCCTTTTGCATGAACCTTGCGCCTCCATCCGAGGGCGGCTGATGAGCGCCCCCGGTCCAATGCGCGGGCAGTATTAGTAGTAGAAATTGTAATAGAAAGACCCAAAGAGGTAGGCGGTGTTCTTGTATGCTCCATTTGAGGACCCGGTGTAGATCCAACCGGCATTGGCGTAGCGCCCGTAAGCGTACTTAAACGAGGACTCGAAGTAAGATCGAGCAGTATCATAACTGGCCGACCGCAGATAGTAACCGGGATAGGAGGAGTACACCCTCATCGCATAGAGAAGCTTCTGAACATAAGGACTGGAAGAAGTGAGCCTTCCGCCAGTGAGATACCAGCCAATGGCCTTGAGCTGCCAGATATTCTGACTAGCCAGATAGCTGTTGCTTGTTCCCACCTTGTAATAGTAACCGGAACCATACCAGTAAATTACAGACCTTGTCCGGGCAAAGTAGTACTTGAGATTGGCCCGAATTTGGCTATAGGCTGACGAACTCGTATAGCTGGAATAATTGTACACATAATCGCCCGCATACCAGGAGAGCGACTCGGTCAGGAATGTGCGGTAGTAGATCATGTTCGAGCTGCTGTTCCACCTAACTGCGCCTGTATAGTTGTAAAAGAGGACGTGCGCAGTCTCGTGCGCCGTAACGGAGCCCCACTTATTATACGAAGAGAAATAATTTCGGTTGAGATAAATGTTTTGATATCCTCCGTACATGTAGCCTAGCGTCCCATCTACTTTGGAATAGAAGTAGATGTTCATCTTTCCAATTCTGGCATCGTACCCTATCGTGGTCTTTGCCGCCCAGAAAGACCTGCTCAGATATGCCGAAAGGCTTTTAGCCCAGCTGTACTGGGTGCTGTTGTAGTAATAGATGTTGTAATAGGAAGTGGAGTAAATGGAACCCTGCGCTATTGGCGGCGCAGTGACCACCGCCACCGCTATTAGCGCCATACCCAGCCAACCGATTTTGAAAGCGCGTCGTCTCATCGCGTGTCCCCCGTTACTGTCCCTTCAAGTGCCCTTTGACAGTTAAGCTGGTCAAGCCGATCTCCGAGATTCGGTGACCGTTCATTGGCCTTTAAGTTACCTAGTACTACACCTAGCGTGAGGTTAGCTGTCTGTGTTTTTCATGTCAAGCGAAATTTTCGGAATTCACAAATTCCGGCATGTTTTGTGACGCCGCGGACGCCTAATGCTCGCTTGTGCTCAAGACGAGACTAGGATATGGCTGGCCTTGTCCCGAGGGAGGGATGGCACATCACCGCCCGCGGTCTAGTGCGCAGGCAGTCTTAGTAGTAGAAATAATACCAGAAATCCCCATAGAGGTAGGCGGTGTTCTTGTATGCTCCATTTGCGGACCCGGTGTAGATCCAACCGGCATTGGCGTAGCGCCCGTAAGCATACTTGAACGAGTACTCGAAGTAACTTTGAGCCGTAGACAAATTAGCCGACCGAAGATAGTAACCGGGATAGGAGGAGTACACCCTCATTGCATACAGAAGCTTCTGAACATAAGGACTGGAAGAAGTGAGCCTTCCGCCTGTCAGATACCAGCCAACGGCATCGAGCTGCCAGATAGTCTGATTCATTAAATAGCCGTTGCTCGTTCCTACTCGGTAATAGTACCCGGCGCCGTACCAGGAGAGTGTGTACCCTGTCTTGCCGGAGTAGTACTTTAGGTTCGCCCGAATTTGACTATAGGCCGACGAACTCGTATAGCTGTAATAATTGTAGACATAATCGCCCGCATACCAGGAGAGCGCCTCGGTGAGGAACGTGCGGTAATAGATCATGGTCGAGCTGCCATTCCAATTAACTGCCCCTGTATAGTTGTAGAAAAGGACGTGCGCAGTCTCGTGCGCCGTAACGGAGCCCCAAGTGTTATACGAAGTGAAATAATATCGGTTGAGATAAATGTTTTGCCTTCCTCCGTACATATAGCCTAATGTCCCGTCTCTCTGGGAATAGAAGTAGATGTTCATCTTGCCGTTTCTGGCATCGTACCCTATCGTGGTCTTTGCCGCCCAAAAAGACTTGCTCAGATATGCCGAAAGGCTTCGGGCCCAGCCGTACTGGGCGCTGTTATAGTAATAGATGTTGTAATAGGAAGTGGAGTAAATGGAACCCTGCGCTATTGGCGCCGCCACCACTACCTCCACCACTATTAGCGCTACAGCCAGCCAACTGTTTTTGACAGCGCGTTGTCTCATCGCGTGTCCCACCTTCCTCTCCTTTGACAGTTAAGCCGGTTAGGCCAATCTCTGAGATTCGGTGACCGTTCACTGGCCTTTAAGTTCCCTAGTAATACTGCTAACATAAGGTTAGCTGTCAGTCTTTTTCACGTCAAGCGAAATTTTCAGAATTCACGAGTTCACATAACTCCGCAGCGGGCAATTTGGTGTAGTCGAACATCAAGTTCCCCTGCGATTTCGTAATTTGGTTCTCGGGGAACGTCTTGTGACACCCGGCGCCTCAATCTGACTGTTTTGCCTCGATTCCAGGAACGTGCATTCTCTGGCCTTGGGTCCGGATGCCTCCCTGATGTTGTTTCCCACATTAAATTGCCTGATTTTTATGTGATTATTTGTGACAGACTCGTGATTCTTCAGAATCTGCAGACCTGGCCAGACGGTACGGCCCCGTATTGGAACAAAAACCATGGCAAACTTGAAACCCGTGTAGTTTTTGACTATTTGTCCGCTGCAACGCACAGGGTCGATTTTTCAAGATGACCATAACTTATTTTGCCGAGACCTTCAGAATGGGCACGTGTCTATTGCCGGGCCGTTGAGATCGTCGTCAATTCGACGGGCTGGCCGCTGCTAAGTATTTCCTTGCCTTCCACCACTACGGTATCCCCAAGTTTCAGGCCCTCCAAAACCTGAACGTAATGTTTGTCAGTAGCTCCTATTCTTATCCGAGTTATTTCAGCCTTCCGATCTTTACTCACAAGGACAATGGCATTCGTCTCATTGCTGCGGATTTGTTCCAATAATGCATCGATTGGAATCCTGATCACATCCGGGATGGTTTTGACTACAACTTGCGCACGGGCATACATACCCTCGAGAAGCTGCATGTCTTGATTATCAATGTAAACACGCGCCTCAAAGAGCCGATTTTGGTTAGTAACAGGTTGGATGTAACCGATCCTACCGTTAAATTTTTTCGTCGGAAAGGAGTCCACCGTGACTTCCGCTTCTATCCCCTCCCCTTCTTGAATGACTTTTGTGATATTGAGCCTCGCCACATCTTTATCACTCAGAAACGTTTCCACGTAGATTGTTCTGTAATCGCTAATTTGAAAAAGCTTCCCCCCTGTTGATACCCAATCTCCCTTTTCCACAAAACGGTTCGAGAGCACTCCCGTTATGGGGGCAGTCACAATTGTGTGCTTGAGGTCCTCTTGAGCTTTGGAAAGGGCGCCCTTGTCCGCTTCGGCTTGCCCGACAGAATTCTGAAAAGCCGAAAACTTCTGGTCGTAGGTCGACTGGCTTATTGCTCCACTTTGAAACAGAGGGGCATTTTTTTCCCATTCGGCCTTGTTGTAAGTTAACGTGGCCTCATCCTTCTGCAGATTTCCACGCGCTTGATCAGACGCGGCCCGAATTATGGAATCATCGAATCTCAGAAGGGTTTGTCCCTGCTTCACCGGTTGACCGTCACGCACATCTATCGAGCTGACCTGGGCCGACACTTCCGACGACACGGTCGTATTTGCTATGAAATGCAGGTTCCCTGACATCTCGAGGCTCTGTTTCAGATCTCCTTCTTCCGCTGTAATCACCCCCACTTTTATCGGAGGTGGCGGGAGCGACTTTTGTGGTTTAGAACCACAGCCAACCAGCAGAAGCAGCATGAAAAACATGATTACGAATTGTCTTGCGAGCATGAAGAGTTCCTCTATTACATTGAATTGATCGCGCCAGTTTGAACTTCCAATCCGCGCCTTGTATCGCCTCCGAGACCCAAACCTGGCGCCATCCAACTCTTGCTTGAAATCAATTAGTTGCGTGCTCCGTGTCAGTCTCCAATTCCTCCAATGTGATCGGCCGAATCTTCCAGAAGCGGCTTTTCAGGTCTTCCAAAATGGTATAGACGACGGGAATGAAGACCAAGGTGAAAAGCGTCGCCACAGAAAGTCCACCTACTACCGCCATTGCCAGCCCGTTGTATATCTCGGCGCCTGCGCCGTGTTTAAAAGCCAGCGGAAGCATTCCCAAAACCATAGCAATGGCAGTCATGAAAATGGGACGCATCCTGCGCATGCTGGCCAGGACCAGGGCCTCGTCTCGTTCAATGCCCTGTTCCGTGAGTTGAACTGTGTATGTAATTAATATTATAGCGTTCTTTACCACCAGCCCTACCATCATAATGTAGCCCAGCATCGTGAAGGAATCGAAGTGGACTCCGCTGAGATTCACAAGAATATTTGCGCCTATGATAGAAAGCGGCACACTCAGAATAATAGCCAGCGGCCTAACAAATGACTGGAACTGCATAACCAGCAGCAGGTAAACTACAATCACAGCCAAAGGAAAAACAAAACTTATTGCCTGCATAAGCTTTTGCAGATTGTTAACAGCTCCGAACGGTACCAATGCGTAACCAATTGGCAGCGGCACGCTCGACTGTATTTCGGACATTGTGTCATGGAACACTTCAGATAATGGTCGCCCTTGTATAGTGAACTGGATTCCGGCTGCCCGTCCTGAATTGTAGTGATCGATTTGAAGCGGCCCGAACGTGGCCTCCACCGACGCCACACTCGTCAACGGGACTTGCGCATTCGGACTGAGGGGAGAAGTCAGAATAATTCGACCGACGTCGTCGACACTTTTTAAATTGCTCTCTCGGCCGGTGACCTGGATATAGAAATATCGGCCGCTCACATCGTACTGGGTTACAGTCTGTTGGCCGCCGCCGGCCGCTTCGACCGCGTCGGCGATATCTTTTCCCTGAAAACCGAGGTTGGCTGCTCGCTCATAATCCACGCGAACTTGGATTTCAGGTTTGCGCAAAGCCAGATCGGTATAATGAAATGCAATTCCCCTGGTATTCTTTCCTATGTTGATGATTTGTTGGACGATCGGCTGAATTACTTTATAACCGTCACCCATGACACGAAGATCCACAATATTGGATCGCGTATCTATATTTCCAAATAGCGGGAATTGGATGGGGTTAAGCGATTTGAACGGAAGATCGCGTGAAGTCTCATATGCCTGACGGGCTATGGTCTCTATCAGAACCCCGCTGCCCTCCTCTCTGTCACAAACCAGAAAAATGACGTTACGCGATACTTGTCTGTTCGGGACCGCAATGATGTTCCGCACCCCTTTTATCTGCTTCCAGCGATCCTCGAGAATGCTCATCAGTCTGCTGTTCTCGTCCAGACTTGTTCCTTCAGCGGTTTCAACCTGAACTTTTATCAGGTTCGTCCCCCCGGTCGGGAGGTAACCCATTCCCGGTAAAGCCCAATACGACAATACGAAAAGCCCCAGAACCGACATTACCAGCACGGCTTTTTGCCGCCATCCTGCGAGGAAGAACTTAAGAGATCGTATGAGCCACTCCGAGACTTTGCCTCCCAACCTGTCCAGCGCCCCGAGTGGAGACATGATCCGCTTCATTACACCTTCAGGCTCCCTTTGCTCCTTCATCCAGCGAGATGCGAGCATAGGCACCACAGTGAAGGCGTCAAACAAGGACAAGAAAATAGCCGCGGAAATAATGAAAGCCACCGGCCCGAACAATGTCCCTACTTCACCCGTTAGCATTAGCACTGGCATGAAAACCGCGGCGGTAGTCAGAGTGCTCATCAACACCGCCATCCCCACCTCACCGGTGCCGTCAACACATGCCTTGACAATGCTTTTCCCTTCCTCGTACCTGTGCCGGTAGATGTTCTCCAGGACTACAATGGCGTCATCCACTATCATACCGATGGATAACGCGAGCCCCGCGAGAGACAGGACATTTATCGAATAACCCGCCAGATACATTCCGATGAATGTCCCGACGATGGAAACCGGGATTGACGTCGCGACAATAAAAATGCTCCTCCAGTTCTTCAGAAAGACAAACAGAACTACCAGCACCAAGACGATTGCCTCGATTAACGAGTCCTTCACCACGCGAACAGCGTCTCGAATATACTGGCTCGAATCGTACATTTTTTGAAATTTAGCTCCACGAGGCCCGTAGGCTTTCTGCAGCAATTGAAGTTCCTGATCCACAGATTTAATCGTATCGAGAATGTTTGCTCCCGCTTGGTTTAAGACGCTAAACACTATCCCTCGCTGGCCATTGATGCGGGCATAAGAATCAGGCCGGTCATATGAATCCTTAATATCGGCTACATCGGATAGGTAAACGATGGGCTCTCCCGGTTTGGAAATAATGACCTTCCCGAAGGATTCAGCATTCAGAAGCTCCCCTACCGTGCGAGTCGTCCATTCCCGGGTCCCTTGCACAAAATAGCCGCCACTCTGATTAAAATTTGTGCGGTCAATGAAGCTCTTAACGTCATTGGCGGTCAGGCGTCTGGATTTAAGCCGGTCGGGATCATACGTGATTCTCATCTGCCGCGTAAGGTTGCCGTCGAACTGGCAATCCCCGACTCCCGGCAGTCTGCGTATCCGAGGCGCTATATCTTTGTCAGCCCAGGTGGAAGCGGTCACCAGGTCCACATTGCCCGTCAAAGCAAACTGATATACAGGCAGACTCACTTGATCGCTGGCTTTGAAAATCTGCGGCTTCTGGACAGTCCTTGGCAAGTCTGTCACTCGGTTGAGATTTCGCTGTAACTCGGAAGCGGAGAGATCCAGATTCACGCCAGGCTTATAGAAGACAGTCAGCTGGGACAGACCGTACGAAGAGACACTCTGGGTGTACAGCATGTTCGACACACCGCTGATCGCCTCCTCGAAGCGAGTGGTCACCTCGCCTTCCACTTCTTCCGGCGCCGCGCCTGGAAAATTGGTGGACACCAAAAGAATGGGTTCCTCCGTATCGGGTTTGAGTTCCACAGTGAGAAAAGTTAACGACACATAGCCGAAAACGATTACCAACAGAACTCTAACGATTACGGTTATCGGAAATCGAACTGACGATTCTGCAACACTCATTTAGTCCTCAAAATACGGAATCTTTTCCCTGACCCGATTCAAGTGGTTATACCGGCAGGATCAGTCCACCTTGCAAACCGTCCTGCCGTTTATATCGTCCAAAGTGATCGGCCGAAATTTCCAGAGGCGACTCTTCACGTCCTCGAGAATCGTGTAGACAACAGGGATGAATACGAGGGTGAAAAGAGTCGCTACCGACAGACCGCCCACTACCGACATGGCCAGGCCGTTGTAAATCTCCGCGCCCGCCCCATGTTTGAGAGCCAACGGAAGCATTCCTAAGACCATGGCGATAGCAGTCATGAAAATAGGGCGCATCCTTCTTCTGCTTGCAAGCACGATCGCCTCTTCCGGCGCAATCCCGCTCTCCGTAAGCTGAACCGTGTACGTGATCAATATAATTGCATTTTTGACAACAAGACCCACCATCATTATGTATCCGAGTATGGTGAATGAGTCGAAATGAACTCTGGTGATGTTCACCAGAATGTTCGCTCCGATAATCGAGAGTGGCACGCTCAGAATGATGGACAAGGGGCGAATGAAGGATTGGAACTGCATTACCAAGAGGAGGTAGACTATAATGACAGACAGCGGCAGCACAAATCCTATTGCCTGAAGCAGATTTTTCAAATAGTTGATAGCCCCGAATGGGACGACGCTATAGCCGACAGGCAATGGAACCTTGGATTCAATTCCGGCAATAACATCCTGAAATACCTCAGACAACGGTCTTCCTTGAATTGTAAATTGCACCCGGGCCGCGCGTCTGGAATTGTAGTGGTTGATCTGGAGCGGTCCGAAAGTAGTCTCCACCGACGCCACGCTTGTCAGCGGGATCTGTATGTTGGGATTTGTCGGCGAAGTCAGGATCATGCGTTCCACGTCGCCGACCGTCTTCAAACTGTCTTCTTGACCCATGACCTGAATATAAAAGTATCGGCCGCCTACATCGTATTGCGATCTGGTTCTTTGTCCGCCTCCGGCCGCTTCTACAGCGTCGGCAATGTCTTTTCCCTGAAGACCAAGATTGGCCGCCCGCTCAAGGTCGACGCGAATCTGAACTTCAGGTTTCCTCAAAGCAAGATCGGTAAAGCGAAAGACAATTCCTTTTACGTGCTTTCCCACTTCCATAATTTGATTGACCAATTTTTCAATGACCGGGTAACCTTCACCGACAATGCGGACATCCACAATATTGGACCGTGTGAATACGTTCCCGAAAAGCGGGAACTGTACGGGGTTCACGAACTTGATCGGCAGATCTCTAGCGGCGTAGTACGCTATGCGCGCTATTCTTCCGACTGGGACCCCGCTATCCTCTTCTCGGTCACAAACGAGAAAGATGACGTTTCGCGAATCCTGCCTGTTGGGGACCGCTATGATGCTTTTGACTCCTTTGATTCTTTTCCACCGGTTCTCGAGAATGTTCAGAAGCCTGCTGTTCTCGTCCAGGCTGGTCCCCTCAGCTGTCACTATCTGAGCTTTTATAAGGTTGGTTCCTCCTGTCGGGAGATAACCCATGCCCGGCAAAGCCCAATAGGATAGGATGAACAACACAAGAACCGACAACACCAGCCCAATCTTTCGCCACCAGGCGCCTAGAAAATATTGAAGTGACCATATCAGCCCGTCAGCAACTTTCGACCCGATTTTGTCCAGCGCGGAAAGAGGCCACATGATGCATTTCCAAATCCCTTTGGGCTTGGTCTCTTGTTTCATCCAACGGGACGCAAGCATCGGCACTACGGTAAATGCGTCAAATAGCGACAAGAATATCGCCACAGATATGATGAAAGCCACGGGACCAAAGAGGGTGCCGATTTCTCCTTTGAGCAGCAGCACCGGCATGAAAACCGCCGCTGTAGTTAACGTGCTCATCAGCACAGCGGTCCCTACCTCGTGCGTGCCATCCACGCACGCCCTGACAATACTTTTTTTCTCCTCGTATCGATGGCGGTAGATGTTCTCAAGAACCACAATCGCGTCGTCCACTATCATTCCGATTGATAAGGCAAGTCCGGCGAGAGACAGGACATTAATCGAATACTTGAAGAAGTACATCCCGATGAATGTGCCAATAATTGACACCGGGATGGAAGTGGCGACAATGAAAATGCTGCGCCAATTCTTGAGAAATACAAACAGGACTAACAGCACCAGAGCGACAGCCTCGATTATTGAGGTCTTCACTACCCGCACGGCGTCTCGGATATACACGCTGGAGTCGTACATCTTTTCAAATTTTGCTCCCCGCGGCCCGTACTCTTTCTGAAGAGATTGAACTTCCCTATCGACCAAGTTGATCGTTTCCAGAATATTGGCCCCAGCCTGTCCGAGAACACTGAATACGACGCCCCGCTCTCCGTTAATGCGAGCATATGAATTAGGCCGATCATACAAGTCTTGAACGTCCGCCACATCCGTAAGGTAGACTACAGGTTCACCAGGCTTCGAAATTATTAACTTCCGGAACGCCTCCACATTGACAAGTTCGCCAACGGTACGAATGGTCCATTCACGTGAGCCTTGGACAAAATAGCCGCCGCTCTGATTGAAATTGGCGCGATCGACGAACTGTTTAACATCGTTCGCAGTCAGATGCCTTGCCTTAAGGCGCTCCGGGTCATAAGTGATCGTCATTTGCCGCGTCAAATTACCGTCAAACTGACAATCTCCCACTCCCGGTATCCTCAATATCCGCGGGGCTATTTCTTTGTCCGCCCAGGTAGAGGCGGTAATCAAATCTATCTCTCCGGTCAGGGCGAATTGGTAAATAGGCAGGCTTACGCGATCACTGGCTTTTAAGATCTGAGGCTGCTGGATATTGCTTGGCAGATCCGTGATTCGATCAATGTTTCGCTGGAGTTCTGAGGCGGCAAGGTCGGGATTTGTACCGGGCTTGTAAAATACAAGTATAAAAGATACGCCATAGGTGGAAAAACTCTGGGTCCACTGCATTTTTGAGACACCGCTGATGGCCTCTTCAAAACGAGTTGTTACCTCCCCTTCGACTTCTTCCGGCGCGGCGCCCGGAAACACTGTGACCACAACCAGCGTCGTTTGCTGAGTGTCAGGCTTCAATTCCACAGATAAGAAAGTAGAGCACACATAACCGAAAACCAGGACGAGCAAAACCCTTACAATGACTGTAATTGGAAATCGAACGGATGACTCCGGAACATTCATGCGCCTGCCTCATGCGCCTATCTGTGTCTCAGGAATTAGACGGTTATAAAGGCACTACGTTAAAGGCCCGTTCAGAGACCATGATATTATAATGGACCCCGAAAACTGGACAGGAGGTTAAGGTGGAAAAGCCTACCTTGATGGTGTAGAACTCGGCGGGGGGAACAGAGGGAGGCTTTGAATTGCGAGGCATGAGAAAGCGGTATGATGAAGGCTTCAAGGCGCGGGTGGCGCTTGAGGCGATCAGGGGGGAACGAACGGTAGCTGAAATAGCGGCGATGTACGGGGTCCACCCGAATCAGATCAGCAAGTGGAAGAAACAAGCGCTCGATGAGCTGCCCAAGATCTTCTCGGGTCGGTACGAGAAGAGAGAAATGCAAGGAAAGGAGCTTACTGATCAGCTATATCAGCAGATAGGGCAGCTCAAGGTAGATCTGGATTGGCTGAAAAAAAAAGCTGGACTTATCGGTTGATCAGCGGCGGCGGTTGATTGATTTTGGTCATGCGAAGATCCCGATTTCGCGGCAGTGTGAGCTTCTGGGACTTCCCAGGTCCAGCCTGTATTATCGGGCCAGGGGGGATGACGGCCGGAATCAGATTCTTATGCGTCTGATCGACGAGCAGTTCACTCGGACGCCATTCTATGGTTCCCGACGCATGACAGCCTGGCTGAACCGTCAAGGCCATATAGTGAACCGTAAGCGAGTCTGTCGGCTCATGAACCGAGTGGGGATTGAGGCTGTTTATCCCAAGAAGCGTTTGAGTCAACCTGACTCTTCGGCCAAGAAGTATCCATACCTGCTCAGGGAGGTAGTGATTGATCCTCCGGATCAGGTATGGGCGGCTGATATAACCTATATCCGGATGAAGCAGGGTTTCATCTACCTTGTTGCCATCATGGATTGGTTCAGCCGCCGTGTAGCCGACAGCTCCCTCAATGAAGCAGTCCAGCGCGATTTCGTCCGTTCCCGTCCGAAGATTCAGGCACAACTTCTCGGATGAGCTGCAACAGTTGCGGGATTTCGAAAGGCTTAGCAACTATTCTGTCTACGCCCGATTCCCGCATCTTGGCGCTGTCCTTGACCTCATCCCCCCAGCCGGTCAGCAGCACAAACGGCGTTTTTGGCATACCTTTGTTTCGGCATATTTGTTCGATTTGCCGGCCCACATCCCATCCGGTCATTCCGGGCATTCCCAAATCGCAGATAACGACGTCAACCGATTGATCCTTGAACAACCGGAGTCCTTCGGCCCCGGATGGCGCTGTAAGAACCGAATGGTTTAAGGCCCTGAGGGTTTCCGCGACCAGTTCCAGAATCGGTTCAACGTCGTCTATGGCTAGAATTCGCAATGCCCGATCGTCTCGGACCGACAGCGGAGGTCTTGCCGTCGCAGGCTGGTCATCCGCTTTTGGCAGGGTCACGGTAAAGGTGCTGCCTTTTCCCTCGGCGCTCTGCACTAATATTACTCCTCCGTGTCGCTTGATAATCGTTTGGCTGGTGGACAATCCTAGACCGGCGCCGGCGGCCATTTTGGTTGAAAAAAATGGGATAAACAGTCGAGGCATCATATCTTCCGGAATGCCGACACCGCTGTCGTGGACCTTTAATAGCACATCGGAATCCTTGCTATAACACTCAACGTGTATAACCCCACCATTTGGCAGCGCCTCAGCAGCGTTCTTAATGAGGTTAACCACCACTTCAAAAATCTCGTGCCGGTTTCCCGACACGGCGCAGCCAGGATTGAGGTTCAAATTCAAATTAACGTGGACACCCTGCTTCTCCGGGTTAGTCTTCCACCACGGCTTGGTCAGTTCAGCAGCCGGTCTCACAACATCACACAAATCAAATACCGAATCTTTGCGAGAAATATCAGGCTTGCAAACCCGGGTGAAACTCTGTAGGCGTCTTACCGTTTCGCTCCCCGATTCGGAACTCTCCAGGATCTGTTGAAGACTGGTCTTCACCTTTGCGACATCCCCGGCGTCTAGATTTATGGCAGCCAATTGAGTTGCGCCGATAATGATCTGTAGCAGATTGTTGAAATTGTGGGCCGCTCCGCTGGCCAATTCCCCGACTGCCTTGAGGCGCTCCGTATGAAGCAGCATTTCTTCAGCTTTCTTACGATCGGCAATTTCGGTTTCAAGCCGCTCGTTAGCCGCCTTCAATTCGGCTGTGCGTTCCTGAACTCTTCTCTCCAGCTCTTCTCGATGTTTCCTGTCTTGTTCTTGAATTCGTTTTTCGAGAGTCAGGTCTTCGATGAGAACCAGTATCAGTCTTTCATCCAGAGCCCTGATAGATCGAAAGGTCATGCGGGCCCATATTTTATTCTCACCAATCTCCAATTTCCCCTGGGCAACGCGCGGCATTCTGGTGGAAAAGACTTCTTGGAGAAGAGATTCAAGCTTGGCTGCCACAGATTTGCTCGAAAAGAAATCAGAGAAAGCGTAACCTCTCATCTCACGAGCGTTGCATTTCACCTTGCTCCATGCTTGGTTGGCCACCACGATTTGATAGGACTGGTCTAACAACAAAGTGGGGATGGGCAAAGCGTGTATTACCTTGCCAAAAGTCGTCTTCCAGATTTCCGTGCAGAAATCGAAGCTACCGGTGGCCGTCACATCGCGTGAAAATATGTCTGTGAGCACTATTGTTTGTGTCGTATCTTCGTCAAAAACTCCGTCAATAGGTAAAGCATTGCCCTTCAATTCTTGTCCCCCTCTCTCCGGAAATAGCATTGTGGATCAAATAAAGAAATCAGCTTATGAACGGCTCCCAAAAAGCGTACCCAATTGAGTCCCCCAGTTTCGCCATCTCAAATTCAGTTTCTTGGATTTACAATTGCCCTACAAGTATTTCGTCCAGTTAATTCCTATAAGGTTCCATCGTATCCGTCTTTTTTTGTTATATTGGCTCAAAATATCACGGAATTAGTGTTTGGTTTACTCAAAAGCCGGCAGCGTTGTCTTGAATTCTTTGCCTAATTGAGAAGCTCCCAAGACGGCAGACAAATTGGAATTCTGACGGTCGGAGTTCCTAGAAGAATTTTGCCTATCGTTGCGCGGGCCCAAATTTTCGCGTTGTAAGATTTCGTCTATTCCGAATTATGATTACAGTGAGACTAAGGAGTAGTTAACCGTCAAAACGCCGAACATGTGGGAGAAAATGTTATCTTGCTGTGCGGGGTAGTGCTAAAATGCAAAAAGTGCAAAGAGGCAAGCGCAAGTCATCATCAGTGGTTCAGGATTCATGCGACAAGACAAAGAAAGCCCGGATTATTTGCTTGTTGGACGGTGCCTTGAAGGATCAAAGGCCGCGTGGGATGAATTCTATGACCGATATCTGCCTCTCGTCCGAAAGGTCATTCACTCGCGCTTGCGCTGCAGCGAATCAGATATGCAAGACATGGTCCAGAATGTGTTTCTTGCTCTTTTTACAGCACTGAGCACTTACGATGATCGCTATCCCCTCTCGAGGTTCGTGTGGGTCGTTGGTGAAAGGATCTGTATCGACGAATATCGGAAGGCTATAGCAGGGAAACGTGATGGTGAGCATGTTTCCGTAAATCACCATGATCACGGCGACGAAGACGCAACCATGGTGAAGTCCGATGATGATCCGCAAGACGACCAAGTTGCCAGGGCCGAGCTAGTCCGTCTCCTACGATTTGCCTTCAGACGACTTGGCGACAGATGCCGGGAACTACTGAGGCTGCGCTATATTGAGGAACTCTCTTTCAAAGAGATTGTTCCGCTTTTGGGAGGCAAAGAAAAGACGCTGGCAGTCCAGGCAGGTCGCTGTCTGGACGAGTTGAAGACCATCTATGATCGGGGCCAGCGAGAAGGATGGAGATCATGACAGATCAAGCTCTAAACCATCATGTGGATGACCTTCGGGCGCCTTACTTGGAAGGCTTGCTCAGCCCTGAGGAAAAATCGAACTTTGAAGAGCATGTCCGCCAATGCCCGGACTGCGCATCAAAACTCGAGGAGATGAGCCGCTGGGTTTCGACTTTCAAGGATAATGCCGCAGAAATGTGCCCTAACAGTTGGGAACTGTTCGACTACGTCCGTAGCGGTCAGGATCCTCGTGGGATGATGTCGTCACATTTGAAGACATGCGCCTCATGCCTTGCTGACGCGGAATCGTTTAAGGCACGCGAGTCTACGCAGGTTATTCCGGCGGACCTCTGGCGGAAAATGAAAAGCTTGTCCAGGAAGCAACCGGCGGGTCGAGGCGCCGAGCGCTCATATCAATGGATTTCAGACGCAGTGGATCGGTTAATGGACCTTTTTCGACCCGTAGCGCTGGTTCCATTGACTGTTGCCGCTGCGGTCTTCATCATAGTACTCTTATATCCATTCGGACCTGCTCCAATCAAGGTTGCGCTCAGCTCTGTCTCCTGGGGCCCCGAGCCGTCCGCCTTGAACATCATGGGCGCCGATTCTTCGACGAGCTTGCCTGCTGAGGCAAAACGGGAACGATTGGGTGTGCTGATTTTATTTAGTAATGTCAAGCAGATCCCGGACCAGAATCGTACAGATTCTTTTTACAGGGCGCTCGAGCCTCCCAGGAATGTCCGCGATCGTTATTACATTGTGTCTCCGAAGGAACTTAGTCGGGTAGCCGGCGCCGAACTCTTGAAGGCCGCAGATGATAAGTCTTTGATCGCTGTAATGCGCTCAAAATTAGGTATCTCTGAGGCTCTTATAGTGGAAATCGTGCCTAGCGATGATAAGTATGGAATTGTAGCCCGTCTTATTGATACCAACGCCGGACGCGTGATCCGAACCTGGAATTCGGGGAAGTTGACTAAAGCTGAACTGATTTCGGCTCTGGAGGATTCGACTCAGTCGCTATTTCATCCTTGATTGCGGCCCCAGGGCCTCATATTGTCCAGATATTTTCGCTCTACGCGTTTCGGAATCCCGTTGGCGGAACTCATCGGGCCTGCAAGTGGGTCGGCTCACATCGTGTAAGAATTAATGAAGGGAGATAATCATGTCTCTCCCCTGGGGCAGTCACGACAATCGCCTGAAAAGTATGACGCTCTACACGATCTGCCTGGTCGGCGCTTTAGCGCTCTTGACCTACCTGGCTTACCCGGATGGATTGGAAGGATCCGAGTTCCGCTCGAATAAGGGAGGCACGGACGCCGGCCGACGGGTGGGCAGCTCCCCGAGCGCTGGTTCCGGCCGTGGCGCGGCAGGGAAACGAATCGACACAAGACATAAGACCTATATTTTGCACAAGCCACCCGCTACACGCCGAATACTGATTCAGACGCCGCAAGTTCGGGAAAGGGTCGTTCCGGAAGGCGTCAAAGTCTATCGAAAGCGCACGGTAAGGGGGCGCCAGACCCCACTCACGCAACCTACGGTAAAGAAACTGGCAAGACAGCGTGTCCCGTATTTAAGCGAGCTTGCGCTCGACATTGACCCGACTATTAGGGAACTGGCGCGGCGACGACCAGTCGCAGCGACCGCCACCTATAAGAACGCTCTCGCGGCCGCCGAACGGACGAAGGACCCCGCCAAAGAAGGAAACGCTTCCACCAATTTGGGACATGTCTTTTACCTCACGGGCCGATTTCCGCAAGCAGTCACTAATTACTCCAAAGCGCTGCAGATAAATACAAAGATGGGAGACAGCACGGAGCACGCTGTTTCTCTCCGCAATCTCGGCGCTGTTCTCACTGCGGCCGGCAATTTTCAGGAAGCGGAACAATATAACCGGGAAGCGTTAAGACTTTTTCAGTCGATCGGCAGCGAGAAAGGCCGCCTGACGACATTAAATAATCTCGGAGTGCTTGAAAAGAACAGAGCGAGGTACTCCGAGGCCTTGGACTGGTATGAAATGGCCCTGGACACCGGGCCCCAATCCGACAGCCTGAAGGGTCTATTGCGCCGCAATATGGGAAATTTCTTCCGATTATGGGGCGAATACGAAAAAGCTGTTCAGAACTATGAAAGATCCGCGGCAATGTACGACAGTCTGGGAGATCGTAAGCAAGCTGGCGAAGTCTTGCTGGACGCCTGCCAAACTTACGCGCAGTGGGGCCGTGATGAAAGCGCTCTGAAAAGCGCCAAGAAGGCTTTGCAGAATTTTGCCAAGGTAGGAGCCCCGACTGACTGGTCCAAGAAACTCATGGGCGATATTCTCATGGACACGGGCCGTTTGGATGAGGCTGAGCCATACATAAAAGAAGCGGATTATGGGTCGTCCCTCGGTAGGCTCTCCCTCCTAAGATCACAGCCCGAGGCGGCGAAAAGGCGCTTCGAGCAGCTCCTGCAAGCCGCACGGGACGAGGGTAACATTGACGAGCAGTTCGTCGCCCACACTGGATTGGGCAGGGCTTCGGAAGCCATGAAGAACTATCAACTGGCTGAGAGTCACTATTCAAAAGGAGTGGAAATTGCCGAGGAGATTCGCTCCAAGCTGCTGGTATCGGAGCGAAAGAATTTTTTTGCCGCCAAAATAAGTGGATTCCTTAGGTCGGAGCCCGCGAAAGGCTTGGTTAGAATAGGTGTGAAACAGAAAAGGCCGGAACGCAGCATATATCCAAGTGAAGTTATTCGGGCCCGAGAGTTCGCGGACAATCTATCGCAGAAGGCGGAAGGACGGTTTTTCAATGTGCCGAGAGAACTAATTGAACAAGAGTCTGAGCTAACCAACAAACTCGCATCGCTTAAAACAGCTCTGCCGATAGTGCCTAAAGCTCTTGACAGCCAAAGGTATGCCGAGTTGATCGATCAGATTAGGAAAGCGGAGAATGAGCGACAAAGATTCGTCAAAGTCCTTTGCCAACGGTATGGGGATTACTGTGCCGCAAAACATCCCACTCCGGTCCGCCTGGAACAGGCCGACATCGGGCCGGACGAGCACATTCTTCTGTTCAATTGCCTGGGCGATGGTGTTGCAATTCAACTTTTGAAAGGAAAGAAAATAGCCAAATCGTCCTTCCTGGAGTGGAACTCACAGGAAATGGAGCGTGAAATACGTAGATTCAGGGAACCCTTTGAGCAGATTCAGTTGAGCAAGTTCCGACTCGACCTCGCAAGGTCCTTCAATGAGCGACTGACCGCGGATGTGCTTCAATCAGTTCCGACAGGCGCGCCTATAACGGTCATTCCGGATGGCGCGCTTGCCCTATTGCCCTTTGAAGCTTTGATAACAGGTGGCGTCGCCGGCTGGACGAGCGGGCCATACGGAGATTTCCCTCAAGGGATCAGTTACTTGGGAGACCGGAACCCAATCATTTACTCTCAATCTCTTACCGCTATGACGCTCGTACGAAAGCTTGCGAAGGCGGAACAAACGGATGGAGCGGTTCTTGTTATGGCTGATCCCATTTTTGAAATGACTGACGAAAGAGTTCGGAATTCAGAGAGTTCGAAACCTGGCGCGGAAAACAAGGACCATCCTTCTCGTGTAAAATCTGCGATTGAGCAATCGAGCTTAGGAGACCTCAAATTGCGCCGGCTTCCCCAAACCAATGAACTCGGCGACCGCCTGAAAGGACTTTACGGAGACTCCTGCGAAGTCTTTACCGGCTTTCAGTGCACCAAGAAGGAATTTCTGGACAGGGTTTCTCAAGGTCCGGACCGGTACGGATCAATCGTTTTCGGAACTCACGGATTTGCGGCAAACGATCTGCCGGGAGTCATGGAACCTGTTCTGGCCTTGAGCATGGTTCCCAAAGGGACTGATGGATTCTTGACCACGACTGAAATTGCCGGGTTGAAGATGAATGCCGACGTGGTTGCTCTCACCGCATGCAAGACCGGTCTCGGCGCCAGATTGGAGGGTGAAGGTATTATGAGCATGGGTAGAAGTTTCCAGTGCGCAGGGGCAAGGTCCGTAATAATGAGTCTGTGGTCGGTCGCGGAGGAACCGTCAATATTGCTGGTTGACGAATTCTTCAAGGGGTTGCGCCAAGGGCTGAGCAAGAACCAGGCTTGGATGGACAGCAGAGCCGCGCTAAGAAAGAAAGGTTTCAAGCATCCCTTTTTCTGGGCTTCATTTATTCTGGTAGGAGAAAAGGATTGAGCTTCAGACCCTGTGATAGAGCCGACGGCGATCGGTTATAGCGGGCTTGGCTTCGATAATGTTCCTCCGAAATCTCCGCCTAACACTAAATTGCAGGGTCAGCCAAGAACTTTTCTTCCAGTTCGCAAATCTTAACGACAAGCTGAAATATTTCAGCCAGCTCTTTCTCTCCCATAGCCTCTAACTCTTGTCTTCTCTTCTTGGCCCACTCTTTCATTTCCGGCCGCCTCCCTTCTTTCTGTCTGTCTAATCTACAGTTCGGAGAACAGCGGAAAATATTACATTGTGAAAGTCGAAAGTGTGGGCCATCAACTCGCGACTTCTTACGGCCCCCCCAAAAGGGGACCACGGCGTGGAATTCGCGCCAGGATTTTTGGGGCAATCTTGGGATAGCAGGTGGGACATTATCAGGAGGTTAGGTGGGGAGAGTGGTGGGGCTCGAACCCACGACCTCAGGGGCCACAACCCTGCACTCTGACCAGCTGAGCTACACCCTCCATTAGTCAATAATCTACACGGTTTTATATTTATTAGTCAACAAATCTGTTGTATCGGCAGATGTTGCAATCGTTCCTCAACAATCGCAACTTGTGAAGATTCCGTGAACCGGACATTGGCGCCTACAGAGCGAGCAAACTTACCTTACGTGCGGTTGATTCATCCACAGGTACTGCCCGACGTACTTGACCCCATGCCATAACCGCTTTAAATCATTGACATTGCCCAGAGCGGACCCTACCTGGTGTAATATAGTTGATGGGCGCAGGTAAAATGACTTCCAGGCCTCGTGCGTAAAGACGTTAATCTCGTCGCCTCGCAGATCCGGATAGTCGAACTTCGCGCTCAAATGCCCTGATTCCGTAACGCCGATGTCTTCCCTCAGAAATCCCCCATCCCTGAGATATGTATTGAACGCGGTTCCCTCGTACGTGGAGGCTATGGTGAACTGAACAGTGTCAGGCTTCAATTCCAACGCATAGTCCAGGGTCTCTTGCATGGTTTTCTTCGTCTCACCCGGCAGACCGAACACAAAGCACCCGTGCACTCGCAATCCGACTCTACGGCAAGCTTTCATGAAACGTGCCGCTTGCGAGGTATTCACCCCTTTCTTGATGCGCTTCAGGATGTCGTCGTTTCCTGATTCGAACCCGACCACAAGATTGCGGGCTCCCGCATTCTTCATGCTGAATAGCACGTCTTCGGGGAGATCGTGCCGAGCGCAGCATGACCAGGTGATTCCGCGGCCCTGTAAAGCATCACATAGTTGGAGGACGCGCTCCGGATCGCAGGTAAAAGTGTCGTCCTCAATCTGGATTTCTCGAATTGAAGGAAGCGTCTCGTGTATCCAGATCATTTCTTCTGCGACATCGGATATGTTTCGCGTCCTGTAACGATGGCCGGTCATGGTTTGAGGCCACAGACAATATGTGCAGTGATTTGGGCAGCCGCGTCCCGAAAAAATTGAGATATAGGGATAATTCAAATAGGGAATGCGATAGCAGAGCAGCGGGAGATCACGGCGGATAATACGAGACACCCAGGGAAGTGAATCCAAATCTTCGAGCTTCGGGCAATCCGGATTGCTGATGACTGAATCGCCGTCCTTCCACGTCAAACCTCGAATTGAGGACACGGGCTTGCCGGCGCACAACTCCCGCAGAGGCTCTTCCAATTCGCCCCGGATTACAGCGTCGATGGCCGGAGCGGTCAGGATTTTTTCAGGGACTACAGTGGCATATGGCCCGGCAAATATTATAAGCGACTTCTTGTGCTTCTCGCGAAGCATCGAAGCCGTTTCCTGGTCATAGGCGATTGTTTCCTGGTTAGCATAGTAGATATAGATCTGGTAATCGGGGACCGTCCTGACAAATTCTTCACGGGAGACGGCCAGAACGTTACAATCCATGGCTCGGGCCGTGGGAACGGCTCCAGCCGCATAACAAATCCACAGCGGGATCCAATGGCTGGCCTCACTGCCGCCTGCATTGTACGTGGCTTGAAATCGTCCACCAGCGACGGAGTCCATGCTCGGAATGTTGGGAGGGACCAGAACAAGCGCGCTTTTCATATTTTGTTCATTTCAGTGACCTGCCGACTGGCTTATGGCCTCAGTTCGGAAATGAAGCGCGAGCGGTTCAACAAGGTCATCGAGTTTCCCCTCCATTACGTCTTCCAGCCTGTAAAGAGTTAAATTGATGCGGTGATCTGTCACTCGGTTCTGGGGAAAATTATAGGTCCTGACCCGTTCGGACCGATCACCAGTCCCCACCTGACTCCTGCGATCCTGGCTGACCTTTGCCTGCTGTTCCTCTTCCATGCGAGCCAATAGCCTCGCTTTAAGAATCTTCATGGCTTTGGCCTTGTTCTTATGTTGGGATTTCTCATCCTGGCAGGTTACGACAATATTTGTCGGCAAGTGGGTTATCCTGACAGCAGAGTCAGTAGTATTCACGCTCTGTCCTCCAGGGCCGGACGAGCGGTACACGTCAACCTTCAGATCCTTCGGATCGACTTCCACATCCACGTCTTCGGCTTCGGGCAGCACCGCCACTGTTACCGCTGACGTGTGAATCCTGCCCTGAGATTCAGTGGTGGGCACTCTCTGCACCCTGTGCACTCCTTTTTCATATTTCAGTCGAGAATAAGCTCCTTTTCCGTGGATCAGGGCAATAACTTCTTTTATGCCTCCGGCGGAAGCCGCCGATGACGACATGAGCTCTACACGCCATGCCTTGGCTTCAGCGTACCTACAGTAGACTCTGAAGAGATCTGCCGCAAACAAAGCCGCTTCTTCTCCTCCTGTGCCCGCCCTTATTTCCAGAAAGGTATTCTTGGAATCATTGGGATCTCTGGGCAAGAGCAGCAGAGTCAATTCATTCTCGAGAGCTGTTTTTCGTTCTTCGAGCGCAGGAAGATCTTCACGCGCCATTTCGACTAATTCGCTATCAGTACTGTCCGTTATGATACTTTCCAATTCCGAAATTTCATTCATCACGCCCGTTAGCACACGATAAACTTTGATTATATCGCTTAGATCGGCCTGCTCTTTAGCGACTTTCTTGAGTTTGTTCGGATCGGAAATCACGTCGGGGCTGGATAGTTCGCTATCCAGCTCTTCGTACCGGCGACTTAATTCTTCCAATTTGGATAATACTTGCATGATGTTTTATCGGACCGTCACTTGGTCTCGCCCCCACAATTCCTCTTTATCAAGGGTTCTTTTCAAGGCCACAAGCGCTACTTCAAGTTGATCGTCGCTCGGTTCCCTGGTGGTCATCTTCTGCAACCACAGACCCGGTAACAGTAATGTATTGAGCAGCCGATTATTCAGCCTGTCCGCCAATCTGATCACCTCGTAAGAAAATCCCGCTATGGGGAACAAAAGCAAGATTTTGACTAAGATATAGAAAATGTTGGTCGCTACCCTACTATCGAACAGTTCCTTTGGCAGTAAGGGAAAGACAATTGCAAATAGGAAAATGCTCGAAACCAGCACCAACAATAAGAATGCCGTGCCGCACCTGGCATGGAGCGTGGGGTATTTGCGCGCATTCTCCACCGTCAATTCTTCACCCTTTTCGTAGGCGTGGATCGACTTGTGCTCGGCTCCATGATATTGAAAAACCCTTCTGATTTCAGCCATCAACGAAATCAGCGCTATGTATCCGATAAACATGCTGACCTTGATTATACCGTCAATCACATGAAATGAGAGACTTCTGACCCCGAGGTCACTGCCAATGAGGACCCCGAATCCGAGGGCCGCCACGTGCGGAATCACTACAAAAAGGAGTATAGCGCCTCCCAGAGCCAACACCATGGTGCCGGCGAGCGCCCAGGGTCCGATCGGTTCCTCTTCTTCGCCAAGCGCTTCTTGCGCCGAATACGTAAGAGCTTGGATGCCGTTGAAAAGAGCTTCGTATAAGACAATGCATCCTCTCAAGAAAGGCTTCTTCAGCAAAGGCCATTTCTCCATCGGCGAGTACCATCGATCTTCGCGTACGGCGAGCGCTCCGTCGGGTTTGCGCACAACCACGGTAAACGTGCGCGGGGCGCGCATCATGACGCCCTCAATGACAGCCTGACCACCGACTTTGATTTGTTTGTCCGGTTCGGACATATGATTGACGATCATTATCACCCCAAATGGATCTCTCAGTTGTGCCTAAAGCTGTCAGTAGATGTGGAGCAGGCAGCTTGGACGCGCAGATAAGCGCTAAGATTCTTTCTTTTCAGATGCCTTCTTTTCTGTTGCTTTGGGTTTCTTCGCTCTTGTTCGCGGAGCGGGCGCTTCGGTCTTCTTCTTGGTCGTCTTTGCCGGTTTCTTGCCGGTGGCCACCTTGGTTTCACCATACTTCTTCATGAAACGCTCGACACGTCCCGCACTGTCCACCAACTTCTGTTTACCTGTGAAAAATGGGTGACAGTTCGAGCATATCTCGAGTTTATATTCCGGCTTTGACGATCGTGTCTCTATTACTGCGCCGCACGCGCATTTAAAAACCGTATCTTGATACTCGGGGTGTATTTCCTTTTTCATCTGGATTCCTCCGTCAGTAATTTAAACATTACATTTTACCAGAAAAAGTCCTCAAGCAAAGCAAAAACGTTCGACGCCGGTTACTAAGCGTTGCGGCCGTGACCTTCGACGCCCACCAAAGACCTATCAGCGCTATTGAAAGATATCAAGAGCTACAGGACTGAGAATTATCAATTCCCCGAGATTTGCCTCTGTTACTTATTCATAATATCCAGAAATTCTCTGTTAGATTCTGTCTGGAGGATCTTGTCTAGCAAGAATTCCATTGCGTCCACTGAATTCATATCAGCCAACAATTTCCGAAGCAACCAAATTCGCTGTAGATCCTGAGGGGTTACCAACAGCTCTTCTTTGCGGGTCCCGGACCGGTTGATGTCGATGCAGGGGAAGATCCTTCTTTCCAGCAATCGCCTATCCAAATGAATCTCCATGTTACCGGTGCCCTTGAATTCCTCATAGATGACCTCATCCATCTTGCTGCCCGTATCTATAAGGGCCGTGGCTATAATGGTGAGGCTTCCTCCCTCCTCGATGTTACGCGCCGCGCCGAAGAAGCGTTTCGGCCTATGAAGGGCATTGGAATCCACACCGCCGGAGAGTATTTTCCCGCTGGGGGGGACCACCGTGTTATGCGCCCGAGCAAGTCGGGTAATACTGTCGAGAAGAATCACCACATCCCGCTTGTGTTCCACCAGCCTTTTGGCTTTTTCTATGACCATGTCGGCTACCTGAACATGCCTTTGAGCGGGCTCGTCGAAGGTGGAGGAGATCACCTCTCCCTTGACCGACCTCTGCATGTCGGTAACTTCCTCCGGGCGTTCATCGATCAGCAGGACTATCAGATAAACTTTCGGATGATTCTTTGTCAGGCTGTTGGCGATCTGCTGAAGCAGCACCGTTTTACCGGCTTTTGGCGGCGAAACGATCAGACCGCGTTGACCCTTGCCGATAGGGGTTAGCAGGTCCATAATCCGCATCGAATAATTTGTAGATCCAGCCTCGAGCTTGAGTTTCTCTTCCGGATAAAGAGGTGTGAGATTGTCAAAGAGGATCTTATCGCGAACCGATTCGGGGTCCTCGCGATTGATCATCTCCACTTTCAGCAGAGCGAAATAACGCTCCGTATCCTTGGGCGGCCGGATATACCCGGAGACCGTATCCCCAGTCCTGAGATTGAAGCGCCTTATCTGGCTCGGTGAAACATAGATGTCGTCAGGGCCCGGAAGGTAATTGTAATCCGGCGCCCTGAGAAACCCGAACCCGTCGGGGAGACATTCCAAAACGCCCTCCCCTCTTATGGGCATTTCCTTCTCAGCTTGTTGGTGGGCTTGGAGGATCGCGAAAATCAGCTCCTGCTTTCGCATGCTGCTCGCTCCCTCCACCGCCAGCGAATTCGCAATCGCCAAAAGTTCACTAACCTTCTTTTCTTTTAATTCTGCGACATCCATGAAATCTCCTGGGTCTCTTCACCATCGCGATGGGATGATAATTACGGGGTTGCTCTTGAAGTTCTTATGAGGACCGATTAACTACGCCGTTTGACTGTCCGCCCGCCGAAAGGTTCAATCGTATGGATAATTTTTCCTCGGATGGAAGCGTTCTCCTGGAGGGAGCTTTGTATCGCGGCTAGTTCTCTTTTAAGCAACCGAGACCCATCTGTCAAGTGTTTTATCTTGCGCCGATTTGAGTTCACCGCATTGAACATTGCCCCAAACCGTCGTACAATAGCGTCTTATGAGCCAACTTGCTTTACCATTCGAGATTTCTCGTCGCCTGACTTTTGATACTTTGGTGCTCCACCAGGGTATTGCAACAACTATCTCAGCGATCCGGAATGTCTACGGAAATGGCGCCAGGCCGTTCCCGTCGCTTTTCTTGTACGGCGCGCCGGGAACCGGCAAAACCCACATAATCACCGCAGTGACCCGGCTCCTGGAAGGCAGATCGATTCAGGGCCATTCGGGTGTTGAAGTAATCACTCCGGAAGGCTCTCCTCCGAGGGCTCCGGCTCTTAAAGACCTGGCGCTCAAGACTGATGAAGACCTGACCCCAATGTGCTGCGTCGCCGTCGACGATATCCATTTGATTCAAGATGAGGATCAGGCGGATCTCTGGAATCTTTCCAATAGAATGACCCGAATTGGCGCGCCTTTGCTGATGGCAGCCCGTTTGTCAGGGGAGGAAGCCTTTCCGGAAAACCCTCATCTGCGCTCCCGCATCAATTCAGGTCTCGTCTTCGCCTTGGACCCTCCACAAGACCAAGACCGACTGCTAATTCTTGACAAAATGGCCAGAGATAGAAGCATCCGAATACCTCATGAGGTCAGCAATTACCTTGTGACACGAAAAGGACGTAATATTAAAGAATTGGCAAGAGCCCTGGAGGTCCTTGACATGGCCTCTCTCGAGCTTAAGCGACGCATCACTGTGCCTCTGATAAAGATGCTGGAGGCGGACGGAAAGATCTGAAATCGGCTCATCGAAGTCATGAACCGAGTTTGCCACTGGTTCCCAGGCTCTGCCCGGAACGAATTGGTTTCAGCATGATAATGGAAGCGGAGCCTCCAGGCCAGGCATTCCCAGGCAGAGACTGGACGAGAAAACACAGCAATTTCTGTCCGACCTCATCTCCTTCTCCAACAAGCATCTTGAACTCGATTCCCAAAAGGTATAATGAGGTTGCGCTCGCGAATTGCGCCTCTCCGTGAAACGAATGGAAATCATGGCCGGCGCTACGCATGAAGCAGATTATTTTGAGCAAATTTCGACAAGAACTGGAGCAGGAAAAGCCGTACGGAGTGTGCCCTACTGGAGACATGGCATTGTTATTTGTGGAAACATTTTTGTTCCTCGCGCATCACGCCCTGTCGCGGCTCGGGGGTGGAATCCGCGAAGCGCATACCGCTCTGGGACAAATATTGCGGAATTATAGGGTCTGCTGCTGTGCGGCCATCGGTCTGGCAGGACTCTTGCCGTTTTTCTCGACTCCGGAGGAGCCCCAACAGGCCCTCAGCAGATTCGCAAACATGTTCTTGGCTCAGGAGGCCGGAGCAGTCCTACAGATTATCCATTCTGATATCGTTAGCGGAAAGGAAATTCGGGTCAAGGATGTGGAGAGCTTCTTGAAGCGGTTTCCTGCCGGATCATTAAGGTTCAAAGATGCCCGTATCGACGAACGCTTCAAGTCGGAAGACGGTAAGACTGAGCGCTTCAAGGCAACACTCGGTTTTTTCGGCCCGACGCTCGCTCCGAAATATCCGGAGCCCGCGGTTCTGCATATGACTCTGCTATGGGTGCTGGATGACGGCAAGTGGTGGCTGGAACGTCCACTGAACATTGGCTACACAATAAACACCTCGGCTATTTACCCCACACCTCAACAAGAAGAGACCGCACAACGCTTCTTGGCGACCCTGACGGTCCTGGACAAGCTCGGGCTCCCAGGCGCCGAAGACCTACGGTTCCTTGATCCAGGGGAGCAAGGAACGGCTGTTGAGCAGTACAGAGAATTGGAGAATCTCTACAAGGCTGAAAAGGGGCGCGAAGGGGTCGATCCGGGAGGCCGCGGAGTTCAGGTATTGCTGAAGGCGGCGACAAAGAGCCAAGGCGGGCTATTGCAGATTTATCATGAAGATTTCAAGGAAGGACATGGAGACAAACGCAAGCCCGTTCCTTGGGAAATGTTCAGAGACTACGTCGAAGCAGCCATCAAACGCGCCAAATACCTGGAGAGGCGGGAAAAAACCAAACAAGCCGAAACAATTTACCGGCGAGTCATTTCCATGGGCAGGCAATTTGTTGAGGAACCCGGAGGATTCCAGTTCATGAATTGGGGGCTCACTTTTCAAAGGCAAGGAGCGCAGGAACTGGCTCGGATTCTTCCGACAAAGGGCAATCCATCAAGGCGGATGGCTCATAACCTGGTCAACCTGATATCTCGGCGCCTTGACCTTCTTCAGACCGCGTTCGGCTGCATGGATGACATGGCTGATTACAAGTCGCTCAAAGCCGCTATTATTGCGTCAGAACGCCCCAACGATCATATATTCAAACCATGGGGTATAAATACATTAACCATACTTGCGTTGAAGGGGGCTCCGGCAGATCCTGAGACCGTAAAGTCCGCCGGGGCTATGGCCCTTGTAACGGACCTCGGAATGCAAAAAGTCGCCTTGGCCACGCTTGAAAAGTTAGGATCCGAACCGACAGGGCAACTGAGACGGTTCATAGAGAATCAGAAGGAATGGGTCAAGAGCCATCAGGTTTATGGGACGGCAAATACGTTTCAGTAATGCGAGTAGCCGGAGGGCATACCTCCTCCGCTCCGAACGGCACAGCCTGACTGCGCTTCGGAGGTATGCCCTCCGATCAGCGAACGTTGGCTAGCTGAATTCGCGACACAAGTCCGGGTTGGCCCATGAGGTTTGGCAGTGCCTGTTGTCAAGGCAATGATACTGAAAAAACTGGACCGCGGTGAAGCCGATGAATTGGTCATCTTTCTGAGCCGGGAACAAGGTTGGCTGAGAGGCGTAGCCAAGAACGCGAAGAAGAGCCGTGTGCGTTTCGGCGGGCATCTGGAGCCTTTCTCATTGGTGGATCTCACCATCAGGTCTCGACAAAAGGATACAATGGTATGGATTGACGAGGCTCAGACGCTGCAAGGTTTCTTGCCAATTCGATCCGATTTAATAAAGGTGGCCCATGCAGCCTATTTCTTTGAATTAACATACAGTCTATTGCCCGAAAATCAGCCGGATAAGGACCTCTTCGAATTTCTTAATCTCTTTCTCTCTTATCTCGAAACTCAACGCCTCAAGCCCGCCCGTTATCTGCTGGAAGAAATAAGGCTCCTGGGACATTTGGGTTATGCCCCCAGATTTGACATATGCCCCAACTGCGGCAAAGAAATACCTGCCGGCCAGGGCGCTTTCTTTTCTTTGACCTTGGGCGGGGCCTGCCATCGCGAGTGTTTGGCAGGGACGGACCCAAAAGACCTGGTTCTTTCTCCGCATACTATGGCCCTTGTGCGGCGCGGACTGGAAATGCCAAGGCAAATGACAGACCGACTCGCGCTCAATCGCGCCGGTCGCGAAGAACTGAGAAGAGCCCTTTCGGCCTTCGTCAAGCATCTCCTGGGCAAGAACCTGAATTCTCTGATATTTCTAGAAAATATGGATTTTTGAACTTTCAGCGGAGAGCGGAAGGCAGCCCGGCGGGAAGGTCTGCTATGGGCTCCTCCAAAAGCCTGTCGATGATAGAGGGCTGATCTTCCTGTGAAGGCTGGGCCGCGCGAAGGCGAGACGAAAGATCGGACATCTCAGCCCGCAATTTGCCTGTTTCCTGTTCCAGGCGATCCGTTTCGAGCTTGCACTGCTCAGAGACTTCACGATAGTGAACCACTTGTTGGCGCGCTTCTTCCTCCTCGGCCTGCAATTGACCGATTGTCTGGCGGTCTTGTTCCCTCGCCGCTTCAGCGGACTCTAATTTCTTTGTCGTTTCAGCAAGCGCCGACCGTACGCGGGTCCCCTCCGCTTCAGCTTGAGCCTTCAGTCTTGTCGCATCTGCTATAGCGTTCTTCAAAGTACCCAACAATTGGTCTCTTTCATCCAACTGGCGCTTGAGTTCCCGGCTTTCTGCCGAACCTTGCTCCACTTCCTTTGCCATTTTGTCAAGCTTGGAAGTAAGGTCGGTTGTTCTTTTCTTGTCTTCGGCCTGAAGTTTCTCGATTGTTGCCTTTAGTTCTTCTATTTCGTTTTCCCGCTGGTCGGCGGTCTGCCTGATGGCTCCCAATTCCTTTTCTTTGGCGTCAAGATTTTTTGTCAATTTGTCGAGTCGTCGGCTCAACTGATCTACTTGAAACTCAGCAATTGCTTTTGCGCCTAACAATTCAATTTTCTTGTCGTCCCTGCTGCTCTCCTCCTTGCTGGGTTCTTTGGAAAGGGCTTCCACCTTACCCTCGAGTTCGGTATTCTCGCTGCGCAGCGCTGCAAGGTCTTGTTCGGCTTGAGTCAGTTGGGATTGAAGATCAGAGATCGTCTTTTGCGCTTGGGCTTGCTCACGCGGTTGGACATCCACCGGTGTTTCGCCGCACCCTTGAAGTATCAAGACGGCTCCGGCAATTAGTATGCTGAGATGGAAAATCGACCTCATGACCCGCGACTCCTTTCGGAAAGCGAGACGGACCTAAGAATCAATCATCTTCCGTCAAACGGGTCCCCGCATGGCTATTAAAGCTTTGCTAAAGCCACAAATTAGGCCAGTGCTAGATTATAAGCGGTTTTAACAGTGTTTGTCAATAAAAACCAACTAAATACACTTTGAAGATGCAAGTCATTATCGCGTTTTTGATTCAGGCTCCGATGAACAATTGAAATTGGGAGCACGGAGAAGACGCATAACTGGCGTGCTCAGAATGGACACCGGAACAACCCCCGTTTTCGGGTCTCGGAGTAGTGAGAACGAAATTGCGCTGAAACAGTATGTGGAAGGTCTGGGACCCAAGTGAATTCAGTGAGTAGGTGGTAATAACCGCGTGTAGTCAGAACTCAGTCCACAACCGCAAGCGCATCTACACGCGGCGAACACGAGAAATGTAGGAATCGGAAAAATATTACTTAATGATGACCGCGTCTTCCATCGAGAGTTTCTTTTCGAAATCACCCCAGAACTCTTCTTCGGATTTTCTCCAGTTCGACCCAAACTTCTTGTCGAACAACACGGCCACTTGATCGAAAGCCTTTTTCCAAACCGATTGATAGTTGAGTTTCAATACATCCTCGAGAAAAGGCGCTAAGGACCCAAGTTTATCTTTGGGCAAATAGGCCCGCGCCCCTTTTTCTATGGACTCCTTCAACGCTTCGGGACTCAGGGCGTGGGCGGTAAGCATTACAACCGGCATCTTTTGGTTAGCGGCTATACGCAACAAATCGAACCCTCGCACGCCCATAATGTCCAGGATTACCAGATCGTAAGTGAACGAAACAATGTATTCCCGTCCTTTTTCAAAAGTAGTGGCAGTGTGCAGTTTGACTCCGGGGTAGTCTGAGAGTTCTTCACGAATGGTCTCCAACACGTCCTCTTCGTCATCAACTGCCAGGATCAACTTGTCTTTCAGAATTTCCGACTCAGGCATATTTTTCTCTCTTTTCGGGTAAGATACGGTCCGATATACGGAACCGTTAATTCACACATAATAAAAACCCAATACCCCAAATCTACTAAAAACTTATTGCGCTGGCTGTAGCAAGTCAAGAATAAAAAGCATCGCTCTGAGGAAGGACGTGCTGGAGAAATTTAGGCGTTCCTTGACTAAAGTTCTGGCCGCTGCTAGGATTCTAAAGGTTATGATCCATGAAAACGACACGTTACTTCAACGACAGTGTCAGGACAAGGCGCCCTTACCTGAAAGATGAATGGATAGAACATGCCTTGAATAACCCTATCCGAACTGAAGTGCAAACCAACGGTCGTATTCGACGCTGGGCTTTCATACCCGAGCTAGTCAAGTATCTGCGTGTGGTTACGGAGCCAGACGGAGAAACGGTTCATAATGCATTCCTGGATCGTGGTTTCAAGCCATAGGAGATAGCACATGGTCTTTCATTACCATCAGGACACCGATATGCTTTATATCCAACTGGCTGACAGAGCGAGCGCCGAATCCGAGGAAGTGGCTCCCGGTATCGTGCTTGACTTTGACGAGCGAAACCAGGTTGTCGGGATTGAGATTGAGGATGCGAGCACTGTAGTGGACTTGTCGCGTCTCGAAGTGTTGGCTTTGCCTATTGCCAATTTGGTTCTCGGCGAGAAGGCGCCGGCAAGGCTTACCGACAGAGCAGACACGCCTGGGGTGAGCTGACAATTGTGTGTGACCCTCATTCCGATGCTGCTGAATTTTGGCTTACTCCCACATTTCCACGTCTCATAGTCTCAGTCTTTAGTGACGGTGACCCCGGAGTTGCCGTGATGAACTTGATGAGGTCTGCCAGCGCGCACGCGTTAACGAGGTTGACAACAAAGCCGTGGGTCTGCTACAAAAGTGCGTTTCGTGGGAATCTCGACTCCTACAAGTCAGCCTTATCCACGTTTGAAATCAATTTCTTCCGGTGGCTATTTTGTCTTCGATTCCCATGCTCGAAGGCACAACATTTGGCGCGACCAGACCGGGCTGACGCATTGCGGTCGTAATCCAGGAGGGATGTCTCACAAACACGTCATGAATCAATGTGCGACTTTTCAATTTGGACCTAAGGGGGTTGAGAATGAATTTTGATCTTCCCAAGGACGCTGAGCTGACCAGGAAGGTCGTCAGGGAATTCGCGGAGAAAGAGATCGCTCCTATAGCCCAAGAGCTTGACGACAAGGAGGAATTCTCGGTCGATCTGGTTCGGAAAATGGGCGAGCTGGATTTCTTCGGCTGTTTCGTCTCCGAAGAGTACGGCGGCAGTGATGTAGGATACTTGAATTACATCATTATTACAGAAGAAATAGCACGAATAGACGGCTCTCAAGCCGCGACAATCGCTGCAGGCAATTCGCTGGGTATTGCGCCCATTTACTATTTCGGCACGGAAGACCAAAAACGCAAATGGTTGCCCGATTTGTGTAAGGGAAAGATGCTCGCCTCCTTCGGCCTGACCGAGCCGGAAGCAGGTTCCGACGCGGGGGCGTCTCAAACCAACGCGGTGCTTGACGGCGATGAATGGGTCATCAACGGCAGCAAGATTTTCATCACAAACTCATCGTCGGATATCAGCGGCGTCTGCGTAGTCCAGTGCGTCACCGATTTCTCTAATCCTGCGAAGCCCGAGGTAAGCTGTATCCTAGTCGAGAATGGGACACGCGGATTCACCGCGGAAACCATGCACAACAAAATGTGTTGGCGAGCCTCCAATACAGGGCAATTGACTTTCCAGGATTGCCGGGTCCCCAAAGAAAACCTCCTGGGTAAGAGAGGTGAGGGTTTCCATCAGATGCTCAAGACCCTTGACGGGGGCAGACTCTCCATCGCGGCAATGGGTCTTGGAGGCGCTCAAGGCGCTTTTGAAATTGCCATGGACTACTCCAAGAAACGGAAACAATTCGGTCGGCCCATCGGTTCTTTCCAGATCAATGCGTTCAAGCTCGCGGATATGTTCACCGAGATCGAGATGGCCAGGATGCTCCTTTACAGAGCCTGCTGGCTCATGGATAATAGGAGAATGACCCCGCGGGACGGGGCGATGGCCAAGCTGGTCTGCTCCGAAACCTATTACAGATGCGCCAATCACGCGGTCCAACTACATGGAGGGTACGGTCTGATGAAAGACTACCCTGCTGAAAGGCATTACAGGAACCAGAAACTCCTCGATATCGGCGAAGGCACGTCCGAAGTCCAAAGGATTGTCATCGCAAGAAACATCGGAGTGCCCGGCAGATCAATGTAGCCGTTCCGTCCGGCGGTAACGGCTTGAGGAGAGGCGGAACCCTCCGAAGCGCAGTCAGGCTCCGCCGTTCGTAGCAGAGGAGGATACCGCCTCCTCGGACACCTGAAAGGATGAAATATGCCTGAAGATAAGGACGCTACTGTTTATGAAGCTTTTCGGGAAGTAGTGGACGAATATTCCGATCATAAGGGAGACGATCTGCTCACGGACCCAGCCGCGGTAGCGGCCGCACAGGAACAGGCGGAGCAGCAGGGAGCCGTCACCCCAGCCCAAAACCTTAGAACCGCGCGGGAGAAACAGGGCTTTTCTATTCAAGAACTTTCCCAGAAAACCGGTATCTCTCAGAGTGAACTCGAACAGGTCGAAGCCGGGCAGACTATGCTGCCTCTCGGCCAAGTAATCAAATTGAGCAAGGTTCTGTCTCTTAAGATGGCCGATATGATCTCGGTTGGTGACAAATCCTTCACCATAGTGAAAGCTGGGCAGCGCTCTGAGGTTCAGCGTTTCGGCAAAGCGAAGCAGGCCAGTCATGGATATGAGTATGTTTCTCTGGCCCCGGGGAAAAAAGATCGGCTGATGGAGCCATTCCTCGTAACGCTCCATCCTGCATCCTCGGATGAGCCATCTTCTCATGACGGGCAGGAGTTCATCTATGTCCTGGAAGGCGAAATGGAAGTGATTGTCGACGATGCCCGCGATGTCCTGAAACCTGGGGATTCAATCTACTATGATTCTTCGACCACTCACCTGGTCAGGGCACACGGAGACAAACCGACGCAGATTCTTGCCGTTCTGATAAGTTAAGTGAATGTAACCGTTCAGTTACCTGTGCGAAGCGGAGCGCCATATACCATTTGTCATTGCGAAGAACGAATGGTGGGACAGGCGTCTCGCCTGTCTATTATTAATGAGCGGCAATCCCGCGTTCTGCGCGGGACGGTCCCACCGGCGCTTCTCTCATCTGAAGGCCAGGGGATTGCTCCACTGAGTTCGCAATGACAGCAGACGAGGTTGTTGCATATGACTATTCGTGAACCGGCCGATGTAGCGCTAGCCGGCATCCCGGCTCCGGTAATAGCTCTCGCGCTGCTTATCGTAGCCCTGGCGCTGTTCGGCTTCATCATGTTCCGCCGTATACAACTCTTAAGACAGGGCATGCCTGATTCTCGATTTTCGGACATAGGCAAACGCGTCTGGTTGACTCTTGTGTACGGATTCGGACAGTTCAGGCAGCCCCGCTATCCTGTCGGCGGAATAATTCATGTTCTCCTGTTCGCGGGTTTTATGATCCTCTCTCTGCGTTCGCTGACCTTGTTGGGGAGAGGATTTTCATCCCAATTTCACCTTCCCTTCCTAACCGGTTCGGCTGGTTTCTCATACGAGGTCCTCAAAGACTATACAGTGCTCCTGGTCCTGCTTGTCTGCATTGTGGCCATTGTTCGTAGAGCGGTTTTCAAACCGGCCCGATATGCGCACGCTCACGGTCAAGGGCATGAGGGCGAAGCATACATTATCCTCGGCCTGGTTTCCGCTCTGATGGTTTCGGACATGATCTTCGACGGCAGCGCGTTGAAGACCGCAGGAAGTCTTCACGGTGGCTTTTTCCCCGCAGCGAGCCTGGCCTCCATGTTTATGCCCGCGGATCCCGGCCTATTGAATCTCCTACACATCGGCGGATATTGGGCCCATATACTGATATTTCTGGCTTTTCTGAATTACCTGCCGACTTCGAAGCACTTCCACGTGATAACGGCCATCCCCAACGTATTTTTCGCCAAATTGGATAAGGGCTCCATAAAACCGGTCCAGTGCGGAGTGACAAATTGGATGGACTTACCCGAATGCGGCGTCACGCGCTTTAAGCAATTCACCTGGAAACATATGCTGGATTTCTATTCCTGTGCGGACTGCGGCCGGTGCACGGATAATTGCCCCGCCAATGCGGTGGGAAGAGACCTTTCCCCCAGAATGATAAGCATAAAGGCGCGGGATTACGCGTACAAATACTTCCCTATATTCGGAGCGGTCGAAGAACCGAAAGATATCGAATTCGTGGGAGATATAATCACGGAAAAGGAAATATGGGCGTGCACCACCTGTGGCGCTTGTGAGCGAGAATGCCCTATTTTCATAGAGTACATAGACAAGATAGTCGATATGAGACGAGGGCTCCTGGAGCAAGGTCTGATGCCTCAATCACTCCAGAAACCTATGCAGCAGATCAAGAAAAAGGGAAATGCTTACGGGGGGAACAAGGCCAAAAGAGCGGCGTGGACCGCGGGACTCGAAGGCATCGAGGTCAAAGAGCTGAAGACCGATGATTCCGCTGACCTGCTCTTTTTCGTGGATAGCTGTGGCTCATTCGACCCGAGAATTCAGGAGATATCAAGAGCCTTCTCCCGGGTTATGAGCGAGGCGGGGCTCAATTTCGGTATACTGGGCCAGGATGAGACCGATTCCGGCAACGAAATCCGAAGAATCGGAGAAGAAGGGCTGTTCGAGCAGGTCTCCCAAAAGAATATCGACGCATTTCAAGCCCGTCAATTCAAAGAAATCGTGACTTTCGATCCCCACGCGTTTAACACCATTAAGAATGATTATGCAGGTCATTTTCCCATAATTCACGCAAGTCAGTTGCTCACTCGCCTCATTGAAGGCGGGAAGATCAGGCTATCCAATGATTACATCCGGGATCGAGCTGTCACGTACCACGATCCTTGCTATCTGGGGAGACATAACGGCCTTTACCACGAACCGAGACGAGTCCTCGGAAGCATCCGTGGAATTGATCTGCGTGAAATGCAGCGCTCCTACAGCCGCAGCTTCTGCTGCAGCGGTGGGGGCCTGTTGATTTGGTACGAAAATGAAGAAGAAAAGGAACGCATGGGTGAGCGCAGGGTCCGCATGGCCGAGGAAATAGGCGCTCAGGTTATCGTCACTGCGTGCCCCTTCTGTCTGATAAACCTGGAAGACGCAATAAAGACAACCGGAAATGAGGGCAAGATAGAGGTTATAGACTTGGTGGAATTGGTGGACCGTTCTCTGCTTAGTTGAGTCTGATTGCGAGGGCAGCGAAGCAATCTCATGGTCCTCACCCCCAACCCCCTCTCCAAGGATGGAGAGGAGGCTTCTGCCGCGCCCTTCCCCATACTTGGGGAAGGGGCAGGGGATGGGGAGGATTGCTGGTGGGACCGGCATCCTGCCGGTCATCCTAAATAGACAGGCGAGACGCCTGTCCCACCATTAACTCCTTGTAATGACAGGTGAGATAGATTGCGGTAGCACGTGACACTAAATGCTCATTTCTAATCCAATTCGCGACTTATGTGGGAGGACCAATGGATATCATTGTTTGCATGAAGTGGACGCCGGACACTTCAGAGGCCGATCTGGTCATAGACAAGGATGGGAAAGAGATTAAAAAGGATACCCTGGACTATGACATGAATGATTGGGACCGCTTCGCCATCGAAGAAGCTGTCCGAATTAAGGAAAAGGTGGGAGGCACGGTAACGGCCGTCGCTGTGGCTCCGGACGACGCCGAAGAAATGCTTCGAGAATGTCTCGCCAGAGGCGCGGACGAAGCGTTTCTGCTCTGGGACGACTCCTGCGATGGCTCAGACAGTTATGCCACCGCTCATATTCTGGCGCAGTTCACAAAAGGACGGGGGCATGACCTTCTTCTGACCGGCACACTGGCCGATGATGATTGCGCAGGCGCGCTGGGCGGGCTCCTCGCCGCAATGCTGGGGATTCCCTCTTCGACCCTGGTGTCCGGGATCGAGACCGACGGCGGCACAGTGAAATTCAAGAGAGAACTGGAAGGCGGTCTGTACGAGGCTATCGAAATGGACCTCCCTGCCCTGCTCGCGGTTGCGACAGGCCTGAACGAGCCTCGCTTCGTCTCCATTCGAGCGGTCCGAAAAGTCGCAGGCATCGAGATACCGGTTACGGCCCCTGCGGATTTCGGGGTAGATGCGTCAAAGATAGGAGCCACAGGGGCTAGAATTCAGATCGAGAGCATGGTGATGCCGCCGGAGGGAGAAGGAGCTGAAATTATCTTGGGGAGAGCGGAAGAAGCTGCTGCTAAGCTTGCCGAGATACTCAAGGAGAAAGGGGGTATCATTTGATGAAACAGATATTTGTCCTGGCTGAGCACAGAAAAGGCCAACTGAGGGATACCACCTGGGAAGCCCTTGCAGCGGGACGCAAGCTCGCGGCGGATCTGGGCGCTGAGCTGACCTGTCTGTTGCTCGGAACCAACATCGATTCTATGGCCGAGGCATTGGCAAAAGAATGTCCCGATGTGATCGCAGTCGATGATCCGAGATTCGAAACTTTCAATTCGGAACCGCTCACGAACGCGCTCAGGGAAATATTGCAGGACCGCAAGCCTTTCATGTTGATAATGTGCAACTCCAACTCGATCATCGAGCTTGCCCCCGGCCTTAGCGTTGCCCTCGACGCGGCGCTTGCTACCGACTGCTTCGGGTTCGAGGTCCGGGACGGCAAACCGTTGGCCTGGCGCCAGATGTACAGCTACAAAGTGAACACTCTTGTATCATTCAAGAATGCCGAGAACATTCTTGTAACACTCCGAGGCGGTTTCTTCCAATTCACTCCCGAAGCCGGGACAGCCGGCTCCGTCGAGAAGGTCCCTTCGCCTCTGGATGATGAGCCGCTCAAGAAGCGTTTCCTCAACTACCTGGAAGCCGAAAAGGGAGATGTAGACGTCGCGTCTGCGGACATAATAATTTCCGTCGGGCGAGGCATCGGCGATGAGCCCGACATGGATGTATTCCAATCGCTCGCGGACACTATGGGCGGGGTGCTCGCATGTTCCCGACCCATTGTGGACAAGAACCTCCTACCCAAATACCACCAGGTGGGCACCTCGGGCATCGAAGTGAAACCCAAAGTCTATTTGGCTCTCGGGATTAGCGGCGCGTTCCAGCACGTGGGCGGGATCAAAGGCTCCCCTCTGATCGTCGCCGTAAACAAGGACGCGCGTGCGCCGATATTCAGAGTCGCCCAATACGGCATCGTGGCCGACCTGAACCAGGTAGTCCCAGCCCTGGAAGAAAAGATTAAAGAACTGAAAGGGTAGCCCGAGGCGTCGGGAAGAGAAGAGAAGAGAATCGGGGAGAGCCCTTTTTGCAAAAAGGGCTCTCCCCGAACCCCTCTCCCAAAAACTCTTATATGTCCTTTCGTTGCAGGCTTCAGCCTGGGAATGATGAAATGTCGTTTTTTCATCGGACCGTAATGTGGGCCAGCTTGTAGGATGCGGTGACCAACGGGAACCGCATCGCTCGCGTCATATGGGTTGTTTCTGAAGATGATGCGGTTCGCTTCGCTCACCACATCCTACAGGGATCCCGGCCGAATCTGTGTGGGAAAGCAACCCTTTGGGCTACGTTGCGGTTACGGGCCAACCATATGTGTTGATTCCCACAACGCGTCATATGCGCACCCGTCATTCCTGCGGAAGCAGGAATCCAGGTCTTTATTCCCGCGCAGGCGGGAATCTTTTTCGAGAAAGCAGGTGATAGAATGATCGACAAAATCGCTCAACGGAGCGGCGAACTCTTCGAATCCGGCATGTACTGAGCGGAAAGCGTGCTCCTCGCCGTGACGGAAAGCGAGGGAATACAGTCGGATTTCATACCCAAGATAGCGACAGGATTTTGCGGGGGTGTCTCCCGGACTTGCGGCATGTGCGGCGCGGTCAGTGGCGGCATAATGGTAATCGGCCTTTTTGCTGGCAGGAACGCGCCCACGGAGACGGTCGCGGAATCGTACACGATGGTCAGGAAATTAGTGAAAGAGTTCGGCTCACGGTTTGGATCAACTAACTGTCAAGAATTGACCGGCTGCGACCTCGGAACTGAGGAAGGCCAAAAATACTTCAAAGAGAATATAAGACAAAAGTGCAGGATCTATTCGGAAGAAGCCACCCGAATTTCTCTGTCTTTAATCGAGGATAAACTCCGGGCCGGTCAGGCGTCGCTGTCACTGTAGGTTGCGGGGAACGAAGCGAACCGCCATCGGTCGCGTTGAAAAGCTACGTCTCTTTCGTACATGCTTGGATGAACATCCTGCCGTACCCGGTTACCTCTGTAACCAGCGCTTGCTGTTCTTCAAGGACATATCCTTCTTTTCCCGCGGCCAAACCTACCTGCGCCTCTGTTTCTTGTCTGGCCTCTTTAAATTCCGCCATAGCGAAGTCGCGTACCGCAAATGGTTTGAGGATCCCCAGACCCTCTAAGTTAGGAATGTAGACCTCCATGTTTTGAGGGAAGCGTAATCCATGTGCAAGCTGGCCGTAGGGCGATCCGAATTCTTCACGTTTACCGGTAGCGTTTAATACCACCCTCCAACCTACTCCATAGACGCTATCTCTCTTACGAAAATGGAGAAGCATCTGCGCTTCGTCCGGTGACAAGCAATCAATAATTCGAACGAAGCTGGGGTGTGCAAGATTCACTGTGTCTTGATTTGACGCACTGGTGAGCAAATTCAAAAAAAGTTCGCTCAAATCCGGATCTCTGACATAGGTTAGTCGCTCAAGAGTCGCCATCCCTATTTCCGGGCAAACTTCACAGATCCTATCTTCAGGAATACTTTGAACTTTTCGTCTGAATTCTTCCATGTGTGCTTCAAACAAAATCCACCGCTCTTCGTTCCATCTCTTGACAGGTATCAGCAGAACGTTAAGCGCTCCTAGTAAGGTTCCAATAGCCTGACCAGCTTGGCGGACACCCGGCTGGAGCAAATCCGGGTAAACTTCCTTAAAAATGTCTCCTACCGTGCTGACAGCTTTACCGAAGTCGGTCGTATCCATTTTTGTCTCCATGCCATTACCCCGCCAAAACAGTGACCGCAGTCGCGTTTCTATTCGTAATGAGAGATTCTGGGTGCCACTGCTGGCTTGTCCGGCAGACCAAGATCGGCTTTGAGTCTTTCCCAGGGGATGGTCCCTTTTTCTTTGGCTTCTTTGCGTGCGGACCGGATTTCTTCCAACTCCATGAGCCTCTCCAATTCGTCGAGGAGTTCGAGATCTTCGATCGGGACTAACCCTGCGACTTCCTTTCCATCGCGAACCAGGATTACCCATTCTTTGTCTCCAGCAACCCGGTCGGTTAGCTCAGGGTAACGATCTTGTTCTCTCTTGCCGGACGTGATGGACATTATTCTACCCCTTCCTGCACGGTCTTTCTCAACATTGTGTCACAAAGGCCTTATCCGAAATATTCGACTATCTCCTCCCTTATCATCTTCTTGTTGATTTTTCCGGCGCTGGTCTTTGCGATTTCGTCTACGATTTCGGAGTCGCAGTCGCTACAGCCCTATTCTCTCAATTTCGAGGGATCGCCTACGGGGAGTCCACGTTCGCGGGCTCGGAGGACTCTTCGTAGCAGTTTGCCGGACCGCGTCTTGGGAAGATCTTCCACGAACACTATTTCGGTGAGTGGTACGAGATGATGGAGGTTTGTCTTGACGAATGCTTTGATCTCAAAGTTCAAGCGAGCCGATGGGGTGAATCCCTTGCCAATGATCACGAAGGCTTTCAGCGTCACCTTTCCCGGATCGGCCATTTTTGAGATAACCGCGGCCTCTGCAACAGCGGGATGTTGAGCCAGGACCTGCTCGGTCTCATAAGGGCCTATGAACTCCTGTCCGGCCTTTATGAGGTCATCGTTCCTCCCCTGGTGGTAGAAATAGCCGTCCTCGTCCTTGATGGCCATATCCCCTGTCAAAAACCATCCGTTGCGGAAGTATGCGGAATACCTCTCTTCGTCGCGCCAGATTGACAGCATCATGGAGGGCCATCCGATCTTGAGAGCCAGTTCGCCCAAACTCAGTATGGGCAAGGGCTCGCCCTCGGTGTCAACCACAGCAGCCTCAATACCCGGCACGGGCCTTCCCATCGACCCTGGTTTGATCTGTTCGGAAGGAAAATTCGCAATACAAATCATCCCGGTTTCGGTCATCCACCAGTTGTCATGCGGTGAATGCTTCAAATTCTGCTTTGCCCAATAGAAGAGATCGGGCGGAAGGTTTTCGCCAACGGTCGCAATATGCCGCAGATGAGAAAAATCATATCTGCCCGGCAGGTCGTCCCCTGCCTCCATGAGTCTGCGCAGGGTCATGGGTGTCGTGTACCAGACAGAGACACGATGGCTTTCAAGGGTGCGATACCAGGTTGAGGCGGAGAACGGATCGCTCTGAATCACGGCGGTCGCGCCGCAGAGCCAGGGAGCGAATGCGCCGTAAACCGTTCCCGGGACCCAGGCAGCGTCGCCGTCGGTCCAGAGCGCCGACTCTTCCTTAAGGTCCAGGACGTATCTTCCGGTCATCAAATGGCCGACCATGTCCTGATGCCCATGTACCACTCCTTTGGGAGGGCCTGTGGAACCCGAGGTATAGAGGAGATACAGCGGTGTTTGCGGCGGAAACCGTCTGCCGAACTCCTTGGGCACGGCCTCCAGCAAGGCTTCTGCCGCGACCTCTTTGGGATTGGAACCGGGCGAGGTTGTCTCCACAAGGAACAGGTACTTTACGCTTTCCATTGCCTCCGGCGGGAGTCTCTCAGCCAGGTCCGGATGTGTGACAACCCCGCGCGGTTCAGCGTTCCGGATTCTCCATTGAAGCTCTTCAAAATTGAGCGTGGTATAGAGAGTGGAAAAGATCACTCCCAGTCGAGCGCAAGCCGCCATGATGAAGTAAATCTCCGGGCACGGAGGCAGAAACAGCAGCAGTCGAGCGCCGGGAGTAAATCCGTGAACCGAGAGCAGGCCGGCCCATCGGGCCGATTTTTCTTTCAGTTGCAGATAGCTGAAAGATTGAATCTTGCCCGCTTTCTCGAACACCAGGGCGGGAACATCGCGTTTGGCCGGGTCATCGGCCCAGCGGTCCACTGCTTCGGCCGCGATATTTACCTTGCCGTCTTCTCCCCGCGAGAATTCCTTCTCGAATTCAGACCATGAGAAACTCGAGTAGGTTTCGTAGTACGATTTCAAATTGGCTTGCGGGTTCTCCGCTTTGATTCGGGCCTTTATCATTGATCCTTATGAATGGTATTATACTCTATGATGTCCAGACCTTAAACTTGGCATGAATTTGCCGGGCTTTCTCGATGACTGCCGCTCCTCTGGCCGTCCTGACAGTGGGAATTCGGCCTAATCGCCCTTCAAATGTGAGCACGCGCAAGACCTCTCGGACGGAGGCGGCCAAGGCCCAATTGTCGTATCCACCTTCAAGCGCAAACAAAATCGGGGCGCTTTTTGAAGCGTCACTTAGCTGCAAAACTATCTGGGTCAGCCAACCATAGGCTTTTTCAGTCAAGCGGGTCCGGCCCAAAGGGTCCCGTTCGTGAGCGTCGAAGCCGGCTGCGACAAGGATCAGCTCGGGCTTGAACCTCCTCACTATAGGATTTAGCACATCCCGATAGATATGGATAATGTCATCATCTTCCAATTCTTTTGGAACAGGCAAATTCACATTGTACCCGGCCCCTTCGCCTTCACCTGTCTCTTCCCAATCGCCTGTGTGCGGGTACCACCCCATGTAATGAGTCGACACATACAAGACCCTTTTGTCCGAGTAAAACAAATCCTGAAGCGCATTACCATGATGCACATCCCAATCGACTATGAGTATTCTTTGAAAACCATGCTCCTCGATTGCGTAGCGCGCCGTGATACCCAAGTTGTTGAATATGCAAAAGCCGCTCGCGCGATCAGGCAAAGCGTGATGGCCGGGGGGCCGCACGAAGGAAAAACATGCGCGGCAACTCCCGTTTAGAAGAGCCTTTAATGCTTCGATGCAACCGCCTACTGCCAGCCACGCGGCCAAATAAGTCATGGAGCTGACCTGGGTATCCGGGGCGAGACTCGTGAAGTCGCGGTCCGCTGTGGCGAGAATTTGCTTGACGTATGCCGCCGGGTGAACAAGTTCCAGGTGTTCAAGCATAGCCAATGCCGGCTGTATAGTTATGAGGCCATGCGGAAAATCCTTTTCCAGCATCCGATATATCGCCCTGAGACGATTTGGGCTTTCGGGATGAATAAGACCCGGCTTGTGTTCAAGGAATCTGGGGTCACGCACGACCCCCACCTTTATCGCCAAATATCACCTCACAGCCCAAGAATGATAATTTTTGCCCGTTCGCCTCGGCCACAAAATTGAAAGCCTACCTTGCGGTACGCCCTAATAGCCTGGAGTCGAAATCCTCCACTGTTAATCCAAAGTCGTTTCCACTTTCTCGAGGCTTTTGAACCGCCACTGTCGTTGACTCCGCACCCAAACTTGTGTTCCGATATGGCTGGTCAACGAATATTATGTATTCGTCTACTCTCTTGGTCAAGGATCAGAGCACAGTGGTCTACGACGGCGTCCTCTTTCAACACCACGAAATTCTCACTGATTTCTGTTAACGGCCTGGTCCGCTTGTGACGTGTTCTATGTCTCTCTTACATTTTGTCGCGACCGATGCGGTTCGCTTCGGGCGCCACATCCTACGGGAGTTACCATTAGCCGGTAGCGACCGGCCTCCGGAAACTGTTGCAAAACTGCTGATTATGTCGGAATCGTAGCACGATGAGACAGTCCTCGCTTGTTTCACACCCTCACCCCAAGCGCCTCTCTCCCTCTGGGAGAGGGGCGCTTGGGGTGAGGGTGTACGAGTTCCCTCTCCCTCCGGGAGAGGGACAGGGTGAGGGCCAATCGTGGCACGATTGTAGCCTCACAAAGAATTTTGCAACAGTTTCTCCGTGCCGGTCGATTTAATTAAAGAGCGACATGCTATCAAATAGCGCCGGTGCAGTTCCCCTACGTCTCGCGGAGGTTACGGCATCCCACGTTGCCTACGTGTATTCTTCCCTTATCACCTTCTTGTTGATTTTTCCGACGCTGGTCTTGGGGATTTCATCCACGATCAGGAATCGGTCAGGAACGGCCCACTTCGAGATGATTCCCTGGGTTACAAATTGTTGCATGAAATCGCGGAAATCGTCTTCGGAAACTGATTTACGGCAATCAGACTTCAGTACTATCAGGGCCGCAGGTCGTTCGCCCCATTTTTCGTCCGGCGCGCCAAACACCGCGACTTCGGAAATGTCCCCATGTTGACTGAGCAGGCTTTCCAATTGCAGAGACGATATCCACTCCCCGCCGGTTTTTATCGCATCTTTGAGCCTATCGCTGATCAGCACGTAACCTTCTTCGTTCATTATGGCAATGTCGCCTGAGTGCAAAGAACCGCCTCGCCAAAGCTCTTCCGATCGTTCCGGGTCTTTAAAATAACCCTGTGTGCAATAAGGCGTTCGGACCACGATTTCGCCCGGCGATTTGTCATCCATCGGGACCGGCCTGCCTGCTTCATCCAACACGTTCAAGTTGACGAGCGGCAACGGGAAGCCCGTTCTTGTGAGAATGTCCAATTGGCGCTCCGTGTCCCATGCGGTCATACCGGGTTTTAGAGTGGCCAAAGTCAGGATCGGGCAAGTCTCTGACATTCCGTATCCGTGAAACACTTCTATTCCCATTTCCAGGGCTTGTCGCGCCAATCCTCTTGGGAGAGCCATTCCCCCCGTGTTGATCTTCCAGCCGCGCAGGTCGATCTCCTTTGCCAGGGGATGATTGATCAGCATGTGAAGAATAGTCGCGACGCAATGCGAGAACGTCACTTTCTCCCTCGCGATTAGCCGCAGCGCTTGTTCCGGGTCGAACCTGCCAGGATAGACCTGCTTTACGCCCAGGAGAGTCGCCACATACGGAAAGCCCCACGCGTGAACGTGAAACATAGGCGTGATCGGCATATAAACATCTCCGGAATGAAACCGTCCCGGATTAGTGTATCCTGCCGCAGCGATGCTGACGGACAAAGTATGCAAGACCAACTGTCGATGGCTGAAATAGACGCCTTTCGGATCGCCCGTGGTGCCGGTTGTGTAAAAAGTCGTTGCCTGCGCGTCCTCATCGAAATCAGGAAAGTTGAACTTGTCGTCCGCTTGGGCCAGCATTTCTTCGTATTCCGTGGCTATGGGCAGCGAAGTCTTCGGGCGTTCGTGCCCGTCCTTGAGCAGCACGTACGTCCGGACCGTCGGCAAGCGTCCGGCCAGATCCTCCATGACGGGAAGAAAATCTTCGTGGACCAAGACCGCGGTGTCTTCGGCATGATTCATCGTGTACAGGATCTGTTCGGGCGAGAGCCTCACGTTCACCGTATGCAATATGGCCCCCATCATCGGCACGGCGAAGAAGATCTCCAGGTATCTGTGCGAATCCCAATCCAGCGCCGCGACCGTATCCCCAGGTCCAATATTCAAAGCAGTCAGTGCGGAAGCCAGTCGATGGATTCGTCCGTAGAATTGGCGGTATGAGAGCCTCGCCACATCCTGGTAAACTATTTCTTGTTCCGGGGCATAGCGAAGCAGGTTATGCAAGAGCTGCTTTATAAGCAAAGGATAATAATATGCCGACGGGGTGCGATAAATCGTCCGCACGCCTTTTGTCATGGTTCAATCTCCTTATAAGCCGGTTCTGCCGGGACCTGGTTTCCTGCCATGCCCGAAAAGAATGGCACAAACGCCAGCTGGTCTGTCAAGAGAAAAAAGGGAAATTCATGGCGCCCATAATGCTTGTGGGGCAGGCTTTCCAGCCTGCCTATTCTCGAAATCAATACATGGCAGGCTGGAAAGCCCGCCCCACAAAATTGAACGGTGAACATGAGGGGGTCCAGGGGAAACGTTTCTTGACTTGAACCTGACCTATCCACGATACTCATCCAAACATAGAGGTAAAGCGCATTGGTCAACAACGTCTTTAAGGCGGTTCAAGAAGCTACACAATATTTACGGGCTAGCTTGGATTTCGAGCCTGACGCTGCCATAATTCTCGGAACCGGGTTGGGAGGTCTCGCTGAACGTGTTGATGTGGCGGAAGTAATTCCCTACGAGGAGATCCCGCACTTTGGTGTGTCAACAGTCGAAGGGCACAAGGGGAGGCTGGTCTGTGGGACTCTCGGAGGCGTTAATATAGTTGCCATGCAGGGGCGGTTGCACTATTACGAGGGTTATTCATTGCAGCAGGTTACCCTGCCCGTTCGCATAATGCGGGAACTCGGAGCGAGTGTGCTTGTCATCAACAGCGCGGCCGGCGGTTTGAACCCTGACTTCGAGGCCGGCGCCTTGATGGCCGTTACGGACCACATTAATCTGCCCGGACAAAGTCCGCTGAGAGGAATCAACGAGCCTGGCCTTGGAGACAGGTTCCCTGACATGAGCCGGCCGTATGACCGCGAACTGATAAAACTGGCCAAAACCGCAGCCGCCGATTTGAAAATCCCGCTTAGACAAGGTGTTTACGCATGGGCTGAAGGACCGAACCTTGAAACACCCGCGGAAACAAGAATGCTGAGAATGCTCGGGGCCGACGCGGTAGGGATGAGCACGGTCCCCGAAGTCATTGTCGCCACGCAAGTGAAATTTAGGACTCTCGCCCTGGCCGCGATTACAAACGTGAACCTGCCGGATGCTATGCAGCCGGTATCCGTCGACAAGGTGATCGCCAATGCTCGAAAAGCTGAGCCCAAACTCGCTGCCCTGGTCGAAGAGATACTGCGGCGCATGAAGGGAATCTGAGGAAGTTGTCAGACATCATTCTAGTAAACGGTCTTATTCTTGCCGATCCGGCCAACGGCCAGGCGGTCCCTCATGGAATGACAGTTATTTCCCGAGATCGACTGGTTCAGGCAAATGTGAGCAAAGAAGAAATTCAGGGAAAGTATACTGTTATAGACTGTTCCGACTGTCTGATCATGCCGGGCTTGATCAACTGCCACACGCATGCCGCCATGAGCCTTTTTCGCGGACTGGCGGATGACTTGCCACTCGGAACATGGCTGACCGATTATATTTTTCCTTCAGAGACCAGACACGCTGGGCCGGAATTTGTGTACCTGGGGACCAAGTTGTCTGCGGTTGAGATGGCGCTTGGAGGAATCACCACATTTGCCGATGGTTATTTTCACATGGAAGAAGCCGCCCGAGCGGTTATTGACGTGGGGCTCCGGGCTGTGGTGGCGCAGGGCATTCTGGATGTCGCGACTCGTGATTGCCTTGTTCCCGGCGCTTGGAAGTCCCGTATAGAGGAGTTCCTCTCAGCATGTCCGAAAAATTCATTGATCAGCCCTGCCCTGTTCTGCCATTCCGCATACCTCTGCGGCCCGGACACATTTGTGGCAGCGCAGAAAATCTGTTCGGAACAAGGACTTTTGCTTTTCACGCACGCTTCGGAAACCGAGGGGGAGGTTGACGAGATCTCCGAAAAATACGGGGCGCGGCCGTTCGAACATCTATCGAACATCGGAATTCTCAGGAAAGGCCTCGTAGCGGTCCACGCCATACATCTCACTGATACAGAGAAGCAGCTTCTGGCTAAATCCGGGGCTGCTGCGGTCCATTGCCCTGAGGCTAACATGAAGCTTGCGTCCGGAGCGGCGCGAGTGCAGGACCTGCTAAATCTGGGCGTGGTGGTTGGACTCGGAACCGATGGACCGGCCAGCAATAACAACCTGGATCTCTTTGAAGAAATGCGGTCCGCGTCACTCATGGGCAAGCTGATTTCAGGAAATCCCGAGTCCATGGCAGCGCGTACGGTAGTCAACATGGCCACCATCGGGGGAGCAAAAGTCTTGGGAATGGAAGACAAGATTGGTTCGCTCCACTCCGGTAAGAAAGCCGATGTGGCGATTGTAGCTTTGGATAGACCTCACTTGACCCCGGTGTACGATCCGATATCTCATCTGGTATACTCTGCCAAGGCATCGGATGTGCGCGACGTGATCGTCAACGGCGAGATCATAGTCAGGCAAGGTCGAATCATGACCGTGGACGAAGCCGAACTCAGGGCCCAAGTCCGGGCCATGGCGGCGGACATCGCCAAGGATCTGAGCATCGGAAATCATGGAGCGGTTAACTGAGATGACTGAAAAGATCACCTATAAGGACGCTGGCGTTGATGTGGAATTGGCGGACAAAATAATCGGTTCTTTGGCCGACCGAATACGCTCCACATTTCGCCCGGAGGTCATGGGTCCGATGGGCGGGTTTGCCGCCATGTTCAAGCCCGAATGGAAACAATACGATGATCCGGTCTTGGTTTCCGCGACGGATGGAGTCGGCACTAAGCTCAAGATCGCGTTCCTCACCGGCGTCCATAATAGCGTCGGCATAGACCTGGTGGCCATGAACGTGAACGACATTGTGGTGACCGGCGCCGAACCCCTGTTCTTTCTCGACTACTTCGCCACAGGCGGCCTGGAGCCCGAGACCACGCGTTCCGTGATCTCCGGAATAGCCGACGGATGCGAACAGGCCGGGTGTTCGTTGATTGGCGGCGAGACCGCTGAAATGCCGGATTTCTACGCGGCGGGTGAATACGATCTGGCCGGATTTTGCGTGGGCATCGTGGACCGCTCGAGGATCGTGGACGGGTCCAAAATGAAACCGGGAGATGTTGTGCTGGGGCTGGCGTCGTCGGGCTTGCATAGCAACGGGTTCAGCCTTGTGCGAAAAGTCCTGATTGAGCGCTGCGCGTACAAGATGGACGCTCTTTTGCCGGAACTGGGCAGACCGCTCGGCGCCGAGCTGCTTACTCCCACTACCATTTATGTAAAGCCGATTCTAGCAGCGCTAAAGGCCGGTCCCATTTCCGCGATGGCTCACATCACAGGTGGAGGATTCATTGGCAACATTCCCAGAGTCGTGCCGGATTCATGCAGCGTGTTTATAAAGAAAGGCTCTTGGCAAACGCCGGCCATTTTCGATCTGATCCGTCGAGAGGCGCGGCTGGAAGACGACGATATGTTCCGGACATTCAACATGGGGATCGGTCTTGTCATGACGGTTCCTGAAGATCATACGAATGTCGCCATAGAAGCCTTGGATGATCACGGAATTGGGGCCTGGGTGATCGGCGAGGTCCGATCTCGCTCCAAGAGCGGCGAGGCCATGAGCTTTGAGTGAGATGCGGCTAATGCCAATACGCCTCAATAGACTCAAGTCGACCGGCATTAAAGCCGGTGGCCATCAACTGACTGGTAGCGCCCGGCGTCCCTACTAGGCCAATACTATTTCATAAGCTATTTTATGAAGTAATCCGACATGGCATCGAAACCTCCAATTATAATCAGCTCTTGTTTGGCCGGTTTACACACTCGTTATGACGGCGCGGCCAAACCTCACCCTCAGTTGAGAGAGATCGCGAACCTGGCGGCGCTAGTGCCGGTGTGCCCCGAAATTTTGGGTGGACTCGGGATACCTCGTCCTCCATGCCATTTTGTTGGAGGGGACGGCGCTGCGCTCTTGCTGGGAAAGGCTCGGTTGATTGATAAAACCGGTATGGACAGAACATCCCTTTTTCTGCGTGCCGCGGATGAAACACGGCGAGTGGTGGAACTGGTATCCCCGGCCATGATCATATTCAAGGAAGGGAGTCCATCGTGCGGCGTTCGCCGAGTGGACATTGAGGGGTCCTGGCAAAGCGGCTGCGGAGTCGTCACGGCCGTGCTCCGCGATTTAGACATTGCTATAATATCCGAAGAGGATTCGTTACCGGATCTAGCCGGCCTTGATTTAGCTAGACCTCGAACTTCTTGAAACTGAATGAACTATGACCACCGAAGTCCTATTCAACTATATCCAAGCTCAATGTCCCCGGCTGCTGGCCTTTCTTTCCGCATCGTCCGCGATCGAGTCGAATAATCTCCTGGACGCACTGTGCGCTTCATACAATCCTCGAAGCGCCGCCAATCGAATCGATGATCTGCTTTCCGGAGAAACTGAGCCCATCATTAAGGAAATTCTGGGAGACCGCGGAGTTCTGTCCATATGCTTAGCTACGATCACCGGTTCCAGGTTTTTGTTTTCGATCCTCCTGCGCCGCCCATCATTGATGGAGACGTTATTTCTTCGTAACGGATATATGGCGCGGAAGATCCGATCGATGATGGAGCGGGAGCTTCGTTATCGGATCAGTGGGCTTAGCGATATCCGGGAAGTCGACCGAGCTTTGCGGCTTTACAAGGAAGAGGAATTTCTCCGAATTGGATGCCGCGATCTTGCCGGGCTGGCGGAGGTTCAGGAAGTAATGGGAGAACTCTCGGACCTGGCCGCGGCGTCGGTCCAAACCGCCACGGTTTTCCACTGGAATCGCCTAGTAGCCCTTCACGGCCGGCCACCAGTTGCGAAAAGTAGAATGGGCCTGGTTGTCATCGGAATGGGGAAGGTCTCCGGACATGAGCTGAATTTCTCATCGGACCTGGATTTGATTTTTTTCCGAGAGCCCGAGGAAGGTCAGACTGAAGGCCCTGAAGCAATCAACGTTGTCGCATTCTACGAGGCGCTGACTAGGGCAGTCACTCGCTCCCTTTCTGACATAACCGAAGACGGGTTTGTATTCAGGATTGACCTGAGGCTCAGGCCCGAGGGTGAAAAGGGAGAACTGGTCCCCTCCATGACAAACGCTCTCGAATATTACTTGGGCTGGGGCAGGACGTGGGAAAGAGCCGCTCTGATGAAGTCGATCCCGCTGGCAGGGGACTTCGAGCTTGGCGCCGATTTCCTCAAGGAACTAGAACCCTTCATTTATAGGAGGTATTTGGATTACTCCACCCTTGAGGACATGCGGTTGATGAAATCCCGCATTGAAGCTCAAATCAGGAGCAAACCCGGAATCAACCTTAAACTTGGGCAGGGCGGCATTCGGGAAATCGAGTTTTTCGTCCAAACTTTGCAACTCATCAACGGTGGCAAAACCCAGCGCGTTCGTTCGCAAAGCACATTGGAAGCCCTGGCTCTTTTGCACGAATCCGGCTTGCTTGAAAAGAAGACCATGGTCGATTTAAGGGCGGCGTATCTATTCTTCCGCAAGACCGAACACCGCATTCAGATAAACCATCAGGTAAGGACCCACGAGCTGCCACGCACTCCAGAGGAGCAACAGGACTTGGCCCGGAAGATGGGTTACATGGAGGACCCTCTGAAATCCTTTCTCTCGGACCTGGAAAGGCGCCGGGCCACGGTTGAAGAGCTCTTTTCAAGCTTGCTCTATCAATCCGGTGAGGAGATAGAGGGACGGCTCTCCCCCGCGGTCCGAACTCTTGCCACAATTATCCATAACCAGGATGCGACAAGCGCAATCCTAAAGGAACTTGGATTCGAGGATGCGGAAGCTTCCTATCCTCTTGTGAAGAAACTGTTTCTGCCGGCTGACAGAAAATTCGCCTCCGAAAAAGGCCGGCGTCTCCTACAGAATCTAGCCCCCGTCTTCATCGAGGAACTTTCTAAGGTTCCCGAACCAAGCAAGGCTCTGGTAGCGCTGGACAGCTACATAGACGCGCTCCAATCGACTTCAGGCTATTTTTCCACCTTTTTGGAAAATCCCGCTACGGTTCGTTTTCTCATAAAGATTTTGGGTGAAAGCCGCTTTTTCACCGACCTCTTGATCCGGCACCCCCAGGCGATCGATTCCCTCATCGCACGGGGAGCTTACGAGTGTCCTAGAGAAAAGCAATTGTTGGAGGACCATCTGGCGGAACGCCTGGCCTATGCAGAAGACCTAGAAACGGAACTCGATGTGCTGAGAATCCTCAAACATGAGGAGATGTTGACTATCGGCGTTCACCAGCTTTCCGGCGAGATTGATTCGCAGACTGCCCGCAGGGCGTTAACGGAACTGGCGGAAGTCTGTCTTCAGGGGGCTATAGAAATTGCGGTCAAGGAAATGAACCGCAAGATGGGAGCGCTCGATTTCTTTGACCCGCTACCGCTGGTGATCGTTGGAATGGGCAAACTCGGCGGGATGGAAATGACCTATATGTCCGACTTGGACGTAGTATTTGTCTACGATCCGCCGGTGGAAGAATTCGGACGGTATTCCATCCACGAAATATTCACTCGACTGGCGCACAGAATTATATCCATCCTTACCACTCCGACGTCCGAAGGCACGGTCTATGCCATGGACACTCGCTTGAGACCCTCGGGAAATCAGGGACCGCTCGTTTCTTCCATCTCATCGTTCAGGGAATATCATCGGACAGCGTCAAAGCTTTGGGAGAAACAAGCGTTGATTAAGGCGCGTCCTGTGGCGGGTTCGGCTGGCCTGGCAACTGAAATAGACAAGATCGTGCGCGACAGTATTCTGCGGACCGAGTTATCCGAGGAAGACCTCCAGGAGATAGCAAGACTGAGAAAACGCATGGAGACTGAGCTGGCCCTCGAGGATGAACTCCACGTAGACCTCAAAACCGGCCACGGAGGACTTGTGGACGTAGAATTCTTAGCGCAAGCTAATATTCTCAAGTATTCCTGGCGAAAGCCTCCTATAATAAAGCACAACACGCTCGAAGCGTTGTCGGCCCTGAGAAAGGAAGGTCTGGTTTCAGAAGAGAAGTTTCATGCATTGGATGCGGGATATCGGTTCCTCAGCAGTCTCGAGGATCGTCTCCGGCTTATGAAGCATCGAAGCGTTGACCGTATGCCGCTGACAGGGGAACAATTGAAAAGCCTCGCGGTCAGATTGGGATACGGCGAGGGCGGAGATGAATCGTTAATAAATGAATATCGCAGAGTCACTCGCTCCATACGTCAAATATATGACGCATTCTTCCAAGCGGGCGTTTCAAGGTCTTTGGGACAAGGTTTGTAGGAAAGGCTGATTTGAAGGATTCCATAAGACTCGCTTTCTGGCTAACAACAATTGCTGTATTTGTTCAGATTCTCGCCCCGGCCTTCGGGTCTGAAACTGATCCGACGGGAGGGATATTAGGACCGGGTTCGCCGGTCCCTGAGTCATTGGAAAGAGTCTTGTCAGCAGGGTTTCCGGGTCGGGTCGAGCAAATTGTGACGGTCAAAAATATTCCCCCGTTATATGCCGAACCTAAAATGCCAAATGAAGGGGTTTGGATAAAAGAAGACTTGTCCGGTGGGCATGACGCCGTTCCCCTTGTTTATCGCACGTTTTACCGACCGAGCGACAATTTCCCCAACGCGATAGTCTACATGATGCTGCTGAATATGAAGCGCATTTCACCGAAGCTGTACCTTGGGGCTGCAGAGCAATACAGAAAGGATTCCGCATCCTGCATCGCGCCAGCGGATCATTCCAGGCTCCTGGCAGTCACCAATGCGCTTTGGCAAACCAAACACGCGGGAAAAGGCGGAATAATCCTTGACGGAAAGGTCCTGAAGAAAATGGAGCCGGGTGCTGCTGCAATAGTCGTATACAAAGATGACTCAGTAGAGGTTCTTGAATGGAGTGACGAGATTCCATTGGCCGAGGTCCGAGACGCACGCCAGTTGATGCATCTGATCGTAAATGACGGCAAGGTGGTAACCTCCGTAGCGAAAAGGGGAGCCCTCGTTTCCGCTGAGATCGGACTAGGCTCTTTGCTGAATGAGGACCAGCCCGTGATAACCTTACCCCCGGCTTACTGGGGAGGGGAGGCCATTCAGCAACTTAATACTACCTCCGGCGATCTATGGTTCCTGGCTAATCGCAGCGCGTTCGGCGTTCGGCCTGACGGGAACCTGGTCTTTGCTGTGGGACACCATATCAGCACGGTTGATCTTGCCAAGGCGCTCGTGCTCGCGGGCTGTGTTCGAGGTATGCACGGTGACGCCAATCCGGGCAACGCCGTCGGGTGCCTGTATTATACGGACGGAGCTGGGAAAATCGTCAATAAGCAGGGATTATCATCGCTCCAGGACAGGAGCACATTGGATCGCTACTTGACTGGGAGTTATCCGAAGGACTTCTTTGCTTTCTTCAGGCGTGAGACGAACCGGAATTGATTATTCTTTTTGCCCTTCGATTGAACCATCAACCTTTCGGGCAATGTGCTTCATTGTCTGTCGGCATATGCCGAGATAGATATCAAAAGTCAGGAAGTAATCCGGATTCTCAGCCAGAAAGGTTGTCGCTACCTCTCGGGCGGCGACCTCGATGTCTCTCGTCCGGCGATAGATCTTCTCGTACATCGCGTATTCCTCTTCCGCTGCTGCAAGGGAACGCGCCATATAATCACGCGCTTCATCGCCGTACACGTATCCGAAATGGTCCGCGCACATGTATTCAACTTGTAACGCCTTCAGTTTTTTCAGACTTTCCTTATACAGAGTGTAATTGGAGTTCGCTGCGGGAACGATCTTGTCTTTGTAGGGAATTCCACCACCGTCGGATGGAAATAGAGCCCGGAGTTGAGGTACATATGCGGAAATCGAACAGGACGAGTGCCCGGGTGTTTCCAGAATCTGCGCTTCCATATCGCCTACTTTGATTACGTCGCCTTCGCACACTTTTTCGCCCTTTAACCCGAGGGTCCAATCCAGTTCGTAATTGGCGTACACGTCATCCATTCCCATCCGGGCTGCTACGCCACGGGCAAAGTCGTTGATAGTGTCGATGGCGCGGGGATTTGATAAAATATCGAAAGCTCGTTCAGAAGCGTAGACTTTGATCTCGGGATGGGTTCGACACAGATAAGGCACGATGCCGATATGATCAAAGTGAGCGTGAAGGATCAGCGCTTTCTTGATGCGGTCCTCTCTGAGACCGAATTCCTTCAATTGTTGCGTCACAGTAGGAACGATATAACTCATGCCTCCGCTGACGATCATATATTCGTCCCGGTTCTCCAATAAATAGACTCCGGTTTCCGGAAAACCCAAATACCATAGTCCGTCAAATATTCTTCCCGGTTTCTGAGATTGCATTCGTTCTTGCCTTTTATTGAGTTGTGTCTCGCAGGAGTCTGAACCGTTTGTGATAGAGAAAATCTCGGGCGGACACATAGATCCGCCCCTATCAACGGCATCCATTTAACAAGTCTGCTGCCTGAGTGGTCTAATTAACGTAAAACTGTAATCGGTCTCAGGTAGCCACGTCTCCCGTCTGCTCTGTAGTAAACAATGATTTGTCCGAAGCCTTCCAGTATGCTTCTTCGCGGGTGATCCGGCCGGAATCGACTAAATGTTGAAGAGCCTGATCCATTGTCTGCATCCCCTCCCCGATGCTGGTCTGCATAACCGACGTGATTTGATTCAGCTTGCTTTCCCTTATAAGATTCGTAATACCTGGAGTCCCGATCAAGATCTCCACAGCAGCGCATCTTCCCTTACCGTCAGCGGTCTTGAGCAGTTGCTGAGCCAAGACTGCTTTTAATGACTCGCTTAGCATGGTCCGGATCTGACTTTGCTGGCCGGCGGGGAACACATTAATGATCCTGTCGATTGTCTTTATCGCCGAATTTGTGTGAAGTGTGCCGTAGACGAGTATCCCCAACTCAGCGCATGTGAGGGCCAGACTGATCGTCTCCAAATCGCGCATTTCGCCTACCAGGATGAGGTTGGGATCTTCTCGCGAGGCCACTCGCAACGCGTCAGCGAAACTCTTCGCGTGAGAGCCTACTTCTCTCTGGGTCACCAACGATTTCTTGTTTTCATGAACAAATTCCAGAGGGTCTTCTATCGTAATGATGTGGCGTTCACTGTCGCGGTTGATCTGATCGATCATGGCAGCGAGGGTAGAGGATTTGCCGCAGCCTGTCGGCCCCACCACGAGCACCAGCCCTTTTGGAATCTGCAAAATGTTTTGAACACCGGCAGGCATGCCCAGCTCTTCAAGAGTCATGATCTTGGACGGAATCTGGCGAAAGACACCGGCAATCCCTCTCATCGTATAGAAGAAATTGCAGCGAAATCGCGCCACACCTTTTAACTCGTAAGCATAATCCAACTCCAAGTTGGTCTTAACTCGTTCCTGATACTCCTGCGCCATCATTTCAAAAAATAGCTGCTCGTTGAGTTTGTGCGAGAGTTGACCGTGCTTGGTCGGGACCAAATCGCCTTTGACTCTCAACATGGGGGAGAAACCGGGCACCATGTGCAGGTCGGATGCATTCGCCTTAACTGTTTCCGCCAACAGGGCGTCTATTCGCGCCATGAATTCTATCCTTGAACGGCTTTCGACTGCTGGAAAGCTTTTTTGTTTTCCGCATATTGAAGGGCGGTTTCGAGGTCAATTGAACCCGAATTCAGGAGTTGCGCTATTGAATCGTCCATAGATTGCATCCCGTGCGTTCGGCTGATCTGCATTACCGAGGGAAGCTGAAAAGTTCTTTCCAGACGTATCATATTCGCCACCGGGACAGTTCCGATGAGTACTTCAACGGCCAAGACCATTCCTTTCTTGTCAATGCGGGGCAATAGCTTTTGAGTAAGCACGGCTCTCAATCCGTCCGCCAGCATGTTACGAATCTGGCTCTGCTCGTCTGCCGGGAACGAGTCTATGAGCCGATCCACGGTCTTGGGGCCGGACGACGTGGCAAGCGTTCCCAGTACCAGGTGGCCTGTTTCCGCCGCAGTAACGGCCATTCTGATAGACTCTACGTCCCGCAATTCGCCCACCATTATGACATCGGGATCCTCCCGAGTAGCTGACCTTAAGGCGTTCGGAAAAGATCGAGTGTGCGTCCCGAGCTGTCTCTGGTTTACGATTCCTTTCTTAATAGGGTGAACGAATTCGATGGGATCTTCTATGGTCAGGATGTGCACGGGCCGCGTGGAATTTATGTGATCTATCATAGCAGCCAGGGTAGTGGATTTTCCCTGCCCGGTTGAGCCCGTAACCAGGATCATCCCTTGATGGTAATCGCACAAGCTCCTGACTATTTTGGGTAAACCCAATTCGTCTATCGTAGGAATTAGGATTGGTATTACCCGGAATGTGGCGTCGAGACCTTTTCGCTGAAGGATCACATTCCCTCGAAATCGGGCTAGTCCCTTTATCTCATAGCCGAAATCGAGCTGAAGGTTCTGTTCGAGCCGCTTGCGTTGACCGGGAGTCAAGATTTCGTAAATGAGGTCTTTTGCCGCTTCGGCGGTCAGTTCAGGCGAATTGATTTTTTTCAGGCGTCCGAATTGGCGAAGGAGGACGGAATTGCCGGTAGCCACGTGAACGTCCGACGAGCGATGCTCCGCCGCCATTCGAAGCAAAGAATCTATTTGCGCCATGCGCTCACCTTCGATTGATATGATTCAAAGGTTCTTTGTCCTCGAAGAATTCGCCACCAGCAGAAAAAGCGGATCTCCGGATATTCCAGTCCTGAATTCAGTATCAAAAGAGCAGCGATCAGAAATCTCTGTTCTCGGTAATTGATCTATTCCATCGGCCACTAGTGTCCGGACGACCTGAATTCCCGAAAATTCGGAGATGGCTGATGAACGGCCCCAAGGAGTTGCTCATGGATTTGACGGAATTCATCTTCAATTTCCAGCACGGCATCCACGACCTCGGGATCGAACTGCTTGCCTCGACCGCGTACGATCGCCTGCATCGCCTGTTCGTGCGCATAGGCCTTCCTGTAACGCCTTTGCGTTGTCAAGGCGTCATACACGTCCGCTAGAGCCACTATTCGGGCGGCCAGAGGGATCTCCTCACCCTTTAGTCCAAACGGATAGCCGTTTCCGTCCCAATGCTCGTGATGATAGTAGGCCACGTCCCGCCCCATGGACAGGTAATTTTCTTCGCCACCCACCTCGAGCGCAGCTTCCTCAAGCGCTTTCCCACCAAAAACCGAATGTTGCTTCATGATCTCAAATTCATCCATTTCGAATTTGTCCGGACTGAATAGTATGTTGTCGGGTATTGCCACCTTTCCAATGTCATGAAGCACTGAAGATCTGACTATGTTGCCCACAAAATCGTCGGCCATCAGGTCCCGATAAGCATCCCGTTGTCGAAGTCGCAGACAAACGGCTTTGCAATAAGCCTGAAGCCTCCTCAAATGGAAACCTGTTTCGTCATCCCTGGATTCTGCCAGTTTCGCCAAGGCGAAAATCGAGGCCTCCTGGATCTTCTCGATAGTCCTATAGGATTCCATGAGGTCCTTGGTTCTGGCCTCGACTTGCTCTTCCAGAATACGTCGGTAATCCTTTTCGAAACGTCTAAGTCTGCAGTGCTCCACACCCGTGTAAACCGTCTTGAGAAGAATTTCAGGGTTGATCGGTTTCAAGAGGAAATCGTAAGCGCCCCGGCGCAGCGCCCTCAGGGTGTTGTCAAGATCTCCGTGACCGGTCACGAGAATCACGGGCGCGCATTCATCCATGTCTCTGATTCGGCGAAGCACTTGCAGGCCATCCATTTGCGGCATGCTTATGTCGGTTATCACCAGGTCCGGTCTGTTGTTCCGAAAAACTTCAATGCCCGCCTTGCCCTCATGAGCGGTCAGGACCTGAAAACCCCTCAGCTCGAGCAAGTCAGTGAGCACCCCCAGAACCACGTCGTCGTCGTCGATGACTAAGATCGAGGAGGCCTCGGCGACACGCTCAGCATCAGGCTCATATAAGCTATTTTTCATATTAATATCATTGTCATTTCCAGCTTCCACGACTACACCCCATTTCATGGAACAAATAATTGACTAAATTAAAATGGCTCAGTTACCGCGCCGTTTGATGCCCTGCATTCGACTCCCTATTCTGAAAATGACTTGTTTCAGCATTACAAATCGGAATCCCGGATCGTGTGAGTCATTCTACACCAATCGTGGAGGCCGCTGCAATGCCTGTGAGACGTCGCGCCAAATCCCAGCCGACTGTGCGACGAGAATGGCCCTGTGACAGTTGACATAGAGACTCACGTGATTTACCTGATAGGTAAACATGGGGACGCGCCGGATGTAGGAACCCTTTACAGCGCGTCCTGACGGATCGCTGCCGGCCTCAGATCCGGTCTCCGGATACGTTCCGCAATTTTTGAGCACATCATAAGTAGGAGTCCAAAATGCGTGCCGATAAGTTCACGCTGAAATCTCAGGAAGCTCTGGAACTTGCGCAAACCACCGCAGCGAAAAGGGGTAACCCGCAGGTGGAACCTGAACACCTTTTACTTGCGCTGCTTTCGGACGAAGAAGGGATCTGCATCGAGATCCTGAAAAAATTGGGCGCTGACGCGGAAAAGATTCGCCACGAGACTCTTCAGGCCATTGAACGCCTTCCGCAACAAACCGGAGCGCTCGCGGACCGATATTTCTCCAATCAGCTCCGAGGGGTGCTTGAAGCAGCATTCAAGGAAATGGAACAACTCAAGGATGAGTATGTCTCCGTTGAACATCTTTTCCTTGCAATAGCCCAGGCAACCGGAGCGCCTGCCGGAAAAATTCTTAGCAGCCAAGGCGTCACCAAAGAAAAGATATACACGGTCCTCACTGATATTCGCGGCACCCAGAGGGTCACTGACCAGTCACCTGAAGAAAAATATCAGGCCCTGAAAAAGTTTACCCGCGACCTCACCGAGCGTGCACGCAAAGGGAAGCTCGATCCCGTTATCGGCAGGGATGACGAGATCCGAAGGATTATTCAAGTGCTCTCACGTAGGACCAAGAACAACCCGGTGCTAATCGGAGATCCAGGTGTAGGGAAAACCGCCATTGTGGAGGGACTTGCCGGTCGGATAGTCTCAGGAGACATTCCGGAAACCTTGAAAGGCAAGCGAGTACTGGCGCTCGATTTGGGGCAGTTAATCGCGGGAACAAAATATCGGGGCGAATTTGAGGATCGGCTTAAGGCAGTTCTGAAGGAAATTGAGACTGCGGCCGGAGACATAATTCTGTTTATCGACGAGCTGCACACACTGGTCGGAGCGGGGGCGGCCGAAGGCGCGGTCGACGCTTCCAACATGTTGAAGCCCGCATTAGCAAGAGGCGAGCTAAGGTGCGTCGGCGCCACCACGGTCAATGAATACCGAAAGCACATCGAAAAAGACGCGGCATTGGAACGTCGATTCCAGCCCATATATGTGGCTGAGCCATCCGTTGAGGATTCCATAGCCATTCTGCGGGGCCTAAAAGAGCGTTACGAGGTGCATCACGGGGTGCGAATACAGGATGCGGCGATTATCGCGGCGGTAACGCTTTCCAATCGCTACATAACAGATCGATTCCTCCCTGACAAGGCAATAGACCTTATGGATGGTAACCATTCAGTTATGCGGGGGAGACATTGACGTCAGGCGGCTTGACGTGTCCAAGATTTTGCTCGCGTTTGGATCGCGGAGGTTGTATAGAGATGGCCGGATGAGATTGAATTGAGGATG